>Ga0207693_10001745_pt1 | contig 19072 bp, 16 predicted proteins | sample LARL81metaG_FD_184347 | JGI IMG/M metagenome (GOLD analysis project Ga0207693, IMG submission 184347) | Corn, switchgrass and miscanthus rhizosphere microbial communities from Kellogg Biological Station, Michigan, USA - LAR L8-1 metaG... | ecosystem: Host-associated > Plants > Roots >...
GGAACCGGCAGCCGGCCGGGATGCGTGTCGGATCGGGCGGCTCACCTTGCAAGATCTCGCGTACGACGCCCTCTTCGCCGGCTTCGGGCACGACGTTGAGCAACGCCTTCGTATAGGGGTGCCGCGGGCGGAGGAGCACCTCTTCGGTCGGACCGATCTCGACCACGCGGCCGAGGTACATCACGGCGACGCGGTCGGCGACCGTCCATGCGAGCCCCAGGTCGTGCGTGACGATCAAGATCGAGATCCGCAGCTCGTCCCGGAACTTCATCAGCAGGCCGAGGATCTCGCCGCGCACCGATGCGTCGAGGTTCGACACCGGCTCGTCGGCGACGATCACCTTCGGCTCGAGCACGAGGGCGCCCGCGATCACGACGCGCTGGCGCTGGCCACCGGACAGCTCGTGCGGGTAGAGCAGGTAGAAGCGCTGCGGCGGCCGGAGCCCCGCGCGGGAAAGCGCCTGCGCGACGAGGTCTTCTTCGGTCTCGCCGTTCGGCCCCTCCTCGATGTGGTGGATCCGCAGGCCCTCGGCGACGATCTCGTAGATCGTCTGGCGCGGGTTGAGCGACCCGGTCGGGTCCTGGAACACCATCTGGACCTCGCGGCGGAACGGCCGGAGGCTCCGGGCATCCCTCGGAAGGGCCTTGCCCCGGAACTTGATCGTGCCGGCCTGCGGCTGGATCAGCCCGACCAGCGCACGCGCCGTCGTCGTCTTGCCGCACCCGGACTCGCCGGCGAGGGCGAGCACCTCTCCCTCGTGAAGCGTCAGATCCACGCCGTCGACGGCCTTGGCGTCGGCGCCCTTCTTGCCCATCAGCCCGCCGATGAGGCCGACGCGTGCGGCGAAGTTCACCTCGAGGTCGTCGATCTCGATGATCGGTTCGCCGAGGTTCAGCGTCTCGGAGCGTGCCGCCTCGGTGTCGGTCACGAGATCACCGATTCCAAGCTCGGGGCGCCGGCGACGTGGACGCACGCGGCGCGCCGGTCAGATCCTGCGTCCCAGAGCTCAGGAACCACGGTCTTGCACGCGTCGATCGCCCGGTCGCAGCGGGGGTGGAACGGGCATCCCGACGGGATCTGCTGCGGGTCCGGCGGGTCGCCGCCCAGGCCGGTCGGCTTGTGGCGGAAGCGCGCATCGCCGATCTCCGGGAACGCCGCTGCGAGGGCAGCGGTGTAGGGATGCTGCGGCGCGTGGAAGACCTCGCTCGCCTTGCCTTCCTCGACGATCTTGCCCGCGTACATGATCGCGAGCCGATCGGAGACGTCCACCAGGACGGACAGGTCGTGCGTGATGAACAGCATCGCGAGGCCGAGGTCGTGCTGCAGCGAGCGCAGCAGCGTCAGCACCTGCGCCTGGACCATCACGTCCAGCGCGGTGGTGGGCTCGTCGGCGATCACCAGGGTCGGGCTGCACGCGAGCGCCATCGCGATCATCACGCGCTGCTTCTGGCCGCCGGAGAGCTCGTGCGGGTAGTCGTCTTTGCGGCGGGGCGGGAGGCCGACCTGCTCGAGCAGCGCCCCGGCGCGCACGGCCGCTTCCTTCTGTGTCGCCATGCCGTGGACCTGGATCGCCTCTTCGATCTGGTCGCCGATCTTCTGGACCGGATTCAGCGCGTGCAGCGCCCCCTGGAAGATGATCGACGCGCCGGTCCAACGCACCGCGCGGAGCCGGCCCGGTGTGAGCGCGAGGATGTCCTCGCCTTCGAGTTCGAGGGTGCCCTCGATCTTCGTGCCGGGGGAGTGCAGCCGCAGGATCGCGCCGGCGATGGTCGACTTGCCGCAGCCCGACTCGCCCGCGAGGCCGAGCACTTCGCCCCGGTCGATCGAGAACGACACGCCACGCACCGCGGGGACATCGCCCCCCTTCGTCGTGTAGGTGACGCGGAGGTCCTCGACGTTCAGGACGCTCATCGTTCGCGGATCCTCGGGTTCACGATCTCATCCATGGCGAAGCCGACCATCGTGAAGCCGAGGACCACGAGCACGATCGAGATGCTCGGCGCCATCAACCACCACCAGGCGTGCAGCGTGAGCGCGCCGTGGTTGAACGCCTCTTCGATGAGGGTGCCCCATGACTTGGCGTTCGGGTCGCCGAGACCGAGGAAGGACAGCTGCGATTCGGACAGGATCGCGATCGCGATCGTGAGGATCGTGTTGGCGAAGATGATGGGCATGAGGTTGGGCGTGATGTGCTTGAGCACGACGTGCGCGTCGCTCGCACCGAGCGCACGCGACCGTTCGATATAGGTGCGTTCCTTGACGGACAACACCTGCGCGCGCACAAGTCGGGCGGTACCGGCCCACGACGTCAGCCCGATGATGATGATGATGATCCAGAAGTTCTGGCCGAACATCGCCGCGAGGACGATCGCGAGGGCCAGCCAGGGAAGCACGAGGAACACGTCGGTGATCCGCATCAAGATCGCGTCGTGGACGGAGCTCTTGTAGCCGGCCCACATGCCGATGAGCGTGCCGAGCAGCATCGAGATGAGGGCGGCGGAGAGGCCGACGAACAGTGAGATCCGGGCGCCTTCGATCGTGAGCGACAGCACCGAGATCCCGTCGATCTGCGTGCCGAGCGGGTAGTGCAACGAAGGGCCGGCCAACCGGGGGCCGTTGGTGGTGATCGTCGGGTCCAGGGCACCCTTGTTGGCGAAGATCGAGAAGATCGCGACTCCCGCGTAGAAGATCAGGATCGCGAGCCCGATCATCCCCATCTTGCTCTGCCGGAACTGCTGCCAGAACCGTCCGAGCGTTCGACGATGACGTGCCCGCCGCAGCTGACGCGGGGTGAGCTTCGTCGGCGGAAGGACCGGGGCCTGAACCTCGGGTGCGGTGATCGCAGGCTCGGTCTTCATCGTCATGCCCTCCGCACGCGCGGGTCGAGATACGCATAGGTCAGGTCCGCGATGAAGTTCGCCAGAAGGACCGCGATCACGGAGATCACGAACGTGGCCTGGAGCACCGCGAAGTCGCGTTGCCGCAGCGCGTCGACCGAGAGTTTGCCGACGCCCGGATAGCTGAAGACGAGTTCGACCGTGATCACGCCGCTCAGGATGAATCCGAACGACAGCGCAACCAGCGTGATGGTCGGGAGCAGCGCGTTGGGCACCGCGTGCTTGCGCAGGACGTACTTCTCACGCACACCTTTGGCCCGCGCCAGGGCGATGTACTCCTCACCCAGGACGTCCAGCAGCGAGCTTCGCATCACGAGGTAGAACTCGCCGACGTAGGCGAGCGTCAGGGTGAGCCATGGCAGCGCCATGTGGTTGATGACGTCGGTCCAGTGCGACAACCCGGTCTTCGGGATCGGACTCTCGTAGAGGCTGACCGGGAACCAGTGCAGGGTCGCGGCGAAGATCAAGATGAAGATCATGCCGAGCACGAACTCGGGCATCGCGTACAAGATCATCGAGGAGCTCATCGAGGCCTGGTCGACTTTCCCCTGACGTTTCCAGCCGCCGTAGATGCCGAGCAAAACCCCGATAGCGATGGCTGCGAATGTGCTCGTGACGATCAAGATCGCGGACTTCGCCATCCGTGACCAGAACATGCTGCTCACGCTCTCTTGCGGGTTCAAGATCGTGGACGTGCCGAAATTGAACGTCAGCATCTGCCCCATGTACGAGACGTACTGACGGGGGAGCGGGACGTCCAAGCCCCATTCGTGGCGGATCTGGTCGAGCTGCTCGGCGTTCAGTTTCGCGCCGCTTGCCTTCGCCCATGTGGCGACCGGATCACCGGGTTGCCAAACCCGGAACAGGAGGAACGCGAGGGACAGGACGAGGATGAGGGTGATGAAGAGCTGCCCGAGTTTCCCCAGGAGATACTTCGCCGTTCCCATCCTGCGTCCTGTCCCTCTCGCGCTTCCTAGGCCAGGTCCTCTTCTGACTTACCCCTTCGGGCGACCATCACGATCCCGACGATCACGACGATGGCTCCGAGGATACCCACAATGATGAGCAGGCCCGAAGTGGTGCCGCCGCTGGACGCACTCGCGCCGCTCCGGAGCTGCACGGTGAGCGCGGAGTACGGGGTGTATTGGTTCCAGAGGAACCCATCCGGCTGCGGCGACGTGTTGTCCTCGAGACCGGTCCACTTCTGGCTGTTGTACGCCTCGAGGGACTTGTCGTAATAGAGGACGATCTCGGGGATGTCCTTGTAGAGGATGTCCTGCATCCTGAAGACGATCGCCTGCCGGTCCGCCGGGGTCGCGGCGGTCTGCTGCTCCTTGTAGAGCTTGTCGTACTGGGGGTTGGAGTAGCAGGTGTCGCTCCACGTGCCGCACTGGCCCGAGGTGAAGGTCGACAGGATGAAGTCCGGGTCCGGGTCGGGTCCCCAGCCCCAGATGTACATGTCGTAGTCGTTGGAGAGCCATGCCTGTGACAGCTTGCCGTCGCTCACGACCTCCGACGTGGTCGCGATCCCGATCTGCTTCAGCCAGCCCGAGATGTACTGGCCCAGACGGGCGCCGATGTCGGACTCCGCTCGCAAGATGAAGCGGAAGTTCAGATCCTGCCCCGTCTTCGGATCGTTGAGGATGCCGTTGCCGTCCGTGTCCTTGTAGCCGGCGTCGGCGAGGATCTGTTTCGCCTTGTTGATGTCGAAGCCGATCGTTTCGTCCGGCGTCGGGTTGTAGTGATAGAAGCTCGAGAACGGCGGAACGATCGTCGTTCCCGGTTCCCCGTACCCCGCGAGCACCTTGTCGACGATCGTCTGTCGATCGATCGCCCACGAGATCGCGGTGCGGACCGCGGGGTCACGCAGCGCCGGGTTGCCGGTGCCGGGGTTGTTCTTGCAGTACGCGGCCGCGTCCGGTGACGTCGGGTCGCACATGTTGAAGCTCATCTGACCGAACGTCACGGCCGGGCCGACATGTGTGGTGATGTTGGTGCTGCCGCTCTGACTCTCGGATTGCAGCTGGTTGAACAGGTCGACGGAGCCGAGGTTGGTGTAGTCGATCTCGCCCGCCTTGAGGGCGTTCACCATGGCCTCGGAGTTGTCGTACAGCACGACCTTGAACTGGCTGATGTGGGGCGCGCCGCCCCAGTAGTTCGGGTTGGCGGTCATCGTCCAGCTCTGGCCCTTGACCCAATCCGTCAGCTGGAAGGGACCGCTGCCGACCATCGGATGACCCTCGGTGAAGAAGGGCTCCTTGCTGATCTCGTCGCACGTGTCGTTGCCATAGATGTGCTCGGGCGCGATGTAGACCCACGGCGGCCGGATCGGCGCGCTCGTGGGCACCTTCGTGGTCCACACTAGCTGCGTGTCGCTCGGTGCCGTGATCGACTTGGTGAACTCGGGGACCAGGTAGTCGAGCGAGTTGCCGAGCTTGCAATCGAGCGTCTTGTTGTAGGTCCAGGCGATGTCCTTGGCCGTGAACGGTTGGCCGTCCTGCCACGTCATGCCCGGCCGGATGTCGAACGTCCAGGTCATCCCGTCCGAGGACTGGGTCCAGTTGGTCGCCACACCGGGCGCCGCCTGCAGGGTGGACTTGTCGAAGTTCTCGAGGAGGTCGAAGTTGAGGGCGAGGACCTCGTACTCAGGCGACTCGATCGCCTTCCACGGGTTCACCGTGGACATGTTGTTGATGGTGCCCTCGATGAATGTCCCGCCCGAGTCGCCGGCCGAGGCAGACGCGGATGCGGACGCCTTCGCGCTCGCGCTCTGCGCCCACGCCGTCCCGGCGGCCAACAGGACGATGATCAGGCCACTGAGCGAGACGAGGAGTCCTTTTCGGACCGTCCTCATGTGGAGCCTCCTTCCGTTGAAGCGTTCGTGAGGGTTCCTACGTACCTTTACGGGTCCGGCACCACGCCGGGTTGGTCGATGGTGAGCGTCTGTGCATCAGCGTCCAACGTTGCTTGCACCCCAAGAGGCATGGACGCAAGGTGCTTCCCGTGCCCCAGGGGGAGCTTGTAGAGGACGGGGACCTCGAGCGGCAGCAAGCAGCGCTCTAGGACGTCCTCGATCGAGCGGGTGCGCGGGGAGTCCGGGCGGGATTCCCGCCAGTCGCACTCGAACAGTTCGCCGACCACCACGCCTCGGATCTGTTCGAGCTTGCCGGTGTAGGCGAGCTGATGGAGCTCGACCTCCAGGGTGTACGGAAGCTCGTTCACCTCTTCGAAGAACAAGATCGCCCCGTCGAACAGCGGGTCCCACGGGGTGCCGATCAGATGGTTGAAGGTGAAGAGGTTGCCGCCGACGATCGGCCCGCTGACCTTCCCGCCGGCGATGGTGCGGACGTAGGGGTCGTCGGGGTCGCGCGGGACCTCACCGGTCCCGCCATTCGCGAACGCGGCGATCGCGGAGTCCCAGGTGAAGGGCTTCCGCTCGGGAACGCCCATCGAGCCGAACCCCGGGCCGTGGAACGTCGCGAGTCCGCTCTCCTGGCGCAGGGCGATGTGCAGGTTCGTGATGTCGGAGAACCCCATCAGCGCCTTGGGGTTGTGCGCGATCAGGTCGTAGTCGAGGAACGGGAGGATCTCGATCGCGCCGGTGCCGCCCCAGAGCACCTGGATCACGTCGACCTCGGGATCGGCGAACAGGTTGTTGAGGTCCTCGGCGCGCTTCTCCGGCGGTCCGGCGACGTAATCGTCCTTCAACCACACGGAGTCGGTGAGCTTGACCGTGTAGCCCTTGTCCCGCCACCAGCGCGATGGCCGGTCGATGTCGCTGGCGTTGAAGTAGGGGCCCGACGGCGCCATCACGCCGATGGTGCCGCCCTCGGGAAGGGGCTTGCCGAAGCGCGTGGCCTCGACCTGCGTCATGCCGGATCCTCGGCGCGACGAGATGGGCGAGTGCTATCGGAGGGGGGCCGCCCGAAGCTTGTTCGGAACCAAGCGTTCACGTCCGTAGATCTGGTCCTCTCCTGCGGCCGGGCACCGTGATCTGTTCGGTGCAGTGCCCGCTTAGGCGGGCATCATGACCGATAGCGCTCGGGAACGCTAGTCCCCATCGCCTAGTCCGTCGGACCAGGTCAGGCGAGGGTCCGCGCGACCTTCACGAAGCGGCGAAACACCTCTGTGCCCTGGTGTTCGTGGCGCGCTTGATGGGCGGTCGCGGCCGTCCGCATCCTCGCCGAGGTCGTGTGCCACTCGGTCTCGAGCGCGGGGCCGATGTCGTCGATCCACAGGTCGATCTCCGCTCGATCGATCTCGAGGTGGAACTGGGTCGCCCACGTGCGGTCGCCGATGCGGAAGGCCTGCGCGGCCACCTGGTCGCCGGCCGCCAGCTGCTCGGCCTCCGCCGGCAGGTCGAACGTGTCCATGTGCCATTGGAAGACCTGGTCGCCGTCGGCGTAGTGCGACAGGAGCTGATCGTCGGCGGCGGCGTGGAGCGGCCGGAGCGGCACGTAGCCGATCTCGCGGACCGGAGCCTTGCGGATCTCAGCGCCGAGCGACCACGCGAGCATCTGCGCCCCGAAGCAGATCCCGAGGTACGGGGTGCCTCGGTCGAGTGCGTCGAGCGTGATCGCGCGGAGCTGGTCGATGAAGGGTTGCTCGTCGACGTGCTCGATGTTGTATGAGCTGCCGAAGATCACGACGCCGCTCACGTCGTCGAGCGATGGCGCCGGCTCGTCGTGGATGGCGTCCCAGACGCGAACCTGGGCGCCCGCGTCGGTGACGGCGGTGTGTCCGATCCCGAACGTCTCCGCCGCATCGGCCTTGGCGAACAGGAGCGGCTTCATACGGCGGAGTCTACGGGTGAGCGGTGGGCTCCCCGAGCGTCGCTTCTTCGAGCAGGGTCGCGACATCGGCCACGCGCATGTCGGAGCCCGCGGCCTTCGCCGCGTCGTCGAGCATCACGAAGCAGTAGGGGCAGGCGACGGCCAGCGTGTCGGCGCCGGTGCCGGCGGCCTCGGCGAAGCGGGTGTCGTTGATGCGGGCGTCGCCGGATTCCTCCATCCACATGCGGGCGCCGCCGGCCCCGCAACAGAAGGAGCGCTCGCGGGCGCGTTCCATCTCTGTGGCGGTCAGGCCCGTCGAGCCGAGGACGTCGCGCGGGGGGTCGAAGCGCCCGTTGTGTCGCCCGAGGTAGCAGGCATCGTGGTATGTGACCGTGCCGTTGGCGCCGGGCGTCGTGAGGAGCTTCCGTTCTTCGAGCAGGTGTGACAGCAGCTCGGTGTGATGGAGGACCTCGAGCGTGGCGCCGTAGTCGGGATACTCGTTCGCGAGGGTGTTGAAGCAGTGTGCGCACGTCGCGACCACCTTGGTGATGCCCGCCTCTGCGAAGGTCGCGGCGTTCTGTTCCGCGAGCATCTGGAAGAGGTACTCGTGGCCCATCCGGCGTGCGGGGTCGCCGGTGCATCGCTCGCGGCTGCCCAGGATGGCCCAGTCGACGCCGGCGGCGTTCAGCAGGCGCGCCACGCTTTGGGTCGTCTTCTTCGCGCGATCGTCGAACGCGCCCGCGCAGCCCACCCAGAAGAGGTATTCCGGTGCTGGATCGCCGGGTGCGAGGACACGAACCGGGATGTCGCCGATCCAGTCGGTGCGGGCCGTGGCCGGCTGGCCCCAGGGGTTCTCGTTGGGCCCCTCGACGCCGCGGAGCATCGTGCCGGCCTCGGTGGGGAAGCGCGACTCCGCCATCACGAGGTTCCGGCGGAGGTCGACGATCGTGTCGACGTGCTCGATATCGACCGGGCATTCGCGCATACACGCGCCGCACGTGACGCAGTCCCAGACCACTTCGTCGGTGACGGCGTTCGGGACCAGCGGCTGCAGCTCGACCTCTCCCGCCGTCGGATCGATCCCCGCGACCGCGTCGCGGATGTCCATGATCAGCAGCTTGGGGCTGAGCGGCTTGCCGGTGTTCCAGGCAGGACAGACCTCTTGGCACCTGCCGCACTCGGTGCAGCTGAACAGGTCGAGCAGTTGCTTCTTCGACAGGTCCTTCGCGGTCGCAACCCCGAAGCGGATGTCCTCCTCCGGCCCTTCGAGGTCGATCTCGAGCTTCTCGAGGTGCCCGCTCGGTCCGTTCTTCGCGAAGTAGACGTTCGGTGCCGCCGTGATGATGTGCAGGTGCTTGGACTTCGGCAGGTACGCGAGGAATCCCAGCACGATCAACACGTGCGACCAGACGAAGACACGCTCGAGCGTCTCGGTCGGCTGGCCCGTGCCGAACAGGTTCGACAGGGCGTTCGCGACGGGCTCGGCGCTCGGGTGCAGCGTCTGGCCCAGCGCGATCTTCGTCGCGTTCCACAGCAGGAGCGTCGTCACGATGCCGAGGATCGCCAGCAGGATCTTGTCGGCTTCCTCCATGTGCGAGCCGCGGAACCGGTCGGGGCGCTGGACCTTGCGGATGTAGAACGCGATGCCGATCCCGACCGCGACGAGCGTCGCGAACAGGTCGACGAGGAACAGGAACCACGGCGCCTGGCCGATCACGGGGAGCGTCCGCCCGTCGTCGACGATCGCGAGCATGGCCTCGATGATCGTTGGGAACAGCACGAGGAAACCCCAGAAGATGCAGGCGTGCATCACGCCGGGCAGCGCCTTCTGGAAGAGCTTGCGCTGCCCGAGCACGTGCACGAGCTCCCGTCGGGCGCGCGCGGGGACCTCGGCGGTGCGCGCGGCCGGGCGGGCCGCGCGCAGCAGCGCCATCCGCGCGCGCGCCCGCCGCACGAAGACGACGACCGCGATCGCGATGACCGCGGCGAGCGCGACGGCGCTCAGGAGCTGGCCCGTCGCCGGACCTCCTCGGTCAATGCGGGCACGATCTCGAACAGGTCGCCGACGACGCCGAGGTCGGCGATCTTGAGGATCGGTGCGTCGGCGTCCTTGTTGATGGCGATGATCCGCTTCGCGCCCTTCATCCCGACGACATGCTGCAGCGCGCCGCTGATCCCGGCGGCGATATAGACCTCGGGTTTGACGGTCTTGCCGGTCTGCCCGACCTGGTACGCGTAGGGCACCCAGCCGGCGTCGACCGCGGCACGCGAGGCCCCGACCGCCGCGCCGCCGATCGCCGCGGCGAGATCGTCGAGCATCGCGAACGGCTCGGGGCCGCCGAGGCCACGCCCACCGGCGACGACGACGTTCGCCTCTTCGAGCTTCGGACCGCTCGCGGCCTCGGCGTGTCGCTCGACCACGGTGGCCGTCGGACCGGACGGGGTGACGGCGTCGACGGCGACGATCTCGGCGGTGCCGCGGCCGGGCTCGGGCGGGAACGACTTCGGTCGCACGAGGATGAGCCGAGGCTCCGGGCCGGCGAGGTCGACGTCGATGATCTTCGTCCCGCCGAAGATCTCGGTGCGGGCGCGTGACGCGCTCTCGACGTCGGTGGCGTTGGCCATCAGCGTCGAGCCGGTGAGAGCCTGCAGGCAGCCCGCAACGTCGCGCCCTTCGTAGGTGCCGGGGAGCAGGATCAGCGACGGCGTGTGCTGCCCGATCAGCCAGAGGAGCGTGTGCGCGGCGGTGCGGCCAGGCTGGTCGGCGAAGACCTGGTCGTCGCTCGCGTACACGATCGTGGCGCCGTGGGCGCCGAGCTCTGGCGCGGCGGCGGTCGCGCCCGGTCCGAGCGCGACGGCGGCGACCTCACCGCCGAGCGTGCGCGCCTTCGTCAGCAGCTCGAGCGCGCTCGGATGCGCGCCGTCGGGCGTGACCTCCGCGTAGACCCAGGTCGCGCCCATCAGATCACCTTCGCTTCTGTCAGGAGGTCGGCGATCCGCGTGACGGCGTCGTCGCCGGTAACGATCTCACCGCCGGCCTTGGCCGGCGCGTCGGTCACCGCGGCGACGGTTTGCGTTGACGCGAGATCCGTCACGCCGAGATCGGCCGCGCTCACGGTGTCGACCGGCTTGGACTTCGCGGCCATGATCCCCTTGAGGCTCGGGTACCGCGGCTCGGTGGCCCCGGCCGTGACCGTGATCAGTGTGGGCTTCGGCGACGTGAGCACGTCGTACCCGGATTCCGTCTGTCGTTCCGCGCGGAATCCGTCGCCGTCAGGCTCGAGTTTGCGGACCGCGGTCACGCTCGCGATGCCGAGCAGCTCGGCGAGCGTGGCCGGCATCGTTCCGGTGTAGCCGTCGGTGGATTCGGCGCCGGCGATCACGAGGTCGTACTCGGTGCGTGCGACGGCCGCGGCGAGCACCCGCGCGGTCACCAGCGCGTCGGCGCCCCGGAGCGTCGGATCGGTCACGAGCAAGCCCTTGTGGGCGCCCATCGCGAGGCCGCGCTGCACGCCGGCCAGCGCCTCAGCCGGGCCCATCGAGACGATGGTGACCTCGCCCCCACCGGCCTCCACCAGTTGGAGCGCGAGCTCGAGGCCGTACTCGTCGCCGGGGTCGAGCGCGCCGTCGCCGGCGTCGCGGATCAACAGGTTGTCGGGCCCGAGCGAGGGCGTGCCCGTCGGGTTGGGGACGAATTTCGCCAGGACGGTCACGTTCATGCCGCGGATGCTACCGACCTTGCCGGACCGCCGGGTACCCGTGTCGGTGACGCTCGGTCGGGTCCGCGCCGCCGATCGTGACCGCCTACAGTGCCGCTGTGACGGAGACACCGAGTGCGTTGGACGGGATCCGCGTGGCGGACTTCTCGCGGGTCCTCGCCGGGCCGCTCGCGACGATGATCCTCGGCGACCTCGGGGCAGACGTCGTGAAGATCGAGCGTCCGGGCGCCGGGGACGACACGCGGGGCTGGGGGCCTCCGTGGTCTCCCAGTGGCGATGCTTCCTATTACCTGAGCGTGAACCGCAACAAGCGGAGCGTGGCGCTCGATCTGAAGGACCCAGGCGATCTCGCGGTCGCGCGGGCGATCGCGATGCGATCCGACGTCGTCATCGAGAACTTCCGGCCGGGGGTCATGGCGCGCGCCGGTCTCGACCACGAGACGCTCTCGGCCGAGCGGCCCGAGCTCGTGTCGTGCCGGATCGCCGGGATCGGCCGCGGAGATGTCGCCGGGTACGACTTCCTGGCGCAGGCGATGGGCGGCCTGATGTCGATCACCGGAGACGCCGACGGGGAGCCGCGCAAGATCGGCGTCGCGCTCGTCGACGTGATGACCGGGCTGCACGCCGCGATCGGGATCCTCGCCGCGCTCCGCCATCGCGACCGCACCGGCGAGGGGCAGCTCGTCGAGGTCGATCTGCTCTCAACGACCTTGTTCGCGCTCGCGAACCAGGCGTCGAACTGGCTCACCGCTGGTGTCGTCGCCGGACGGATGGGCAACCGGCATCCGTCGATCGCGCCCTACGAGACGCTCCGTGCTGCGGACGGCCCGTTCGTGGTCGCGGTCGGGAACGACGAGCAGTTCGCGACGTTCTGCGATGTGCTGGGTGTGCCCGAGCTTGCGGCGGACGAGCGGTTCACGACGAACGCGGCTCGCGTGACCGATCGTGAGCCCCTGGTCGAAGCGCTCGAGGGAGCCCTCGCCGCGGCGGCGTCTGCAGAATGGATCGAGCGGTTGAGCGCGCGTGGCATCCCGTGCGGGATGGTCAATCAAGTTGACCAAGCGTTCGCGCTCGCGGAGGCCGTCGGTCTCGACCCCGTCGCGTCGGTCTCGGGTGTCGACACCGTCGCGAACCCGCTCCAGTTCTCCCGGACGCCGGCGACGTACCGGATGCCGCCGCCCCGGCTCGGCGAGCACGACGCCGAGGTGCGCGCAGAGACCGAGTCCTGAGCGGCCGCGCCGCTGAACGGCGGGCGGCATAGGCTGGAGCCATCCAGGAAGGAGCTGCCCCGTGGACGCACCCGATCCGCTCGACCTGATCGACATCGACGCGCTGCTCAGTGACGAAGAACGCCAGATCCGCGGCCTCGCTCGCCGATGGGTCACGGACCGGATCCTCCCGGACGTCGACGAGTGGTACGAGCGCGGGGAGTTCCCCGCGCGGGAGCTCGCCAAGGAGCTCGGCCAGCTCGGGTTCCTCGGGGCGCAGCTGCCGGATATCGGCGGGCTCGCAGCGGTTGCGTACGGCTTGGTGGAGCTGGAGCTCGAGGCCGGCGACAGTGGGTTGCGTTCGTTCGTCAGCGTGACGAGCGCCCTCGCGATGTTCGCGATTCACACGTTCGGTTCGGACGAGCAGAAGGCGGAGTGGCTTCCGCGGATGCAGGCCGGCGAGGCGATCGGCTGCTTCGGGCTGAGCGAGCCCGATAGCGGCAGCGACCCCGGCTCGATGCGGACGTTCGCCAAGCGGGACGGCGACGACTGGATCTTGTCGGGCAACAAGATGTGGATCACGAACGGCAGCGTGTCCGACGTCGCGATCGTGTGGGCGAACACCGACGATGGGATCCGCGGGTTCGTGGTGCCGTGCGACTCGCCTGGGTTCTCTGCGCCCGACATCCACAAGAAGCTGTCGCTGCGAGCGAGCGTCACGTCGGAACTCGTGATGGACGAGGTCCGCCTCCCGGCTGGCGCGATGCTGCCGGAGGTGAAGGGTCTGCGTGGTCCGTTGACGTGCCTCAATGAGGCGCGGTTCGGGATCATCTGGGGTGTGATGGGGGCGGCGCGTTCGTGCTTCGCCTCCGCGCTGAACTACGCGAAGACGCGGATCCAGTTCGACCGGCCGATCGGATCGTTCCAGCTCGTGCAGAAGAAGCTCGCCGACATGTCGCTCGAGTTGAATAAGGGAACGCTGCTCGCGTACCACCTCGGCCGGATGAAGGAGGCGGGGCGGCTCTTGCCGCAACACGTGAGCCTCGGCAAGCTCAACAACACGCGCGCGGCGCTCGAGATCGCCCGGACGTCGCGCGGGATCCACGGCGCCAACGGCATCACGCTCGAGTACCCGATCATGCGGCACATGACGAACCTCGAGTCGGTGATCACCTACGAAGGAACCGAGGAGGTTCACACCCTGGTGATCGGCGAGACCCTCACGGGCCTCCGCGCGTTCACATAGACGGGCGGTTCAGCGAAGAAGCATCGCGAGGATCAGGGCGATGCAGATGCCGACCCCCACGACCAGCGCGATCGTGAGGGTCCGGCTCAAGGGATCGCCCGCGGCGCCTCGGTGGTCGCCCACGTGGAGTTCTTCCTGCTGCTCCTTGTAGGGCGCATCGGTTCCTCGTCGGGCATGGTTCGGATGCTACGCGGGGCGAACGGCTCGCGCGACGACCGTACGGACTAGCCTTCGCGCATGCGGATCGGGGTGCACCTGCGGCACTGGGATCGAACGCCGCACGACGTCGCCGCCCTCGCGAAGCTAGCGGAGGACGTCGGCCTCGACTCGGTCTGGGTCTCGGAGACGTGGGGCTCCGACGCCACCGACCTCGTTACCTGGATCGCGGCGCACACCTCGCGGATCGCGATCGGCACCGGGATCCTTCAGATGCCGGCCCGGACGCCTGCCGCGACGGCGATGGCCGCGGCGACGATCGACCACCTGTCCGGCGGGCGGTTCCGGCTTGGCCTGGGAGCGGGCGGCCCGCGCGTGGTGGAGGGCTGGCACGGGGTTCCCTACGGATCACCGTTGACCCGGACCCGCGAATACATCGCGATCGTCCGGGCGGTGCTGGCCCGCGAGGAGCCGTTGACCTTCGACGGCGATGTCTACGCCCTGCCACTGCCGGGCGGCGACGGCCGGGCGCTGAAACTCAACGTCGTGCCGCTGCGGCACGACATCCCGATCTACCTCGCGGCGATGGGGCCGAAGAACGTGGCCCTGACGAAGGAGATCGCGGACGGTTGGCTCCCGCTGCTGTACAGCCCCGAGCACGCCGAGATGTTCGGCCTCGGGCATCTGTCGCCCGACTTCGACGTCGCGCCGATGGTGCTGACGGCGATCGATGCCGACCGAGCCGCCGCGCGCGACGTGGTCCGGCCCGACATCGCGCTGTATGTGGGCGCGTACGGTCCGAAGACGAAGAACTTCTATGCCGATCTCGTTCGTCGGTACGGGTTCGAGGCGGAGGTCGACGCGATCCAGGGCGCCGCGCTCGAGGGACGGATGAGCGATGCGACCGCGGAAGTCACCGACGCGATGGTCGACACCCTCGCGCTCGCGGGGCCGGTGGCGTTGGTCCGGGATCGACTCCAGGCGTACGACGAAGCGGGTGCGACCTCAGTGCTCGCGATGACCAAGGACCTCGATACCATCCGCGATCTTGGCCGCGTCCTGGGGGAGGTGGCGATGTGACGACCTATCTCGAGGATCTCTCGGAAGGCCTTCGTTTCGAGACGGAGCGTCGCGTCGTGACCGCGGCCGACATCGACGCGTTCGTCGAGCTGTCGGGCGACGCCAACCCGCTGCACACCGAGGACGAGTACGCCCGCTCGGTCGGATTCGCCGGCCGGATCGCGCACGGCCTGCTCGTGCTCTCGGTCGAGAGCGGTCTGTCGTCCGACGCCGATGACTGGTCGATGGGCACCTACCTCGAGGAGACGCGCCGGTTCGTCGAGCCGGTGCTGCCCGGCGACGAGATCTATTCCATATCGGAGGTCACCGAGGTGCGTCGGTCGCGCTCCAAGCCGGACCGCGGCATCGTCACACTTCGGGTCGAGACCAGGAACCAACGTGACGAGGTCGTGCTCGCGGGGACCGACGTGATCATGGTCGGCGCCCGGAGCGACGCATGACCGACCCCGGCGTCGAGCGGGAGCTCGTCGCCCTCGCCCACGAGTTCGCGGCGAACGAGATCCGCCCGGTCGCCGCCGTGTTCGACGAGAGCGAGGAGTTCCCGGCGGAGGTCATGCGGAAGGCCGCTGCGGTCGGGTTGACGAGCTTCGACATCCCCGAGGCGTATGGCGGCGGCGGGATCGATTCCGCACGCACGGCGTGCCTGATCGGCGAGGAGCTCGCGTGGGGCGACGCGCCGATCGGCTCGATCGTCGGCAGCGCGTCGTTCTTCGCCGACCCGCTCGCGGCTTTGGGGACCGAAGAACAATGCGAGCGGTGGATCACGCCGCTGTGCAGCGAGGACCCGCCGATGACCGGCTTGGCCATCACCGAGCCGGGCGCAGGTTCGGATGCCGCGGCGATCACGACCGCGGCGACCAAGGTCGACGGCGGCTATCGCCTCAACGGGCAGAAGACGTGGGTGAGCGGCGCTCCGGTCGCGCGGTTCTACCTCGTCTACGCGACCGTCGCACCGGGCACGCGTGCGAAGGGGATCACCTCGTTCGTGGTCGAACAGGGTGACGAGGGGTTGACGCTCGGTCCGAAGCTCCCGAAGCTCGGCTCGCGCTGCTATCCGACGGCGGAGCTGTTCTTCGCCGACTGCTTCGTTCCCGAGGATCGGCGGATCGGCGACGAGGGGCAGGGCTTCTACGGCGTGATGCGCTCGTTCGATCGATCGCGCGTGACCCTCGCCGCCGGCTCGATCGGGATCGGGCGCGCGGCGCTGGAGTTCGCGGTCGAGTACGCGAAGCAGCGCGAGGCGTTCGGGAAGAAGATCCACGAGTTCCAGGCGGTGAGCTTCCGGTTGGTGGACGCCAAGATGGCGCTGGATCAAGCGCGGCTGATGACGTTGCACGCGGCGGACCTCGCAGACGCGGGCGAGCCGTTCGGGACCGAGGCCTCGATGGCGAAGCTCGCGGCGTCCGAGGCGGCGTGGCAGGCGGCGAACGCGGCCGTGATGACGCTCGGCAGCTACGGGTACTCGCGGGACTACCCGGTGGAGAAGTGGCTGCGCGACGCGAAGCTCGAGGAGATCTACGAGGGGACGAGCGACATCCAGCGGCTGATCATCGCGCGGTCGATGTTCCCTCGGGAGCGCTGACCTACGCCGGCTGCGCGGCGGAGGCGAGAAGCTCGTCGAGCGGCGATGCCGCGGCGTTCGTGAGCAGGCGCTCGATGTGCTTGCTTGCGTAGGCCCGGAAATCCTCGTCGAGCGTCGAGATCGCCTGCTGCACAACGCCCCACATGCCCTCTCGGAAGTCCGACATCAACCGCATCAGCGCGAGGCGGGCGCGATGGCGGTCGCCCACGTCGCCGACCGCGTGCTGCAGGAGCAGCTCGTCCGCGGGTGGATCCAGGTCGTTGTTGACCGCGAGGTTCCCGAGATCGAAGAACGGATCGCCCATCCCTGCGTACTCGTAGTCGACCAGCCACGTGTGCTCGCCGTCGCGCAGGAAGTTCGCGTTGAGCAGATCGTTGTGACAGGTGGTCAGCGGTGACGGGTTCTGCGCGAACGCCGCTTCGATCCGCCCCGCGAGGGCATGCGCCTCGTCGTACGCGGGCGGCGGTTGCACGCCTCGCGTCGCCGCGGTCTCGGCGTACGTCTCGACCACCCGGAAGACGTTGAACGAGGAGGGGATCGGCGGGCACGCGTGGAACGCCCGGAGCGACCGCACGACCGACCCCAACACGTCGTCGCGGCGCAGGTCCGCCGTCGGGATGTGCGCGCCGTCGACGAAGCGCGCGACGAAGCAGCCGGACTCAGGCAGGAAGGCGACGACCGGTGGGCCGACGCCCGCGTCGGCGGCGAGCGACGCCGCGCGCGCTTCGTTGGCGCGGTCGATCCCGAGGAGCTCTGTGTCCTTGCCGGGTACCCGCAGCACGAACCGCTTGTCGTCGCGCGTGACCACGAAGTTGCGGTTCGTGATGCCGCCCTCGAGCGGCACGACCTCGAGGTGGCCATGCGCCCAGCCCGGGACCGACCGCGCGATCGCCCAGACGGCGTCGTCGGCCATCTAGCCGCGCTCGAAGTACCGGGCGAGCTCCCAGTCGGTGACCGTCTGGTTGTCGAAGATGATCTGTTCCTGCTCGGCGGTGTTCAGCAGGTGCTCGAAGACGAAGTCGCCGAACGCCTCGCGTGCGACCGTCGAGCCGCGGAACGCGTCGATCGCCTCGTGCAAGCTGGTGGGAACGCGTGGCACGTCCTTCGCCTCGTAGGCGTTGCCGACGAACATCGCCGGTGGCTCGACCTGGTTGCGGATGCCCCAGAGTCCGCTCGCGATCGTCGCCGCGAACGCGAGGTACGGGTTCGCGTCGGCGCCCGGCAGACGGCACTCGACTCGCGCGCCCTTGTGCTCGCCCACGGTGCGGTAGCCCGCGGTGCGGTTGTCGTGGCTCCACACGATCGCCGTCGGCGCCCACGAGGCGAGCTGGTAGCGCTTGTAGGAGTTGACGAACGGCGCGTACATCCACGACATCTCGTGCGCGGTCGCCATCAGCCCGCCGAGGTACCAGCGGTAGGTGTCGGACATGTTGTGCTCGCCGTCGTCGGACCACATCAGGCTGCTCGCGCCGTCGCTGCTCCACACGCTCGAGTGCAGGTGACAGCTCGACCCCGCCTCGGCCATCGTCCACTTCGCCATGAACGTGATCGCGACGTCGTTCAGTGCCGCGATCTCCTTCGCGCCGTGCTTGTAGAGCGCGTGGTGGTCTGCGTTGGACAGCGCGTCGGAGTAGGTGATGTTGATCTCGTGCTGTCCCTTGCCGAACTCGCCCTTGCTGAACTCGACCGGGATGCCCGCGCCCCGCATGCCGTTGCGCACCTGGCGGATGAACCATTCGTCCTTGGTGGTCTGCAGCATGTGGTAGTCCATGATGTAGCTCGAGCTCGGGCGGGCCTCGCGGTATCCGCGGTCGGCCATCTCGTCGAACGAATCCTTGAACAGATAGAACTCGAGCTCCGAGCCCGTCTTGATCAGGTAGCCCATCTCGGCCGCCGCCGCGATCTGCGCGCGGAGGATCGCGCGGGGTGCGACCGCGGTCGGCTCGCTCGTCTCCTCGTCCGCGATGTCGCAGATCACCATCGCGGTCTTCTCGAGCCACGGGCAGAGGCGAAGGGTGTTGAGGTCCGGGATCATCCGGAAGTCGCCGTAGCCCGTGTCCCAGCTCGCGTACGCGTAGCCGGGGAGCGGCTCCATCTCCATGTCGATCGCGAGCAGGTACAGGCACGCGTGCAGGCCCTCGGACCCCAGCACCTCCTCGAGGAAGAAGTCCGGCAGGATCCGCTTGCCCATGAACCGGCCCTGCAGGTCGGTGAACTGACACAGCACCGTGTCGATCTGGCCGGTATGCGCCAGCTCGGCGAGCTCCTCGACCGACAGCATGCCCTGTGTCTGCATCGATCCTCCTCACGAGACGCGAGGGGCGCGGCCGCGAAGCGGCCGCGCCCCCACACGTCAGGCTGTGTTCAGACGGATTCAAGCTCCTTCTCGATCGCGGCCAGTTCCTCCGCCGA
>Ga0207693_10001746_pt1 | contig 19070 bp, 17 predicted proteins | sample LARL81metaG_FD_184347 | JGI IMG/M metagenome (GOLD analysis project Ga0207693, IMG submission 184347) | Corn, switchgrass and miscanthus rhizosphere microbial communities from Kellogg Biological Station, Michigan, USA - LAR L8-1 metaG... | ecosystem: Host-associated > Plants > Roots >...
CAGATCCCCCGCATGAGCTTGTAGCGACCCTCGACCCACTGGTACGGGTCGGTGTTGGTGCCGAGCGCGACGTGTTCGCCCTTCCACGAAGGCCGCGCGAGCTCGGCGCGGACCAGCTCCGGCACGTTGACCTTGACGACGATCTCGCGCTCGAAGTCCTCGCGGGCGTTCAGGTCCAGATATGTGTGGGTCGGACGGGCAAAACAGTAGGTCTAGTGCAGGCGTGGGTGCATCCGCGAAATGGATTTATGGTCCAACGGAACGGCATCCGCGAGCGCTTTGGCACCTGGTTCAGCGCCGATCGCCCCTGCACCTCGTAAAAGCGGATCCCGAGCGCCTCAGGCGCATCGAACGTCCGCACGACGGCAGGCTCGCGGAAGCCGGGCAACCGCGCCCCGGCCTCCTCCTTTCCGACCTCGAGATTTTCCCAACGCACGAACGCATGTTCGCACACGACCCGGACGGACTCAAGGACTTTGGCTGCCCGGCCGACCCCATGCGTACAATCGATCGGACCGGCGCCTGGAGGCGTCACGAGACTTGACCAAGGCTGTACCTGTAGAAGAGAAAGAGCGGGTAGTCGTCCGATTCGCCGGTGATTCGGGCGACGGCATACAGCTAGCCGGCAACCGCTTCGCCGCAGCCACCGCGCTGATCGGCAACGACCTCGTCACCCTTCCCGACTTCCCCGCCGAGATCCGCGCCCCGGCCGGGACACTCGCCGGCGTCTCCGCGTTCCAGATCCACTTTGCGTCGCGGGACATCCTCACGCCGGGTGGACAGCCCAACGTGCTCGTCGCCATGAACCCCGCGGCGCTCAAGATGAACCTGCCGGAGCTCGAGCGCGGCGGCATCGTGATCGCCAACGAGGACGGGTTCGGCGACCACAACCTCCGCAAGGCGGAGTACGAGGGGAACCCGCTCGAGGACGGGACGCTCGACGACTACCGCCTGTTCCGCGTCCCGATGACCTCGATGACCGTTCGGGCCACGGAGGGGATCGACGGCATCAGCGCCCGCGACGCGGCGCGCTCCAAGAACTTCTTTGCTCTGGGCCTGGTCTCCTGGATGTACAGCCGCCCCACGGACGTCACCTCGGAGTGGATCGAGGAGAAGTTCGGCAAGGACGAGTCGATCATGCAGGCGAACCTCGCGGCATTCCGCGCGGGCTACAACTTTGGCGAGACCGCCGAGCTCCTGCACGTGCACTACGAGGTGAAGGCAGCGCCTGCCGAGCCCGGCACCTACCGCAGCGTCAATGGCACCACGGCGACCGCCATGGGCCTGATCTCCGCGAGCGTCCGCAGCGGCCTACCCCTCTTCCTCGCCAGCTACCCGATCACCCCAGCCTCGGAGCTCCTCCACGAGCTCTCTCGACACAAGCGGTTCGGCGTGCGGACCGTCCAGGCCGAGGACGAGATCGCCGCGGCGAACATGGCGCTCGGCGCAGCGTTCGGCGGCCATCTCGGCGTCACCGCGTCGAGCGGACCCGGGATGGACCTGAAGCAGGAGACGATCGGCCTCGCGGTGATGCTGGAGCTGCCGATGCTCGTCATCGACGTCCAGCGGGCCGGGCCGTCGACCGGGATGCCCACGAAGACCGAGGCCGCCGACCTGATGATGGCCATCCACGGCCGCCACGGCGAGTCGCCGCTCCCGGTGGTCGCCGCCTCCACCCCCGCCCAGTGCTTCCACGCGGTCATGGAGGCCGCCCGGATCGCGGTCACCTACCGCACCCCGGTGATCCTGCTGACTGACACCTTTCTCGCCAACTCCTCGGAGCCGTGGATGCTCCCCGACGCCGCCGACCTGCCCGAGATCGATCCGCGCTTTGCCACCGAGTCCAACCGCGACGGTGAGTTCTGGCCGTACCTGCGCGACGACCGGCTTGCCCGCCCGTGGGCGGTTCCGGGCACGGAGGGGCTGCAACACGTGATCGGCGGCCTGGAGAAGGAGGACGGCACCGGTCACATCAGCTACGAGGCCGAGAACCACGCCCGGATGACCCGGCTGCGCGCCGAGAAGGTCGCGGGCATCGCCGACGACATCGACCAGCTCGAGCTCGACCACGTCGATGGCGCGGACATGCTCGTCCTCGGCTGGGGCTCCACTTACGGCGCCATCAAGGGCGCGGTCAGGCGGGTGCGGCTCCGTGGGAAGAAGGTCGCTCGCGCGCACCTCCACCACCTTCACCCGCTGCCGCGGAACACGGGTGAGGTCGTCCGCAGCTACTCCAAGGTCCTGATCCCGGAGACCAACACCGGGCAGCTCTCGCAGATCATCCGCAGCGAGTTCCTGGTCGATGCTGAGAGCTACAGCAAGGTCGAGGGCCTGCCGATCTTCGCGGAGGAGCTCGACGAGGTGATCACGGAGCGCCTATGACGCACGCGAACGGCACCGGCAACGGCTCCAGCCCCATCGGGCTGACCAAGAAGGATTTCTCCTCCGACCAGGAGACGCGCTGGTGCCCCGGGTGCGGCGACTACGCGATCCTTGCGACCGTCCAGCAGTTCCTTCCCGAGCTTGGCCTCCCCCCGGAGCGGATCGTCTTCGTCGCCGGGATCGGCTGCGCAGGCCGCTTCGCCTACTACATGAACACCTACGGCGTCCACGGCATCCACGGCCGCGCGCCCGCGCTCGCGACCGGGCTCGCGCTCGCGCGCGACGACCTCTCGATCTGGGTGGTGAGCGGCGACGGCGACGCCCTGTCCATCGGCGGCAACCACCTGATCCACGCGTTGCGCCGCAACGTCCCGATCAAGATCCTCCTCTTCAACAACCAGATCTACGGTCTCACCAAGGGGCAGTACTCGCCGACCAGCGAGGAGGGCAAGGTCACCAAGTCGACGCCGTTCGGGTCCCTGGACCACCCCTTCAACCCGGTCGCACTGGCCCTCGGCGCCGAGGCGAGCTTCGTCGCCCGGACGGTGGACACGGACCGCGGCCACGAGGCGGAGGTCCTGCGCGCCGCGGCGGACCACGAGGGCTCGGCGCTGATCGAGATCTACCAGAACTGCAACGTGTTCAACGACGGCGCCTTCGACGCCGTCCGCGCCAAGGGCAAGGAGGCAAACCAGATCCGCCTCGAGCACGGCGCCCCGATCCGCTTCGGAGTCGAGGGCGAACGCGGCGTGGTCCGCGACCCGAACGGCGCCCTCCGCATCGCGGACGTCGCCGAGGTGGGCGAGGACGCGCTGCTCGTCCACGACGCGCACGCCCCGGACCCGAGCAACGCATTCGCGCTCGCGCACCTCGCCCCGCGGCCCAGCGGTCCGACGCCGATCGGGGTCTTCCGCGCCGTCGAGCGCCCCGTCTACGGCGAGACCGTGGCCACCGAGCTCGAGGCGGCACGCGAAGGCCTCGGAGCGCAGGAGCTCAACGAGCTCCTGCGCTCCGGAGATACCTGGACGGTGTCCTAGCCCGCCTCGCCCTCCCCGGCCGCTGCCCGACCGGGGAGCGAGGGCTTCACGCGCAGCAGGCGTGCGGGCATGCTCGGCAGGATCCAGTTCCAGCGCCCGAACAGCGACACCGCCGCGGGCACCAGCAGGGCCCGAATCACGGTCGCGTCGAGCAGGATCCCGGCGGCCAGGCCGGTCGCGAACATCTTCAGGTCCGTGCCCGGGCCGGATGCCAGCGATACGAACGCCAGGAACAGGATCAACGCGGCGCTCGTCACCAGGCGGCCGGTGCGGCCGATCCCCTGCACGACGGCGGTGCGCGTGTCGCCGGACTTGTCGTACTCCTCACGCATCCGGGTCATGATGAAAACCTCGTAGTCCATCGAGAGCCCGTAGAGGAATGCGAACACCATCAGCGGGATCCACGCCGGCACCGATCCGGTGGCCTCTATGCCCCACAGGAAGTTGGAGCCATGGCCGTGCTGCCACACGATCGCGAGCACGCCCCACGCGGCCGCGACGCTGGCCACGTTCAGCACGACGGCCTTGAGCGGCAGCAGCAGTGACCTGAAGGCCCGCGCCAGCAGGATGAACGTGACGATGCCGATGAGCGCGATCATCAGCGGGAAGTTCCCATAGACCGCGTCGATGAAGTCGGCGTTCTGGGCCGGCAGGCCGCCGACCTGGACGTCCGGGCCCGCCGCATGGGCCGCCGTGCGGACGCGATCGAGCGTGTCCTTGCCGGCCTGCGTCGAGTCGTCATCGGTCGGGAACGCCAGCACCTCGGCCACGCCGCCGGTGCGCCATTGGGAGCCCTGCGGCGCAACCGCGCCGTGGACGCCCTGCACCGAGTCGACGTCGGAGGCGACCTTGTCGGGGCTCGTGCCCTGGGTCAGGATCTCGTACGGCAGCAGTGCCCCGGAGCCGACCCCGGAGTCCTCAAGCGCCGTCAAGCCCTGCTTCGCGTCACCCTGCTTGGCGATCGTGTTGGGGCTTGCGTCGCCGAGCGTCAGCCCGGTCGCGGCGTAGATCAGGACGCCGAGGATCGCGACTGCGGCACCCGCGGCGATCCAGCGCCGCCGCACCACGAGCTCCGCCCACCGCGTCCAGGCCCTGCTGGCGCGATTGTCCGTGCGCCGGTGCGGCCAGTCCAGCCGCTGCCCGAACTTCGACAGCATGACCGGGAGCAGCGTGATCGCGACGAGCGTCGAGACAAGTGGGATCACCAGCCCGCCGATGCCCATGCTCCGCAGGAACGGGACCGGCAGCGCCACCATCGCCAATAGGCCGATTGCGACGGTCGTGCCGCTGAACACCACGGCTCGCCCCGCCGTCTGCATCGCGCGCTGTACGGCCTCGTCGCCACTCCGCCCGTGGGCGCGCTCCTCGCGCCATCGGGAGACCACGAGCAGCGAGTAGTCGATCGCGATGCCGAGCCCGACCAGGGCGATCAGGAACTGGACCACCGGCGAGACGTCGGTGAACACCGTCAGGCCCCAGACGAGCAGGAAGCTGGTCATGATCGAGACGATCGCCATCGCCATGGGCAGCAGCGCCAGGAAGGACGCGAAGACGAAGGCGAGGACGATCAGCGCGCCCACGCCGCCGAGGACGGACTCGAGCAGCACACCCGTGCCGCTGTCGCCGCCCGACTCGTTCTGAAGCGCATCGAAGCCGCTCACATGCACGGGCGCCCCGGCGATCGTCGTGTTGCTCATCGCCGCGCGGGCGTGCTTGGCGGCGTCGGGGTTCTCGCCGAAGGCGGAATTGGGATCGGGCTGCGGATAGACGATCGCGAACGTGGTGCGCCCGTCCTTCGAGACAAAGGCGCGGTCGCCCGTTGACGAGAAGGACGCGATCCTGGCGCCCGGCAGCGCCTGCTCCAGCTTGTTGTCCATCTGTGTCAGCTGCGAGTCGACGCCGGGCGAGTTGACCGTCTTGCCCTGCGGGAGTGTGACCACGGGCACGATCGGGGCCGTGTCCCCCCCAGTACCGTGGAAGTGCTCGGTGATCGCGACGTTCGTCTCCCAGCCCTCCTTGCCGGGAACCGAGAACTTCTGGTCCATCGCCTTCGTCGCGGAGTTCACGGTCGCGATGCCCACGACGGTCAGCACGACCCAGAACAACGCGACCAGTCGCTTGTGAACGAGAACGAAACGAGTGATTGCGGCCACGACACCTACCTCCGAAGCTCGTTGAGAGATTTAACTATGTGTATCACAAATGATCGGGCGGGCGTAGGATGATGGGCCATGAGTGCGCTCCCTCACACTCGCTCCGCCAACGACATCCCCTTGGACCCCGGCGCGGCCCAAAACTAATCGGTGGGTACAACGCGCATGGCCTTCGATCGTCCGCCTCCGGAGCCGCTGGCGAGCGCACCAGGCTTCCTGCTGTCGTGGAACGGAAGGCGGACCTCGCACATGTTCGCCAAAGCGCTCGAGCCGCTCGGACTGCGTCCCCCCCACTTCGGCGTCATGCAGCTGATCGCCAGCGATCCCGGCATCACCCAGCAGGAGCTGGCCGATCGCTCCTTGATCGATCCCAGCTCGATGGTGGCCGTGGTCGACGAGCTCGAGGAGCTGGGTTACGCGGAGCGCCGGCCGCACCCCGGCGACCGGCGAAAGCATGCCGTGCACCTGACGGCGGACGGAAAGCGAACCCTCGAGCGAGCGCGAGCCGTGGCCATCAAGCTCGCGAACGACATCCTCGCCCCGCTGGACAAGGGCGAGGTCGCGACCCTCACTCTGCTGCTGCGAAAGCTGGCGGGCGTCGAAAGCCCGTAGTCAGCCTGCTGCGACCTGGCGAGGGTTGGTGATCGGGCGCAGCCTCGGCTCGATCTCCGGGCGCAGGTGCTCGATGAACGGCGGCAGTGAGAGCTTCTCGCCCAGGTGCTCGACCGGCTCGTCGATCGCGAAGCCGGGGCCCCCGAGCGTCGCGATCTCGAACAGGACGCCGCTGGGCTCGCGGTAATAGACCGAGCGGAAGTAGAAGCGGTCGATCACGGGCGTCGCGTGCATGCCGGCCGCCAGCACCCGGTCGCGCCACGCCTCGTGCTCCTCCGCCGGGGACGCCCAGGCCACGTGGTGCACGGTGCCCGCGCCCTGGACACCGACCTTCTCGGGCGGCTCGTCGTAGGCGTACGTGGAGCCCCGGATGTCGCCCCGCGACTCCCAGAAGAGCTCACCCCGGGGCTCGAAGCCCATCGTCTCCTCCAGGAGCGACCGGCTCGCGTCCGGGTTGGACGAGTACGCGCGGACTCCCTCGAAGCCCTGGAGCGCATGCTCGGCCGGGATCTCGGGATGCTCGGCGGTCATCGGCTCATCGTCTGTGTCGGGCACGAGGAGCTCGTGCTCCAGCCCCTCGGGGTCGGAGAATCGAAGCCGGCCGCCGTCGAGCTCTGCGGTCTCGATGCCGTGCTCGCCGAGGCGACGCGCCCAGAAGTCGAGCGAATCGGCTGAGGCCACTCGCCAGAGGATGCGGTGAACCATCCCGTCCCCGGCGCGGCCGGGGCCGATCCCCGGGTACTCGAAGAACGTGATGTCCGAGCCCGGATCCCCCTTCTCGTCGGCGTAGAAGAGGTGGTAGACGGTCGGGCTGTCTTGGTTGACCGTCTTCTTCACCAGCCGGAGACCCAGCACGCCCGCGTAGAAGTCCACATTCGGCTGCGCCTCGCCGGTGATCGCGGTGACGTGATGGATGCCGTCAAGTTGCATCGTTGTCCACCTTAACGAGGGCAGTCCGGCTAGGCTGATCGCCGTGGCCGTCGAGGACAGCACCACGAAGAGCATCGACCCCACGCGCATCGCGGCGCTCACCGAGGCCGAGCAGGCGAAGTTCAGGGAGCGAACTCACGCGTCGGCGGAACGCTACGAGCGCGCCCTGAAGGTGATGCCGGGAGGCGTCCCGTCCTCCTTCCAGCAGAACGACCCGTGGCCGACGTACATCGAGCGGGGCGAGGGGTCCCGCGTCTGGGATGTGGACGGCAACGAGTACACGGACTTCCACAACGGCTTCGGCGTCATGTGCATCGGCCATGCGAACCCCAAGGTGGGCGCGGCGGTCAAGGCCCGAGTCGACATGGGAACCCACTTCGCGGCGCCGACCGACGGCTCGATCGTCGTCGCCGAGGAGCTGACGCGACGGTTCGGCCTGACCCAGTGGCGATTCACGAACTCGGGCACCGAGTCGACCATGGACGCGGTGCACCTCGCTCGCGGCGCGACCGGGCGGGACATGATCCTGAAGATCGAGGGCTCCTACCACGGGCACCACGACGCGGTCATGGTCTCGGTGTACCCGGAGCTCGACCAGCTGGGCGATCGCGACGATCCACGCTCGGTCCCCTACGGGTCGGGGTATCCGCGTGCGCTCACCGACCTCACACGCGCGGTCCCGTTCAACGACGCCGACGCTCTCGAGTCCGTCCTGAACAAGCTCGAGGGCAAGGTCGCCGGGCTGATCATGGAGCCGGCGATGATGAACATCAACATCATCCCGCCGGTCGACGGCTACCTGGAGCGGGTCCGGGAGCTCACCACCCAGCACGGTGTGAAGCTGATCTTCGATGAGGTGAAGACGGGCGCGACGATTGCGTACGGCGGCGCCACGAAGCGCTTCGGTGTGCAGCCGGACATGATCACGCTGGCGAAGGCGGTCTGCGGGGGCTATCCCGGCGGAGCGATCGGGATGACCGACGACATGGCCGAGCTGGTGGAAAGCGGCAAGGTCCACCAGTACGGGACCTTCAACGGCAACCCTCTGGTGATGGCGGCCTCCGAGGCGGCCCTGACCGAGGTGCTGACCGAGGACGCCTACCCGAAGCTCGAGGAGACGAACGAGCGGCTCATGGCGGCGTGCCAGGACATCATCGACCGCTACGCCCTGCCCGCGTACACCGAGGGCATGGGTGCGAAGGGATGTGTGATCTTCTCGGCCGAGCCCCTGCGTGAGTACCGCGACTACCTCAGCAAGGTGAACGATGGGCTCGCGACCCTGGCCTGGCTCTACCACATGAACCACGCGATCTTCATGACCCCGGGCGTCGAGGAGGAGTGGACGCTGTCGATTGCCCACTCCGAGGACGACGTGCAGCGCTACCTCAACGCGTTCGAGACCTTCGCCAAGGACGTCACCGGCTCGTAGCCAGCTTAATCGTGGTGCAGCATCCGCCGCAGGCGGTGGCGGAACTTCTTGACGTCCGAGCGCAGCCAGTCGGTGTGGTCGTTGCGCCAGCCCTCGAGGTCCTTGAAGTAGGGGCTGCCGTTGGCCATCGCGTGACCGATGATGTTCCGCATCTTGATTCCGTAGCGCTGCTTGAGCCAGGCGACGAGGCGCAGGGCGTGTTGGATCTGAGGCCCGCGGTGAAGGATCTGGCTGTCCGCCCAGTGGGAGCCGGATCCGGCCTCCTGGACCATCTCCACGCCGATCGCCGTGTAGTTGAGGCCGATCGCGTGCCGGCAGCGGATCGTGGGCTTGACGGTCCGGTGGATCTGCCCGCCCTTCGCGACGATGAAGTGCGAGCAGGTCCCGGGCAGCTCGCCCATGTTGGGCGCGTTCGACGCGAAGGTGTTCCAGGCCGCGCTGTAGGTGGGACCGGCGGTGTAGTGCAGGACGATCACCTTTGGGTCGCGAAGTCGCCACTCCCGCTTTCCGTAGTGGCGCTTGGAGTAGGCGGCCATCTCGCGCTTTCTCTTATGCCCGTAGGGAACCGGGTCGCGATCGATCGGGGGACGCTTCGACCCGGCGTGGAGCGCGTATGCGGATGAGCGCTTCTGCGAATCCTTTGAGCCTGCGCCGCTCCGGGCGACCTTTACGGCCGCGCGGGCGTGGTTCCGCGCCTGCGCGCTTGGCAGGTTTCCCGCCCGAAGCTCGACGACGAATGCGCGGCCATCGAAGCGGTGGTTCTGCCAGTTCATGGCCGTCCCGGGCAGGTGGGCGCCGCGGCACCGTTCGACGGGGAACCGGGCGATGCGCGCGTAGCGCTTCTGGATCCTGGCCGGGCCATGGCAGGGCAGGAGCACCCCTCCCCACGGCTGGTGGTACCAGATCGTCACATTCGGCCTGATGCGCTTGACCAGGCGGCGGACGGCCCGGCTCTCCGGCTCCGAGAACGGGTGAGGACCGGGGTAGTAGCCGCTCGACGGCGGCACCCCGCCGTGCCACTGATAGGAGAAGTTGCGGTTGAGATCGACGCCGTGGGCGTTCTTGCGGGTGTTGGCGGCGACGCCGTCGGGGTTGACGGTCTTGACCACCCAGAGGTTGACCCCGCGCGCGTGGCCGTACCGGTGTCGCAGGATGTGAACGATCTCGTGGCCCGCGGTCTCGTTGCCGTGGATCGATCCGACCACGAGGCCGGTGCGCTGCGCATCTGGATCGCCGATCCGCACGGCCACGAGCGGCCTGCCGTCGACGGATTGACCGAACTTCACGTGCTTGGAGGCAGCGCCGGCGCCGGGAGCAAGTGCGCAGGCGAGGATCGCCAGGGAGACGGCGACGATCGCGGCCGGCAGCGTGCGCAATCGGGCCTCTACTCGAGAGCCGCGCGAGCGCTGTCGAGGTCGTCGGTCGCGATCACGAGCTTGATCCCGCCGAAGGTCGTGTAGGCGAGCTCGATGTTGACGTTCGCCTCGCCGAGCGCTCGCGCCATGCCGCCCAGGGTCCCAGGCTGGTCGGTCACGTCGATCACCAGGACCTCCCGGTCGTCCGCGACTCCCATGCCCGCCTCCTCGAGGGCGTTGTGGGCTGTCGTGGCGTCGTTGTCGTCGAACAGCAGGTGGATCACGCCTTTGCCCTCGCCCGTGATGGCGCACATCCCCTGGATGTTCAGGCCGGCCTGGCCGGTGGCCTGGCCGAGCCGTGCCAGCTCGCCCGGCCGATCTTGGAGCACCACCGTCAGGTCCCGAGCCATCTCTCTCCTCTCCCCCGCGGGGTATATCAGTGGGGGGCGCGGGCCGCCTCACGACCTTGCGCGGTGCACCCCCGCCTGAGTAGCCTCAACTCCACACACATGAACCGCACCTGCCAGTGGCGGCGCCCTACGGAGCCGGGCTAACAGACCAGATGGCCAATCGCCTCGCCGAAGAGACGAGCCCCTACCTCCTCCAGCACAAGGAGAACCCGGTCGACTGGTACCCCTGGGGCCCCGAGGCGCTCGGCAGGGCCCGCGAGACGGACCGGCCCATCCTGCTCTCGATCGGATACTCGGCCTGCCACTGGTGCCACGTGATGGAGCGCGAGTCGTTCGAGGATTCAGAGACGGCGAGCTACATGAACGACCACTTCGTGCCGATCAAGGTCGACCGCGAGGAGCGTCCCGACGTCGACTCGATCTACATGGAGGCCGTTCAGGGCATGACCGGCCACGGCGGGTGGCCGCTGACCGCGTTCCTCGACCCCGACGGAGTCCCGTTCTACGGCGGCACGTACTTCCCGCCCGAGCCGCGGCAGGGCATGCCGAGCTTCCGCATGGTGATGGAGGCGGTCGTCGAATCGTGGGCCACCCAGCGTGAGCGGATCCGCGCCTCGGCCGATCGCATTCGCGAGCAGCTCGGCGCCATCGGGCGCATCGAGCCGAGCGACGACGAACCAAGCCCCGAGATCCTGGACGCCGCGACCCGGAAGCTCCGCACGCTGGCGGACATGCGCCACGGGGGCTTCGGGTCGGCCCCGAAGTTCCCGCCCGCCTCCGCCCTCGAGCTCCTACTCGCCCGCGGGGTGACGGACGTCGTCGAGACGACGCTCGACGCGATGGCGTACGGAGGGATCTACGACCAGATCGGCGGCGGCTTCGCCCGCTACTCGGTCGACGACGCCTGGCTCGTCCCCCACTTCGAGAAGATGCTCTACGACAACGCCCTGCTCGCCCGCACCTACCTGCACGCGTGGCAGGCGCTGGGCCACGACCACTACCGCCGGGTGTGCGAGGAGACGCTCGTCTGGGCGCTGCGCGAGATGCGTGGCCCCGAGGGCGGCTTCCACTCCGCGCTCGACGCGGACTCCGAGGGCGAGGAGGGCCGCTTCTACCTGTGGACCCCGGACCAGATCCGCGAGGCGCTCGAGGGGGTCGGCTCTCCCGGCCTGGCCGACGAGGTGATCGCGCACTACGGGGTCACCGAGGAGGGCAACTTCGAGGGTCGCAACATCCTCCATGTCCCAGGTGGGCCAGCGGCCGTGCCACCAGAGGGGCTCGATGATGCGCGCCGCGCCCTCTACACCTACCGGTCGAGGCGAATCTGGCCCGGCAAGGACGACAAGCGGCTGTGCTCGTGGAACGCGCTCATGATCGGCGTTCTCGCGGAGGCGGGCGGCGCGATCCCGTGCAAGGACTACCTCGACGCCGCGGTGGCCTGCGCCGAGTTCGTATGGCGGGACCTCCGCGACGAGCGCGGCAGGCTGCTGCGCACCTACAAGGACGGCCGCGCGCACCTCGCCGCCTACCTCGAGGACTACGCGTACCTGGTCGAGGCGCTCCTGACCCTGTACGAGGCGACGTTCGACGTTCGCTGGTTCGACGCCGCGCGCGAGACCGCCGACCAGATGATCGAGGTGTTCGCCGACACCGACCGCGGCGGCTTCTTCACCACTGCACACGACCACGAGGAGCTGGTCGTGCGGCGCAAGGACGTGGACGACCACCCGATCCCGTCGGGGAACTCCGCGGCGGCCTTCGGGCTCCTACGCCTCGCCGCGCTGACCGGCGAGCACGACTACGAGCGCCACGCCGCCGGCGTCTTCCGGCTGCTCCACCAGGCGGCCGCCAGCCACCCGCAGGCACTGGCGCATCTGCTCACCGCGATGGACTTCCACTTCGCGCCGGTCAAGGAGGTGGCGCTGGTGGGTGAGCCCTCGGGCGACGGCCTGGGCGAGCTCGCGACGGTCGTCCGCTCCGGTTTCCGGCCGCACGTGGTGCTGGCGGGCGGACCGCAGGGCATCGAACGACCGGAGCTGATGCGAGAGCGAACCGCGGTCGACGGCCGGCCCGCCGCGTACGTGTGCGAGCACTTCAGCTGCCGCCAGCCGGTCACCGAGCCCGCGGAGCTCTCAGCCGCTCTCGGCGACGGCGCGTAATCGCCTCTGCTCGGTGGATCCACGGCATCGGGCGGCGCCGTCAACGGGAACGCCGTGCCGCAGCTTGCAGCGCCAAAGCCACCATCGTCAGCCGCATGACTTTCACCTGGCCGGCCTTACTCCTCCGTTCCGGCCGGGGCGCGATGACGTACCGTGGGGTTGACGCTTCCGTAACGGCAACCGAGGAGGCGTCGGCATGGCTCAGGCGTTCAAGCGCGGCGATCGTGTGGAGTGGAACTTCCGAGGCAGGAAGGTCATCGGCCGGGTCCGGAGGCGCCTCACGGCGCGAACCGAGGTCGGCGGGCAGGTGGTCGCCGCCTCGAAGGACGACCCCCGCTATCTCGTGCGGAGCGAGAAGAGCGGCAAGGAGACCGTCCGCCGGGCCGCCGCGCTCACACGGGTGAACTAGCCGCGAATCACCGCTGGAACAGCGGCGCGGACCGCGGCTGGTGGCGCCGCGGATTCCTGACGGTGAGCCACCAGACGCCGACCGCGATCGCCATCTCGACCACGAACCCGCCCAGGCTCCAGATGTTGTCGCTGGTCGAGTAGTCGCCGGTGGTCGTGAGGTGGTAGACGAAGTGCGGGATCGTCCCGATGAAGAAGGCGACCACGGCCACCTGCACGAGCCGCCGCTCGCAGAAGACCGCCGCCCCGAGCAGCACCAGCATGATGGTGAGGTTGGCGGCCGCGAAGTCGCGCAGCAGGTGCTCGTTGTAGGGAGGGAGCGCCGACACCCAGTGCCGGCCGAGCCCGGGGAAGTCGCGGTAGAACCCGTGCGGTGACAGCAGGCCCCAGATGGCGATGATCCCCGACGGGATTGCCAGCAGGAGCAGGCCGGTGCGGATGAGTCCCTGTGACCGCAGCTCCCCGTACGCCCGGGACATCAGAGGACCGGCAAGAACCTGTCGATCTCCCACGGAGTCACCTGGACCCGGTACTCCGCCCATTCGGCTCGCTTGATCTCGATGAACCGGTTGAAGGTGTGCTCGCCGAGGACTCGCAGCACCAGCTCGGAGTGGGCGGCGATGTCGATCGCCTCTCCCAGCGTCTCGGGCAGCTCCTCGATACCGCGCTTCTCCCTCTCCTCGGGGGCCAGGTGGTAGAGGTTCTGCTCCATCGGCTCGGGTAGCTCGTATCCCTTCTCGATGCCCTCCAGGCCTGCGTGGAGCATCCCGGCGAAGCAGAGGTACGGGTTACAAGCCGGGTCGGGGCAGCGCAGCTCGGCCCGGGTCGCCTGCTCCTTGCCCGGGTGATAGAGCGGGACCCGGATGAGCGCGGACCGGTTGCGCCGCGACCAGGCCAGGTAGGTGGGCGCCTCGTATCCCGGGACCAGGCGCTTGTACGAGTTGACCCACTGGGCGAACAACGGCGCGATCTCGCGCGCGTGCTTGAGCTGGCCGGCGATGAACGCCTTCGCGGTCGCCGAGAGGTAGTACTGGTCGTCGGCGTCGAAAAACGCGTTCTTGCCGTCGCGCATGAGCGACTGGTGGACATGCATGCCCGAGCCGTTCTCGCCGTACAGCGGCTTCGGCATGAAGGTCGCGTGCCAGCCGTACTTCATCGCGTACTCCTTGACGACGATGCGGTACGTCATGCAGTCGTCCGACATGGAGAGCGCGTCCTTGTAGCGCATGTCCACCTCGTGCTGCGACGGGCCGACCTCGTGGTGCGCGTACTCGACGTGAATGCCGAGCTGCTCGAGGGCGAGGATCGTCTCGCGCCGGACGTCGGAGCCGGCATCGAGCGTCGTGAGATCGAAGTAGCCGCCCTCGTCGAGGACCTCCGGCGGGCCGTCCTTCGGCTTCGCGGACCGGAAGTAGAAGTACTCGAGCTCCGGGCCGATGTTGTAGGCGTCGAAGCCCATGTCGGACGCCCGCTTCAGCGCCCGGCGAAGGATCCAGCGCGGATCGCCCTCGTACGGGTCGCCGCCCGGGACGCGGACGTCGCAGAACATCCGCCCGGTGGCGTTCTCCGCCGGCCGCCAGGGGATGATCGCGAACGTCGACGGGTCGGGCATAGCGATCATGTCCGACTCCTCGATCGGGTTGAAGCCCGTGATCGACGAGCCGTCGAAGCCCATCCCGCCCTCGAAGGCGTCCTCGAGCTCGGCGGCGTTGATGGAGAAGCTCTTCAGCTGCCCCAGCACGTCGGTGAACCAGAGTCGGATGAACCGAACATCGCGGTCCTTGACGACCTTCAAGACGTCGTCGGTGGTCTCGGTTCGCACGGCGCTCGGGCTGTCGGCCATCTGATCCTCCGGTCGTGTGGTCGGCGTTTGCGGGGGCGGTATTCCGGTGAGGGGCCTTAGCCCCGAAACTGGCTGGTGCCGTTGCTGTGGCGTGCGAACCATATCGGCGGCATGCCCGAGTGAACCAGGGAGGCCATCGGCCACGTATTCAGGACGAACACGTTGCGAATTCGCCTCTTCTGCGGTATAACTTACGCGGAGTAAGTTACCCGCTAAAAGTAAAGTAAAGGAGCCGTTAACCACAGGTAAACCGGGCGTCGCCGGGCCACCGATAGACAGGCACCATGACCGTCAAGACCGACTACAGCCGCTTCGACATCCACGATGAGCTCACCGCGCCCGAGGAGACGGCGCGGCTCCTTCGCGGGATGTCAGATGCGGGCGGCTCGGTCTCGAAGTTCGTCGGCGTCCTTGCCGGCTCGCCCGCCGCGATGCGCGGCTTCGCCAAGATGCGGCACGAGCTCCGCGGGGGCGTCCTCCCCCGCCCCACTGCCGAGCGCATCGCCCTGGCCGTCGCCGAGCGCCGCGGCGACACCTATTCGGTCGCCCAGCACGCTCGCACGGCGAAGGCCGCGGGCCTCGGGCTGGACGAGATCTCCCGCGCCCGCAGCTGGAATTCGAACGACCCCCGCGAGGCGGCGCTCCTTGCCTTCCTGCAGGCGCTCTTCGACGCCGAGGGCCGGCCCGCCCATCACCTCCTCGAGGAGGCGCGCGAGGCGGATTGGACCGACGAGCAACTGCTCGAGGCGGTCGCGCACCTCGCGCTCAACGAGTTCCAGAGCCTGATGTCGAACGCCGCAGCGCTCCCCCAGGACCAGACGGACCCGACGATCCTCCCAGCGGCCGCTTAGGCGGAAGAGCTACTTCTTGATCGGGGCGGCGCGGATCTCGTCGCTGCCCGTGAAGTGGAGCGCCTTGGCCGCTCCCTGGGTGAGGTCCCAGCGAACGCCCTTCGTATACGGGCCGCGGTCGATCACGCGGGCCCGGACGTAGTGGTTTCCGTACTTCAGAGCGACCTTGGTCCCGCAGGGCAGGTTGCGGTGCGCGACGCCGATCGTGTTGCGATGGAGGGTGACGCCGCACGCCGTCTGGCTGTGGAGCATCCCGTACCAGGTCGCCCGGCTCTTGGGCATCGTCTTGACGAGCTCCTTGCGGGTGCGCTTCCCGACGACGCCGTTTTGGCTCAGGTCGTTCTGCTTTTGAAACGACTGCACCTCGCTCTGCGTGGAATCGTCGAAGTCCTTGTTGAGCGAGACACCGTAGGAATCGGCCTTCATGACCCAGTGAAGCGTCTTGACGTCGTTACCGCAGTCGCCGAGCCGCAGGGTTCGCGACCCGAAGCCACCGTCGCTGCAGGAGCCCGTCCCGGTCACGCCCGTGCCGCCGGAATCGGCGTGGGCGCTGGCCGCGGCCGCGATCATCGCAACGATCGCCATTCCCACCGCCCAGAGGGCGATGCGATCCGGTCGTCTGACAATCGGTGACTGCGGCTCGCGCCGGCGATATTCGGTTTCGGCCCCTTCGCGGGGCGGGCCCTCGTACATCTGCTCTTTCGTCGCTTACGGGGTTAGCTGACGGGCTCGCGCCGAAAGAGATGGCGCTACGCAGCCGGTAACTGCGATTCGCCCCAGTAACTGGGTCCCCCGATCCCCGCGATATGTGGCGGGGATTCAGCCGGAAGGTCGCGGCATCCTAGCAAGGGCTCAGACGGCTTCTCGCGACACATGAGCACCCGCTGATCCGGTTTTGCGCTGCTCGCACGGGTTTCTCGACCTTGCCGCGGGCTCCTGCCCGTCTATGCTGGCGCGGTGCCTGCGGCTCTCGTAACCGGGGCCGGCCGGGGGCTCGGCCTCGAGATCGCACGCGCCCTGGCGGCCCGGGGCCTCACCGTCCACGTCACCGACGTCGACGAGGAGACCGCCTCCGCCGCGGCCGACGGGATCGGCGGAACCGCCTTCTCGTCCGCGCTGGACGTCCGCGATCGCGACGCCTGCGAGGCGGCGGCGGCGATGACCATCGAGCGCGGTCGATCGCTGGACGTGTGGGTCAACAACGCGGGGGTCCTGGTCACCGGGCACGTGTGGGACCACGACCCCCAGACATGCCGCCTGCTGTTCGAGGTGAACACGCTGGGGACGATCAACGGGACGCTGGCCGCGCTGGGCCCGATGCGCCAGTCGGGCCGCGGCCACGTGATCAACATCGTCTCCCTTGCGGGTCTGGGCGCACCGCCCGGCGAAGCGCTCTACGGGGCCACCAAGCACGGGGCAATCGCTTTCAGCCTCGGCACCCTGGCCGACCTGCGCCGGGAGGGCACCAAGGACGTGCACATCTCGTGCGTGTGCCCGGACGGCATCCTGACTCCGATGATCGCCGACAAGCTCGACGACCCGGACGCCGCCCCCTCGTTCTCGGGCCACCTTATGCCGGCCACCGAGGTCGCGCCCCATGTGGCGAGCCTCCTCGATCGACCACGCCCCGTGCTCGCGGTGCCCCGCTGGCGCGGCGTGCAGGTCCGCATCCTCGACGCCTTCCCGGGCCTCTTCCTGCGCCTCGTTCCCCTGTTCATGGCCGACGCCCGTCGCCGGCAGCGACGCTGGAAGAAGCGGATCGAGGCGGGCAAGGGGCCCTGAGATAGCCGTCCAGAACACCCCCGGCCCCGCGGAATCCGTCTCCGGCTGCGAAATCCAGTCTCGGCACTAGCGGCGCAGGAATAGAGAAGCCCCGCCGAGGCGGGGCTTCTCCGTAGCAGGCCTGTAAGCCGGATTCTGTCTTGCGCGGTCATCTGTCTGATGGGGCCTAGGTCCCCATCGGTCCCGTTTGCCGGGATCCTGCGGCCCACCTGGACCTCGCCGGGTCGGGTCAGCGGTCCTGCTTGGCCTTGCACCGGACGGGGTTTGCCCTGACGCGCCTCGTCACCGAGACGCCGGTGCGCTCTTACCGCACCTTTTCACCTTTGCCTGTACGCGACTCACGTGTGGTCGCGCCATCGGCCGTTGTTTTCTGCGGCACTTTCCCGCGGCTTTCGCCGGGTCGGGATTACCGACCGTCCTTGCCCTGTGGTGTCCGGACTTTCCTCGAGGTATCACCCCCGCAACCGCATGGCCTGCGACGTCAAGTGTAAGCCCGAAGCGGGTCAGCTGAGCTCGGCGCCGCAGCCGCTGCATACGCCCGCCCGGGTCATCTCCCCCGAGCAGACGGGACAGGACGCGCGGTCGGCGCTCGCCAGCTCCCGCCAGGTGGCGAGGATCGAGTCCTCGAGGGTCGGTCCCTGGGGGTCGAACAGCCGCTGGGCGGGTGGCTCAGCGGTGCCGCGCTCGGCGCCGCGGACGCTCGGCTCGCGTGTGGCCACGGCGCTCATCGGACCCTCCGGAACACCCCCACGACCCGCCCCAGCACCTTTGCGTCACGGGTGCGGATCGGCTTGAAGTCCTTGTTCGCAGGCTGCAGGCGGACCCGGTCCTTCTCGCGGAAGAACCGCTTCACCGTGGCCTCGTCCTCGATCAGCGCGACGACGATCTCGCCGTTTCGCGCCGAGCTCGCCTGCTGCACAACGACGTAGTCGCCGTCGAGGATCCCGGCGTCCTTCATCGACTCGCCCTTCACCTGGAGGATGAAGTCGCCGTCGTCGCCCCCGAGGACCGATGGAAGCTCGAGGTACTCCTCGATGTTCTCCTCGGCGAGGACCGGCTCGCCCGCCGCTACCTGACCGACCACTGGAATGCTCGATGCCTGGACCGCCCGCTTCGCCTTGCCGACGAGGAGCTCGATGGCCCGCGGCTTCGTCGGATCGCGCCGCAGCAGTCCCACCTTCTCCAGGTTCGCCAGGTGCGCATGCACCGTGGACGACGAGTGAAGCCCAACCGCCTTGCCGATCTCGCGGACCGTTGGCGGGTACCCGGTCTTCGACGCGTAGCTGCGGATGAAATCGAAGATCTCCTTCTGGCGCTTCGTCAGATCCACGGGGTCAACTCCTTGTCGCCTCGTTCACGGGAACACATGTTCGTAGAGTAACCCCTGCCGCGGACGGAAGCAAGCCCTCTAGAATCGTGGTCCCTCAGGCGCCTGTGGCGGAACTGGTAGACGCGCAAGGTTGAGGGCCTTGTGAGCTTTTTAGGCTCGTGGAGGTTCGACTCCTCTCAGGCGCATTTTTCGACCAAGCGAGCATTGGCCGCTCTGGGCGACCGGCTATCTCGTTCAGCTAAGGTCGCTCGGCCCGCTGGGACCTCGCACGTTCTCTCTGCCCTTCGAGCCCGCCGACTCGAGGGAGCGAGAAACGAGCGTCCTCATGAACGATGAGTCCAGAGGATCGGATTGAGCCGCGATCGGCCGATCGGCGGCGGCCGCCACGG
>Ga0207693_10001748_pt1 | contig 19066 bp, 19 predicted proteins | sample LARL81metaG_FD_184347 | JGI IMG/M metagenome (GOLD analysis project Ga0207693, IMG submission 184347) | Corn, switchgrass and miscanthus rhizosphere microbial communities from Kellogg Biological Station, Michigan, USA - LAR L8-1 metaG... | ecosystem: Host-associated > Plants > Roots >...
GCTACGCCGGCTGCAGCCCCGACATCCTCACCCTGCGCGACAACATCATCCAGGCGGTCTGGAAGGTCGGCTACGCCGACGCGCCGCTCGACGAGAACAACGACCTCTTCTTCGGGGGGAAGGTCCAGTTCAGGCGCGGTCATCGAAGTCTCGTCGCAAACCCGCGCTTTGTAGCCCCACCGAGCAACCTAAGCCTCCGCCGGGGAAGCCCGGCGATCGACCGCGGCGTCGGCTTGGGCTACCGGCGTGACCTCGCCGGTCGCCGAGTGCCGCTCGACGGGGACAGAAACGGCATCGCTACCGTCGACCTCGGCGCGTATGAGTACCGCCGGGGGCCGGGGCTGCGCTAGCTCCCGGCTGCGAGATCCCATCCATCAGCCGAGCACGCGGGGCCATACGAGGATCAGACCGATGGCAAGAAGGCTGTGCGCCAAGATGACGCCAAGAAGCGAATCCGTCCGCTCGACGACCCAGCCGAAGGCCAGGCCCACCGCCGCTGCGAACAGCACGTACGTTGCCGGGTGTACTCCGAGGTACGCAATGGCGAACAGCAGACTGCCCCAGGCAATCCCGCTCCGCCCGTAGAGATCGATGAGGGCGTCCTGGAGCAGTCCGCGAAAGATCACCTCTTCGAGGAACCCTACGAACACGACCACGATCAGCGACCCCCAAATGATTTGCGCCGCCGAGGGATCGGTTCCGAGAGGGTGTGGCCGGAAAATCAGGAACGCGAGGAGTCCGAGCGGAACGCCGCACATCCCGATCCCTGCTTGCTGCCACGACCAGGCACTGAGGCGGCCGAGGAGTCGACGCGGTCCGACAAGCTTGGCGACCCATGCCGTGGCTCCTAGAACAGGAAGTCCCACGAGTGCGTACTCGACCGATAGCGGGACTCCCTTCACCGTCATCGTCAGATCCGAAATCCGGGCGATCGGGACCAGCGGCAGCGCTAGCAGGACGTCATGTGATCTAAGTCGGCCTGTTTCGGAAGCGCCGGCGGCGCGTTCGGCGAGGAGGTAACGATTGAGCGCGGCCAGTACGACCACGGCGTCGATGACGACGCCGAGCGAGACGCTCGCGAAGGCGATCGAAGCTTCGGCACCAGCGATCGCGGCGATGTAAAGGGGTACGACAGTGCGGAGCGGCAACGCTCGGTCTTCGGAAGGAATGGCTTTGCGCCGCTGGAGCCGATCGCGCCCGAATTGGAGCGCCGCTTCGACTTGGGTCGAGGCCGGTGGAAGTGCGCGGAGCGGCAACGCTTGGTCTTCGGAAGGAACGGCTTCGCGCCGCTGGGGCCGGTCGCGCCCGAATTGGAGCGCCGCCTCGGCTTCCTCCTTTGTTCGAAAACGGCGGCGGTGTTCGCCCTCACCGTCGCGCCAGCGAGCCTCCCAGCGTGTCTCGCCGCTCTTGAGCACGATCTTCTTGATCAAGACTTCCTCAGTGGCCTCGAGCGTAGGGCTCGAGGTCGTCGCGATGGATTCCCCACTGTCCGTTTCCGACTATGGCCGATCCGTGAACGCCAGGGACATTTGTCAGCGGAGACCGAGGGCGCGGACGACAACGATCAGAATGAACGAGAAGAGAAGGGGAAAGATCGCGATTCCGAGCACGCGAACTGCCGCTCGTCCCTGAGCGGCGTCCCAGGCCCGAATCAGTTCCACCTCGACGAGCAGGAAAAGAAGGAGCAGGGTCGCCACGATGTCGATGCCAAGCGCTGTGGATCGATAGCTCTTCGAGTGAATGAGCGCTCTGACGGCGTCGCTGATCAAAGCGCTCAAGCTGCCGCCCTTCGCGGCCTGCGCGCGTCTCGAACGGCTTCCACGGCTGCGCCGGCAAGTGTCAGAGCGAAGACGGCCGCTAGTGCGCCCCCCGCCGACCATCCTCCCGCATACACCAGCACGCCCGGGAGTGCTGCGTCGATCGCGACGCTTAGAGCGATGGCGAGCATTACTTCGGTGAGGGGCTCGGCGAGTCGAAGCAGGCGAATCCACGCCATGCCAGGGCAAACGAGGAGGAACGCAAGAACGCCTACGACGCGCACGGGAGAATGCACTCCAGCGTAGAAAAGGATCGCGATTATGCCCTCCGCTGCGAAGAGCGTCACGAACCATCGCCCCGGCCACCGGATCACCGGCGGGAGCCCCTCTTCCGAAGAACGAAGATAACGCCGTCGGGCTTCGCGTAGACGCTTCGGAAAGCCGGCGAGTCGGCGACTGCTTGCTGGAACCGTGAGAGCGAACCCCGCGGCGCGAATCCGAAACCTTCCAGATAGGCCTTCTGGCTCCGAGTCACGATGAGATAGGAACCGGCCGACCCTCCGCTTTTCATGATCGCCTCGACCTCCTTTAGGACCGGCCGCATATTCCCGTTGGTCCTTTCGGCACGCTTCCATGCTTCCGACTCCGCGACGATGCGGTACTTGAACTCGTCGTACTCCTTGAACTTCCAGGGCAGGTTCCGCGCGCCGGCGACAAGGACCGCCCCTGGACGGGCGAGGCGATAGAGCTCGCGCGTCGCCGCAACGTCTCCTCGAGTGAAATACTCGAGCCGTTCGTTGCCGTACCTGGCGATGAGGTTTCCGCCAAGTAATCCTGCGCTGACGAGGATCAGCACCGTCGTTCTGAGCCAAGCCCTCGTGGATGCGGTCGTCGAGTCGAAGAGCGAGCTCGCGAGAAGCGCGACAAACGGAAGCGCGAACAGATAGACGCGAAGCACCACCTCCCCGCCGTACGGTTGGAGGAAAACCAAGGCGAACGGCGACGCAGCCAGCAGCAGGTAGGCCGCGTACGGACGATGATCCTTGAACGCCCGGACCGCCCCTAGCAACGAGAGGCCCCAGACACTTGCTGAAAACAGCAAGCGCTCTCTGGCGACTTCACGATGCTCAGGGCTTCCGCTGAGCCGGGACCCGACGTTCGACTGCACGTTCTCTTCGAGGTGGCCGATCTTCCCCGTCACCGTGCTCAAGTGCCCCTTCAGATATGCAGTCGCCATGAACGTAATCCAGGCACCTGTGAGCACTGCCGCGACCAACGGCAACCCTCGGGCGCTCGTCTGGTTCGCGAGCACGAGCGCCGCGAGCGCGAGCAGGATCGTGAACGGCGTCAGCTGGTGCATCGCCGCCACGACGGCAAGGATGATGATCGCCACCAGCATCAGGCCGACCCTCTGTCCAGGGAGTAGCTCGCGCTCGGCCGGGGCTACTGGGGGCTTGTGCACGGCACTGCGGACGGTCCCGACGACCCACGCCGCCTTCGGGATACTGGGCCGGGCCGGCAGACGGAGGTGCCCACTGCGGACGAACCAACGCAACATGAGCGCGAGCACCGTGAGGTAGAGGAAGAAACTCAGCGCCTGCGGCGAGAAGTAATCCTGTCCCACCCAGTTCGCTGCGTAGAAAAACCAGACGGCGATCCACACCGCCCGCTCGTCACGCGTTGCAGTCCGGAAGATGACAAGCAGGGGGAGGAGGAAGAGGAAGTTGAAGAATATGGGTCCCCAGCGCGCTAGCGTGATCGCACTGCCGAGGCCGGCGGCTTTCGTGACGAAGGCGCCGGCGATGAAGAAACCGGGCCAGTCGAAGTACGCATCGATCCGAGGATCGATGTGGCCGGTCCGCGTTATCTGCTCGATTACTCCGGCATGGCGCCACGCCGCAGCGAGCTTCGGTTCGTGCTCCACGATCGGCGTGATCGCGTAGAGCATGAGAATGAGGACGAGGACGTTGGCAACGACGAGCGGCTTACGAGCCTCGATCTCGCGCAGGCTGAGACAGAAGCTGATCGTGACGAGCGCGAGCGCGAGATAGGTTTTGCCCGGCAGCACAGAGACGAGGCCGAGATCGTTCATTCGCCGCAGATCGATCTCCGTCAGCGAGATCGCCCAGAGGAAGACTCCTCCAGCCGTCAGCATCGAGAGTGCGAGGTACGTCCGCATGGACCGCATGACTACTTCGGCCGGCGGGCGCCGTTCCGCCTCGCCTGCGACCCCGGCGACATTCGCCATCAGCGTCTCGGTCGGGGTGGCCTCACCGGTGGCGCCGTGATCGTCACCTGCCGCGTTCCGCGATCCCAGCCGGGAGAGGCTCGGCCTCCGGGCGGCTCCGATTAACCGCCACCAGGTCACTCTGTCGCGATGCACGGCTGAGCCGGAAGAGTCTCCACACCGCCCAGACACTTACCACGACTTGCGTGACGACCCAGACAACAGCCATTCCGACGAGTCCCGTCGCGATCGCCGCCACGGCGGCGCCGCCGATGCTGGCTGAAGCCCCGAGCGCCCCAGTAGCGATTCCCTCTCGGAGCCTGCCGGTCGAGCGGCAGACGACGAAGTACGCCTGAACGAAGGTCAGCGGAACGACGGCGAGCACAAGGATGCGGAGCGGCGCTGATCCTGCCTCAGCGTACCCGGGGCCCAGGATCGACAGCAGCTGTGGGGCGATCAGCGCGACAACCACTGCGCCGGTGACGCCGAGCACGAGCGACGAACGCAGGCCGTGACGGATCAGCTTGGTCAGCGACGCGGTCTTGTTCGCGGCCTCGGCGAAGAGCGTCATACCGACCTGGATCGGGATGATGTAGAGGACCCAAGCCATCATCCAGGCGGCGTACCAGGCGGCGTTGGCGGCGGGCGAGACGAGCTCCGTGACAATGATCGGCAGGATCAGTCCGGGCGCCCGTTCGGTCAAAGTAAGCCAGTGATTCGGGACGCCGACGCGGAGCAGCGGCCAAGCGAGGTGCCCGCGCAAGCGCGGGCGATACCTGTAGCGCAGAGGCGTGCGCCACAGCTGCACGGCACCGAGGAGGACCGCGGTGGCGGCCGCACCCACCCACGTTGCGAAGATCCAGATTGCGCCGGCCGCGCTAGACAGGGCTGCGATCGGGGCGAGGAGTACAACGTTCGTGACGCCGAAAACGAGCGCGCGCACGAGCATCTGGTCGCCGCGGCGAAGTAGCGTCGAGACCTGATCGAGAAGGATCCCGATCGTGCCTAGCACGCTCATGGCGACAAACGCGAGCGCGAATACCGGATCCGTCGCCACCACCCGCAGCTCGTGCAACGCACTCGCCGCGATAACGAAAAAGATCGTGGCCGCAAGAACGGATGCAGCTGCAACCAGACTGAACGCGGAGTCGAGGAGAGGGGCGGGGTCGCGCTTATGCCGCGGGTAGTTCAGGATCACCGATGAGCCGACCCCGACAAGCGCCAGCTGGGTGCACAGCATCACCGCCGAGACCGCCCCTGCCGCCAGGCCGACCTCCGACTGCTCGAAAGTCCGTGCTGCCACGACCCAAAATAGGAAGCCGACGGCCATCGTCGCGACCTTCCCGAGGATGAGCGCGAGAGAGCTCGTAAGCATTGATAGCGAGCGCCCGCCGCGTTGCGGCGGAGGACCAGGTTCACGCCCGAACGTCGCATGAACGAGCCGTCGGGCCGCTCGCCGTGGTAGGCGTTGCTCGATCATGACCGCGCGTTCCCCGCCGGACGAATAGAGGGCGCCAACTCCCTCGTGATTCCGAGATAGTTGAACACGGCGAAGCACACGTAATACGGGACCCACTGAGGCTGGCGGCGAACGAGACAGAAACCGATTCCCCGGGCTGCGGCAACCAGGGGGACGAGGGCGAGCCAGGCCCCGCGGAGCCCGTGTTTCTTCATCATCCGTCCGCTTCCATGTCCGTCAGCCAGCCATTGGGCTTGCGCAAATGCATAGGTGTCGTCGAACCGGTGGGTCACGAATGTCCGGCGCGAGACGCCGATATGGGCACCGGCACGCTGGAGTCGCCAACGGAGTTCGATGTCCTCTCCAGAGAGGAAGCCCTCGTCGAGTCCGTGTTCGAGAAGGGTCTTCCGGTCGAAGATCGTCGCGACGAGGCCGAACCAATCCTTGCTCCGTCCGGAGCGATGATGTGCGACAAGAGCGCGACCCCAGTAGCCGGGGCCGGAGACGCTGGCGAGACCGGCTTGAAGGGCGTCGTAACGGTCGGCGAGGAATTCGTCGAGTAGCTCTTCAAGCGCACCCTCGGGCAAAACGACATCACAGTCGATGAGCGCGACGAGCGGCGACTTCGCCGCCCTGGCACCGATGAGCCGAGCGGCCGGAAGGCCGCGACCCTCGTCCGAGAGGAGCTTGACGGGGTAGCGCAGCACCGAGTCGAGCGTCCGGTCGGTCGACATCCCGTCTACGACGATGATCTCCCGCGGTCGCGAGCGGATGATCGAGGCGAGGCAGTCGTCGACGATGCGCTCGGCATTCCGGACTGGGACGACCACCGAGAGGTCGACCGCTCCGTTGCTCATCGGCCTCGGGGTAGCCAGGTCTGCCCGATCAGCCGCCACGATTTCCGTTGCCTCCTAGCTCGCTCCACCCTCGTCGTTCCGCCGCTTCGCGTACGGCGACCTTCCCCATGACGTAGCCGCCCGTCGTGAAGGTGAGGCCGGCGAGGATCGCGCCGGCACGTGCAAGCCCCGCGACGTCGCCTTGAGCCGCGTCACGAAGCCCGTGGGCAAGCCCGCGCGGCAGGGTCCGGAACGTGTACGCCCGTTCGGAAGCGAGGCCGTCGGACGAGCCGACGAGCCACGAAACAACCGCCTTCGAGCCGCCTTCGAAGAAGCAGCGCGTGCGGAAATGGCGCCAGCGGGCTCGTTCCGGGGTTACGCGATGGAAGACCTTCGCTTCAGGGACATACCTCAGCTCGGAAGTAGGCCAGCGCTGTCCAAGCCGGATGCAGAAGTCCGTCTCGTCGCATCCATAGCCGAGCCTGAAACCGCCGAGCTCCTCGAGGACGCTACGTCGATACGACATGTTGCAGCCGATCAGATTGCGCACCCTTGAAGGCGAATCGGGCAAGCCGCGGTATGTGCAGCCGATCACCCAACCGAACTCGTCGGGGAACCAGTGTGGGCGCTCTGATGCCCACACTGGCTCGATCGAGCCGCCCGCACCGAGCACCTTCGGGTCCTCGTAGGCTCGCCTGAAGTGTTCGAGCCAGTCCGTCGTCGCTGCGGCGTCGTCGTCGAGAAAGGCGACGACAGAACCTTGCGCGACCTCGAGGCCGCTGTTCCGGGCGCCGCCGAGTCCTGGAGTGTGCCTGTTCTCGACCGCAGTCACCTGCTCGATGAGCCGTGCACGCTCGAGCAGCGCGGGGTTCCGATCGACGACAACGATCGTCTCGAGTGCCGGCGTGGACTGCGTCTGCACAGACTCCACAGCCGCAAGGAGCTCCTCCCAGCGCTCGTCCGAGTAGGCGCAGATGACGACGGAGAAGGTCGTCACGGCGCCTCACTTGCGGTCGTGCGGCCTCTTGAGAAGCCGGTATGTCTCGCCGCGCGGCGAACAAGCATCTCGCGCGCGCGTGAAAGCGCTTCCGGGGTGCCGATATCGATCACCTCATCGGAGAGCCTGTAGGTGAAGACGATCTCGTCCTGTGCGACGGCGGCCGGGAGGACATCGTGGCCAAAGTCCAGAGGTATCCCGGCTGGCAGAGCTGCGACGAGCCGGCGTTCGAGCACGTAGAGGCCCGCGTTGACGAGGCCTGGCCCGTCCTGGCGCTTTTCAGCAAATCGCAGCACGCGCCCCGCAGAATCGACCTCGACTACGCCCTTGCCCGCCGTCGCGGTGGAGTTGTAGACGGTCAGTGTTGCTGTTGCGTCCGCGCGCCTGTGCGCGTCGACCAGCGGCGCCAGCGGCTCCTCGATCAGCACATCCCCGTACAAGACGATGAAGGGCCCCGGGCCGAGTTGGGGAAGCGCGTTCCGAACGGCCCCCGCCGTTCCGAGCAAAGTCGGCTCGACGAGCACCGTCAACTCGATCGGTCCACGATAGGCGTCGACGACGCGCCGGACCTGGTCGGCCAAGTGATGCGCGTTTAGTACGACACGGCGGACGCCCTCGCGCTCCAGGTAGCGCAAATGCCTGGAGAGCAGCGGCTCGCCGCCGATCTCGAGCAGGATCTTCGGGGTTTCCTCGCCGATCGTGCCGAGGCGGGTGCCACGGCCGGCCGCCAGTATCATCACGCCCGTCGGGGCGTCCGGATGGGGACGCTGAGGATGAATGCTCGCGAGGGAGCCATGCAGCGGAAGACGGCGATCGTCACTGGTGGGGCCGGCTTCATCGGTTCGCACGTCGTCGACGCGCTCGTGGCTGACGGAACCCAGACGGTCGTGGTCGACGACCTTTCGACCGGCCTTGCCGAGCGCGTTGCAGCCGAGAGCGTGCTCGAAGAGGTCGACATCACCGACCGTGCGGCGCTCGATACCCTGATCGATTCGACGCGCCCTGCGGTGATCTACCATCTCGCCGCGCAATCGAGCGTTACCGTCTCCGTCAAGGATCCCAATCGCGACTGCGCCGTCAACGTTCAGGGAACGGTGAACGTGCTCGAGGCCGCGAAGAGGCACGGCGCTCCGGTGATCTTTGCTTCGACTGGTGGGGCGCTTTACGGGAACGACGCGCCGATTCCCACCGGCGAAGATCGAATCCCTGCTCCGATCGCTCCTTATGGAGCCTCGAAGTGGGCGGGCGAGGCATACGTCGTCACGTGGTCCACCGCGAACGGCGTGCCCCATGCCGTTTGCCGATTGGGCAACGTCTACGGTCCAAGGCAGAGCCCCCATGGTGAGGCCGGCGTGGTCGCGATCTTCAGCTACCAGCTTTGGCGCGGCGAGTCTCCGACGCTGTTCGGAAATGGGACACCGACTCGCGACTACGTCCACGTCTCCGACGTCGTCGCGGCGATGCTCGCCGCTCGCGGAAAACCCGGCGTCTTCAATATCGCGAGCGGCACGGAAACCAGCGTCCTGACGATCTTCGAGGGATTGCGAACGGCCGCGCGTGCGACCGTCGAGCCGAAGCTCGCGTCGCTGCGCCCGGGCGAGCTCGAGCGGAGCTGCATGAATCCCGAGCACGCCCGCCGCGAGCTCGGCTGGCGCACCGAGATTGAGCTCACCACAGGTCTTGCGGACACTTACCGGCAGCTCGTCGAGGAGTTCGAGGACCAGGCGTAGCGGCCGCATTTCGCCTCTGCGCCGAGCGCTCATGCTCGTTCTGCAGTAATCAGCTGGGCTGCCTCGAGCAGCGAGCCGGCGAACCGGTTCGGCTGAGAAGAACTCGACGGGGCGCCCAGAAGCACGGTCATGCAGCCGGCGGCCTCGCCTGCCAGCACGTCGCTCTCGGAGTCGCCGATCATCCACGAGCGGCCGAGGTCGAAGTCGAGCTCTCGCGCGAGGTCGAGGAGGAGACCTGGCGCCGGCTTACGGCATGCGCATAGCTCGTCAAGGTCGTGGGGGCAGTAGCGGAAAGCCTCGATCCTGCAGTCGCGCGACGCGAGCTCGGTCTGGACCCGTGCCTCGATCTCCCGCAGGACGCGCTCCTTGACCAGCCCACGCGCAATTCCCCGCTGGTTCGAGACGACCGCCGCAGCGTAACCCGCGTGCGCCAGCAGCGCGATGCCGTCGGCCGCTCCGTCCAGCCACGCGAATTGGTCCAGGGAGGAAACGTACGAATGTGGCGGCGGGCGGGTGTTCAATGTGCCGTCCCGGTCAAGAAACACGGCCGGGCGGCTTAGGCGAGACATGGCTGTTCCTCGGCAAGTCGCACCTTGAAGTAGTCGACGAGGATGTGGTTGATGATCAGGTGCACGTCCTCGACGATCCCGTAGTGGTCACTTGGAACGATGACTGCGAGATCGGCGAGGGCAGCCGCGCGGCCGCCGTCGAAGCCGAGCACGGCGACGACCTCGGCGCATTGCTCACGCGCGTAGGTCATTGCCCGGACGACGTTGGGCGAGTTCCCGCTGCCCGAGATCGCGACGAGGAGGTCGCCCGGCTGGATCAGGTTTACGAGTTGCTCCGAGAAAATGTGCTCGTAGCCGATGTCGTTCGCAAGCGCGGTGACGATCGCCGCGTTGTCGTTCAAGCTCAGGATGCGAAAGCGGCGCATGTTCGGCCCGATCGTGTTCTTGCCGAGATCTGCTGCCATGTGGCTCGCCGTCGAGGCGCTACCGCCGTTACCAACGGTGAAGACCTGCTTCTCGTTCCGATAGGCGCGAAAGAGCATGTCGCCCATGTCGGCGAGGCGATCGCGTGGGAGCGTGTCGATGGCGTCGCGCAGCTGCCCCAGATATCCGGCGACCTGTGATTGCATCGTTAGAGGCTCCCGTCGTCGAGAAGGCTGATCTGCGTGCCGCGGCCTGCGAACCGAAACGGGACCTCGCGGAGGTGCGGCAGGGCCCCGCGTATGGCCGTGTGCCGCTCCGGCGGAGCGAAAACCAAGAAGAAGCCACCGGCACCGGCCCCGAGCAGCTTCCCCCCGATTGCGCCTGCCTCGCGGGCGGCGTCGTACCAGCCATCGATCTCCGGGTCGCTGAGGCCGTCGACGAGAGATCGCTTCAGCTCCCAGTTTCGGTGGAGTAGGTCGCCTACTGCTTCAGCGTCGCCGGCGCTGAGGCTGTCCCGGAGCTCGTAAGCAAGATCTCGCATCGTCTCGAGCGCAGGCAGGGCGGTGCCGTTCCGAATCGCAGCTCCCTGCCCTTCGAGCACTTGCTCGGCGGCACGGTCCCGACCCGTGAAGTAGAGGAGAAGCGACCGATGAAGACGCTTGAGCGTTCCCGGCGGGCAGACAAGCGGTTCGACACGGACGCCGCCACCGTTCGGAAGAAATTCGATCAAATTGAGCCCGCCGATAGCCGCTGCGTACTGGTCCTGGCGGCCGATCGGCTTTCCGAGAACGTCGATTTCGATGTCGCTCGCTTCCTTGGCGAGCCGCGGCGGCGATTTGTACACACCCTGAAAGGCGTACAGCGCGTTCAAGAGCCCGACGGTTACAGCGCTAGACGAGCCGAGGCCCGTGCCGCGGGACGGGACGTCGGCGAGCGTCACGACGTCCACGCCGCGGGGAATGCCAGTCGCTTTCATCGTCTCGCGTACCAGATCGTGCCCGACCGCCGGAGCGGCATCCACGATTTCCGTCCGGGAGTAGCTGACGCGAACGTCGCCTTCGAACCGACGCGCGACGATCACGTGGATCCACTTGTCGATCGTGGTTGAGACGACGGCACCGCCGTGCTTCTCGCAGAAGTCGGGGAGGTCGGTTCCACCCCCTACGAAGCTAATGCGCAGCGGTGTTTTCGAGATGATCATGACCCTGCGACCGTGCTGGTGTTCGCACCGGTCGTGATTACGTGAAGCTCGAGCTGCCCCCACGTGTTGAGCGCGAGCGTCCCCGTGGTGACGCTGCCGTCCGCGCTGGTCGCTGCTAGCGCGACTCGCGTCGCTCGACGCACCGAGTGAACCGCGGCGCTACGGGCGTCCGAGCCCGCCCGATGCGAGCGCCCGAAGCTCACTGAATGCCGGCAGGTGCGTTTGCGGCTTCGATTACGGCCGGTTGCCTAAAACGCTCCCGCAGAATGGTTCTGAGGACACGGAATCCGTCGCGGAACGTCCGCAGGTTGCTTTCCCCGAAGAGCCGATCGCGCTCGAAGCTGGGTACCTCGGTCACGCGTAGCCTCGCCTTCGCTACGCGGATGTTGATCAGCGTCTCCACCTCGAACCCGTTGCAGTCGACGTTGATGCGCTGTAGGCAGCGAGACCAGAAGGCGTTGTATCCATAACAGAGGTCCGAATATTCGGTGCGGTATAGAACGTTGACGAGCCCGACGAGGAAGCGGTTCCCAACGCTGCGGAGGATCGTGATGTCGCTGCTGCCGCCCCCGTCTACGAATCGAGAGCCCTTGGCGAAGTCCGCCCCGCCCTTCAGTGCGTCTACGAATCGTGGAATCTCGGCCGGGTCCGCTGATCCGTCTGCGTCCAGCATCACGATGATGTCGCCCCGCGCAGCCGCGAAACCGGACGCGAGGGCATCGCCCTTCCCGCGCCCGCTTTGGCCCACGATGCGGACCGCGGGATAGTGGGCTCGGGCGACTTCGGCAGTACCATCGGTGGAGCGGCCGTCGACGAGAACGACCTCGAAGACGTCTGCGGGAAGATCCGCAAGCACGTGTGGAAGGTTGCGCGCCTCGTTAATCGCAGGGATCACGACGCTGACTCGCGGCATCCCGACGCTTGCCTCTTCGTTGCCGTTGTTACTGGTCGTATAGGCGGCGGCCACAGGAGTGGAACCAGCGCGCTCGGGCACGCTCCGGGCTTCGACTCCCGGTCCGTCGTCTGACGGGAATTTCCCTTTGGTTCGCCGAACTACTTCGCGAGGAGCGCACGACCAACGGGCGGGCGCCAAACGCGATACTTCATTCCAAGATCCGCCCACAGTCTGAACGGCTTCGGCTTCGCCCTTTGGGCGAACCTCCCTCTCCCCAAACCACGCCATAGCGTCGCTCCCTCTCGTCGAACGATGTGCGGCGACACGTAGACGATCCCTTTGCAGGGGCACCATGAAAAGGCCGGGTGGCCAACGGTGTCCGCCCCCCGCGGGGACCGTAATGCTCCATCGATTCGAACCTCCCTCTCCCCAAACAACCCTATCGTGTCGCCTCCCTCTAGTCGAGGGGCCGCAGCATGCGGCGACTGAGACATCGTCCGAGCTTTGGTTGACGCCTTCAATAGGCCGGACGGCCTATTTTTTTAACAGATACGCGTATGAAGCGCAACCAGTGAATTCGTCAGATGCGAATCTTGAAGCAGCGACGTTTGCCGACGTGAATTCGACTGGGATCGGCGAGCCGGAGGTAGCTGCGCATGGAACCCAAGTGCCTCTTGGCGGCGTACGTCGTGCCGCAGATCGTTGCCGCCGGCTTATCGTCCTCCCCTGCCAGGGCCTCGCAATGCCGGCAGACACGACACGACGTTGCGCTTCGTTGCCGAGTCGTCGATTCATCGCGAACGTTTCGCTACAGAGGCGAAGCGACTTTTGCGACGTCACCGCGCTCGCGGGCGAGGTCGGCGACGCTGTGAGCGTTGTTCGCGAGACCCAGCTCAACCCCGAGTTCGCTTTCGCAAGCCCCGATGCGGCCATGGGCACGATCACGCTGGCTCAGCCCGCTTCACAGCCGAGGCCTCACGCTTGGATGAGAAGCAACCCGACGTACACGAGGAGGGGTAACATCGCCACCACGGCGGCGGCCTCCCAAGGAGATTCCTCGACCGCCTCCGCGACAGGACGGGGAAGCCACGTTCGAAGCGTCGAGGCGGCCGCAACAACCGTCGACACCGGCGACGGGTCACCACGGGGACGCCGACGCCGGCGAACGAACACGATGCCAAGCCCGACAAGTGCAAGAACAGCGGCGGCGCCAGCCACGCGTTCGAGGCTCCAAAAGGAACGCTTCTGACGCGCTCCCTCGACCTTCGCCCTCGGCTGCGCCTCGCGACTTGGTTCGACGCCCGTGAACGATGGATGTTGACGAGCCCAAACGCGGTAAGAGGTGCCGCGCGAACGAAGCCAGCGCGCGAATTCCGCCCGAGTCGTGAAGGTCTGGTTGTCCCAGACGATTCCCTGTGTAGGTTTGTTCGACCAACCCGGATTGAGAAGAACCCGCGTTTCGAAGGTCGCGATTCCGAGCACGATCAGGGCCGGAAGAATTAGCGCCGCAGCTAGCTTCACTCACCCAAAAGTGTCCCACTGAAGGGCACGACTGCCAAGGCCGAACGTCGCAGCGCGACTCTTGCCGTGTCGAGCGAGCAGTTGCAGCAGCTGCTCGAGCCGTCGAAGAAGCGCGGTCAGGGCGGTCGCTCTTGAGCGGATCGTCATGTGAAATCCGGCTGTCCGAGCACGAGGTCGGCGCCGCGACCCTCGTCGATCAGGCAGAACCAGCCGGGAGCAACAGAGTCTGACGTGCACGGCTTGCCGGCGTCGGCCCCGCCGGCGACGTGCCCGAGGTGGCAGAGGCCGTCGCGGCGCTGGCGCCCCCAACGAACGAGGCAATACTCAGGAACGCGACACCTATTGAGAAGACGGTGAGCCGGCGGCCGGCCAGGGAACTGCCAGCCCTCGATCCCCGGTAGCGCCACGCCGCCAAGCGCATCGGTCCCTTCCTTTCTGGTGCGAAGATCGCGCTCCTGGCCACCGCTATCAAGGGTCCGCCTGGGCGCTACGGGGTCCCTCGACCTTGACAAGTCAGCTCTTCCGCCTTTACTTGGAAAGAACGGAGGTTGGGGAGACGATGATCCGCGCGACGCCGAAGCTCGTCCTGCTCGGGGTAGTCCTGGGTGGGATCTTGGCGTTCGCTTTCATAGCTGGGGGCCGTTCGGGGGCCGCGGCAGCAGCCCCGCCGGCCGCGGCTCCAACGCAGCTTGACGTCGAAATCGCGGTCGACGGCACCGGGAGCATGAGCAAGGTGAGCGCCCAGACGTTGCGTGACGACACCCGGGCGGTCGAAGGGGTCACGGCGCTGCTACCCGATACTCACTTCGCCGTGGTGGTGTTCCGTGACTTCCGGAACCCCGCCGGCGAGTACGAGCTTCTCCAGCCGATGACTCGTGACCCGGCGCAAGTCGAGCACGCGCTTGGCCGGATTAGGACTTCCTCGAACCCCACCCCGGGGAACGGGCCCGCAGAGTCGTACAACCTTGCCTTCCACAACAGCTACAGCGATCCGGCAATCGGCTGGCGCCCGGAGGCTCGAAAAGTCCTGCTCGTCTTGGGCGATGCCGAACCTAACGGGGCAGGAACTGCAGGACTTCCCGGATGCAGGGATCGCTCCCTGGATCCGCACGGACTCTCGACGCCAAAGGAGCTCGAGCGCATGCGCGCCACGCGCCGAACGCTGATCATGGTGCGCGAAGTCTCGGCCTATACGACGGCTGGGCTTGGCTGTTATGAGTCTCTTGCTGCGGGCGCGTACCCAGGGGGCACGGCGCGGGACGGGGTGAGTGCCGACCTCCCGACGACGATCGCGGAACTCGTACAGCATGTGTTTACCCCGCTCGTCCTGACGCCCGATGTGGGGTTGGCGCTTCCGGGGCAGCGGACGGGCTACACAGTCACCCTGCCCAACCCCAACTCCTTTCCGTTTTCGATCGATTCGCTAGGGCTCGACCTGCGCACGACTGCGTTCCGCTACGTCACTCGAACTACGAGCGGCTCCACGAGTTCCGAGCCGACGCGCGTCGGGGGGACGCTGCTCTGGTCGCTCGCGACGTTGTTACCGCCCCGGCAGCGAGTCCGCCTTCACATGCTCGTCCGGGCGCCGCGGAAGATCGGCACGTACAAGTCAACCGCGATCGCCCACGTCAGCACCGCCAACGGTGAGGAAATGGCCGTGCAATCGTTCGTAGTTCCGCTCCGTGTAAAGAGCCGCGTGCAGGCAATCGCCGTTCACGTACGAGGGCAATCGACCGACGGATACGCGCTGCGAGGCATGGTGAGCGCCCGCTTCAAGCCGGGTGTGCGGCATCTCCCAGGTGTGGCCCCGGCGCAGGGCTCATTCCTTCTTCGTCGCCAGGGTTCGTCGCTAGTGCTCGGCGCGAAGAAACTCCGGCTCGAGCGATTCGGCGGCCTGACCCGCGTGCGATTGACGGTGCGGGTGTTGTCCGCCAGAGGAACTCAATGCGGGAAGGGGGCACAGGGGACCCTTCTCGTCGTCGGCCAGCCGCGCCTCCGTGAGGACGGCAGCAGCCACGACCTCCTCCTGCTGAAGCTGCCTGGGCAGTGCGGCGGGGCGACGATTCGGTTCAGCAATGACGTACCGCTTCGGGGGTCGGCGAGCGTTTCTGCCTCTGCAAGCTAAGAAGACGATCTTCTCCAGATCCAACGTGTGCGCTGTGCCGCTGCCAATTCTCGCGGCTTGCTTGTTGGAGGCAAGGGCGTCACACTGGGCGACTGCGGCGTCTGACGCAGCCTGAGATTCAATACTTCCCGAACGGGGCTTCGTCTCGGAATCTCCCTGTGCCTGACGCCGGCTACCGATGGCGACCTCAACTGGTAGGCAGGGTGACAAGGCAGCTTCTAGGGCAGGCAAAACGTTGAAAAGGGTGGCGATCCGCTTGGCCGCGGCATCTAGCGGAGTAGTGATTGCCGGCTCGCTGATGGCGCTGCAGGCTCAGACCCGTCCCTTGGGATTCGTCGCCCAGCCCGTCATCGTGCGGATGAGCGAGTCTGTCTGCCGGCTCTCGCCGACGAGCGTCAGGATCGGCACCCTCCGATTCAAGGCGATGAACGTCGGCAGGCGCGCCCGGTCCTTCTCTATCGCGCGCAGACGCACGCCGTTCGTCCGCCCCGGCCAGACACGAGCACTCACGGTCAGCTTCCGAAAACCCGGCCGTTACCGCTACATCTGCGCCGCGCGAGGGGGGCCGCGAAGCGTACGAACGGGCTTCTTGCGCGTTGTCGCCTCATCGGCACCCGATCCTGTCATCACGGCAGTCGGCGACCACACGTCATCGGCGACTGACCCTGAGGACGTCGCGGTCAAGAACGCCGTCGCCCGTATCAATCCCGTCGCGCACCTCGGGATCGGGGACTTCCAGTACGACAACATCGGCACCATCCTCAGCGGCTACGACAAGATCTGGGGGCCGAAGCCGAAGGGCCTCTACCCGATCATCTACCCCACCGCCGGCCCGACGCACGACGTGACGTCCTGCACCGACGCCCGCTATCAAAACTATTGGGGCCGTCCGGCGATGAAGATCTACTCGTTCGACCTCGGGTCCTGGCACATCATCAGTCTGCCCTCGGCCGCTGTTCGCTATCGCTGCGACGTAGCGGGAATTACGACGGCGCTCAAGGCAGACCTGGCCGCGACCAAGAAGCGCTGCACTCTTGCCTTCATGCAAGAGCCCTACTGGACGCGACCGACCCGAACGCACACCCGAGAGAACGGGCTCAAGCCGTGGGTGCAGGCGCTCTATGACGGCAATGCCGACGTTCTGCTCCAGGCGTCCAACCACGACTACCAGCGCTTTGCGCCGCAGAACGTGAGCGACCGGCCGGACGCAGCTCGCGGACTCCGCGCGTTCGTGGTCGGCACGGGTGGGATCAGCCTCTATCCGTTCACGGGCACGGCTCCCAACATAGAGGCATCGAACGACCGGACTTACGGAGTGCTGAAGATGGTCTTGCACCCGAACGGCTACGAGTTCGAGTTCGTCCCAGTCGCAGGAGGGACGTTCACCGACGCCGGTTCCGGGACTTGTCACTAACCACAGGCGATGGCCCTGCACCGTGTGACACGGCGAGTGCCAACGTCGGTATCACGACGAGGGTGCGCGGGCTATCTCCGCGTGCTAGGTGCAGTGCCCCCGTAGACGGCCTTGCTCGCCTCGTAGGCGTACCGCTCGAGGAGCAGCGTCTGCCTGCGGACGTGGGCCATGGCCTTCGCGTCGAGGTTCCGGACTCGGGTCAGGACCAGGACCTCGTGATCTTCGTCATTTGCGCCGAGCCAGCCGACGCGGACATTGCCGCGCCCGCGAGCGTAGTACTTGAGCTGTGATGCATCGGGCTTGCTCCGCTCGAACTCGCGGATGACGAGGACACCCTTGTAACAGCCGGCCGGAACGCAGGTCTGCTGGTCGACCTTGTACGTCTGTCCGCGGTCGGCCCAGTTGACAGGCGGCGGGGCGAAGCCCTGCGCGTAGTCAGCGGCACCAAGCCGCGGGTGCGCGGTCATCGCGATCCCGGCAGTCGCTCCCTCGATCCCGTGGATCCAGGCGGGAGTGGCGACGATCTTCCCGCCCTCGTACTCCGCCGGATACTCGCCAAGGTGCCATACGTTGCCTTCGTTGTCCTGCGCGAAGAAGGCGAGCTCCGCCTCGGCGAGTGTGCCTCCGCGCCAGTCCTGCTCCCAGACGACGACGTTGCGTACGTTCGCGACCGGCTTGACGAGGTCGGTGACCGTCGAGACCAGGCGGTGCGAGATTCTGACCCCGTCCTCGAAGGTGGTGCCCTTGAACACCAGCATCCTCCCCGGCCTGAGCGGGAGCCACGGGTTGTCGACGACCGTCGAGTGGTCGAAGCTCGCGCGGGAGAAGTCCCCCGCCGAGATCCTCTTGGCCGGCGGCGACGTGCCGGACGCCGTGTGGGATCGACTTTCGCCGCAGGCAGCCGCGACGAGCAGGAGGGCCGCCACCGAGGCGGCGACGGCGACGGCGTTCAGGTGGGCCTTAACGAGCTTGAGACCGACTCGACGGCGAATCCTCCTTGTCCGAGACTCGAGGAGATGTTGAGCGGATGAGATCAATGTGGAATGCACGGCGCCCCTCGAGGAGTCGCCTGACGATTTGCCCTACCGAAACGCAGGTACAGCGACGGCACGACGAACAGGTTGAGCAGAGTCGAGGTGACGAGGCCGCCGACGACGACCACGGCCAGGGGGTGCTCGATCTCGTGGCCGGGAACGTCGCCCGAGACGATGAGCGGCACGAGTGCAAGCCCGGTCGCGAGCGTCGTCATCAGGATCGGCGAGAGCCGCTCGAGCGCGCCGCGCAGGACCAGCCGGCGGCCAAAGGTCATTCCCTCGTCGCGCTCGAGGTGCTGGAAGTGGTTGATCATCAGGATCCCGTTCCGCGCGGCGATCCCGAACACGGTGTAGAAGCCGACGAGTGAGCCGAGGGAGAGGACGCCTCCGCCGAGCCAGGCCGCGAGCGCCCCTCCGACCAGCGCGATCGGCAGGGTGAAGAACGACAGAGCGGCCAGGCGGAAGCTGCCGAACGATGCCTGGAGCAGGAGGAAGATCGCGACCGCGGCGCCGATCCCGTAAAGCAGCAGGCGCTTCTGCGCGGACTGGCGCTCCTTGTACTCGCCGAGCACCTCTGCGTGGTAGCCGAGCTGGAAGTTGGTGTTCTCGACCGTCTCCTCGACGTCGCGGGCGACGGAGCCGAGATCACGTCCCTTCACGCCGACGAAGACGTCGATCACCCTCTGCGTTTGCTCGTGGTGAATCACGTTCGGCAACGGCTTGATCTGCAACCGCGCCACCTGCCCCAGGAGCACATGCCCGCCGCCGGGTGTGTCGATCGGAAGGCTGTAGATGCTCTGAACGCTGTTGCGCGTCTCGGGGGTACTCCACACGTGGACGTCGTATGCCCTGCCGCCTCTGAAGATGTCGCCCACCTCTTCACTCTCGACCAGGGTGGCCGCCGCCCTGCGGACGTCGCCCGGCTTCACGCCGTAGCG
>Ga0207693_10001749_pt1 | contig 19062 bp, 22 predicted proteins | sample LARL81metaG_FD_184347 | JGI IMG/M metagenome (GOLD analysis project Ga0207693, IMG submission 184347) | Corn, switchgrass and miscanthus rhizosphere microbial communities from Kellogg Biological Station, Michigan, USA - LAR L8-1 metaG... | ecosystem: Host-associated > Plants > Roots >...
GCCTGGCGGAGCGTCGATCGCGAGATCCGGAGCTGGTCGGCGAGATCGCGCTCGGAGGGAAGGCGGGAGCCGGGCGGCAGGAGACCGAGGCGAATTGCGGTGCCGAGGCGCTCAACCGTCTCCTCGAACGTCGTCGCGGGCCGGACCGGCTCGAACACGCCCGCCAGGGCGGCGTCTCCCTCCACGGGATCAAAGGTACCGCGGTTGGTCCAAAAGCAAACACATCGGAGGCCGGCGACCGGCGTCGCCGCTCACGGCGGCGATAGGTTGCCGGAATGGCCACCGACTTCGACGCCTGGCAGGTGGAGCTGCACGGTCACCGTGTCATCTATCGGATAGCCGGCAGCGGCCCCCCCGTGGTGCTCATTCACGGGATGGTCAACTCATCCCGCCATTGGGAGGAGGTGGCTCTCCGGCTCGCAGGCCGCTACACCGTCATCGCGCCCGACCTCATCGGACATGGCGATTCCGCGACCCCGCGCGGGGACTACTCGCTGGGCGCGCACGCCGCGAGCATCCGCGACCTGCTCGCCGTCATCGGGGTGGACCACGCGACGATCGTCGGCCACTCGCTCGGCGGTGGCGTCGCGATGCAGTTCTTCTACCAGTTCCCGCAGCGCACGGAGCGCCTGGTTCTGGTGTCGAGCGGCGGCCTCGGCCGCGAGGTCAGCCCGCTGCTGCGCGCCGCCGCCCTGCCGGGCGTGTCGGCGCTGCTGCGGGCCGCCGCGCACCCGCGGGTTCTCGACGCCATGTGGCAATCGGGCGAGCGGATGCGCGCCCGGGGTTCCGGCAAGGGCGTGTACCTCCAGGCCATTGCCCGCGCACTGCGACCGCTGGAGCGCGCCGGCGCTCGAACGGCGTTCATCCAGACGCTCCGATCGGTGATCGACGTGCACGGGCAGCGGGTGAGCGCGCGAGACCGTCTCTACCTCCTCAGCGGATTTCCCATGCTCGTCGTCTGGGGCGAGCGTGACCACACGATCCCGATGGAGCACGGCCTCGCCGCGCACCGCGCGATCCCGGGCAGCCGCTTCGTCAGCCTCCCCCGGGCCGCGCACTTCCCGCACCTGGAGGATCCGGAGGGGCTCGCAGCCGCCCTTGGCGAGTTCATCTCGGCGACCGATCCGGCAAGAATCGGCGACGCCGACTGGGGCGGCCTCATCAGCCCACGGGCCCGCCGTCAGCGCCACGACGCGGAGCGCGCCGCCGCTTAGTTCCGGTTGAGATAACCGGTCTTAGATTCGGGATTGCGGGATAGGCCCTATGGAATCGATGCCCCTCCACGGCGCGGACGCCGAAGCCACCACCGCTACCGAGCTGGCGCCCGCAATCGAGCTCGGACGGGTCCGCCATCTGCTCACCGAGCACGCGGACGTCATCGCGCTCGTGATGATCACCGCGGTCGCAGCGGGCGTCCGATTCGCGACGCTCGGGATGCAGGGCCTGGACCACGACGAGTCGGTCACCGCCGCGGGCGTGCTGCACCCGTCGATCGGAGGAACCATCTCCGCAGTCGCGCAGCTGGAGCGCACGCCCCCCCTCTACTACATGCTCGAGTGGCTCTGGACCCAGGCGCTCGGCTTCGGAACTGACCCGGCCAACCTCCGCTTCCTGTCAGCCGTGTTCGGAACCCTCACCGTTCCGGTCGCGTTCCTGGCGGCGAGGGAACTGTCGTCGCGGCGGGCCGGCGTGATGACGGCGGCGCTGGTCGCGCTCAACCCCTTCCTCGTCTGGTACTCGCAGGAGGCGCGCGCGTACGCGCTCCTGGTGTTGTTCATCGCGCTGGGACTGTACGTCTTCGCGCGGGCGCTGAGCAAGCCGACGCGAGGGAGGCTCGCGGTGTGGGCGCTCGTCTCGATCCTGGCCATCTTCACGCACTACTTCGCGGTGTTCACGGTCGTCCCCGAGGCCGCCTGGCTCTTCTGGGCGGTGCGGCCACGCCGTCGCCCGTTTGCGGCGATCGCCGCGGTGGGGGTCGCAGGAGGCGCCCTGCTGCCCCTCGCGGTCACCCAGCAGGGCTCAAACGCAACGGAGTGGTTCAAGCAAACCTCGATCCTCACGCGCGCCTGGCAGACGCCCGTTCACTTCGCCACCACCGTCAAGCCAGAGATCCCATCCCCCCAGGCGTGGACCGCCCACCTTCAGATCGCCGCGGCGATGTTCGCGGCGGCGATCCTGCTGGCCGGCGTCGCGGCGCTCGCCCGTCGCGGCGAACGCCGCGACGGGCGAGGGGCCCGCGTCGTATTCGCGCTCGCCGCCGCCTCCTTCTGCCTCCCGATCGCGGTCGCCTTTGCCGGCGCCGACTTCCTGGACGCACGCAACCTGATCGGGGCGCTGCTGGTACTCCTCGTCGGCGCCGGAATCGTGTTCGGAGCGGTCCGGCCCAGGATTGCCGGGACACTCGCGACCGCCGCGATCTGCGCGCTCTTCGCGGGCCTGCTCGTCGTATCGGCCTCGACCTCCGCCATGCAACGGCCGCACTACCAGGGCGCGGCGGGATCGATCGGCAGGTCTAGTGTCAAGCGGATGGTGGTCGTTCCGCGCACCTCCGAGCCGCCGCTCTCGTACTACCTCGGCGCGCAGCGAGCGGACGGGGTGGGACGGCCGGTCTGGGTGCGCGAGATCGAGCTCTACTCCAGCGCGCCGACGCACGACGCGCCGCAGGCGCCGTTCAGGCTTGTCGGCGAGCGGTCGACCCAGAACGGCATGTGGGTGTCCCGCTACGAGTCCCCGCGCCCGGTCCGCGTATGGCTGAGCCCCGCCCACGCGACGCACATGATCGGCGAGGGCGCGGGCGCCCTCGTGACCCTTCCCCCCATCACAGCCGCAGCGCCCTAGAGCCTGGCGTGGTAGTACCTGCGGCCGTGAGCGGCCCTGAGCGCGTAGCGGCGATCTACCTCCGCGGCGTCGCCGGGCGCCGCCCGCGCGTGCCGATCGAGATGGACAAGCTCGAGGCGGCGGCCGAGCGCTCGATGTCCCCGCAGGCCTTCGCGTACGTCGCCGCCGGCGCGGGAAGCGAGGCCACCAAGCGCGCGAACACCGAATCGTTCGAGCGCTGGCGGATCGTGCCCCGCATGCTCCGCGACGTCTCCAGCCGGGACACGAGCGTCGAGCTGTTCGGGCGGCGCATCGCGACGCCCTTGATGCTCTCTCCGGTCGGCGTGCTCGAGATGGCGCACCGCGATGCTGACGAGGCGGTCGCGCGCGCCGCCGCGGCCGAGGGCGTGCCGATGATCTTCTCCAACCAGGCGTCGGTGCCGATGGAGACCTGCGCGGCGGCGATGGGCGATGCCCTTCGCTGGTTCCAGCTCTACTGGAGCACATCCGACGAGCTGGTCGAGAGCTTGGTCGGTCGCGCGGAGGCGTGCGGCTGCGAGGCGATCGTCGTGACCCTGGACACGACCATGCTCGGATGGCGCTCTCGCGACCTCGCGACCGCCTACCTGCCCTTCCTCCGGGGCAAGGGCATCGCCCAGTACGTGAGCGACCCCGTCTTCCAGCGCCTGATCGAGGATGCGCCCGACGGACCGGGAGCCCCGGCGCCGCGCCCCAACCTGGCCGCCCTGTCGACGCTGATCCAGCTCGTACACCGCTATCCGGATCGCTTCTTGCCGGCGCTTCGGTCCGGCAAGGCCCGGCGTGCGGTCGAGCGCTTCGTCCAGATCTACTCCCGCCCCTCCCTGACCTGGGACGACCTTCCCTTCCTTCGCGAGCGGACCAAGCTGCCCATAGTGCTGAAGGGCATCCTCCACCCCGACGACGCACGCCGGGCCGTCGACGCGGGGATGGACGGGATCCTGGTCTCCAACCACGGCGGCCGCCAGGTCGACGGCGCCATCCCGACCATCGAGGCGCTGCCCGGGGTCGTCGAGGCGGTGGACGGCCGGGTCCCGGTGCTCCTCGACAGCGGGGTGCGCGGGGGCGCGGACATGTTCAAGGCCGTGGCGCTGGGCGCGACGGCGGTCTGTATCGGCCGTCCCTACCTGTGGGGGCTTGCCGTCGCCGGTGAGGCCGGGGTCCGCGAGGTCCTCAGCAACTTCGCCGCCGACTTCGACCTGACGATGGGACTGGCGGGCTGCAGCTCGGTTTCGGAGATCGGTCCGGACTCGCTGATCCGCCCCCCGGCTTGACGGGGAGGGCCTCGGGCACGAGACTGCTCGCATGCGGCAGCTGACGAGCCTCGACGCGCAGTTCCTGGCGCTCGAGACGCCGCGCCAGAGCGGTCACGTCGGCTCCCTGGCGATCCTCGACGATTCCGAGCGGCAGGGCGGCAAGCTCGAGATCGACGACATCTCCCATCTGATGTCGGAGCGCCTCTCGCTGCTTCCGCCGCTGCGATGGCGCTTGACCCCGGTGCCGCTCGGGCTCGACTACCCCTACTGGATCGAGGACCCCGACTTCGACCTGGACTTCCACATACGCGAACTGGCTCTCCCCAGACCCGGAACCGATGCGAAGCTCGCCGAGCAGGTCGCGCGCATCATCGCCCGCCCGCTCGACCGTTCGCGCCCGCTCTGGGAGCTCTACCTGATTCACGGCCTCGAGGGCGGCGGAGTCGGGATGCTCACCAAGATCCACCATGCGCTCATCGACGGCCTCTCGGGCGCCGAGATCATGGGCGTCCTCTTCGACCTCGTCCCCGAGGGCAGGGATCTCGATGAGGTGCCGCCCGTGCGCCCGGATCGCGAGCCGAGCGATCTGGAGATGCTCGCGCGGGGCCTCGCGGGGGTGCCGCGCTATCCGGTGCGGATGCTGCGCTCGCTCCCCACCGCCCTGCCAAACCTCACCGAGACGCCGTTCGGGACCCTCCCGGGGGCGGGCGTCGTCTCACGAGTCGCCGACCGGCTGCAGCGCGTCGTCGGGGGCGACGCGAGTGGCGGGGACCACACCAGCCTGCGAGCGCCTAAGACGTCTTTCAACGGCCGCGTGTCGGCACACCGCCGCTTCGCCTTCGGCCAGCTCTCGCTCGACGAGGTGAAGGCGATCAAGAACGAGTACGGCAGCACCGTCAACGACGTGGTGGTGGCGATCTGCACCGGTGCCGTCCGCCGCTGGCTGATCGAGCACGGCGAGCTGCCGTCCGAGCCGCTGGTCGCGCAGATCCCGGTCTCGGTCCGGACGAGCGAGCAGGCGGGCACCTACGGCAACCGGATCATGCTGATGAGCGCGCCGCTCTTCACCAACCTCCCGGATCCGGCCGTCCGCTTGCGCCGAACCCACGAGGCGCTCGCGGTGATGAAGGAGCGTCACAAGGCCCTCCCGGCGGAGTTGCTGAAAGACGTCAATCACTTCATCCCCCCCGCCGTGTTCGCGCGCGCCGCGCGTGCGACCTTCGCGCTCTCGACCAGCTCCCCGGGGCGCCCCACCTGGAACCTCGTGATCTCGAACGTCCCGGGCCCGCAGCTGCCGCTCTACTGCGCCGGCGCGCGCCTCGACGCGAACTACCCGGTCTCGGTCATCACCGACGGGATGGGGCTGAACATGACCGTGATGAGCTACTGCGGCCACCTGGACTTCGGCCTGGTCGCCGACCGCGACCAGATGCCGGACCTCTGGAAGCTGATCGAGTGGCTACGCGACTCGCTGGAGGAGCTGCGGCCCAAGAAGCGGAACCGGCGCGGACCTCGCGCCAAGAGCCCTAACGGGCAGCGCGCCAGCCGCTCCAGCGCGAAACGCTGATCACGATCACGCTGTCGCTCGGGCGCTCCTCCACGTACTGCGGGTAGCGCGCGGCCAAAGCGGAAATGGCGCGCTCGTGCTCGGAGGCACCGGGCTCGGTGATCTGCGCCATCCCATCGGCGCGCGCCCACCAGAGCTTCGACCAGTCGTCCTCGTAGTGGTCGGCGAGCACGCTCACGCGCGGGTTGGCCTCGATGTTCTCCAGGCGCCGCAGCCTCGTGGTCGTCTTGGGCTTGTGGTCGACCGCGGTGACGATCTCCTCGCCGTCGAAGGCAAAGGTGATCGGAACCAGATGGGGCCGGCGCTCGGCGTCGACGGTGGCCAATCGCGCGACGCGGGCCGACGCGAAAAGCGCGCGGGCCTCGCCGGCGTCCATTAGCTGCCGCCGGCTCGGTACTCCTCGATCACGCCCGCGAGGTGGTCGAGGCGCGCCTCGGCCTCGGGGCGGGGAACCGGCGGCACGAAGAGCACGTAGCGGCTGATGCCGATCGCGTCGTAGGCCGCCATCTCGGCCGCCTGCGCGGGCGCCGCATAGAGGCCCACCCTGGGCTGCTGCCGCCCGGCCTCGTCGGCCATCTCGCCGAGGCGGTCCATCCTCCCTCGAAGCTCGTCCACCTCGATCGTGTTGGGCATCCACTCGTCGCCGTAGGCGATCACGCGGTCCAGCACCTTCGCCCCGTTTCCGCCCACGATGACGGGCGGATGCGGGTCCTGGGCCGGCTTGGGCCACGACCAGATGCGCTCGAAGTCCACGTAGCGGCCGTCGTAGGAGGCCTCGTCCGCGGTCCAGATCGCCTTCATCGCCTCGATCCGCTCGCGCATCACGCCGAATCGCCGGCCCGGATCCGTTCCGTGGTCAATCATCTCCTCGCGGTTCCACCCCGCCCCCACTCCAAACAGGAACCTGCCGCCGGAGAGCCGGTCCACGGAGGCGACCTCCTTCGCGGTGATGATCGGGTCCCGCTGGATCACGAGGCAGATGCCCGTGCCGATCTTGAGCCGCTCGGTGGCCGCCGCCGCGGCCGTGAGCGCAACGAACGGGTCGTAGGTGTGCGAGTACATGTCCGGCAGGTCTCCGCCACCCGGGTAGGGGCTCTCCCGCGACGCCGGGATGTGCGTGTGCTCGGGGAAGAAGAGCGACTCGAACCCGCGCTGCTCCGCCATGCGCGCTAGCTCGTCCGGGGCGACGGCGTCGTCGGTGGGAAACATCATCACCCCAAAGTCCACGGGCGCAGCGTACCGAGCGGCGGCGGGCGGCCGTGCCAGACTCACGCGATGCTCGACGAGCGCCTGGTGCGCGCGCTCCACGTCCAGTCCCTCCGCGAGGAGGAGCTTCACGCCGAGCGCGAGCCTCACGTGCTGTTCCAGGCCTCGACCATCGGCGCGCTCCTCGACGGCGCGTACGAGGGGGACGTGACCTTCGCCGAGCTCGCCGAGCACGGCGACCTCGGGCTCGGCACCCTGAACAGCCTCGACGGCGAGATGATCGCCGTGGACGGCTCGTTCTACCGGGCGGACGTGGAGGGGGCGATCAACGAGGTCGACCCGCAAAGGCGCACGCCGTTCGCCGTGCTGACCTGGTTCACTCCGACGGCCGAGGTGCGGCTCGACGAGCCGGTGTCCCACAAGGAGCTGATGGCCCTCCTCGACGAGCAGCTGGCCGGCGGTACGGTCGCCTGCGCGGTCCGGGTCGACGGCTCGTTCGAGAGGGTGCACGCGAGGTCGGTGCCGCGCCAGTCGCCCCCCTATCGCGGGCTGGCCGAGGTGGTCTCGGATCAGCACGTATTCGACCTCGCCGACGTCGAGGGCACGATGGTCGGGTTCCGCTTCCCGGACTACAGCGAGGGCATCGAGGTGAGCGGGTACCACCTGCACTTCATCACCGCCGATCGGACCCGCGGAGGACACGTACTGGAGTGCCACCCGACCCGTGCGGTCGCGACGATCGACGCGTCCACCGACCTGCACGTTGAGCTCCCGCCGGGCGTGGACCTCTCCTCGCCCCAGGCCAGCCTCGAGACCCACGAGGCTCTCAACCGGGCCGAGCACTGGGGCTAGCAGCGGGCGCCGGCGGCTCTTCGTCCACGGCGAATTGAAATGGTGGCCGGATGAGCGACGGCGAGATGATCCTCATCGCCGGCGCCCTGATGGCTGGCGGCCTGGTCGCCTCCTTCGCGGCGGACAGGCTGCGCGTGCCCGGGCTGGTGCTGTTCCTGGGCCTCGGGATGGCGATCGGCTCGGACGGGACGGGCTGGATCCACTTCAGCGACTACGAGCTGGCGCGGACGATCGGGATCGTCGCGCTCGCGCTGATCCTGTTCGAGGGCGGCCTCACGGCGAGCTTCGGGGAGATCCGCTCGGTGCTCGGCTCCGCGCTGTCACTCGCGTTCGTCGGGACGCTCCTCACGGCCATGATCGCCGGGCTCGCGGCCTGGTGGATCTTCGACCTTTCGCTGCTCGAAGGGCTATTGCTGGGATCGATCGTGGCGGCCACCGACGGCGCCGCGATCTTCGCCCTGCTGCGCGGCTCAACGCTGCGCCGGAGGGTCGCTCTCACGCTCGAGGGCGAGTCCGGGCTCAACGATCCGCTGGCGGTCCTGCTGGTCATCGGGTTCATCGACTGGATCCAGACGCCGGGGTACGGCGTCCTCGACATGGGCGTGCTCCTCCTCAGGGAGCTGGGCATCGGGCTGGCGGTCGGGTTGGCCGTCGGCTGGCTGGCGATCGAGGGGCTGCGACGGGTGCGCCTGGGCGCCGAGGCCGCGTATCCGATCGCGACCCTGAGCATGGCGGCGATCGCATACGGTGGCGCCGCGGCGCTGCACGGGTCGGGCTTCCTCGCCGTCTACCTCGTCGGTCTGGCTCTGGGGAGCAGGCCCATCCCCGGCAAGCGGGCGGTCACCGTCTTCCACCAGGGGCTTGCCGGGCTGGCGCAGGTCACGATGTTCCTGGTGCTCGGCCTCCTCGTCTTCCCGTCTCAGCTCTGGGGAGTCGCACTCGAGGGAACCGTGCTCGCCTTGGTCCTCGTCTTCGTCGCCCGCCCGGTGGCGACGTTCGTGGCGACGGCCGGGAGTGCGTTCGACGCCCGTGAGCGCGTCGTCCTCTCCTGGGGCGGCCTCCGGGGCGCCGTTCCCGTCGTGCTTGCGACCTTTCCCGTGATCGCATCGGTCTCGGAGGGTTTCGAGTTCTTCAACATCGTCTTCTTCGCGGTGCTGGTATCGACCCTGCTCCAGGGCTCGACCTTCGAGCCGCTCGCCCGGCGTCTGCAGCTCACGGGCGATCCAGGCACCGAAGCCGCACCTCCGCAGCTTGCGGGGAGGCTGCGCAGCACCGCACAGATCTCCACCTCACGGCCGTGGCACGGCCCCGACGGGGATCCGAGCTACCCGAGGGAGATCGAGGGCGTGCCGGTGGAGGACCAGTTGCTCACCCGCGTCGACCGTGCGGGCGCGCTGGTCAGCCTCGCGGACGGCCGCTACGCATTCACCGGCCCCATCGTCGCGATCGGCTCGACCACCGCCCTCCAATCATCGGCCCGGCGCCGGCTCGCGGCGTCGACGACGGAGGCCGACCGCAACTGGTGGCGCGAGGTGATCGGAGCGCTGGCGCGCGGCGCGGAGTGAGCTGCCTAGTGGCTGGCGAGCTCGGGAGGCGGCGGCGGCTCCTCCCCCGCGCGCTCCCTGAGCACGCGGGCGATCCTGCCGCCAAGCGCGCCCAGCAGCATGCCGATGATCGCCGTCACGACCACGAGCAGGGGCGGAAAGCTCCCGAGCGAGACCTTCGCGTCGGTGCCGGCGATCCCGTGCGCGGCCAGGAGCCCGATGCCGTAGAGGCCGCCGCCCACGACGCCGCGGTCCGCTCCTCCCCAGCCGTCGCGGTGCTCGAGGCCTGCCAAGACGCCGCCGACGGCGGCGACCACGCCCACCGCCCAGTAGGCGCCGGCGGAGATGCCGACCATGATCCCGGCCAGCGCACCGATTGCGAACGGGACGACGCCGCCCAGGACCACCTGAACCGGTCGCGGTCGATCACGGAACAGCGGGGGTAGGTGCATCCCGTCTCCTCTCCTGGTGGCTGCGTCCGAGCGGCCTTCGCGAAAGCTCCCGTGCGGATCGTCACGATACCCCTCGCGAGAGGGGCGTGGCTTTGATGCAGCATGATGCGCGCGATCCAATGCCCGACGACGCCCCGATGAGACCGGCGACGCCGCTCCAGACCAAGCTCCTGATCGCGATGCTGGCACTCCTCGTCGCCGCGATCGCGCTGTGCCTCAACCGGGACCTCAACGGGGACCTCTACCTGCTCCTGTTCAGCGGCCGGTACGTCGCCCACCACGGGCCGGTCACGACCGACCCGTTTCCGACGATCGAGCATGGCCGGCAGTGGCTCAACCAGCAGTGGCTCTCGGAGGTCGGCTTCTACGGCGCTGACCGGCTCGTGGGAACTACGGGCATCACGATCCTCTACGCCCTGTTGATCGGGCTTCCCCTCGCGGCGATCCTTGCCGCGGTCCGGCGCAAGGGGACGATCTCGATGCTGGTCGTCGCGGCCCTCTACCTGCCCGGGGTCCTGGCGATCATCCACCCCCGCGCCGCCGGGTTCACGCTGCTCCTGTTCGCGCTCCTCGTGATCTTGCTCGTCGTAGGCCTGCGCCTGGACCCGGAGGCGCGAGCCCGAGCCGCGCCGCCGATCTGGATGCTCGCGGCCATCCCCGTGCTGTTCGCGCTGTGGGCGAACCTCCACGGCGGTTTCATCGCCGGCCTGCTCCTGATCGGCCTGGTCACGGTGGGGCTGTGGATCGACGGGCGGAGGGGCCGGTCGAGCGTCCCGGGCACTCACATTGCGGTCCTCGCGGGCGCCGGAGTACTCGCTGCGATCGCCGCGACGTTCGCGACGCCGCTGGGCACCGACATCTGGACGTACATCCTCAGCTTCCGCAACCCGGCGCTCAAGCTCGCGTCAACCGAGTGGCAGCCGGTGACCAACTCGGCGGCCGCGGCGGCGTTCGTCGTGATCGGGGCGGCGGTCGCTGTGCGGACCTGGTCGAGAGCCGCGAGGCCGAGAAGCCTCACCCCCGCACTGGTGGCGGCGGGATTCGTCCTCTTCGCGGCGAGCTCGATGCGGAACCTGATCTTCGTCGCACCCGCGCTCGCGTTCCAGATCGCGTGCTCTCTGCCCGATCGGCGCGAGGCGCCGAGCCGTGCCCTCGTCGGCTTGGCCGGCTCGGCCGCGGCAGCGGCGGTGATCATCTACGCCGTCGCGCTCGGCCCGCCGAACTCCGACCGGGTCGGGAACCCCGCGGTCCAGTACGCGATCCAGCACCCACCGGATCGCGGCCGGATCGTCGCCTACGCCGGTCCGAGCTCGTACATGCTCTGGCGCGCCCCGGACACGCCGGTCGTCATCGACGGCTGGCTCGAGCACTTCACCGAGGACGAGCTGCGCGACAACTTCGACCTCCTCCACGGCTCGCTCGCCGATCCCACCCCCGCCGTCAGGCGCCTCCACGCCGGTGCGGTTGTCGCCTACCTCCCCGAGGCCATCGACCGCCTCGAGGCCCACGGGTTCGTGCCGAAGGTCTCCGGACCGTACGGGACGTACCTCGTCCGCAAGCAACCAAGACAGCGATAGCGGACTGGTCGCGCTCCCTCGCGCGGCGGGGTGTATGTTCGCGGACAGGCGCGCAAGCCCCCTTGCGCGGACATGCCCGCAGCCTTCCGAGGGAGGAGATCATGGCTACAGGAAACGTTGTTCTCGTTCACGGCGGTTTCGTCGACGGCTCCGGCTGGGAGGGCGTCTACGGCCTCCTGACGAAGGACGGCTACGACGTCAGCGTCACCCAGCACCCGACGCTGTCGCTCGAAGACGACGCCGCCGCAGTCAAGCGGATCGTCGACGCGCAGGGTGGACCCGTCGTCCTTGTTGGCCACTCCTATGGCGGAGCGGTGATCACCGAGGCCGGAACCGATGCCAACGTGTCGGCGCTCGTGTACGTCGCGGCTTTCGTGCCGGACACGGGCGAGTCGGTGAACAAACTGATTGAAGGCTTTCCCCAGGACGGGCCTCAGCCGCCGATCCTGCCGCCGCAGGATGGATTCCTCTTCCTCGACCGGGAAAAGTTCCACGATTCTTTCGCGGCCGACGTCGATGCCGACCTGGCAGCGTTCATGGCTGACTCGCAGGTCCCGTGGGGACTCGAGGCTCTGGGGGGCACGATCAGCGAGGCCGCTTGGCGGACCAAGCCCAGCTGGTATCTGGTCACGACCGAGGACCGGATGATCCCGCCCCAGGCGCAGCGCGAGATGTCGGGACGAGCCGGCGCAACCGTCGATGAGGCTGCCGCCAGCCATTCGGTCTATGTCTCGCAGCCCGCAGCCGTGGCTGACGTCATCAAGAAGGCCGCGTCCGCGACGTAACAGAGCGGTCAAGCGTTCTAGCCCGGGCGCTCGCTCCGGTAGCGGTTGAGTGCTTCCTCGGCGAAGAGCTCGCAGTCAACCTCGGAGTGAGGGCTCCCATGGCGGTACTGGTGAATGTGCCATGCCTCATGGGCAGCCGCTGAGACCAGCCACTCGCGCCAATCGGCGTAGGTGAAGAACGGAAACCGATTGCGCGGCCCGACTTCATCGGGGGTCTTGCCGTTGCGGTTGTACGGGCCCACCGGGAAGCGGACGCCGGTGCCGATCTTGATCGTCACCAGGTAGCGGGCACTGCGGGGCGCGTTGGAGATCGACGGAACGCCGTCGTATGCACGGGCGCTCAGGCCGCGCCCACCCTTGACGTTCACGCACACACGATTCATGTCGACGCCTTGAGTGGCGGACCGGACGAGCATGCGGACCTCGTCGTCGAGGTACCGGCTCGTGTTGCGTATCCACGGCCCTGCGGTCCTACGCATGCCCTCAGATCCGCGGCGGCGGCTCCGGAGGAGGCCGGCCGTCGAGCGCCGCGAGGATGGGTGCGCTGTCGTAGTAGATCTGCGCCCGGGAGGCTATTCCGTCGGTGAGGGTCCATACGTGGACGAAGCCGACCTCGAACTCCTGACCGCCCTCACGCGCCCGCCCGCGCAGGCGTCCCAGGACCACGATCCGGTCGCCCGCCTCGAGGAAGTCGTCGGGGTCCGCCCACGGGCCCTCGACGTGGTCCCGGAAGATCCGCGCGAACGAGCGGACGCCCTCGGGGCCGTGATGCGTGCCGCCCCAGGGAAGCGGGTCGGGCAGCGTCATCTCGATGTCGTGCGTGACATCGGCGACCATGTCATCGATGTCCCACCGCGTGAGCGCCGTGTAAATGCGCTGCACCGCCTGGATGTCGCTGTCTGCCATGCCGCCAAGATAACCGCCGCGATGCTCCTCGGTAGGGTTCGCGCCGATGGGCATCCTGGAGGCGAGCTGGACGGTCGAGATCGAGGCGCCGCGCGAGCGCTGCTTCGAGATCGCCGCCGATATCGAGGGCGCGCCGGAGTGGCAGGGCACGCTCGAGAGCGTCGAGGTGGTGAAGCGGGATCGCGAGGACCGACCACAGGTGGTGGAGACGATCTCCGACGCCAGCGTGAAGAAGGTGCACGCGCGACTCCGGTTCTCCTACGACCCCCCGGGCGGCATCTCCTGGGAGCAGGAGGACGGCGATGCCAAGTCACTCACCGGCTCCTGGACGTTCGAGCAGGCCGGCGAGGACCGGACCAAAGCCACCTACGGCCTGCGCTCAGACCCCGGCCGCATCCTCGGCCTGCTCCTCCGCGGCCCCGTCGAGACGAAGGTGAAGGAGCTCTTGACGAAGGGCGCGGCCGAGGGCCTCAGGCGCCAGGCGGAAAGCGCCTCCGGCTAGGTCCCGATCAGCTTCGCCTTCATCTGGTTGAACTCCGCGTCGGAGATCGCACCCTTCTCCTTCAGGTCGTTGAGCTTGTGGAGCTCATCGACCGGGCTCGTGCCCGCCGTCTCGCGAACGTAGCTGTCGAAGTGCTTTCTGACATCGGCCTGCTCCTTTATCGAGCGCTCGCGCATGCCGTGCCCGCGGGCTATCAGGTAGATCAGGGCCGTCAGGAACGGCACGAAGATCAGGAAGAAGATCCAGACCGCCTTCCACCAACCGGACAGCTGGTGATCGCGGAAGAGATCGCCGATGATGGTGAAGAGCACCATGATCCAGGCGACGAAGACGAAAATCCAGATGACAGTGAGGAACGCGTCGCCCAGGGAGTAATCGGCGAACAGCAATTAAGGCCTCCTAGATTCGAGGTGAGAGAGGGGTCGTCACCCGGACCCTCTCACAATGTGGAGACGCCATGCCGTCCTTTGCCGTCTCGATCGTCTTCCTGACCCTGGTGCAGGCCGCGGTCGTCGCGGTGCCCGGGACTCCGCCGCGCGGCCTCCTCGACCGGGTGCGGAGCCGGTGGTGGGCACTGGTGCCGCCGGCGTCGATCATCGTGGTCATCGCCCTGGTCGGGCTGTACGCGAGCTCGGCCAATGCCCTCTCGTACCTCGCCCTTGTGGCGGTGCCGCCACTCGCCGCGATCGCGCTCGGAGCCGTGATGCGAGGCGCCCGCCCACCCCTCGCGCTCGCCGCGGTTCCGCTCTTCGCGCTGGCGTGGGCGGTGTCCGGCTCCCTGGTCGGCGAGACGGCAGCGCTGGCGCTCTCGGCCCTCGCCTGCGTGACGCTCGGCGTCTTTCTCGCCGCGGTTGTCGCGCCTCGGTGGCTGCGACTCGGCGTCTACGCGATGGCGGTCGTGGACACGGTCCTGGTCGTGGCCGATCTGCTCCAGGGGCCCAACTCGACGCTCGTCGCGGCCGGCCCATCCGCGGGCTTGCCGCGACTGCAGGCGGTGTATTTCGGCTCGGCGACCATGGGCTTCGGGGATCTGTTCATCGCCGCGACCGTCGGGGCGCTGCTGGCGGGCGACCGGCGGACCCAGATCGAGGCGGCCGTGCTCGCCGCGATCCTCGGCCTCGGGTTCGACCTCCTGTTCTTCGCCGTCGATCTATTGCCGACCACGGTGCCGATCGCGGTGACCCTCGCGCTGTTGCGGGCGCGCGACCGTAGGCGTCAGCCCCGGCCCAGCAGCTTCGCCATGTTGCGGGCGATCGGCTGGACAAGCCGGGGTGAGAGCCGGTGAAGCAGATACAGCGCGAGCACCTGCCGCTTCGGCACCGGGACGATCAGCGTGCGCTTCTCGATCGCGCGGAGGACCGCCTCCGCCACCTCGTCGGGCGACGCGCCGTGCTTTGAGTAGAAGCCGACGAGGTTCTCGTGCATGCCCTCCATCTCGCCGCGCACGGTCGAGTTCGCGACGATCGCAGTGTCGATGATGCCCGGGCAGATCGCACTGACGTGGATGCCGCGCTTCGAGATCTCCGCGTTCAGCGCCTCGCTCAGGCCGACGACCCCGTACTTGGAGGCGCAGTAGGGAGCGGTGTTCGCGGAGGGCATGAGGCCCAGTTGGGATGCGGTATTGACGACTGATGCGGGACGCCCCTGGCGGAGCATCCGCGGCACGAACGCCTGAACGCCGTAGGCGACGCCGAGCAGATTCACGTCGATGATCCGGCGCCAGTCCTCCGGCGTGGTCGCCTCGATGTTTCCGCCGTGCCCGATCCCGGCGTTGTTGTGGAGGACGTCGACCGCCCCCTCGGCCTCGAAGACCGTCGCGGCGAAGTCCTCGACGGCGTCGGGATCAGAGACGTCGAGAGTGTGCGGAGCGGCGCTCCCGCCTGCGGCCTCGATCTCGGACACGACGGCGCGCACGTTCTCGGTGTTCAGATCAGCCGCGTGGACCCTGGCGCCGTGCCGGGCGAGCAGGAGCGCCGTGGAGCGGCCGATCCCCGAGCCGGCGCCGGTGACAACCGCGACCTTGCCTCCGAGATCCATCAGTCGGATCTTGACGCCTGGACGCCTCATCCGTCGGTGCGCTGGATGCGGGAGGTCCTAGGACCAATGTCCTCTTGAAGGTCAGACGCGGTCATCGGCACCCTGGGGCGAGTACAACCGACAAGGAGTTGAAGATGACCAAGAGACTCTCACGCGCAATCGCACTGTTCGGCGCCACCGGCGCCATGGTGATCGGCGGAGCGGGCATCGCCCAAGCGAGTCACGGTGCCGACGACCCCGCGGGGCATCACCGTCATCACCATCACCACCACGGGCACCATCACCGAAACGACGACGGCCCGAACCACCGCTAGGTGACAGGTCGACGAGTGCTGCGAGGAGCCGGGCCATGCCCGGCTCCTCGCGTCAACCCTGCTCGCTCGTCCCGAAGCCCTGACGCTGCGCCCACAGCGCGGCCTGCGTGCGGTCGCTGACCCCGATGCGCTGGAAGACGCTGGTGAGGTGCGTCTTCACGGTCTTCTCGCTGATCTCGAGCCTGCGGGCGATCAGCTTGTTCGGCAACCCCTCCGCGACCAGGGCGAGCACCTCACGTTCGCGCTTCGAGAGGTCGGCGCGCTGCTCCTCGGAGCGAGCCGCCAGCAGCTGGCGAGCGGCGCGGGGCGCCAGGGGAGCGTCGCCCCTTGCGGCGGCTCGAACCGCCTCGAGCACCTCCTGAGGCTCCGAGTCCTTGAGGAGATAGCCGATCGCACCGGCATCGAGGGCCGCGACGACTCGATCCCGGTCGGAGAAGGCGGTGAGCATCACGACCCGCGTCTCGGACCGAGCCTCGAGGATCGAGCCCGTGGCGCGAATGCCATCGACGTCGGGCATCGAGATGTCCATCAGGACCACGTCTGGCCGCAGCTCCTCCGCGAGCTCGATGGCCTCCGCCCCGTCGACAGCCGTGCCGACGACCTCGAGGTCATCAGCCACGCTCAGCAACTCAACCAGGCCGCCCCTCATCACGGTGTGGTCCTCCGCCACGAGCACGCTGATCATGTCGCGGGGACCTCCAGTCGAACCCGCGTCCCGCCATCCGGGCCAGACTCGACCTCGAGCTCTCCGTCCGCATCGGCGACCAGATCGCGCATGAGCTGCATCCCGAAGTGGCCGGAGGGCGACGATGTCTCGCCGGGGAGTCCCCGGCCGTCGTCGGTCACGATCAGCGAGACCTGGCCGTCACCATGCTCGATCGCGACCGTGACGCGCGTGGGATCCGCGTGCGCGGCGGCATTCCGAACGGCTTCCTGCGCCACGCGGTACAGGACCGCCTCCGTCTCGGCGCTGAGGTGCAGGCCGGGGGACACATCCAGCTCGGTCGCTATTCCGCGTTGTTCCAGGGAGGCGGTGAGGTCCAACAGCGCGGACTCGAGGCCCTTCTCGCGGAGGCTGGGCGGATAGATATCGACCATCAGGCTCCTGAGCTCGCCGACGCTCTGCCGGGTCTGCGCCGCCCCCCTCTGCAGGGCCTCGTGGGCGGTGCCGTTCCCGTTCCCACCAGTTCGCTCCGCGGCGGCGGCGAGCGAGAAGGCGGTGCCCGAAAGACTCTGGACAACGCCATCGTGAAGATCGCCGGCGATTCGCCTCCGCTCCTGATCCGACGCGTCGATCGCCTGCTTCAGAAGGGCTTCGCGCTCCGCGTGCCCGCGGCGCAGCCGGCGCGCCATCGACGACGCGAGCGGGAGCTGCAGTAGGGCGAGGATCAGAAGCGCGCCGATGATCGCCGGGGCAAACGCCTTCCAGATGCTCGATCCGCTCGAGGCGATCGAGCTGAAGCGCTGGTAGGTCTCGAAGAGCAGCGGGCGCCCGTTCGGAGCATGAACGCCGAGGTACACCTCCAGCACGTTCCCCTGCGAGCGCTCGAACCGGTTCTCCGGCTGCGACAGATCGGTGACCCCGGCATCGACGCCTCCGCTGTGGAGGACCTCGAGGTCATCCGCGGCGAGCGGATACCGCGAGCCGATGAGGCGATTCTTGTCCGAGTACACGATGCGCCCGCCCGCCGTCCAGACCTTCACTCGCACGATCTCGTTGCTCAGGACGCGATTCTCCACCACGCGGTCGAGGCGCATGATGCTGGACGGGCGCTCACGCAGAATGCCGTCGGTCAGTTCCGGCTCGACGATCTGGCGCCCGACGATGCGCGTCACCGTCTTCGAGTTGTCGATGGCCTCGGTCGTGCCTATGTGGCGCATCAGGAAATAGCTCCCGACCCCCACGGCCGCCAGCGCGACCATCCCCCCGATCGCAAACTTCGCCACGGCCGACGATGTCGACGGGTTGTCGGTGCGATCCGTGCTCCTGGGTGTTCGTCCGAGTCGAGCCACGTGCTCCCATCTCCCTTAACCCGCGCGAGCGCCGAACGTCACGTACCAAGGCTAGGAGGCAGGCGCGCCAGGTCCTAGGACCTATGTCCGATTGCGCTTGGGACGTGCATGCTGGGACCCTCGAAGGCGTATTCGAATCGATCTGGAGGCACATCATGAGAGCACGCATTTCCATCACGATCATCGGCATCTTGGCGGCCCTGGCAATCGCCGCGGCGCCCGCCAGCGCGGCCACGAACATCCATCAGGCCACGCTCAAGGGCAGCCCGGGCTTCCCGGCCGTCACGGGCAACGCGAAGTTCTCCGTTGACGACGGGGTTCGCCAACTCGAGGCGGAGATCCAGCACGCGAAGTCGATCGCAGGCACCAAGGTCCGCTTCCGAGTGGACGGCGTGACCGTCGGAACCGCAACGGTCAACTCGGTCGGCACCGCGCGCATCAACAAGTCCGGCGGCGGCATTCCGGCCGTATCCAAGGGCTCGACGATTCGCGTCCGCAGGCTGACCGGCGCGCTGGTCGCATCCGGCACCTTCTCGTAGTCAGTCCGATCGTCCGGCGGCCAGCGTCGGCCCCAGCACGCCGACGAGCAGCCGCCGGACCTCGTCGCGGTCGACCCGCGGCCGGGTATCGTCCACGACGTGGGCGAGCTGATCCATACGTGCTACCGGGTGCTCGACCTCGATCGCTCGATCTCCTTCTATGAGAAGCTCGGCATGGACGAGGTCGGGCGGATCCCGATCCGCGACGAGGCGATCAACGTGTTCATGGGGCTTCCGGACGACGGGCCCCGCCTCGAGCTCACCTGCAACATTGGGCGCGAGGAGCCGTACGAGGTCGGCACCGGATATGGCCACATCGCGATCACCGTGGGCGACATGGACGCTGCGCTCGAGCGCCTCGCCGGCGTCGGGATCGAGCCGGAGCGTCCCCCCTACACCGTGGCCGAGAACGGCCCTCGTCTCTGCTTCGTCCGCGATCCGGACGACTACCGCGTCGAGCTGATCGAGACGGCCGACATCTGACCCGTACCGTTACGAGGGCGGCCCGGGCAGCTGGGTCAGCTGCACCAGCGCGAGGATCAGCAGCGACGCCCCCACGGCGATGAGCGCATAGCGCACGCGCCTAATCCGGAACTGCGTGCTGATGCCCACCAGGAAGAGAACGCTCGCCAGGAAGACCGTGGTGCGAACGTAGT
>Ga0207693_10001750_pt1 | contig 19061 bp, 16 predicted proteins | sample LARL81metaG_FD_184347 | JGI IMG/M metagenome (GOLD analysis project Ga0207693, IMG submission 184347) | Corn, switchgrass and miscanthus rhizosphere microbial communities from Kellogg Biological Station, Michigan, USA - LAR L8-1 metaG... | ecosystem: Host-associated > Plants > Roots >...
CTCGACGCCGCCCGCCTCTACAGCGCCGGGGGGTGGTGGTTGCTCGAATAGTCGATTTAATGTCGCGCGAGAAACGCGGAGCGGTTTCTCCTGAGAATCGCGAATCTTCTCGAGCGCTTCCAGGACGACGGAGAGCGCGGGTTGAAGCACGGTTGATGATGTCATCTTTGCGCGCACGATCAAATCCTTTGGTCCGAGCCGGACTGGCGTTGCGCCTGCGATAACGGATATATGGCACTCGCGGGTGGTTCGATGAAGCGCCCGGCCCGAAAATGAGCACTCACCTGGCGGATTATGATTACATTCTGCCACGAGATTTAATCGCGCAACACCCGCTGCCGCGTCGGGAAGATTCCCGCATGATGGTATTGCATCGCGACGAGCAGAAAATCGAACACGCCCGGTTTGTTGACCTGAAAAAGTCTTTGCGCGACGCCGATCTGCTCGTTTTGAATGACTCGCGTGTTTTACCTGCGCGACACTTTTCCGATGACGGGAAACTGGAGTTTCTGTTCCTGAAAAAAATTGCAGCGCGTCGTTGGAAAGCGTTGGTAAAACCTGGGCGCAGATTTGGAAGAAACGACGTCGCTTCCATTCAGGGTGTGCAGGCGGAGCCGGGAGAAATTTTTTCTGACGGATCACGTGAGGTCATTTTGGCGGAAGATGTCGATCTCCTGCATGGCGGCGCGATGCCCTTGCCGCCCTACATCAAGCGGTCGGCGGCCACAGACCGCGTCTCCAGTGAAGAAGATGAAGCACGGTATCAGACCGTGTTCGCAAGGTGCGACGGCTCGTTGGCGGCTCCGACGGCCGGTCTGCATTTCACCCCAGAAATTCTGGGGACGCTTCCTCATGTCTTCATTACCCTCCATGTCGGCACAGCAACTTTTCGTCCGGTCAAAACAAAAGACGTAACGCAGCATCAAATGCATCCGGAGCGATTCTCGATTGCGCCGGAGGCAGCCACGGCTATCGCAAAGGCAGAGCGAATTGTTGCCGTCGGAACAACAACGGTGCGAGTCCTCGAATCGGTTCAACGCAAAATCGGAAATATTCAACCGATCGAAAGCGAGACTGACATTTTCATTTATCCACCGTTCCAGTTTCGCGTCGTCGATGTTTTGCTGACAAATTTTCATCTGCCGCGCTCGACTTTGCTCATGCTGGTGAGTGCCTTTGCCGGTCGCAAATTTATTTTGCGCGCGTACGAAGAAGCGGTGCGGGAACGATATCGATTTTTCAGCTACGGCGATTGCATGCTGATTCTGTAACACGGGATCGAAATGACGGATGACGAACACGAAATAATGACGAAGTCCGAATGACGAAAAACAGGTCGCGACTCATCTCGATCATTCGACATTCCTTCGTCATTAGTCATTCAAGCTTCGTCAGTGAATCGTCACGGTGCGTCGAGCTTTGATAGAAGACTAGGGCTGGCTTTGGCCCGGAATTACCGATTATAAGAACAACATGTCGCCATCCGAAAAACCGAAAGGCGAATTGGTTATTCGCACCATCGCCATGCCCGCGGATACAAATCCCAATGGCGATGTTTTTGGCGGTTGGTTGATGTCGCAGATGGACCTCGGTAGCGGTATTCTCGCGTCGAAAACCGCGAAGGCCCGCGTAGTTACGGTGGCAATGGAGGGCTTATCATTTCTGCAGCCCGTCGGAGTAGGGGACACGGTGGCTTGTTATGCTTGGGTGGAAAAAATTGGACGCACCTCGATGACCATTCCGGTTGAGGTTTGGGTCGAACGCTTCCGCGAACGCGGCACTCAGGTACTAGTCACGCGAGGCGTCTTTATTTACGTTGCGGTAGACGACGCCGGCCGGCCGATTCCAGTACAGCGCGATGGCGCTTAATTCTGCGGGGCCGCCGAGTCAGCGCTCGCGGTAACGGATTCTGGTCCGGTGCTGGCGGCAACAGTTGGCTCGCTTTCCATCTTCGGCGGCTGAATTTTCGGCGAAGAGGAGAGCTTTCGTTGCAATTTCATCCGGTTATAGCTGGAATGCCGGATGTAGCGGGCGTAGGCGGCCTGCTGGCGTCCGCTCTTCGTCAGATACGAACAGCCCCCATCTGTCAATGCCAGCAGCGCAACGAAAAGCAGAGGCGTGATTTTTTTCACGACGCCTTTGCCAGCTGCGGTTGCGACTGCGGCTGTGGCTGCGAGATCGGATGAACTGTTGCGATTTGACCGATCCGCAACATCTCCGAAACGACCTGGTAGATCTTCAGTTCGCAAACCGCGTTTTGCCGAAACAACTCGTTGATGGTGAAGCGACGGTCGTCGGTGTAATTCCAGATTTTTTCCGCCAACGGCTTCAACTCCGCCTCTGCATCGCGCGGCCATTCAAACGCTGGAGCCAGCCTTTGCAGTAGTGCATTCGGGTCCGGCGCTGTTTTTCTTATGTTGTGAAACTCGTCGCGATAGCGCATTGCCGTTATGAGCATCTCGTTGGGAGATTGGGTGATTTCGACCGATTGCAGGCACTCGGTAATCGGCTGGACGCCGGAAGCGAAGGAAAAACTTCCCGGAATATCGTCGCTGAGGAAAAGTTGCCAGAAGGCTTCCTCTCCGGTGAGCTGTTGGAATTGACCACTGCGAAGTGCGCCGCTTTGAAAGAAGAACGTGGCCATCCGCTCGTTGTGATCATTCAACACTTCGAGCTCGCCCGTTTGTCCGGAGCTGATGATGGTTTGATGGACGGTGATCAAATCGAAGTTCGCCAGGCTACCGCTCAACTTTTGCGGGCCGGCAGGAGATTTGCCCGTCCGCACGTGGTTGAGCCGAAGCGCCATTTGCTCGCATAGAAAGAGAAGGAACGAGGGGACGCGCTGCGAGATGGCGACGAAATTCTCTCGATTGAAACATTGTAGACTACAAGTTTCCTGGGCTCGGGCGGAAGTTGAACGCGGGGTTTTTCCGAGCGCGTCGGCGACGCCGAAAATATCGCCACGGGTGACGAAACTGCGTTCATCCGATTCGCCGGGGATGAGCTGGATCACTTCGACGACCCCGCGATTGACACTATAGATCTCCTCGGCCAGGTCGCCGGTGGTGTAGATCAATTCGTTCTTACGCAAGTGGCGGACATGGGACAATTCGCCGAGCGCCTTCAGCTCAATCGGCCGAAGCGTCGTGCAAAAGGAGAAGAAGTCGCGACGGGGCACGTCGCTGGTTGCAGCAGAAGTCGTGCAAAACGCGGTGTTAACTTTTTGAGTCAAGGACTTTTTTTGCCCTCGCGACGTTGGCAATGAGGCCGGCGCGCGTTAAATCGGTAGGTGCTTGCCTACCTGTTTGAGCGGTTCCCGAAATTCTCTCAAACCTTTTGCTATCGGGAGATTGCCGAACTTTTTCGACAGGGTGTTCGGCCGGCAATTTTTTCGCTACGGGCACCTGATCGTGGCCCAGAAATGAATTGGGATCCGGCAATCGTTTCAAGCGTGCATCAGTTACCCGAGGGCGACGCGTTTGCGCGATTGGCCGATGAAGCCTCGGCCAGCTTGCCGCAAACCGCCCGAAAAACTTTGCACGAATGGCGCGGGAAAGATGACTCACTTCGCCTGCACCAAGCAACTTACATCGGAGTACGGCTTCAGAAACTCGGCGTTCACCATCTTCACGTTCATTTCGCCGGCATGGCTGCGCGTACCGCCTTTTGGATCAGGCGATTCTTTGGAATCGAGTACAGCCTGACCGTTCACGCCAACGATATCTTTGTGCCGAACAAATTTGAGATCGGGCTTCCCCAAATTTTCTCAATGGCGAGTGCGATTGTCGTAGTGAGCGATTTCGCCGCGAATCAACTGCGTGACCGTTTTTCGGATACCGCTTCGCGTTTCCACCGGATCTATAATGGAATTGATTTTGACAGGTTCCGGCCGGCACAGCCGTCGCAGCCGCCCCTGATTCTCTCGATTGGACGGTTGATCAGTAAGAAAGGCTTCGATGTGCTAATCGACGCCTGCGGATCTTTGCAGAATGGTGGCCAGGAGTTTCGGTGCGAAATTATCGGGGAGGGGCCGCTCTCGGCGGAATTGCAGGCCCGAATCGACCGGCACGGTTTGGGCAAACAAGTTCTTCTTGTCGGGCCAAAATCTCAGGCCGAAATTGCCGCTCGCTTGAGCAGAGCCACCCTCCTCGTCTTGCCATGCCGTGTCGATGCCGATGGCGCGATGGACAACCTGCCTACCGTCGTTATGGAAGCGATGGCGTCCGCCCTGCCGGTCGTTTCAACCGACGTGGGCGGGGTCGCAGAAATGGTTCGCAATGGCGAAAGCGGATTGCTGGTGAGCCAAAATGATCCGCTTGCAACCGCTGAGGCAATTGCTCGGTTGATTGGCGATGTCGAACTTGCACGATCATTTGGTCGAGAGGGTCGCAAACGCGCGGAAGAATTGTTTTCAATCGAGAAAAATGTACGCGTCTTGCGAGAGATTCTTCTGCGGCCGTGTCGGCCGCAAGAATGAGATCGAAGGAATTGCACGCGAGACGCGTGCCACCACAGCGGGCATGCTGTTACAGCAACGCGCGCACTTTCTCGACGGCGCGAAGGTAAACGCGCCGTTGTCCCCCTCGCATCAACTCTTCACTCATCAATTTTACGGAATCGTTTTCCCCTGCCGGAAGGAGCTGGCGTGCCCGAGGCTGACCCGATTTAGCGCGGGAGACTTCGAGCAGATCGCCACAGTGTGCGAGTGCGATCTCAAATCTTATTTCGCTCGAATGCGCGACGAAAGAGCCAATGGGTGCATCGCCATTTTCCTGCAACTGGATCTGTACCGTTCTCCTCGTCGAATTTTCCAATTCGATACGATCTCTGCCCGTTCCATTCCGAATTTTCCAGCCCAGTTGCGCGGCGAGCCAACCGACAAAGAGAATCGCGGTTGAGCGAAAATTTTTCCCGAACACAATCGTGCCGCTCTCGATTTCCCGGAAATGATGATGCGAACTCGGATGATCGAAGAATTGAGCAAAGGCGACACGAAAATGAACGAGCCGGGTCCAGTTCAAATCACACAGGACGATGCGTTGTTTGGCTTCGCGTTGTGCCGTCTCGACCAGTCGCATTTGCGCGTTGAAGTCGCGCCAGGTTTGACTGTCGTAGATCAACCGATCGATCCATGACCAAAGCTGTGGATCCATCGGCTCGGCGAATTTGGATTGCCACCAGAGATAAAGTGGGAGATCGGAATCGAGCTGGGAAAAAACGATACTGGGCAGCAGCCTCACCTTTGCCCCTTCGAGCAAGAATGAAATCTGTTCCGAGCAGACTTGTTTCGTGCCGGCGCGACTGACATGACAATGCGCGCTAATCCACGCCTCGATGCGATCATTGTTCGAGTGCGGATCGGCACCGATCACGATACCTCGGCAGGCATGATTCTCGGCGATTCTCGCCAGCAACTGCGTGTTTCGTGTAAGCGAATCAGGTTCTTCGCTGTAAACCGCGAGATTCATCATTGAGGCGCGTGTCATCGCGCCTTCGCCTTCACTCCAAAGCTTCTTCAGCTCGCGATCGATCCGATCGATCGCGACCGGAAGACCTAACGAAATGCTTTCAGCGATGGCAGGCATTTAACCGCTCCCGTACCGTTTCATAGCCGTCTCCATGCGCGTCCATCGCGCGCGAGAAGTTCGTCTGCCTCCTCCGGTCCCCACGAACCGGCGGGATAAAACGTCAGTGGGGGTGCATCCTTCCCGCTCCATGTGTTTTCAATGGTGTCGATAAATGCCCAGGCCTCCTCGACTTCATCGCGGCGGGCGAAAAGGGTGGCGTCGCCGCTCATGGCATCGAGCAACAAACGTTCGTACGCTTCCGGGCTGGCCTTGCCGAAACTCGTTCCGTAGTGAAAATCCATTTTCACCGGCTCGATGCGCAAACTTGTTCCCGGAATTTTTGCCATCATCCGCAGCGAAATTCCTTCATCAGGCTGGATGCGGATGACGAGCACATTTTGATCGTGCTCAATGCTGTCGCGATTAAACAAGACCATCGGCGCTTTCTTAAAGTGCACGGAAATTTCGGTGGCGGATTTCGGGAGACGTTTCCCAACCCGCAAGTAGATTGGCACCTCCGACCAACGCCAGGTATCGAGAAGCAGACGAAGCGCGACATAGGTTTCGGTTTCAGAATTCGGGTTCACTCTTTCTTCCTCCCGATACGCCGGAACGGGTTCGGCATTAATCGCGCCGGCGGTGTACTGGCTGCGCACAACCCATTGCGCGATTTCATCCGGGCGATAACGACGCAACGAGCGCACGACCTTTACTTTTTCGTCGCGAATGCTGTCGGCGCTAAGATCGGTGGGCGCTTCCATCGCCACCAGACAAAGCAATTGCAGCAAATGATTCTGCACCATGTCGCGTAAGGCACCGGCGGTTTCGTAGTAACCGGCACGCCCTTCGACGCCGAGAGTTTCGGTCGCGGTGATCTGGATGTGATCGATATAACGCGCGTTCCAGATCGGTTCAAAAATCGCGTTCGCAAAACGGAGAACCAGAATGTTCTGTGCGGTTTCTTTCCCGAGAAAGTGATCGATTCGATAGGTCTGATCTTCGGAAAAGGAATTGGATACGACGCGATTTAGCTCCTGCGCAGAAGCGCGATCGCGTCCGAACGGCTTTTCAATGATGACGCGTGCCCAGCTGCCTTCTTTCGCTTTGTTCAATCCCGCAGCTTTAAGATTTTTCAGGATCGGCTCGAATTGTTCCGGCGCCGCCGCGAAATAAAACAAACGATTACCGCGTGTGCCGCGTTCTTCGTCGATTTGATCGAGCCGTTTGACCAATGATCGATAACCGCCTTCGTCCTCGAATTCGCTTTGGTGATAAAAGATCGATTGCGAAAAGGTTTTCCAAATGTCATCGCGGACCCCCTGACGCGAAAATTGCTTTGTTGTTTCGCCGAGTTCGTTCCGGAATTCCTCGTCGGTTTTGGGGCGTCGGGCGAAACCAACGACGGCTACCGCTGGCGGGAGCTCACCATCAGCAGCAAGGTTGTATAAGGCCGGAATCAATTTCCGATGGGTCAAGTCTCCGGTCGCGCCGAAGATGACGATCGCGCATGGCTGCGGCACAGCCCGCGTGCTCAAACCTTCGCGTAATGGATTTGGCTGTTCAGCGCTTTTTGTCATGTCGAGCGGAGTCGAGATATCTCTAATTTTTTAGCGGAAGAGTAGTTACAGATTCCTCGACTTCGCTCGGAATGACAAGGGCTAGGAACATAGACTTTTAGTCTGTGCGTCCAGCGGACATTCTGTCCGTTGTTAATTTCCTTGAAGCAATGCCCTGCTGTTGTTTCAGCGGAGTCAAACTCCGCTGGGCGGCGCACAGGCCGGGAGACCCATGTTCCTGTTCTAATTCGGAAGCGGAAATCTGCGCGTTAGGTCGCGCACTTTGCCGCGAACGCGTTCGAGCGCGGCATTATCATCGCGATTCTGCAACGCTTCTGCGACCAAGTCCGCAATCTCGAGCATTTCCTCTTCGCGCATGCCGCGTGTCGTCACCGCCGGGGTGCCGACACGGATCCCGCCGGGCTTGAAGATGGGGTAGGTGTCGAAAGGAATTGCATTCTTGTTCACGGTGATCCCGGCACGATCCAGAACCTCCTGGGCTTGCTTACCGTTAATTTCCTTCGGCCGCAGATCGACCAGCATCAAATGATTATCAGTGCCGCCGCTGACGATGCGATAGCCGTGTTTGCTTAAGCCAGCGGCCAGTGCTTTCGCATTTGTCACAACTTGCTTCTGATATTCCCGAAACTGCGGTTGCAGTGCCTCGTGGAAACAAACCGCCTTGGCGGCGATCACATGCATGAGGGGACCGCCTTGGACGCCGGGGAAAACCATGGCGTCGATCTGTTTCCCATATTTTTCCTGACACATGACGATTCCCCCACGTGGACCGCGCAGGCTTTTGTGTGTCGTGGTCGTCACAAAATGCGCGTGGGGAATCGGGCTAGGATGCTGGCCACCTGCAACCAGGCCGGCGATGTGCGCCATATCTATAAAGAGCAACGCTCCGCAGGCGTCGGCAATGTGCCGCAGACGAGGAAAATCGAATGTGCGCGGATAAGCTGAAGCGCCCGCTGTGATCATGGCGGGTCTGGTTTCATTGGCCAGTTTTTCGAGAGCGTCGTAATCAATCTGCTCGGTTTTTTCCGATACGCCGTAGTGAGTGACTTGATAAAATTTTCCGGAAAAATTCGCTGGATGGCCATGGGTGAGATGACCGCCATGGGCGAGATTCATGGTCAGAATCTTGTCGCCCACCTTTAGGATCGAGAAGTAAACGGCCATGTTTGCCTGCGCGCCGCTGTGTGGTTGTACGTTGACGTGTTCGGCGCCGAACAACCGCTTGGCGCGTTCGATCGCGAGCGATTCTACGGTATCAACATTTTCGCATCCGCCGTACCAACGTTTTGCTGGATAACCTTCGGCGTACTTGTTAGTAAGGACACTGCCCTGCGCCTCCATCACGGCGCGACTGGTGAAATTTTCCGATGCGATCAGCTCGATGTTTTCCCGCTGCCGTTTTTCTTCGGCCGTAACCGCATCGAAGATCTCCGGATCGACTTTGCGCAGACCGCCGCTCGGCGCATTAAGGTTGGAGGGTGTGGAATGCAAAATGTCGCTCGCGATATAGATGGAAGCACCGCCGCTACGCCCGCCGGGACGCACGGCTACTTCGCTCTCTTCTACAAAAGCGAGCACGCTCGGCAAGGCGTTTTTGATGGTCTCTGCGCAGGTATTATAGACATCGCGTCCCAGGCCAATGGGATCGGGCACGTCACGCCAGCAAGTCGCACCGGGCTCTTCAAATTCACGCAGCAAGAAAGTCTTGTCGGCTGCATTTGGAAAAAGCATCTGGATTGCTTCGACGTGTGCTCCCGTCATGGCGAAGATATGTGTCGCGCGTTCGACGAGCGCGCCGGTCAGTGGTTGGCTCCGGAGGTTGCCAATTTCGGCCCCTTCCTCCACGCAAACCTCAACCGCATGCGAGCTGGGCGGCTGTCCTCGCACGGCGTGCACTCCGGCTGAAGCCACTTCAATGTCCTTGCGATTTCCCAAGAGACGGCGAAAAAGACCTTCCGCAATGGGACTGCGACAAACATTACCGGTACAAACGAAGAGGACGCTTTTCACAAGATGCCGCCGCTCGAACGCGCCGAGGCGGTCAGGTACGTTCGCACAAAATTTCGCTAACGCGACCGGGCGTATTTGAGAAGCGTATGAGACAGACGTGGAAGAAATTACGTTATCGCCTCGAATACATCGGCTTGCTAATGGCGGCGAAAGTTGTGCCACTCTTTCCCCGGTCCGCCATCGCGGTGCTGGCGAAGATCTGCGGTGCGGTCGCATCGGTTGTCGATGTGCGGGGCCGGCGCGTTGCCCTGGACAATCTCGATTGCGCCTTTCCCGGGGAATATTCCACCGCAGAAAAGAGCCGCATTATCCGCGAATCCTATCAGCATTTTGCCCAAACCATGCTCGACCTGATGTGGAGCACGCGACTTACACCGGAAAATTTCCTCCGTTACATTGAATTTGAGGGATTCCCCGAGGTCGATCCGAACAAGAGCGGAATTGTGGTTGGTTTTCACTACAGCAACTTCGAATGGCTCAGTCTGGGGTGCGGGTTTCGTGGTCGTCCCAGCACCATTATCTCTCAGGAATTCAAGAACCCCCTGCTCGATCCAATTTTCCGACGCTGGCGGGAGCAGTCAGGGCATGTCTTCAGTGCGCGCACCGGCGGAGTTCTTCGACTTTTCAAAACTCTGCGCCGTGGCGGCAATATCGCGATGCTCGTTGATCTGACGGTTTTTCCGGGTCCCGCGGCCGTAGCGATTCGCTGTTTTGGAATGCACACGAGTGTGACTTCGGCTCACGCCTGGCTCCAGCAGCGCTCGGGGGCTCTCCTTATTCCTTGCCATTGTGAACCGTTGCCGCGAGGACGCTACCGTATGGTTTTTCATCCGCCCATTGATCTTGGTCCCAATGCCAGCCCGCGCGAAGTTGCGCAGGCATGCTGGGATTCCTTTGAGCCGATTGCGCGCGCGAAACCGGGGCCGTGGATGTGGATGTACAAACAATGGCGTTATCGTGCGAAGAATCCTGATCGGCGTTACCCGTTCTATTCCTGGCACAACGTAAAATTCGAGCGATTGATCGCGCGAAAATGATTTGTATACGAACAAGTACCCAACCATGAGCCCTTTTTGCGGACGCCTGAGAGACCCCTCATCGTAACCTTCTCCCCGTGGGAGGAGGAGGGACTGTGCTGCGAGATATGGAGCGAAGGTTATTCCGCCAGTCCGGCTCGGACTTTCGTGCTGGCGCGTGAGCAGATTCTTGGGACGCTAACCTCATGCCGGAATTGACTGCGACTGAACAGGCCTGGCGCAGAAAGGCGGGAACCGTTTCTCTGCCTGAAGTTCATCGTAGTGTCCTCGTTCCACCGAACGCATCCTTTTTGCGGAAGTTGCTCGCTTTTTCCGGTCCCGGATTTCTCGTCGCGGTCGGTTATATGGATCCAGGTAACTGGGCCACCGATCTGGCGGGCGGCGCCAAATTTGGCTACTCGCTGCTCGCCGTCATCATGATCTCCAATTTCATGGCGATCCTGCTCCAGCATCTATGCATTAAACTGGGCGTTGTCACTGGTCGGGATTTGGCACAAGCCTGCCGCGATCATTATCCCAGACCGCTCGTCTGGTTTCTTTGGGTGCTTTGCGAAATTGCCATTGCCGCATGCGATCTCGCAGAGGTGGTTGGCTCAGCGATTGCCTTGCAGTTGCTGTTTGGGATTCCGCTGGTGTGGGGTTGCATCATCACGGCCATGGACGTGCTGATCGTGCTCTTCCTCCAAAACAAAGGGTTTCGCTACATTGAGGCGCTCGTTTTCACCTTGATTATCACGATCGGTGGATGTTTTGCAGCGGAGCTAATTTTCTCCAAACCAAGTCTCCCCGGAATCCTTCTCGGGTACGTGCCAGGGCCGCGAATCGTGACCAATCAAGGGATGCTGTACGTCAGCATCGGCATTCTTGGCGCCACGGTAATGCCACACAATCTTTATCTCCACTCCTCGGTCGTGCAGACCCGGAAGTTTGAACCGACGCCGGCGGGGAAACGGGAGGCGATTAAGTTCGCGACCATCGATTCCACCGGCGCGTTGATGTTCGCCTTGTTTATTAACTCGGCCATTCTGATTTTGGCGGCCGCGGCATTTCATTGGTCGGGCCATCAGGATGTGGCGGAGATTCGCGATGCCTATCGGCTGCTCAGTCCTTTGCTGGGCGTGGGCATGGCCAGCGGTCTATTCGCAATTGCGCTCCTGGCCTCGGGCCAAAACTCCACTCTTACCGGGACTCTTGCCGGGCAGATTGTGATGGAAGGTTTCCTCAACATCCGGATCAAGCCGTGGCTGCGGCGATTAATTACCCGCCTTATTGCGATTGTTCCCGCGGTACTGGTCATCGGTTTTGCCGGGGAGAACAAGACGACCGAGTTGCTCGTTGCCAGTCAAGTGGTTCTGAGCATGCAACTTGGTTTCGCGGTCTGGCCGCTGATGCGTTTCACAAGCGAGAAAAAGAAACTCGGTGAGTTTACCAATAAACCGTGGCTGAAAATTCTCGGTTGGACGACGGCACTGATTATTATCACGCTCAACGTGAAGTTGCTCTTCGATACCTTCATGCCCGAGGCCGTGCTGAAAGCGGTTTATGGCACTCTTGGTCTGCCGATGCCGGAGTAAAATCGCGAAATCCGAATGACGAATGAATCAGAGAAACGTTAAAAGGGTTACAAGCGTTACAAAGTTAAAATAATGGAATGTCTCTCCGCCCTTTTAACTATGCCCGCATTCCTTCGACATTCGTCATCCATCTCGAGTAATTGTTAACGTGTATCGGCACATTCTCATTCCACTTGAAAACAGCGGTGCCGACGAAACCATCCTCGGCCACATCAAACCGCTTGCGCGGATGACGGGAGCGAAACTTCTGTTGGTCCATGTTTCCGACGGCTGGGTGGCGCGAAATTTTGATCAGTTGAAACTGGCCGAAAGCGAAGAGATGAAACAGGACCGTGTGTACCTGGAAGAACGACAGCGCGAGTTGATCGATGATGGCTTCACCTGCGAAGCCGTCCTGGCCCTGGGCGAACCCTCAGACGAGATCATCAAACTGGCTCGTGAAAAGGAAGTTGACCTGATTGCCATGACCACCCACGGCCACCGTTTCATTAGTGACATTCTTTATGGCGCGACCGCGGACAAGGTGCGGCACGCCGTGGATGTGCCGGTGCTGCTCTTAAAGGTAAAAAATTAGCGAGCCGAATTGCCCCCGGCCATAAACGAAGGTTTGCGGTTTTAATGCCCTAAAGGCGCAACGGGACTTGCCCTGTTTTGTCGGTGCGACTACTACAGACGCGCGTGAAAGTGCTTTTGCTGACTAACGAATATCCGCCGCATACCTATGGGGGTGCCGGGGTCCACGTCGAGTATTTGTCGCGTGAGCTCGCCCGGTTAATGGATGTGGAAGTCCGCTGTTTTGGCGACCAGAAGGGCAAATCTGGTCGTCTAACGATTCGTGGGTTTCAAGTGGACGATTCTCGGTTTCATTGTCCCAAGCCATTGCGTTCCACCCTTGGCGCCGTTCAGCGCTGCACCGCCTTTAACACTGCCGGGGTCGATGCCCAGGTTGTGCATTGTCATACTTGGTACACCCACTGGGGTGGAATTCTGGCGCGAAAAAATTATGGGATTCCCCTGGTCATCACGGTGCACTCACTCGAGCCGCTGCGGCCATGGAAACGCGAACAGCTCGCAGGCGGTTACGACTTTTCACTGTGGGTCGAGAAGACCGCTCTGGAGATGGCAGACGCCGTCATCGCCGTTTCAAAGGAAACCAAGGCTGACATCGCACGGCTGTTCAACGTCAGAGACGAACGCTTGCATGTGATCTATAACGGCATCGATCTCGAGGAATATCGCCCGACCAAATCGAACGATGCCCTGCGCAAGTTCGGAGTGAACTCGGAAAAACCTTACCTCCTCTTCGTCGGGCGCATTACCCGTCAAAAGGGAATCATCCATCTTGTCCATGCCATTGAGTTCATGGATAAAAATTTCCAGGTTGTGCTTTGCGCCGGCGCGCCCGACACGCCGGAAATTGCCCGGGAAATGAAGAGCGCGGTGGAAAAGGCCCGGCGTGCCCGCGACGGCATCATCTGGATTGATAAAATGCTCGATAAACGGAGCGTGATCCAACTCTATTCACACGCAGGAGTTTTCTGTTGTCCATCGATCTACGAACCGTTTGGCATCATTAACCTGGAAGCGATGGCGTGCGAAACGGCCGTTGTTGCCAGCAAAGTCGGTGGGATTAAGGAAGTGGTGATAGACGGTGAAACCGGTTTTCTTGTGCCGATTGCGCAAATGAAGGAAAGCCCGTTCGAGCCGCTTCATCCGGAAAAATTCGCGCGTGACCTGGCAGTTAAAATCAACGAATTGATGCGAGACGAAAAGCTGCGGGCGCGGTTCGGCAAGGCTGGAAGGTTGAGAGCGGAAGAGAAATTCAGTTGGCGTGCGATCGCGAAGGAAACCAAAACGCTCTACCAGTCGCTCGTTCGTGATAGAATCGGGCAGGCGCAAACGACGTCTCCGATCGCCGCTGGCCCCTCGAAGGTGCGGTGAAGGCGATGCAAGTTACCGGCCTGGCAGCCGGGCGCGAATACCTGCGATTCTTTTTTGATCCGGTGGGAACTATTTGCCGGCTTTATCAGCGATATGGTCCGGTCACGGCGCTTGGAAGGGTAAAGTTCAAACAACCGCGCGATGTTTTGCTCTTTGCCATCAGCCCGGAATTCAACCTGCTGCTCTATTCCGTCAGCGAAGTACGCGGACAAATCCGGGAAATGGTTGATTTTCCCGCAAACGGAGCAGGTTAATTAACCGCGCCGCCGATGAAGAAGAATGTCCTTACCGGTGCGCGCGCGGCGCTCGAATACATTCACTTTTTCCGCGATCCGATCGGGTGCATGCGCGAGCTGCAGCAAAAGTACGGAAGCCTGGTCGCCGTCGGGCCGATTGCGTTTGGCGAACCGAAAAAGCTGCACGTCCTCGCCATCGGACCCGAATTTAATCGCCAGGTCCTGGGCGATCCTGCGAAATTTCGAACCACCGGTCAATTCATTCACGGCCCGAACAATTCTGCGCAGCGCCGGATACGTTTTGGCCTCACGCGGATGAATGGTCCGCAGCACAAGCAGCAACGCCGGCTCATCCTGCCACCGTTTCATAAGAAAGCGGTCGCCGGTTATCACGACCTTACGGTTGAGCTCGCGCAGGAAGTGATCGGGCAATGGAAACCAGGCCGACGCGATGTTTACACCGATATGCGCGCCGTCACATTGCGAATCGCCAGTGCCGTGCTTTTCGGTCACGAAGCGACTGATGCCTATCGCATCGGCCATTTGCTGGAGATTTGGGAGCGTCGCAACTTTTCCGGACCGGTCTGGTTCTTTCCGGTCAACATTCCCGGGACGCCGTATTATCGGCTGCTGAAACATGCCGAGTTAGTCGAGCAGGAAATCCTTCGGTTGGTCGAAAAACGCCGGCGCGATCCGTCCGGTCGCACCGATGTGCTTTCAATCCTGATTCAAGCGCGCGATGATGAAAATCGTAGCATGACCGACATGGAGCTGGTGGGTCAGGCGATGATTCTCTTCGGCGCCAGTTTCGAAACTACCGCCAGCACGTTGACGTGGACCACGTTCCTTCTAGCGCAACATCCCGCCATCATGCGTGAACTAATGGACGAGCTTGACCGCGTGCTTGGAGGCAGGCCGCCCTCCCCCGAACAACTCCCGCAGCTTTCTTTTCTCGATCGTGTCATCAAGGAAAGCATGCGGATCTTGCCGCCAGTGCCCTTCACTATCCGCGCCGCTGACGAAGATCAGATTCCGATGGGTTCACTGACGCTCAACCATGGGGCGCGTGTAATTTGCAGCCATTTTCTCACCCACCACTTGGCGGACATTTACCCGGAACCGGAACTCTTTCGCCCCGATCGCTGGCGCGAGGTCGATCCGACACAATATGAATACATGCCGTTCAGTGCCGGGCCACGCGCGTGCGTCGGCGCAATGTTTGCCATTCAGGTTTTGAAGATTTCGCTCGCGATCATGCTCCAAAAATTTCGCTTCACCATCGTGCGGGGGGCGCAGATCGACCGCGTCGTGCGCATCACGATGAACCCGCGGCATGGCATGCCGATGGTACTACATGAAAACGATCGGCGGTATGAGAGCAGCGAAGTGCGCGGTCAAATTCACGAAATGGTAACCCTGCCAGGATAGAGGAGTGTCTGGCGACCGAATGCGGCTGTGATCTCCTCCTCTTCCGCTACCTCTTAATCTTCTTTCTAGAGAGAAGAGGAAGAAGCAAAGGAAGAGGAAGCGAGGCCATAACGGTGCGCCAGCCGCGGTGGCAACGCGAGTGCCGCTGGGATCATCGGCCAGATCCCGATGCCACAATCCAAATCAAATCACTCCCCCTCGAACCATTCCGCGAAAGTATCCCAGTTGAGCTGCTTTGACAGTTTTCCTTTGTGCGGCCGCCAGCGCAGCCCGCCCACGGTGACGGTAAGGGTGCCAAGCTTGCGCCGGTTCTTTTTCCACTTTTCCCATACTTCAAATTTTACTCCCGGCTTACCAACAGCCACGTGCTCCTTCATTGTTGCCGTAACCCATTTTGTGGGCCGGCCTTGCTGGCGGCCTTTCATAAGTGGTTTCCGACTAACGATAAACAGGATTTATGGAAGAACAGGAAGCAAATTCGGCGGAACATTTTCCATTTGCTCACGGATAGCCCATGACAAGTTGCGTGAAGGCGGATGACAGAGGGCACGCTGGATGGCAATTTGCGCCGTGTTTGTCGATCGTATCAAAATCTTTGCCCAGGCCGGAAAGGGCGGGCGCGGATGTGTCAGCTTTCGACGTGAGAAATTTGTGCCCAAGGGCGGGCCCGACGGCGGCGACGGCGGGCGGGGTGGCGACGTTATCCTCAGAGCCGATCAACATACCGACCATCTGGCCCACCTCTTCTACGAGCCTATTATTAAGGCGAAAAATGGCGGACACGGTCGCGGGAAAAAGATGCATGGCAAAAATGCGCCGAACAAGATCGTCAAGGTCCCGGTGGGAACGATCATTTACCAATTGCGGAATGCCGGTCCTAGCCGGACTGGAGTTTACGGAGTCCGGATTGATGGCGACGCATCAGATTCGTCAATTGGCTTCCAAAATTCTATCGATGGCACAACAGAAGTGGTTCGATTGTCCGATGAGCGATCAATCCCAGGCCAATCCGGAATTGATACGATCGCGGATCTCACGCGCGATGGGCAGGAGTTAGTGCTCTGCAAGGGCGGTGCCGGCGGGAAGGGAAACGTGCACTTCAAGAGCTCGCGCAATCGCGCGCCGCGGGAATACACCGACGGGGATGGAGGTGAAAGCGGTCAATTCCTTCTCGAGTTGCGCTCGATCGCCGACGCCGCGCTGGTTGGTTATCCCAATGCCGGGAAGTCGACGCTGATCCAACGAATTTCTGCTGCCCGTTCAAAGATCGCGCCCTATCCCTTTACCACGTTACACCCCGTAATCGGGGTAGTGGAGCTGGACAATTATCGTCGTGCGACCATTGCCGATATCCCCGGTTTAATTGAAGGAGCCCATCGCAACCTGGGACTCGGTCATGACTTTCTCCGCCACATCACGCGATGCCGCCTGTTACTTTTTGTCCTCGACATGGCTGGCAGCGAAGGCCGCAGTCCAATTGCCGATCTCGAATCGTTGCGTCGCGAAATCGATCTTTACGATCCACACTTGTCGCTGAGGCCATGGATTGTTGTAGCCAACAAAATGGATCTGCCGCAGGCGAAAAAAAACCTGCGCGATTTCGAAAAACGTTTTCCTCAGCGCATGATCATGCCGATCTCCGCAAAAGAAAGACGCGGAATCAACGAGCTGAAACGATTATTAGGAGAATGGATCGACCAGGAGCAACAGGCCGTCGCCGGCCAAGCCGGAGTTGGAGCCGGGTACGATTAACTATTAGACAAGAGGGGCGAGTTCGCCCACACTCAGCCGTCTCCCATGGCTAAACGTATCGTTGCCAGTTATTGCACAACCTTTTTGAAGCCGGAGATGCTGCACATCTACCGGCAGGTAACATCTCTTCGACGCTCCCAGACCTTCGTCATGACAAAGAAGGTCGAGCACCCCAGACGCTTTCGCTTTGACGACATCGAACGAATTCCGCGGCCACACCGCAATTTATTGCGCCACGGGTGGATGAAGTTCGTCGAACGCCGCCCGCCGCTCATTTATCGCGGCGAATATCAGATGCTCGTTTCCATTCTCGGCCGACGTGGTGCCGATATGATGCACATCTATTTTGGACATACCGGTGTGCATCTGCTGCCATTCATCCGCGCATGGAACAAGCCTTGCCTGGTCTCTTTTCATGGCGCTGACGTCGCCAATAAGCAGAATGTGGAGAATTATCCCGGGAAACTGCGCGTTCTTTTCGATTCAGTCCCGGTTGTGCTGGCCCGTTCCCGATCGCTCGCCGACAGGCTGACCGGATTCGGTTGTCCGCGGGAAAAGATTCGGATCAATCGTACCGGGATTCCGCTCCACGAATTCCCCTTCGTGCGGCGGGAATTTCCGGCTGACGGTCGCTGGCAAATTCTGCAGGCTTGCCGATTGATCGACAAAAAGGGCGTCGGATCGGCCATTCGTGCCTTCGCTGTTTTCGTTAAGGAATTCCCGAATTCTGAATTCATCATTGCCGGGAAGGGACCGTTGCAACCGGACTTGCAAGCCTTGGCGCGACAACTCGGCATTGCCGGGAAGGTGCATTTCTGCGGTTTTCTCAGCCAGCCGGATCTGTGTGAACTGTACGCACGGAGCCACATTTTCATTCATCCAAGCGAAACCCAGCCAGATCAGGATCAAGAAGGCGTGCCGAATTCGGTTCTCGAAGCGATGGCAACGGGTCTGCCGGTGATCGCGACCCGGCACGGCGGGATCCCCGAAGCAGTTACGGAAAAGCTCAATGGTTTTCTCAGTGATGAGCGCGACACCGAAAGTCTTGGCCGCTCGATGGCAGCGCTGGCGAATTCACCCGAAATATATGCGCGTTTTAGTGCCGCCGCTCGCCAGGCGGTGGCGGAAAATTTCGATCAGGAAATGACGATTCGCGAACTGGAACGGATTTACGAAGAAGTATGTGACAGGGGTGTGGCGCGCGAACCGAGGCTGGGAGAGGTGGCATTGCCAGCGCCGCTGATCGAAAGCGCGGTCGCGAAATAACTTGTCATCCGCAGAAAAACGGCTTTGGTAAGCGCGGCAAGCGCCCAGGGTCGAGCGCGGGACTGTTAAGGCTGGTCCCCCTCCAGGCAAATCGGGTTTTCGTTTGCTGCAAACGCACTCAATGTTTTCGCATCGCTATTCTTTCCGAACCAAGCTGGTTGGTCTTTGCGCGATTGCAGCGCTGATCGCGCCGGTAGCGGCGCTGGCGGCGGGACCAGCCGAACACGAAACTCTGTCGCTCAAGGCCGCGCCCGTTTTTCAGATCGGAAAACTTTGGGTAACAAATTCGATGCTTGCCTCGTGGATTGTCGCGCTGGCGGTAATTGTCTTCGCGCAGATCGCGACCCGAAATATCAGAACTGTCCCCACGGGTGCGCAAAACTTTTGGGAATGGCTGGTGGAAAGTCTCTACAATTTTCTCGAATCAATCATCGGGCGCGAGCTGGTGCAAAAAACGTTCTGGTTTTTCGCCACCATTTTTATTTTCATCCTTTTCACTAACTGGGCTGGACTGATTCCTGGCATCGGGACCGTGGGTTGGGGACATGTTGATCCGGCGACCGGCGCCTTTCATATTGATCGTCCCTTGTTCCGTGGCGCCAACGCCGATCTCAACATGACTTCGGCCATGGCTATTATTTTCTTTGTTCTCTGGCTTATCTGGGCACTTCAG
>Ga0207693_10001751_pt1 | contig 19061 bp, 23 predicted proteins | sample LARL81metaG_FD_184347 | JGI IMG/M metagenome (GOLD analysis project Ga0207693, IMG submission 184347) | Corn, switchgrass and miscanthus rhizosphere microbial communities from Kellogg Biological Station, Michigan, USA - LAR L8-1 metaG... | ecosystem: Host-associated > Plants > Roots >...
GATCGTACCCGACATGCTTTACCTGGGGATCTTCGGAACGGTCGCGCTGGCGCTGGCCACACCCCTGTTCAAGCGGACGCTCTAGGCCGTAACGCCCCGGATTTTTCGCGGCGGTCTACAGTTTTTGCGGATCGGTCGGACAGCCTACATTTCTGAGGCCTCACCCGAAAGCCGCGTCCGGCGCGGTTTTTCCCTAGAGCCACTAGAAGTTGCAGACGTCACCAGCGCGTTGCCCTACTTACTCCCTACATCGCAAACACTACCCTTGACGTGGTAGGTCTCCGCAGCTATGTTTTGGTTCAAGAACCCTCCATGCAGTCGATTCAGAAGTTTTCTCGTCGCCCGGTCCCTGTCTGTGTACGCATCTCGCGAGTGGCGTTGATCGGATTTCTTCCCCTCGTCAGTTTTGCGCAGCAAGTTCCAACCTCAACGGATTCCATTCAAGTCCTGTCAGCGCAGGAGTCGTCTTCGAAAGCTGCACCGCCGGATCTTCCTTCTGAGCCCGTACCGCAATCTGGTTCGCAGGCGGCGCCCTGCACCATGTTGTCGCCCGGGCGCTGCTTTCGTGAGATGGCAAAAGACCAGCGCGGCATCATGACGAGCCCGATGCGCCTGCAGAAGCACGATCTCAAGTGGTTGCTGCCAGGAGCAGCGTTGGTCGGCACGGCTTTCGCACTCGATCGTACAGCGCTGCAAAATGTCAGCACCGATTCTGCTCGCGTGAATGACTTCCGGCGAGCCTCGAATCTCACCGGAATCTATATTCCTGTTGCTGCTGCCGGAACGGCGTTGTTCGCCGGCACGATTCGGCACGATGAACACTTGCGCGAGACTGGAGCGCTGGCCATGACGGCCATGGCGGACACGCAACTGCTCACGTCTTTTTTGAAGTTTGCTTCGGACCGCACGAGGCCGCAGGCGAATGGACTGACTTCGCAGTCCGGATCATTCTGGGCCGAGGGACACTCATCCTCCGCCGACTCTTTTCCCTCGGGGCACACGGCCAATGCCTTTGCGGTTGCGCATGTGATTGCCGATGAATATCCGGGATGGAAGGTGAAGCTGGCAGTTTACGGTCTGGCGGCGGCCACCGGATTCGAACGCATCCAGGGACGCGAACACTTTCCCAGCGACGTGCTGGTGGGAGGCGCGATCGGCTACCTGGTCGGCGGCTACATTTTCGACCACCACTCGAGCCGTTCGAAGACGCACGTGGCGTTCGCGCCCATGGTCGGGCGCGGTGGAGCGGGGATCTCGCTGCGCATCTCTCGCGGAGACAATCCTTAAGTAGACGCGCAACGTGTCGCACCTTTTGCAGCAGCGTTGAGCACGCGCACCGGCACAAGCTGGTGCGCTTTTTTCTGTCCGGGCTCGTTCTCGATGGTTCAAAGATCGAGAGAATCCGAGAAGTAGTACGCACGGAGTTGCCAACCGCAAAGCGGCAACCCCGTGCTTCCGTTATCTGCGCTTCCTCGACTTCGCTATTCATCCCCTCCATCATCGCCGTTCGCGCCCAGCCGCTGCAGCGGACCCTTGTCATCCGGGAAATTCTCGGTGCTGAGGACGAGAATGCCCGCGACGCCGTCTCCGTCAAAGGGAGTGGGTATCCCCGCGCATCCCGCGTTGGAGGCGTCATTTGGGTCCGCAAACCACATAGCTACGTGACTCATCTGTACTGGTCCGTCTGATGTGAGCGTGAAAGTCTCCCGGCTGAAGACCCCGGTGAAGTCGCCCACCCCGTTTCCCTTCTTGTCGGTGGAGATCTCTCCCTGATACCAGCTCAGCCCGAACGGCCGGGTTGAGTGTTGTGTGACGAACAGGGTGAAGTCGTTGTTCGGCGTAAGGCCCGAGACCTCGACGTGCATGTTCTGCACCGGGCCGAGATCGCTGATCGTGACCCGGCCGTGCGCTTTGTTGGAAAGGCAAGTTGCCCCCGCTGCTCGCACCATGCTGAAAGTGGTCTTATCACCGGGAGCCGCGGCCGCGCGCGGCAGCATGCCGCTCAAACCTGCCACGGCGGTCACCGCTACTGCCAGAAATGTGCTCTTCATACAATTCTCCTTTTCGCGTTGTGCATTCGAATTTCCTTAAGACAATCCCGTGGACACACCTGTCCCAGCGTGCTCTGGCGGCACTTCGGAAAGATTTCCTCATGATTGGGACTGCTACCGCCTGACTACGGTGGGGGAAGTAAAACAGTGGACACACTAACGTCGCCGCGCGAAGGGCTTGTCACGAGCGCGTCACATGGTTGTACTTTTTCTTGGGGGGAGTCAAAAAAGTAAGATCGGGATTTCGAGTTGCGATGCAGCGATTCGCGCGGACGAAAACAGAAGTTTAGAATATTTCTAAGGGTAGATGGCGACAGCACGCGTGGGCCGATAGAAGGGCGACGCGCGCTGTCGAAAGTGAGAAGCGTCTGGAGGCGCGGCCTTACTTCAACGCAGCCTTCTGGGAATTGTCGTCTTCGCGCGGCGTCATCGAGACGACGGCATACTGGCGATCTTTGTCGTCGAGGTCTTCTACGCGCAGAATCAACTTGTCTTTTTCCATGCGGAACTGCGCTTTCTCTCCGACGGGCAGCAACACCGGGTGCTTTTCGTCCCGGGGCCGGATCCGATAGATCACTTTGTCGGCTTGCAGCACGTATTCCTGGCAGAGCAGTTCGTGGGTTTTCTTGTGAGCGGAGTCGGTGCCGATGATCTCACCGACCACGCTCTTGCCGCTGTTTTCATCGACCCCACAGGAGACCGATTCCATTTGCAGAATTTTGCCTGACTGGCGGGGCTTGGGCTCTTTCGCAAAAGAAGAGGAAGCGAGCAACACGCAGCACAACACAAGCTGAAATCTCATAAAAGGTCCTCCGAAGCCGCTCCGGGCTTGACGAGCCCTGTTTCGCGGCACGAGAACCATAGTTTCATTCATCCGGAACCGGGTCTGAAGGTCCCATCGGTCGGTGCACCATGGTCATCAATTTTTCACTGTATTCGCGGCTCCGACAATAAGCCTGCCTACATGGGAACTTTTGGACGCCCGGCGGTTTCCGATATGCTAGGGGCCTATGACACTGATGGATGCGAAAGAGTTCGACGAGGCGGGAGCCCGGCGGAAGAAGGTACGCATCGCGGTCGTCGTGATTGCGCTGCTGGTGGTGGGATTCCTTGTCTACCAATTCCGCTACTGGCCCGAGGAGCATCTGGTCGACAAATTCTTTGCGGCGCTCGAGCGCAAGGACTTTGAAACGGCGTACGGCCTGTATATGGCCGACCCCGCGTGGCAACAGCATCCCCAGCAGTATCCCCTCTACCCGTACCATGAGTTCTATCGCGATTGGGGCCCCGGCGGCGAATGGGGTTTGGTGAAGAACTACAAGATCTACGCGACCGGGGAGTGCCCGCATGGCGGCAGCGGCGTGATTGTGGAAGTGATCGTGAACGATCGACACGAGCACGAGCAGATTTACGTGCAGAAGAAAGAGAAGACCTTCAGTCAGTCGCCGTGCAGTTGAACTGCAAATGCCGGTGCGCACGTTTCGTTTACGACAACTGTTCCAGCGTTTTCTGCAGCGAGGCTTCGTCGCCGACGTTCGAGCACGGCTTCGAACGGTCGATCTGGCGCATCAGGCCGCATAGGACCTTCCCGGGGCCGACTTCCACGAAGCGCTCGACTCCGCGTGCGATCAGCAGCTGTATCGATTGTTGCCACTTCACCGACCCAGTCACTTGGCGAACCAGAGCGTCGCGACTGGCTGCCGCGCCGGTGACCGCCGCCGCGTCGACGTTGCAAACCACCGGGATCGACGGATTCTGAAACGTGAGCGCCGCCAGGTCGACGGCGAGCCGGTCTTGCGCGGGCTTCATCAATGAGCAATGGAATGGAGCGCTGACGGGAAGCATGACGGCGCGCTTGGCCCCGCGCTCACTGGCGAGCTTCGCCGCGCGCTCGACGGCCGCGGTGTTGCCCGAGATCACGATTTGCTCGCCTGAGTTGATATTGGCGGCGTCGCACACTTCGCCCTGTGCCGCGTCGGCGCACACTACTGTCACCCTTTCCAATTCCATGCCAAGGATCGCCGCCATCGCGCCGACTCCCACCGGCACGGCTTCCTGCATATATTTGCCGCGATTGCGCACGGTGCGAACTGCGGCCGCGAACGCGACCGTACCCGCGGCCACATGAGCGGAGTATTCGCCCAAGCTGTGTCCCGCGACGAACGACGCGTTCACTCCCCGTTCTTTCAAAACGCGCCAGGCTGCGACCGAGGTGGTGAGGATTGCCGGCTGCGTAATCTCTGTGAGGCGCAGCTGCTCTTCGGGTCCCTCAAAGCAAAGTTGCGACAGCTTGTAGCCGAGAGCTTCATCGGCTTCGTCGAAAGTCTGGCGGGCAACGGCATGTTGGGCGGCGAGGTCCTTACCCATCTCAACCGCTTGCGAGCCTTGGCCGGGGAATAGAAATGCGATTGCAGTCATAGTTTCGCGAGAGTACCTGAGAATGGATTTGCAGTTTGAATGAAGTTACGTTGCACAAGGCTGCGAGCTGCGAGCCACGAGCTGCGAGCCAACCAGTGCTTTCGTTGTTGCCTGCTCGCAGCTCCAAGCTCAAAGCTCGCAGCTAGCTACTCGCCACCGCCGCGCTTCGCAAAGCCGCGATCCCTTTTTCGATTTCATCATTCACGCGGTTCTCGGCGAATTCCGACGCCACGCGTATCGCGTTCTTGATCGCGTTGGCATTGGACGAGCCGTGAGTGATGATGCTGACGCCTTTCAAGCCCAACAGCGGTGCGCCGCCGTACTCGGTGTGGTCCAGCCGCTTTTTGAAGTCGGTGAATGCGCTGCGCGAAAGCAGGTACCCGACCTGCCGGGTGACCGTGGCCTGCAGCGCCTCTTTCAACGTGGCGCGCACCAGATTGACCACGCCTTCGGAAATCTTCAGGGCAACGTTGCCGACGAAGCCATCGGCGACGATCACGTCGACGTTGCCGTTATAGAGATCGCGTCCTTCCACGTTCCCGACGAAATTCAAGGGAAGTTGTTTCAGCAGCTGGAAGGATTCGCGCGTGAGCAGGTTGCCCTTGCTTTCTTCTTCGCCGATCGAAAGCAGGCCCACCCGGGGCCGCCGCGTTCCGAAGATGGAGCGAAAATAGATTTCGCCCATCACGGCGAACTGCTCCAGATTGTGCGCATCACAATCGACGTTGGCGCCCACATCGAGCAACATGGCGCCAGTTCCCACCGCGGTGGGAAAGACTGCGGCCAGCGCGGGACGATCGACCCCTGGCAACGCGCCCAGAATCATCTTGGCCGCAGCCATCGCCGCGCCGGTATTCCCGGCCGTCACAAATCCGGCCGCCTTGCCTTCGCGAACCAGGCGAATGCCTACGTGCATGGAAGACTGCTTCTTGGTGCGGACCGCCTGCGCGGCCTTGTCTTCCATGGTGATGACTTCGCTGGCGTGGACGACTTCGATGGGGAGCTGCGAGATCCAGCGATGGCGGCCCAGTTCCCGCCGGATGTGGTCTTCCTGACCGATCAGGAGCACGCGCGTTCCGAGTTGACGGGTGGCTTGAATCGCCCCCTCGATTTCAGGTCGAGGGGAGCGATCGGAACCCATGGCATCCAGAGCAATGACGCTTGGCATGGAGGCGCTGGCTGAACGTTAGCTGGTTTCTTCCACTTCCACTACTTCGCGACCCTTGTAGTAACCGCACTTGGCGCAGGCGCGATGCGGCATCTTCTTCTCGTGGCAGTTCGGGCACTCCGAGAGCGAGTGCTTCGACAGCGCATCATGCGCGCGGCGGGTGGAACTGCGTTTCTGGGAGTGTCTCCGTTTCGGATTCGGCATGAAAATTCCTCTTCTTTGATGCCCCATCCAAGCTGAGCTGGGGTGGGGATTTTCGATCCGGTTTTTGTGCACTTCCCGGATCGTTTATATCGCGAAATCTCGTTTCATCAGCTTTACTTTCCGGGTCCTTGCGGTCTGTTAGTGCTCGAGCTTCTCGCGGAGGTCCTTGAGCGCCGCCCATCGCGGATCGCCCACTACCGGAGCACACGAGCATGGATCAGTGTTCCGGTTTTTGCCGCAGCTGGGGCACAGCCCCTTGCAATCCTCGCGGCAGACGACCTTCAGCGGAACCGACAACAGCACCTGCTCTCGAAGAGCGTCCTCGAGCAGCACCCCTTCGCCCTGGTAGTACCCGATCTCCGCTTCCGCGGCCGTCACGGAGAGCTCTTCATTACCGGCATCCGTGCCCAACGGACGATACAGCAGATCGAACGTCCGCCCCACGTCCTGCCGCACCGGATCGAGGCAACGTGCGCAGGGCAGCTCCAGAGTGGTCGCCAAGTCCCCCTGAAGACGTATGTCCTTGATTACGTTGTGCTTTCCGTGATGTTCTTCGACCAGTTGCGCGCGGCCGCTGGTCTTGAGCACCGACAACTGGCGCACATCGGCTCCCAGATCGATGGCGTCCGGAGGGAACTCCTCTTGAAAATCAACAGGATGGAGTTCAAGCTCGGCAATCTCAATCAGCATCGGGAACCTCCGCGCCCACCTTTTGATACCGCGAAGGCCCGCGGAACACGCCCAGAGGCGTAAGTTCTCCAGGGAGCAACACTTAAGAATAACGGTGGTGGGTGGGGGTGTCAAGAAACGGGGGCCGTACAACGAACGGCTTATCATTCTCGACAACGTATGTCGGCGATGAATTTGCCATCCCGCTATCTTGAAGCTCGAAAAACGCTTTCGTTCGACCAAGTGAGCCTCGGCTATGGAGGAATCAAGGTATTTCCGCTTAGGGAAATCGAAGAGGCACAGGTTGGCTATTCTGTGAGCCCGGACGGTGCGCCGTTATGTGGCAGCGAGCCAGGAGATTGGAACGCAAACTGGATCGTCATAGGCTACGAAACGGGACTTGGAGATCCTCTTTTTATTGATGCTGGCAATCCCGATCTTCCAGTGTTTACTGCCATGCATGGCGAAAGCTCCTGGAATCCTGATCTCATTGGTAAAACACCAGAGGCCTTCGCGGCATCTTTTGATGAATTCCGAGAGATCGCAGCGAATCGACAAGACCCCATTTCGCTCGAAGAAAATCCGATCACAGACGGTGAGCGCAAAGCTTTCCTACGGCGCATCGCTGAATTGAACGGTATCGAATTCGCTCCCGAATTTTGGTCAGTCCTCGTGCAAGATTTTTGAGGAAGGCAACACGATCACTATTTTGCGGGAGCACCCAGCCTAGTATCTTCCGCAACCGTCGCCGTGAAAACGCTCCCCGCCTTGATTTCAGCCTCGTTGCCATGCACGAGGAACACGCCTCCAGGTACGACAAACGCGAGACCGACGGTAGCCGGGTTGATCTGGACCTCGCGGCCTTCCTTCGCCGCCGTGCCCATTAACTTAACCACGGTGCCGTCGACGGTCAGAGTCTCGGCTTCAAAAGCGACGAAGCCGGGTATTCCGGCGACGCCAGACTTGTGCGCCTCCGTAATGTTCACGACAGCCATTGAACCCTTGGAAGCGATAACCGCGCCGCCAACTTTGAGATCGTCTGCCAGGGTGAGGCTAATCTTGTCGCCAACGTCAGCCTTGCGGGAGCTGAAGGCCGCCGCGAAAACCAGGGGAATAGATGTCCCCTTCGGCAGTACGCCCGGCTTAGCCGGAGAAGGAGCGATCGCAACCATAGCTGCCGGGGCTGGCGCGATCTTGCCTGACGGGAGATCCACTCGATAGACAGAGCTGGCAATCCGGCTGCGTGGTATATCGGGGGCGACGGCGATCGCCTGCAGGATGGTCGTGGAGGTAATCGTGACGGGACCCGCATACCGCGTGGAGTTGATTGTCGGCGTCCAGCCATCGGTGGTGTAGTAGACGACGGCTCCGCGCGTATTCTCGCGAATCTTTACGGTGACCGTTTTCGTAAAGGTTCCGGCCTTCACGGAAAACTTGGGCTTGGCTGCAGGCGGACAGATATGCGCCAATTGCTGCGCGTTTTGGGAGGCTTGCTGGCTGGCGCGGGCTGCGTCCTCATTGGCCTGCTGTGCCTGACGCATGGCTTCCTGGTTGGCCTGCTGAGCGGCCTGACTTGCTTGCTGAGCCGCCTGCTGGGCAGCCATGGCGCCGGGGTCTTGAGCCAGTAGAGCCGGGGAGATGGCAGTCACCAATAACACGACAGCGATTCGCATAGTGGTCTCCTCTGGCTGGTTGGAGGATGGCCCGGAATTTTAGGTTGCTCTCGTGAAGGCATCCTTATGTTACGCCCGTCCTCTTTCCGGCTAGGGTATTAAATTGCTCGGTCTCGCAAGATTCGTTCTGACAATCATTCTCAGGAGGTGCGATTGTCACATTCACTCGTGGGCCACCCTTGGTGCTGCCAACGTAGGGGTACCAGCAACACCCGTTTCCTGCTCTCGATAGCGCTCTTGCTGGTCACCAGTCCCGCCTTCGCGTGCGAGCCGGTTCTTCCATTCGTGGAGGTCATGGTGCCCACACTTGCCCTATCGAGGTCAATTTTCGTGCTGGTCGCGGCCGTCATCATGAAGTCGGTGCTGTTTGCCGTGTTCGAACGAGGTCTTCCTCGGCTGGCGGCCGCCTGGAGGATGCTTCTCGGCAACGTGCTGACAAGCTTCATCGGCGTGCTGGTCGCCGCCATGATCGCGAACGGGCCGGTCTGGATCGTCGGAGTGCCGCTGGCGTTTCTTCTCTGCTGGATGCCGGCGCGGAGGCTGGTGAAGCAAGCTCCTCTTGCATGGTTCGGGAAGAGCTCTCCCGCAGCACTCGCCGCAATCATGACCGTCGGATTCCTGGCGAGTTGCATTCTATTCGCGGTGGGACAGGAGGCGATCAGTGCCCATCAACTGCTTCTCTACTGGATAATCAAGGTGGTTGCCATTTTCATGGCGCTCTTTGCAAGCGTCGGACTCACCACCATATGGGAAGAATGGGCGATCTGGCGGCTGAGTTCACGCCCTGCAGGCTTGGGATTCTTTCCGGCTGTTCTGCGAACCAACTTATATGTTTTGATTCTCGTGATGGCGGTTCCCGCCGCACTGATTCTTCCCAAGAGGCTCAAGTCGCCGGATTTTCTGGCGAAGCGTCACGTGGCTAGCAGCGACAGGGCGCATTAACAAAGAGTGGAAACTTTAAGAGTGTCATTGGAAGTTGGTTTCGAGAATGTAGCGAATATCATCTGAGTGGTTTCTGCTAAAACGGCTGAAAGGTGATCGATCGCAGTGATACCCTCGCGGAATGCTTCGACGCTTCTCAATCTTCTTATTCCTATTGTTATTGTCACGCGCGAGCTTCGCCCAGATCTCGGCGCAATCGCAGGAGACCGAAGTTCGCGCAGCCTTGGCCCAGTTCATTCACGTCTTTGAAAATCTCGATTGGGAAGGCTTCCGCGCCGCCTTCGATGACAACGCCACCGTCTTCTATCCTCGTGCATTTCCGGAGCGGGCCACTGGGCGAGCAGAATTCGAGAAGACGTTCAGGATCGTCTTCGAGCAGATCCGAGCTGGAAAGACGGTGCCGCCCTACATGCACATCGAGCCCCGCGCCCTGGCGATTCAGATGTTCGGCGACACGGCCATTGCCACCTTCAACCTGGACGATCGTGCGGGATTTCTAAACCGGCGAACTCTCGTGCTGCACAAGACGTCGGCAGGATGGAAGATTGTGCACCTGCACGCGTCCGAGGTGGCGCTGCCAGCGAGGCGTGATTGATTTTCTTAGCGACCTTGGCGGATTTTCATCGCGATCTTTGTGGTTAAAAGCTCCTCCCAGACAAGCTGAAACACTTTAACCGCGAAGGGCGCCAAGAACATCCAACAGGGACGCTAAGGTAGCTTTCGCAGGTCCACTTGGAAGGAAAAATGGCACGCGTATTCATCACCGGATCTTCCGACGGCCTGGGCTGCATGGCCGCGCAGCTTCTTGTCGAGCAAGGACAAACCGCAGTGCTCCACGCCCGCAACCAAAAGCGCGCGGACGAAGCGCTGGCCTCCGTCCCCGGCGCCGAAGCCGTCGTGATCGGAGACCTTGCCAGCATCGCGCAAACGAAAAGCGTCGCCGAGCAGGTCAATGCGCTCGGTGCCTTCGATGCCGTCATTCACAACGCCGCCATCGGATACCAGGAGCCGCGCCGCATCGCCACCGAGGACGGCCTCCCTCACGTGTTCGCCGTCAACACGCTCGCGCCCTACATCCTGACCGCCCTCATTCGCCGCCCGAAGCGCCTCATCTACCTCAGCTCGGGCCTGCACCAGAACGGCGACGCCAGCCTGAAAGATCTTCTATGGGAAGAACGCCGCTGGCACGGCACGCAGGCCTACTCTGATACAAAGCTTCACGATGTGATGCTGGCCTTCGCGATGGCGCGCCGCTGGCCCGATGTCTTTTCGAACGCGACGGAGCCGGGCTGGGTCGCAACCAAGATGGGCGGCCCCAACGCTCCCGACGACCTCGACCTCGCTCACCGCACGCAAGTCTGGCTCGCGACCAGCGACGATCCGGCCGTGAAAGTGTCGGGCGAATACTTCTTTCACATGAAATTGCGGAAGCCGAATCCCGCCGCCCGCGACCCACAGAAGCAAGAGAAACTGTTGGAGGCATGCCGCGAGGCGTCGGGAGTGGAAATGCCCTGAACGATGCGTGTACGCGTGATCCTCATCTCCTCGATTCTTGATCGAAGAGAGGTGTAGAAAAAGGGAAACGCTGCACGGATCAAAACAAAGTCAGCTAATGAAGGGTTCGGCTTCGTATCAGGGCGCCGCCTTCAGGCGCGCCAAAACATCTGCCTCGACCACGCGGCTTCAGCCGCTGTCTTCGCTCTTCTCATACCCGCTGCACTCCCGCACCGGGAGCCGCGGGTACTTCGGGAACCGCGGATCACGCGCCGACAATTCGCATCTCCAAAACACCGTTCCTCGATCCGACTCGACGATGCACGCATTCACGCAATCAGCGCACAAGCCGACGTGGGCGCGCTGATCCTCCTTATGCTTTTCCATGTTCGATGATCAACCCGCGACCCGGCCCACGATAATTACAATCGCGACCGTCTTCTTGACCACGCCGCGTAGAACGCCCCGCCAATACTCGATCCCGCCACCATGATGAGCAGCATCATGAACAGTATGAATCCCAGAACGACCATGACCCCACCCGGGCTCTTGATTAACTCCTCTGCCTGAGCGACCTGTTGCGGATTGTATCCGCGCGCGGTCATTTGCGACACGCTGGCGAGCATGCTCTCGCGCGTCGCGGCAGGGTAGTACACGGCGATCGCCACGGCCAGCACCGCGAGATAGAGAAATCCGAAGGCGCCGCTGGCCGCGCCGATCCGCGCCCCCGCTCCCGGCGCCGGTACAATTCCGCCCGACGCTCGCCGGTAAAGCATTACGGACAGGCCGCCTCCCAGCAAGAATGCGGGGCCCAGAACAGCGTAGGGAATCACCATTGCAAGCAGCGAGAACACGCCCCCCAGTGCCGCCCCCGGCAACGCTCGCGACCACTGCACCGTACCGGTTTGCACAGATGGGAAGGGAGGAGGGGGCGTGGGCAATGAGAGCGGCGGAAATACGGCGGAGGAGTCCTCGTCGTCCCGGGCAGGCAGCGGCGCCTCAGGTTCAATGCCCAGCACGCGGATCTGTGGCGCACGACACTGCGGGCAAAACGGCGACCCCTGTTTCACCAGCGCTCCACATTTGTGACAAGGATGCTCCACCGGAATTCAAGGTACCGTAGCGGGAACGATTCAGCAAGAAAGCAGCCAAGCGGAAAGAGGATACGCTCACGCGTCATCATCGGACTTTCCAAGGAGCGTACTCCCTGGCCCCTGGTCGCGATCGCCCAGTCCGCTCAGGCCACCGCGTGGCCCGCGCGCTCCGGTGTTTTCGCCTGGCGAGAGTCGAATCTGACGTTGCCTTCACCATCGCGCTCAATGAAACCTCCGCCCGATACCAACAGGGCCACCGATTCCGGCTTTTCAGGTAGAAGGCGACGTGTTCCAAATTGACCAGTTCACGCCCCGGATTTCTGCAATGATGGGTTCATGGCTAAGAGAAAAGCAGCAAAGCAGTCGGCCAAGGCAACACTTGCCGAAGTGCTCAAGGTAATGGCGAAGCCGAGGGTGGCTGTGTCTGCGCGAGGTGGTTCATGACGCTGACAGTGATGGCAATGATCTTCGGAGTGTTCACAATTGGCCTGGTCGTGCTCCTGATCTACAAGAGCACACTCACCATGCGCCGGGATGACCAGTTATTTCTGGATGACGCGAGTTCGCACATGCACCAGGAGCAGACGGAACTGCTTGCCAAGGTCAACCGGCTTACCGTGCCAGTGCGCGTCTTGAGCATTGGGTCCGGCGTATTTCTAATGTTGCTCGCGGCGACGTGGTTCTACCAGAAGCTGCTTGCAGTGCAGTAACGTCGAAGCGGTAGCCTGCGATGTCATAACAAGTGTGCTCGTGACTGACCCGCCCCGCGTCTCTTCCTGGGCTCGTCGAGCAACTTATCAAGCTCCGAGCCGTATGGCATATTCAGCTTCGTGAAGCTTCTAAGGTACATCGAGCTTAAAACCGGCCACTCCGACAATGGTCCCGCTTGGATTGGCTATGTGACTGCGTTCGAAAACTGGTCGAACGCTGTACTTCAACGGTCGGGGCTTGATGAAGCTGAAGGGACAGCGGCGCGCCGAATCTGGCGCCAACTACATCGATATGGAGACAGGTGAATCCTTTTGGGTCTCCGGTGTAAAGAAGAATGGGAAAGACCGCCACTGGGCGGGATCGGGAAAAGTTCTCGTTGAGGCTGAAGCAGCAGACTATCTGAAGGCCATCGGTGCCATGGCATTGGACTCGTCGCGCTGCGAACTGACAAACTCGATTCGCCAGACTGACATCAAAAGGCTCTCACAACTTGCGAACGCAGCAGGCAAAGGGTGGTCCGAAGACCCGGAAGCGCAAAGCCCTTACGCCTTCGTCCGCAATGTGACCTACCCGAGCAAGTGAAGAACGATACCGGGCCTTGAGTCGATACTCTGCACCAGCGGGGAGTCTGGTCAATGAGTGTTGACGCCGATTTCGTAAACTATCGGCGGGAATCTTGCGGGGCGATGGGCTTTCGCCTGGGAGTCGCTTACCATCGCTACCGATATGCCTTTCTCCAACCATACTCCCGACGACTGGCAGAGGCTTGATTGGCAAATACTTCGTGATGGCGGAATCCATCTCTACTGGCGTCGTGAATATTTGATTGAGGACACAAAATGGTTAGCGAACCATGATTACGATGTCTTCGAGTTGGCCTGCGAAGCGTGGGAATCACAAGAGGACATGTTGTCTGATCTTGCTCGTGTGCTGCGCCTACCCGATTACTTTGGGCGCAATTTCGATGCCCTCGATGAGTGCATCGCGGACCTGCCGCTCACTGAGCATCGTGGCGCGGTGATAGCTTTGACGAGGTTTGACAACTATGCGGCTCGTGCCGGTTCCGCACCCATGCCAAGACTAAAGAACGAAGCAGAGGTTCTTCTAGACATCATCGCGAGCGCTTCTCGATTCCATCTTCTGAATGGGAATCGCCTGCTCGCACTGGTCCAAACAGACGACCCCGAATTGCGCTTCGGAGCGCTTGGCGGAACGAGTCCCCAATGGAATCGTCGCGAATGGTTAAACGCGAATCGGTACTCGAATCCGGCATAACTTCGGAAAGATCGTCATTACACTCACTAAGGAAAACAACTGAACAACTTGAGAGATCTGCTTGCCCCTATTCCTTCCGAGTGAGCCGAAGCAGAACAGCGACGCCTCCGCCGAGCAGCAGAGTTCCGAACACGAACCATTTCACGGTAGGCAGGCTCACGACACCCATGTCCAGAAAGCCGACGGCCACGATCAGGCCCGCCACCCCGGCGTCGACTTGCATCACGCGCCAAGGGCCGGGATGCCGATTCGCGTCGTGGTCCTTCATGGAGTAAATTCTCCCACCAGTTCAGCCCAATAGATCGCTAGCCCGCCCAGAACGCTGTTGACCTTGCCCTCGTCACCTCAGATCGAATCCTTGCGGTCCCCGCGCGTCTGCACGTAGACCAGCGCGAAGTCCGATCCCTTCCCGCCGTCCTGCGGCGCCACCGAGACGATGTGCTGGTTGTCCTCGGTGCCCACTTTCAATTCCACCGTCGGCCCGCTGTCTTCCTCGCACGTCAGCTTGTTGTCGCCGCCCTTCTTGTGATTCATTTCGACGTTCGGCCCGTCTTTGTGGTTCTTGGTGTGGCATTCCAGGACGCCGCCGTACCTTTTTAGCTGGTTGCGATAGTACGAGATCACTTTCTCGGGCGGATCGTCGCTCAGGAATTCGGCCACTACCACCTTCAAGCCGAAATATTCCGATGATATGTTGACGTTAGCCTGTCCACCCTTGCCGCTGGAGCTCTTCGGCTTTTCGTGTGCACCGGGATAAATCGACAGCCCTGTGTCGCGCGCGTTCACATCCTTGTTGACCTGAATGCCGCCCAATGGCGTCTGGATGTCGACGTTTTTGTCCTCGCCGCTTTCCGATTTGTTTACATGAATCTTGCACGCGGTAAGCGCCGTCATGAGTGCCGCCGCCAGAGCGGTTGCGAACACGATGCTAACGATTCTCTTAGTGATTGTGAGCATGCTGGGAATCTCCTTGCGCGAAGCGGTCCATGCCCGCGCCGCGCTGCGCCACATTCGGAATCGTGACCGGCAGGTGACCGCGTATCGGAATTTCTCCGAACAGCGCCTTCACCGCGCTGGCCTCCGAAACGGTTTCATTCGAAAACGTGCATAGATAATTGTCAATCTTCGGAAAGTCCGCGAGCACGTACGGACTGCCTATGGCGACTACCGCGGTCTTGGCCGCCCCGTGCTCAAGCACCTGGCTCAATATCGTTCCCGTGGCATCGGCCACCGCGACCCCATTTTTCGTGCTTCCCGGCGTCGGCGCGGCGTACACCGCGGCCACCACCGCCTCAGCCTGGTCCACTGCTTTCAGAATCCCTTCCCTCATGCCTTCGGCGACCCTGGGATCGACGAACATCACGTTCGCGTCTGGCACACGTGCGCGCACTTGCCGGTCGAATGTCCGGCCTGCGGCCATCCGCACGTCTTCGGAGAACACAATCACAACCAGACGGTTGAGTGTCTCCACTGTTGACATATACGGAAGGCCGCCCGCCACGGTTCCCCGCGCTTTCAGGGGCAGAACCTTGCCGTTGTCGCGGATCAGGGCGACCGCATCGTCGGCAACCTGTTGTCCGCTCAGCATGTTCTGTGGTTTGCCCACTTCTTTGCCTACGTTGGCCACGTCCACTAGCTTGGCCTTGTTTAGTCCCAGCGAGGCCTTGGCCCTGAGCAGTTTCAACACCGAGGCATCCAGGCGCGCCTGCGGGATTTCCCCGCTCTCCACTGCCTTCAGCATGGCGCGGTAGGAAGCGTCGAGGTCGGCCGGGATCAGCAGCATGTCGTTGCCCGCCTTGAACGCTTCAACCGCGGCCCGGCCGACGTCTTGCGCGTACAGCCGCGTCAGGCCAGCCATGTCAAGCGCATCGGTGGTGACAATCCCGTTGAACTTCATCTGGGTCTTGAGCAGGTCGGTCACCACGCGCGAAGAGGTGGTCGCTACGCGGTTCGGATCCGGCTCAAGAGCGGGCACACTTACGTGCGCCACCATGATCGTGTCCACACCCGAATCGATTGCTTTCTGGAAAGGCGGGAGTTCGATCGACTGCAGGTGGGCCATGTCGCCGTTGACGCGTGCTACCCCCAGGTGCGAATCCGTCGCGGTGTCGCCATGCCCGGGAAAGTGTTTCGCGGTGGTAAGCATCCCACCTTCATGGGCACCCTTAATGTAGGCCGCAACCATCAGCCCCACCGCCTGCGGATCCTCGCCGAACGAACGCGTGTTGATGACCGGGTTGAGGGGATTGGAATTGACATCAGCGACCGGGAAGAAGTTCCAGTGGATACCGATGGCACGCGCTTCCTGCGCAGTGATGCGGCCGAAGTTCTCGGCGTAGTCGAATTTGCCGGCGGCGCCGAACGCCATGGCAGACGGAAAAATCGTAGGGCCATTCAGCCGCATGGTGAGCCCGCGTTCGAAGTCGGCGGCCAACAGCAACGGCAGTTTCGATTCTTCCTGCAGGTGATTGAGCAGCATCGCCGCCTCGTATGGTTCGCTCTTGATGAGGAACGGCCCGTCCACCGGAACGGTCATGGTGAATCCACCCACGTGATACTTGTTCATGGTGTCGCGAAGCTGGGCGAAGATTTCGCTGTCGTTATTCAGGAACTGCGCGCGCGCCCACACCATGAACAGCTGCCCAACCTTCTCTTCCGTGGACAGCTTGCGCAGCGTCTTGTCCGCCCACTTCTCACCGTCATGATCGAGCCGGATGGGGCCGGGCTTCTGGAATCTCTCTTTGGCAAATGAAGACGTCATTAGGAGAAGCAGTAGCAACGAAGCAGTCAGCCAGCGCATAGGCAGACGATAGCAGAAAGGCAGGGGCAGGGGCAGGTCACAGGTGCCAGGTCACGGGTGAAAAGTCGCGGGTGACAGTGACAGGCCTTTGATGTTAGGGAAGGTTTGATGTAGCGCGGGCGCCCCGCCCGCGGCTTTTTGTCGGACAGGTGCCCCAGGTGCGCGTTGTGTGAGCAAACATGGGAAACTACAACTGCGGCGGTCTTAAGTGTTTAGACCGGTACTACTGATCGATCGGCAAAAACGGAGCAGGTCAACTGCCGCAAGCTTATGTTTTCACCTTACGATGCGAACGGCACAAACGCAGCGAGCGCCACACAAGAGCCGCGAAGCGGCGGCATAGACGATGAGCGAGCCCCGCAGGGGCGGCACGCCGCGAAGCGGGCGTAAGCCTGCGAGCCGCACGCAATCACTTCTTCCCCATCGCAATGGCCCACCCCTGCACGTCTGAGTCATCCCCAAAACCGGCAATCCATTCAACCTCCGTCTCCCTGCGAAACCAAGTCATTTGCCGCTTGGCATAGTTGCGATGCGCCTGCTGCGCCGCGCTGATCGCATCTTCTCTCTCCAACTCCCCGCGCAGCAATTGCGCGGCCTGCTTGTATCCCAGCGCTGACAGCGGTCGCGCGGCCTCTCCATATTTCGCCAGAAGTGACTGCGTCTCCTCCACCAGCCCCGCCTCAAACATGCGGCGCGCACGCGTATTGATGCGCCCATACAACGCCTCGCGCTCCGGGTTCAACCCAATCTTGCGAATGCGAAATCCTTTCAATCCCTCGCGCCCCTCGCTCCACATCTCGCTCATCTGCCGTCGCGAGCCAAGGCAAACTTCAATCGCTCGAATCAGCTTCGGTGAGTCGTTCGGATGAATCGCCCCCGCCGCGCTGGCATCGAGCCGTCTTAAGATCTTGTGCAGATACCCCGAACCCCTCTTCGCCGCCCGCTCCCGCAGCCGCTCACGCAACTCTTCCGAACGCTGCGGACCCGGGAACAATCCGTCCAGCAGCGCTCGCAAGTAGAGGCCCGTTCCCCCGACGACGATGGGCACATGCCCGCGCGACTTGATCTCACCCAACACAGCGCGTGCCTGGCGAGCATACTCTCCGGCCGTGATATAGCCGGTGGGCTCGACAATGTCGAACAAGTGATGGGGAGCTTGCGCGCGTTCTTCGGCCTTCGGCTTGGCGGTGCCGATCTCGAATTCGCGATACATCGCGACCGAGTCGCAGTTAACGATTTCGCCGTGCAGTGCGCGAGCAAGTGCGAGAGACAGAGCGGTCTTGCCGCTGGCAGTAGGACCTAAGATGGCGACCAGTAACGGGTCGGCAACGCTCAGCGAAGACTCCAATGGATCGCATACCAATAGCGGACGAGCGTAATGGTCAACAGCGTCGCCGCCACGATCAGCAGTCCAGTGGTCTCTAACGCGTAGACGTGATGCCGGTTCCGACTGTGAGCAATCTTATCCATGGGGGAGTCTGCGCCCATTGTAGCGCCGGATTTCGCCAGAGTGAATCAAGAATTTACTAACAGAATGTGCCGGGTAATCAAGGTAACCCCGGCCGGAGTCCTGAGCAGGCGGAAAAATTGAGAAGGCAGGTCCCGTGTCGGATGTCCTCAGCGACATCACCACCGCCGGACTCTAAGGGTTTGGACCTCGCGCCCTTTGCGGCGTTTCTGCGCTCTTTGAGGTTTAAGATTTTGTGTCTTTTGCTGCCGATCTTTCAGCGCTGGTGAGCCGGATCACGCATTCCTGTGAGATCAAGAAACCTGCCTAGGCCCGTAAACAGCTTATATTTCGCGAGTTCGGGTGTGTGAGCAGTATATCTAAAAGATATAGATAGCTATCGCACATTTCCACAGTGTTCCACGTGGAACATATATCTCCACTTGGTAAACTACCGCGTCGTCGGAATGCATATGGCAGGAGACAGAACGAAGCTCGCGCGTTTCGGCTTGTACGAGATCGATCTGGCCTCCGGCGAACTGCGCAAAGAAGGCACGCGCGTGCGCCTGCAGGAGCAACCGTTCCAAGTGCTCGCAATGCTGCTGGAGCGCCCGGGAGAAATGGTCACGCGCGAAGAGATGCGCACCCGCCTCTGGCCGGGCGATACTTTTGTCGATTTCGATCACGGCCTTAATACCGCGGTGAACAAGCTGCGCGAGGCGCTTGGCGATGCCGCCTCCAATCCTCGCTTCGTGCAGACGGTGGCGCGACGTGGTTACCGCTTCATCGCGCCCGTGCAGCAGAACGGCGCGGCAGTCGCGAGCCCGGATGCCGTGCAGGGCGTGGCGCCGACCGGTGGGTCGGCTGTTGCGAGTGCGGAAGTTTCTGTCGCCCCAACTCCCGAGACTCTGCACCCCGAACTCGAAGTGCCGGTGCCGCGGAGAGGATTGACGCGCGGATTGTTCATCCTGATCCAGGTGATGTATCTCATCTTCTATGTGGCGGCGCTGTTTCGCTGGCAAGCGGTGCAGCGGATCGCCGACGGGTACCTGCCCGGGTGGGGTGCGATGGCGATCGTGATTGCTGTGCTCGTGACGGCCGGCGTGGGGATTCCG
>Ga0207693_10001752_pt1 | contig 19060 bp, 20 predicted proteins | sample LARL81metaG_FD_184347 | JGI IMG/M metagenome (GOLD analysis project Ga0207693, IMG submission 184347) | Corn, switchgrass and miscanthus rhizosphere microbial communities from Kellogg Biological Station, Michigan, USA - LAR L8-1 metaG... | ecosystem: Host-associated > Plants > Roots >...
CTCCTCGATGACGCCAGAAGTGGCGTCGCAAGCATCGAAGGCGCCCGGTCCACGGTGGGCTGAAACGTGGTGACCGAGTGGTGACGGTCTGGTGAACGCTCCGGGAACCAGCTTTATACGAGGTTAGGCTCCGCGCGCGTGAGCGCGGTCCCGTCGACGCATCCTCTGCCGGAACGCCGACGGGTCGGCGATCGGTTCGGCGACCTCTTCCTTCACGGCCTGACAGGGGCTGCCGCTGCTGCGGCGCTGGTCTTACTCGGCGCGATCACCTGGAAGGTCTTCGAGCTCGCGTGGCCGGCCATTACGAAATATGGTTTTGCCTTCGTTACCCGCCAGGGCTGGGACACGATTCACAACAAGTTCGGGGCCTTGGACCTCATTTGGGGCACCGCCTTTACGTCATTCTCCGCGCTTCTGCTCGCGACGCCGCTGTCGATCGCGATCGGGCTCTACCTGAGTGAGCTGGCGCCACGCGGGGCCCGCACGGTGATCGCCTCGCTGGTCGAGCTGCTTGCCGCAATTCCGAGTGTGGTTCTCGGGCTCTGGGGGATTCTGGTCCTCGGTCCGTTTGTTGGCAAGGATCTGGAGCCCTGGTTGCATCGCCACCTCGGCTTCATCCCGCTCTTCGGTGGATCGCCGCAGAACGCTGGAATGTTGGTCGCGATCCTCGTCCTGACGATCATGATCGTCCCCATCACCTCGAGCATCTGCCGCGAGCTCTTCCTCGGTGTGCCCACGGAGCTCGAGCAAGGGGCGCTAGCGCTCGGCGCCACTCGTTGGGAGATGGTGCGCGGCGTCATCCTCCCGTACACGCGCACGGGTGTGAGCGCGGCGATCCTCCTCGGGCTTGGGCGCGCGGTCGGCGAGGCGATTGCCGTCAGCCTGGTGCTGGGCGCCGGACACGGTATTCACTGGTCGTTGTTCGTGACGGGCGACACTCTGGCGAGCAAGCTGGCCGAGGAGTATCAGGGCTCCGTCTCCAGGCTGCAGACAGCCTCGCTCGTTTACCTCGCGGCGATCCTGCTCGTAATCTCGCTGCTGGTCAACCTGACCGCGCAGTTCATTGCGCGCCGGTTCTCCTACGAACGGGCCGGGGGAAGTTGATGGCCGTCGACGCAGCGCGGTATTCCTTGAAACTCGGACCGAGGACGAAGCGGCGCAAGCTCGTGAACCTGCTGATGCAGGCGCTTGCGACGATCGCTGCGCTGGCGGCAGTCGCGGTGCTCGCACTGGTTGTCGTCTCGGTGGCGCAGCGTGGCGCGAGCGCGCTCAGCTGGGGCTTCTTCACGAAGACCGCAGCGACATTCGGCCAAGGCGGCGGCGGCGTCGCGAACGCGCTCGTGGGCAGCATCGTGATCGTTGGGCTGGCGACCGTGATGGCGGTCCCGGTCGGGATCCTGATTGCTCTCTACGTGGCCGAGTTTGCGCCGCCTCGCGTCGCCGACCTGACCCGCCTTGTGCTCGACGTGCTGAATGGATTGCCCTCGATCATCATCGGCATCTTCGTCTATGGCCTACTCGTCATCGGCAGCGGCCAAGCCGCCTGGAAGGGGTCGTTCGCGCTCGCGATCATCATGCTTCCCCTGATCGCCCGCGCTACTCAAGAGGTGCTGGCGCTCGTCCCGAGCAGTCTGCGCGAAGGCGCGCTTGCGCTGGGTGCAAGCCGCTGGCGGACGGTTCTGGGCGTCGTGCTCCCGACGAGCCTTGGCGGGATCGTGACAGGAACCGTTCTGGCTGTCGCCCGTGCGGCGGGCGAGACCGCCCCGCTGCTCTTCACCACGTCGATTGCGGCCAACGCCGTCACCTGGGACCCGCGGCAGCCACTGCTCTCGATCCCCTTCGACATCTTCGCGCTCTCAGAATCGCCCGATCCGGCCGATCACGCACGCGCCTGGGCGCTCGGGTTCGTGCTGATCACGTTCGTCCTGGTGACGAGCTTGACGGCGCGCCTGTTGCTCGCTAGACACCGAAAGAAGCTGGAGGGATGACCATGGAGGCGGATACGATTAACGAGGTGGCGCCGATCGAGATCGCCCAGCCGCGCGAGGCGCCGCGGAGCGCCGCCGACCGGGAGGTCGTTTTCGAGGCGCGTGATTTGACGATCAGCTACGGGAAGGCGCCCGCGGTCGCCAATGTCAACCTCTCGTTCTACCGCAATCTCGTCGCCGCGATCATCGGCCCGTCAGGCTGCGGCAAGAGCACGTTCCTCCGCTCGCTGAACCGGATGAACGATCTCATTCCCGGCGCGAGAGTCGACGGCGAGGTCTTCTACCACGGCCAGAACATCTACGGCGACGGCGTCGATCCGGTTGAGGTGCGCCGCCGAATCGGGATGGTCTTCCAGAAGCCGAATCCTTTTCCGAAGTCGATCTACGACAACATCGCCTGGGGACTACGGGTGCTCGGAATGAAGGATCAACTCGATGATCGCGTCGAGCGCGCCCTGACGCAGGCGGCCCTCTGGGACGAGGTCAAGGACCGTCTCAAGAAGGGAGCCTTCGGCCTGTCCGGCGGCCAGCAGCAGCGGCTCTGTATAGCGCGGGCGATTGCGGTTGAGCCGGACGTGGTTCTGCTGGACGAGCCCGCTTCGGCGCTCGACCCGATCGCAACCTCGAAGATCGAGGATCTGATCCACGAGCTGAAGAACGACTACACGTTTGTAATCGTCACACACAACATGCAGCAGGCCGCGCGAGTCGCGGACATGACCGCGTTCTTCACGCTCGAGCGCACCGAAAGCGGCGGCCACGGCGTTCTGGTCGAGTACGACGAGACGCCGAAGATCTTCACTCAGCCAGCCGACAAGCGGACCGAGGGCTACGTCACCGGTCGGTTCGGTTAACGGGGCTAGGATGACCGACAGGAGAAAGGTCGCCCCGGGTTCCCGGCGCGGCCTGCGCCGGTCGTTTGAGCACCAAGAAGCGGGGCTACATGACTTCTGACATGCGGGTCACATTCCAGGAGGAGCTCCAACAGGTCGAGGCTGCGCTTCAAGAGGAGGGCGACTATGTCCTCCGCGCGTTGCGCGCCGCCGTGAACGCGCTCGAGCAGGCAGATGCGGAGCTCGCCGACGAGGTGATCGCCTTCGACGACGAGATCGACAGCCGCTACCTCTCGATCCAGGAGGGCATTCAGTCGCTCCTCGCGCGGCAGACGCCGGTGGCGGTCGACCTGCGGCTCGTGCTCGCGCTGCTCCACGCCAACCTGCATCTCGAGCGGATGGGCGATTACTGCGTCACGATTGCCAAGCTGACCAAGCTGGTCGCGGGCGAGCAGCCGGACGAAGGGCTCGTCCAGGCGTTCGAGGAGATGGGACAGCGTGCCGAGCAAATGATCCGCGTGGCGCTCGATTCTTTCCAGCGGCGCGATCTTCTAGGGGCCTCATCGCTCGTCGACCTGGATGAGCTGATCGACCGCGCCAACCGGCGCGCGGTCGAGCGCGTGCTCGACTTCGCGGACGACCAGTCCAAGAGGGAGTGGGGCCTCCGCATGATCATCGTCTCCCGTTGTCTGGAGCGGATCGGCGACCACGCCGTCGACATCGGCGAGCAGACCGCCTTCCTGATCACCGGCGAGTTTCGCGAGTTCACGGATGCATCTCATGCGGACAGTCCGTAACCGCGGCTAAGGTGCCCGACCCGGACGGCGTGGACGTAGCCGACGCGACCCGGCGCACGCGGCTGGCGAATGAACGGACCTATCTCGCGTGGTGGCGCACGGGCCTCACTGCTCTCGCCGTGAGCATCGGCTTCGGCAAGATCGTCCCAGGCGTGAGCGACGTCGCGCGCTGGCCGTTCACGATTGCCGGCGTCGGCTTCGCCCTGGCGGGCACGGCGATCATCGGTTACGGCCACTACAGGTACACCGCGGTCGAGCGAGCGCTCGACCGCGGCCAGTACTGGCGCATCGATCCCCGGGCGCTCGCAGTTTTCTCGGTCTGCGGCGTGGCGCTCGGCGTTCTGACAGTCGTGCTCGTTCTCGCGACCGAGTAGACAAGCCGTCGCTTGCGACGCCAAACAGAAAGGCCGTGCCGGTCTTGCCGGTACGGCCGCTAGCCCCGAGCGATAAGGCGGGCTGCGGATCGATTCGAGCTGTCGCGCCCAAGACAAAGGGCCGGTGAAAACCGACCCTTGTCCGTTGGATGAGCTGCCCGAGCCTGAAGGGGAGGAGACTTCCGGGCGCGCACTGATTACGACGGACGGCCGAGGCCGCTGTTAGGCGGCCTTACCGACACCAAACGTTCAGTCCCAGGGCGGAGGATTGTGCACCCAAGCGCCGCCGAGCATCGTCGCCACGACTTGTACCTCGGGCAGTTCTTCGGGCGGGCAGGCGACCGGGTCGCGATCGAGGACAACGAGGTCGGCGTACCGGCCGGGGATCAGCTTGCCGCGGCGCCGTTCATCGCCGGCGAGCCAGGCCGGATTGACCGTCGAGGCCTGCAACGCCTGTTCGACAGTCACCGCCTGCTCCGGACGCCACGCCGGACGCTCGTCGAGCGTCCGCAGGACGCCTGCTCGGATCCCGGCGAGCGGGTCGAGCTCCTCGATTGGGGCGTCGGAGCCGTTCACGAGGAGTGCGCCGGAGTCCGACAGCGAACGGAACGCGTAGGCACCTTCGGTCTTGCCGGCCCAGAGGCGGTCGGCGAGCTCGCGGTCGGACGGCGCATGCGAGAACTGCACCGAGGCCGTGACCCCGAGCTCAGCGAAGCGTCTGAGGTCCTCGGCCGCGAGAAGCTGCGCATGCTCGATCCGCTGGCGCAGGCCCAGCGGCTGCCACTCCTCCCGCGTTTCCTCGAAGGCGTCGAGCGCGTCGCGGTTGGCCCGATCGCCGATTGCGTGGACGGCGATCGGAAAGCCTGCCCCCGACGCGTGGCGGATCAGCTCGGCTAGCTCGTCGCGGCTCGTGATCTCGACCCCCGATCCGTCGAGCAGGCGAGCGGTCTGCGAGCCGAGCGTTCCGTCCATGAAGGCTTTCAGATAGCCCAGCCTCAGCCGCGGGTTGCCGAAACCGCTCGCGATCCCGAGGTCGCCGAGCCGGTCGGCTTGCTCAGCGGGCAGCGACTGCCAGACTCGCAGCGAAAGGGCGCCTTCGGCATCGAGCTGCTGCCAGAACCTCAGCGCGCCCAGCCAGCCGTCCTTGTCGTGAACGGCGGTGACGCCTTGAGCGTTGGCCAGCTTGAGCGCCCCGCGCATGGCAGTGACGTACTCGTCATCGGTCGTCTCGATAAACGCGTCCCGGAAGTGCCAGCAGGACTCCTCGCGCAGGACGCCGGTCGGCTCGCCATGCTCGTCGACCTCGACGACACCGCCTGGCACCTGCAGGTCGCCGTTCGCGCGGCCGAGCGCGGCTGAGTTGAGCCACAGGGAGTGTGAGTCCCTGGCCATCAGTGCGATCGGCATGTCGCCGGCGAGCTCGTCGAGCAGCTCCTTGGTCGGCTCGACCTGCGGCCGCCAGTCGCCGCTCCGCCAGCCGCGGCCTTGCAGCCACGTGCCCGGGCGTCTGCCTACCAGCGCCTCCCGCACGCGCGAGAGCGCCTCGTCGATCGAGCCGGTGCCCTCGAGTCTCACCTCGTGCTGAGCCATCGCCCAGGTAGGGAAGTGGACGTGGGAGTCGGTGAAGCCCGGCAGCACGCAGCGGCCGCCGAGGTCGACGCGGTCGGGGCTCGCCAGTGCGCTTTCGTGCGGACCTACGCCGCCGGCGATCCATTCGCCTGCGATCGCGAGCCCGCCAGCCGTCGGGAGCGACGGCTCCATCGTTCGGACGACGCCGTTCTCGAGGATCACCTGAACAGCGTATGCCGACTTGACCGCACGGCTCCTGGAAAAGATCATCTAGGCCCCCTAAGGAGAGAAGGAGGAAGCACGTGCCAACCGACTGGTACATGGAAGGCCCCTATGTGAAGAACTGCAATTGCGACCCGGGTTGTCCGTGCGACTTCAATCAGCACCCAACGCACGGCCAATGCGAGGGAATGGCCGGGATGCGGATCGACAAAGGGAATTTCGGCGACGTCGACCTCACGGGGCTCGCCTGGGGAGCCGCGTATCACTGGCCCGGTGCGCTGCACGAAGGCAATGGCGACATTCAGCCACTGATCGATGAGCAGGCAAGCGAAGAACAGCGCAATGCGTTGCTGCAGATCCTCGGCGGCCAGAATGGCGGCACGTTCTTCGAAGTGCTCGCCTTCGTGGCGCCGAACGTCAAGGAGCCGCTCTTCCTCCCGATCGAGTTCGAGGTCGATCTCGACGAGCGCAGCGCGAACATCCGCTACGGGGACATCGTCGAGACCGAAACCGAGACGTTGCGTGGTATCGATCCACCCGACCCGTATCGGATTCTGATCAAGATCCCAGGCGGGATGGAGTACACGAACGAACCCGGCGAAGCCGACGTCGCGAGTGCCAAGCGGATCAAGTCGACCGGCGCGATTCCATTTGATATCGAGAACGGACACTCGTCGCTCGCTTACGTGCGGCACGGCAACAAGGTCGAGACGGCCGAGTATCGCCCGACCGTCGTCGGCGGCTGACGGCAAATGACACTGCCGCGCCCCATCGCCGTCTCAGGCGCACTGCTCGCCGCCGCTCTCGTCGCCTGGATCGTGACGTACCAGCGCATGCACGGCATGGACGCCGGGCCAGGGACAAACCTCGGCGGTCTGGGCTGGTACCTCGGGGTGTGGGTGACGATGATGGCGGCGATGATGCTGCCGTCGGTGGCGCCGATGGTGCTCGTCTTCAGCCGCGTCAACCGTGAGCGCGCCCGTCGGGGCAGCATCGGCGGCGCGCCGACCTGGGTCTTCGTCTCGGGATATCTGATCACCTGGACCGCTTACGGGCTCGTGGCGTACGGCCTTTATCGAGTTGCGAAGGACGCTGCGCCCCACTTCCTGGGTTGGAACAAGGGTGGGCGTTATATCGCCGGCGGCGCGCTCGTCTTCGCCGGGCTGTACGAGCTGACTCCCCTGAAGGAGGTCTGCCTGCGCCATTGCCGCGGGCCGCTCCATTTCGTGCTCGGCGGGTGGCGCGACGGCCAGGCCGGAGCCCTGCGGATGGGCGGCGAGCACGGGCTGTACTGCGTCGGCTGCTGCTGGGGCCTCATGATTGCGCTGTTCGCGCTCGGAGTAATGAGTCTCATCTGGATGGCGGTGATCGCCGTCGTGATCTTCGTGCAGAAGGTGCTGCCGGCCGGAGACCGGCTCGCGCCGCTCTTTGCCGGGGCCTTTCTCGCGCTGGGGATCTGGGTGGCCGCGTCTCCTGGGACGGTCCCGGGTCTGCACGTCCCCGGGCATGGGGCGCCGGCGATGCAGATGGGTGCGTAGTTGGGGTATCGCGTCCAGGGCACCTATCTCGAGTCCTGCAACTGCGATGCACCGTGTCCTTGCCGGAGGATCGACGGCCGTGCGGGCGGTCGCTCGACGCATGGAATCTGCGACGGAGCGCTCTCGTGGTCGATCGACGAAGGGTTCGCGGACGAAGTCGACCTCACCGGGCTCGGCGCTGTGCTCGCGACGCGTTACAGCGACGACGAGGAGGGCTCGCCGTGGACGTTCGCGCTGTTCGTGGACGAGCGTGGCGACGCAAGCCAGCGCGAGGCGCTGGGGAAGATCTTCTCGGGCGAGCTCGGCGGGAGCGTCCTCGACCATTTTCCCTGGGCCTGGAAGGCCGGCAATCCGCTCGGCGTCGAGCCGGCGCAAATCGAGATCGACCACACTCCCGGCCGCGGGTGGTTTCGCGTCGGCGAGAAGGTCAGCGTCCGCGTCTCGCGTCCCTACGCAGGCCCAGAGACGGTGACCTGCGTGATCCCGGGCCATGAGCGCGAGGGGCGCGAGCTCGTCGTCGACGAGCTCAAGGTCGAGGCGAGCCCGCTCGGTTTCGAGTACCGGGGCGTCTGCGCTTACGAGTCGACGTTCGACTACGGGAGCGACTAGAAGGCGCCGAGGGCGAGCAGCAGTCCGATCACCAGGACCGGCACGGGAATCAAGACAAGGGGAAGGTTGAAGGCCACAGCACTCCCCTTATCGGCCGCCGGGCGGAGTTTGTTGAGCCCTTGGGGTGCCTACAATCGCGGCGTGTCCTATGAGCCCCTGACTGAAGAGCAGCGCGAGATTCGCGACCTGATCCGCGACCTCTCACGCGATCGGATCGCACCTCGCGCGGCCGAGATCGACAAGAGCGCCGAGTTTCCCTGGGACGTAGTCGAGCTTTTCCGGGAGCATGAGCTCTTCGGCCTGATGTTCGACGAGGAGTACGGCGGCGCCGGGGCAAGTGCGCTGACGACGCTCGTGGCGATCGAGGAGGTCTCCAAGGTCTGCGCGACAAGCGGGCTGATCCTCGCCGTCCAGGAGCTCGGCTCGCTCGGGATCAAGCTTGCCGGAACCGAGGAGCAGAAGCGGCGCTTCCTGCCGAAGCTCGCCACCGGAGAGTGGCTACCTGCGTACGCGCTCACCGAGCCGGGATCGGGCTCCGACTCGGCGGCGATGCGCTCGGAGGCCCGCCGCGACGGAAGCGAGTACGTCCTAAAAGGCTCCAAGCGGTTCATCACCAACGCCGGCGTCGCGAGCCTCTACATCGTCTTCGCCAAGACAGACCCTGAGGGAGGGCACGCAGGCATCTCGGCCTTCGTGGTCGAGGCCGACACACCCGGGTTCGAGGTCGGCCGGATCGAGCCGAAGATGGGAATCAAGGGCTCGACGACCGGCGAGCTCTTCTTCAACGACATTCGCATCCCGGCGAACAATCTGCTCGGCGAGGAGGGCGAGGGCTTTCGGATCGCGATGAGGATCCTGGACCGCTCGCGGCCCGGGATCGGCGCGCAGGGCCTCGGGCTCGCCCAGGGAGCGACCGACTACGCGCTCGAGTATGCGAAGGCGCGCGAGACCATGGGCAAGCCGATTGTGGAGCACGAGCTGATCGCGGCGACGCTGGCCGACATGGAGACGAAGTGCGAGGCGGCCCGAGGTCTGCTCTACAAATGCGGACAGCTGATCGATGACGGTGCCGACGGAGTCGAGCTGACGAAGATCTCGGCGATGGCCAAGCTGTTCTGCACCGACGTTGCGATGGAGGTCACCACCGATGCCGTCCAGATCCTCGGCGGCTACGGCTACATGCAGGAGTATCCGCTCGAGCGAATGATGCGGGATGCGAAGATCACGCAGATCTACGAGGGCACGAACCAGATCCAGCGCCTCGTGATCGCGCGAGAGATGGTCCGAGAGCAACGCTCGCCCCTTCTCGCCGGCGTTGGCTAGGGACGCGCCCCCGGACGCGTTCGGGAACACCGCCCGCGAGTACGAGCTTGGCCGGCCCGAGTGGCCGGATGAGCTGATCGACCGGGTCGTGGGCGAGCTCGGGCTTGGCCCCGACGCGACCGTGCTCGACCTCGCGGCCGGGACGGGAAAGCTGACGCGTGCGCTCGTCCCTCGTTTTTCGCATGTGATTGCCGTGGAGCCGGACGACGCGATGCGGGAGGTGCTCGAGGAAGTCGTTCCGGAGGCGGAGGCGCTTGCCGGCCACGCCGAGGCGATTCCCCTGGAGGCCGACTCCGTCGACGCCGTCTTCACAGCCGAGGCCTTTCACTGGTTCGCCGGCCCGCTGACCGTGGCCCAGATCGCGCGGATCCTGCGGCCGGGAGGAGGCCTCGCGATCTTCTGGAACGTGGAGTTCGGCGAAGCTGAGCCGACGATGGGGGACGCCGTGGAGGCCGCGCTCGACGAGGCGTTTGCGCGCGGTGGAGCCCCCGGCCTGCAGAAAGTGCTCTCCGGCGCTTGGCGAGAGCCGCTCGAAGCCTCGGACTTCGGGCCATTGCACGAGGCGGAGATCGAGCGAGAGATCAGGCGGGACCGCGAGGGGTGGCTCGCGAACATGTTGTCCGTCAGTTCGATCGCGGCGCAGTCCGAAGCCGATCGCGAGGAGCTCGCCACGCGGCTGCGGGAGCTCGTTCCGGATGTCGAGTATCGCTGGTCGATCCGCACTGTCGCTTACTGGACGCGTCTTGTCTGAGCTACGGCTGAGCTTCGGCAACGTCGCGGAGACATACCACCGCGTTCGGCCGCACTACTCGCGGCCGCTGCTCGACCGTGCGCAGGAGGTGCTCGGGCTCGATAGCTCGGCGCGGGTGCTCGACCTCGCGGCCGGCACCGGGCGGCTGACGCGCGAGCTAGAGATCCGCTTCGCAGGGGTGGTCGCGGTCGAGCCCGACGAGCGGATGCGCGCAGTCCACGGCACGGCGCTGGCCGGCAGCGCGGAGGCGATCCCGCTCGACGACGAGAGCGTCGACGCGGTCTTCGTCGGCGAGGCGTTCCACTGGTTCGACCCCACGGCCGCGATCGACGAGCTCGCGCGCGTGCTGCGTCCGCGTGGCGGCCTCGCGATCTTCTGGACCCACTGGTGGGAGACCGAGCCGCCGCTGCCAGAGAGCGCTCTGGAGCTGCTCCGCGAGCCGTACCAGCGTTTCGCCGCCCAGCGCAACCCCCCGTGGGACGACCGGTTCGACGACTCTCCGTTCGAGCCATTGGAGAACGAGCGGCTTACCGAGGCGATCGTCGTGGAGCCCGACGAGCTGCTCGAGCTCTACTCGACGACGAGCTCCCTCGCCGCGATCTCCCGGGAGGAGCGCGAGGCGCTCTTCGCGGCGGTACGGCCGTTGCTCGCCGGGACGTACAGGCTGCCGCTCAAGCACGAGCTCACCTGGACTCGTCTTGTCTGACCTCGAGCTCACGGTCGGCCGGCGGCGCGTCCGCGTGACGCATCCAGATCGCGTGCTTTTCCCCGGCGACGGGGTCACGAAAGGCGACCTCGCCGAGTACTACGCCGCGATCGGCGGCGCGATAGTCCCGCACCTGCGCCAGCGGCCGTTCACGCTCAAGCGCTACCCGGACGGGATTCGCGGACGGCCGTACTTCCATAAACAGGCGCCGAAGGGCAAGCCGCCCTGGATCCCGACACGCCGGTTCCGCACGTGGCCGCGCGAAGGCGAGTCGCGGCTCGTCGATTTCACCCTTGTGAATGAGCCCGCCGCGCTCCTCTGGATGGTGCAGATGAACTGCATTGACATGAACGCCTGGTACTCCCGGGTCGACAAGCCCGACCGGCCCGACTTCGTGCTGTTCGACCTCGACCCACCGGAGTCGCGGAACGGCTTCGTCGAGGCGATTCGGGTCGCGCACCTCATACGCGAGGCGCTGGAGGAGCTCGAGCTGCGCTCGTACGTGAAGACGAGCGGTGCCGACGGAATCCATGTGCTGCTGCCGATCGCCCGCCGTGCGACGTTCAAACAGACCTACGAGTTCGCCGAGCTGCTCTCTCGGCAGCTCGAAGACGCGCATCCGGGCCTCGTGACGACGGAGTGGCTGAAGAGGAAGCGGAGCGGCGTGCTCGTCGATCACCGCCAGAACGGACACGGCAAGACAATCGCCTCGGTCTACTCGGTGCGGCCGAAGCCGGGCGCGCCGGTCTCGACGCCGTTGCGCTGGGAGGAGTTGACGGAGCGAGTGAGACCGAGCGATTTCGGCCGTCGCGAGGCCCTCGACCGGGTCGCGAAACACGGCGACCTGTTCGAGCCGGTTCTTCGGGGCGGCCAGGCTCTGGGGCCTGCGCTTCGCCGGCTCCGTGCCGCCGAACCGAGCAAGTAACAGTCTGTTACTTGCTCGGGGCAAGAAGAAACGTTGAGATTGCGCGGCATTTCGGTCGCGTACCGGACGCTCTGGCCGTGTCGATGCTCGTAACAGACTGTTACAAGGCTCGCGTGCCGGCACGTTTTCGGAGCTCCGTCTTGAGGCGAAGGTGAAGCGGGCGGTCGTCATCGGCTCTGGCCCGAATGGGCTGGCGGCTGCGATCACTCTGGCGCAGGCCGGGCTGCAGGTCGAAGTTCACGAGGCCTCAGAGGAGCTCGGCGGCGGCCTTCGCTCTGCCGAACTGACGCTGCCGGGCTTCATTCACGACCTCTGCTCGGCGGTTCACCCTCTCGGCCTGGCTTCGCCGATCTTTCGCGCGCTCGAGCTCGACGTCGAATGGGTCCAGCCGGACGCGCCGGCGGCTCATCCGCTCGACGACGGGACCGCGGTGATGCTCGAGCACAGCCTGGAGGCGACGGCAGTCGGCCTAGACCGGGACGACGCGGCATACCGGGAACTGGTCGGCCCGCTCGTCGAGTCGTGGCACGAGGTCGAGCGCGTCGTCCTCGGTCCACATCCCGTCTCCCCGCGCGCCCTCTTGCGGCTTGGCGAGCGGCTCGGACCGCCTGGGCTCGCACGTGCCGTAAGGGCTGCATTGTCCCCGGCCAGGACGCTGGCTGAAGGCCGCTTCGCCGAGGAGCGAACCCGCGCGTGGTTCGCCGGTCACGCAGCCCACTCGATGCTGCCGCTCGAGCGCCGGCCGAGCGCCGGTTTCGGCATCGCGCTGGCCGTGCTCGGGCATGTTGTCGGGTGGCCGTTCCCAGGTGGAGGCTCCCAAGCGCTGGCGAATGCACTCGCCGCACGGCTGCGCGAGCTCGGCGGCGAAGTTCGGACGTCGAGCCCGGTCGACTCGCTGCCCCGAGCGGATCTCGTGCTCGCGGACGTCGTGCCGCGGGAGTTGCTGCGGCTGGCCGGCGAGCGTTTGCCCGGCCGCTACGCCCGTCACCTGCGCGACTACCGCTACGGCCCTGGGGCCTTCAAGGTCGACTGGGCTCTCGACGGCCCGATTCCGTGGCGCGCGGCCGAGTGCCGGCGTGCCGGCACCGTTCATCTGGGCGGATCGCTGGATGAGATCTCGGCCTCGGAGTGGGGCGCCTGGCGCGGCCGCCCAGCCGGGCGGCCGTTCGTCCTCCTCGCCCAGACGAGCCTGTTCGATCCGACACGGGCTCCGGCAGGCAAACACACCGCCTGGGCGTACTGCCACGTCCCGAACGCGTCGGCCGACGACATGACCGAGCGGATCGAGACGCAGGTCGAGCGTTTCGCACCGGGATTCCGCGACCTCGTGCTCGCCCGACACACGATGGGGCCGATCGAACTCGAGGCGCGCAACCGCAATCTCGTCGGAGGAGACGTGAACGCGGGTGCAATGGATCTCGGCCAGTTGCTCTTCCGGCCGGTGCGCAAGCTCGTCCCCTACCGGACGCCGATCGAGGGCGTCTATCTCTGCTCCGCTGCCACCCCTCCCGGCGGAGGCGTGCACGGCATGTGCGGCTACTCGGCGGCGCGCGTCGCGCTGAGGGATCTCGAGCGGCGGACGTAGGATCGGCGCGTGCTCGCCGCCGACTGGGTGACGATCTCGGCGCTGGCGACGGCCGGCGGAACGCTCGTGCTCGCGCTCGCCACGTTTGCCTCGGTGCGCTCGGCGAACCGAGCCGCGCGGGTCGCCGAGCTATCGCTCTTAGCCGGCCTTCGGCCGCTGCTCGTTCCCTCGAAGTTAGACGATCCTCCTCAGAAGATCGGCTTCGTCGACGACAAGTGGGTGTTGGCCGAGGGCGGTCGGGGCGTCGCCGAGGTGGGGGAAAACGCGATCTATCTCGCACTCGCTCTCCGAAACGTTGGTGCCGGAATCGCGGTTCTCGACGGATGGCGCTTCCTTCCGGGCCGGCTGCTCGACCTTGAACACCCGGAGCCGGACGACTTCACGCGGCTCACGCGCGATCTCTACGTCCCGGTCGGCGACGTCGGCTTCTGGCAAGGCGCGTTTCGCGACCCGGCCGATCCCGAGTTTGCGGCTGCCAGGCAGGCGATCGAGGGGCGCGACTGGCTGACGATCGACCTCCTCTACAGCGATTACGAAGGCGGACAGAGGATGATCAGCCGGTATGTGCTCAACCCGCGGGAAGACGGCGCCTGGCTCGCCGCGGCCGGCAGGCACTGGAACCTCGACCGGGCGGATCCGCGGCCGCGGTAGCTCGGCCCCCGTTCAGGACCAGGGGCGAAGGCACGGTCGAGCTGTCCGCTAGGGACGGGTTCTTCGAGCGCGTCAGTGCTGACAACACTTGCATGTCTCCCCCAAGGACGCCATCGCCGTGGGAGAAAAGCCACACCTTCGTTTCACTAGACCCGTCGGTTTGCGGCAGTTCGTTGGGTCAGACCCGAACGAACCGCCTGCCCCGTCGGCCGCGACGAGCCGCGATCAGCGTGGCCGCAGCGAGGACGCGTCAACGACCTCGAAGTCCGAGCCCTTGACCTGACCAAGGGTGTGGAGCTGGTCGTTCGACCAGCCGGGACTCGGGGCGCCGCTGATGTACCAGTTGGATCCGTTGTCCGCGAGCAGCATTCCGTAGCGCTTCAAGGCCGTCAGCACGATCCTGGCCTGGCGCGGGAACGGACGGACGTCGAAGCTCGCCTTCAGCCGGACGCGCAGGCCCATAGGCGGCAGCGAAGGATCGTCGGACGAGCTCGCATAATGTCGCGCCGGGTAAACGAAGGCCCGCCGCGTCCGCGACGCAGTGAAACGAAGCGCATGGTCGATGACGCCGCGCCTCGCCTCGTCCCAGCGCGCGAGCCCGGGGAAGATCGGCAGGCCGGCCGCGTCCGCTGACGTCCAGGTCGCGGGTCGAACGCGGTTCGAACCCAGGCTCCAGGTCGCGCCGGCCCAGGCGTGCCAGCGACCTCCGGAGCGGCTGAGCCCGCCGAGCTCATAGAGCCGGCAAGCGTCGCGGTCGACGAGCAGCGCGTGATGATCGCTTCCGTACTCGACGTGGACGCGCTTGGGAATCGGATACCCGACGCGGTCGCTCTCGTCCGCGTACTGGAACGACACCTTCGCCCTCGGCGTCTTGCTCGTGACGACGTCGAACGGGATCCCGATCGGCCCGCCGTCCCACGTCCCCGAGCCGAAGTCGGCGTGCAGGCCGGTAGCGAGTCCGATCGAGCGGATCAGGGTCGCTGAGTTCGTCGCGACCGGAAGCCTGTCGACGCGCTGATTCCAGGGGTTCGTTCGCGGGAAGATGGAGCAGCGCGGCGCGTTAGGCAGCCGAAGGGCAGCGGCGGAGCCGGACAAACCGGCAATGACGAAAACAACGGCGAGTACGCGGACGGCGCGCATTCCGCTTGTATCGGCGCTACTGCCGCTGCGCCTTGAGCTTGGCTTTGTGCGCCCTCTTCATGGCCTGGTAGTTCTCGAGCGCCTCCGCGGAATCGACGTCGCCGAGTGTCGGGTGCGTCGGTGCAAGCTCGCGTGCCGTCTCGACACCGAAGCGCTTCGCGAGCACAGCACTGAGCGACTTGATCGTCATCTCCCCAAAGCCCGGCAGCTCCGAAAGCCGGCGGTGCAGGTCGGCGCCGTCCGATGCGTCCGTCCAGAGGCGCGCGGCGTCCCCGCGGTACTCCTCGGCCACGATCGCTGCGATCTCCTGCACCCGTCGCGCCATGTTGGCCGGGAAACGGTGGATCGCCGGCTTTTCGCGGAACGCAGCTTCGAGCTTCGCGGGATCGGTTGCGGCGATCTTGGTCGGATCAACCGTCCCCAGCCGCTGCTTCAGCTTCAACGGTCCGCTGAAGGCGGTCGGCACCGGCACCTGCTGATCCAGGGCGAAGCCCATCAGCAGGGCGAACGGCTCGCGCGCGATCAGCCGGTCGGCTTCGTCGTTGCCGGTGTAATAGAGGCGATCCGGCTTCGTCGTGGTCGCCATGTCGAGAGCCTAACGCTATTGCTCGTCGAGCCAGCGGCGAGCCTCGCCGACCGAGCGCAGCCTGACTACGCGTGCGTCGGCGGCGAACTCTCGCGGCCATTCGTGCCGGTGCCTGATCCAGGACCGAAGCGTCCAGACAAACAGGGAGTTCCACCCCAAAAAGCCGCCGCGCCAGCTCTCCCGGTTGCCGCTCCAGAGCTCGACGTCATCGCGGATCCGTGTGGACGTGCGCCGCCAGAGCCGCCGCAGGGCAACCCTGAGCGGCGGATCCAGCCAGACGATCCGGTCCGCGGCTCCGAGTACGAGGTCGCCGAGCTTGGGCTCGTAGTTGCCGTCGATCACCCAGCCTTCGTGCGCAGAGGCCATGAATTTGCGGACTCGGGCCTGCAGCTCTTCGGCGCTCGCCTCGGTCCAGTTGGGGCCGTGATGGACAGCGTCGAGCTCGAGATAGGGGACGCGCAAACGCTCGGCGAGCTCGCGCGAGAAAGTGGTCTTGCCAGAGCAGCTGATCCCTTTGACGTTGACGCGCACGGGGCAAGCGTAGGCGGCCGCTGGGGCGCGCTATTGTCGAGCGTATGACCGACCCCGTCGACAGGGCGAAGGAGGTCGTTGAGTCTCTCGAGCATCCGATTGAGACCGCGAAGGAGCTCGAGAAGGAGGCGGCGGAAGGCAGCAGCCCCCGAACGCCAGTGATCGCGATCACCGGCGTCGGCCTCGTCGCCGGCCTGGTCGTGGTGATCGTGCTCGCGATCGCGCTGACGGTCTACTTCGTCTACGGCGGTAAGTAGGCCGCGCTCACTCGGAAAGCGACGCGAGAACCGCGTCGAGGTTCGCTCGCCAGATCTCCTCGGGAACAATCGGGACGACGTCGTCCCAGATCGCCGCGAAGCTCCCGATCAGTTGCGGGATCCGAGCAGGACGAGCCATGAACCACCAGTGGAGGTGCTCGGAGCCATCGCCCCACCGGCAAACGTGGACGCGGCCAATCTCACCCACGCTTCGGACGGCACGCTCGATGCGCCCGATCAGAACGCCGCACTCCGCGGCGAGCTCCTCCGGTAGGTCGCCCGGCTCTGCGTAATGCAGACGCGGCTCCAGGAGCAGGATGACCGGAAGCCCGCTCGGCCCGGGAGACCCCAGCCGCCATCGTTCGGTCGTCCACAGGTAGACCCCGTCGGGCTTGGCGCAGGCTTGGCAATCCACGCCTCCTTCGCCGTATCTGGGCTCCTCGTACTTGAGCGGCGGCTGAAGCCTGCGAGGTCGCAAATCGCCGTCGAATGGAAAGGTCTCCCACTCGTGGACGGGCGGCATTCGCAGATCGTTCGCAACGCGTTCGTAGAACTGTTCGGGCGTTTCGGCCATGGGCCGGCCGATGTTAGCGTCGCTTTGGAGTGCCTTTGCGGACGCTCCTGCAAGCTACGCTGGACGGGTGGACCCGCTCGCGCCTTTTAGTCCTGAAACGCGCACGTGGTTCGAGCGCACGTTCTCCGAGCCTACCCCTGCGCAGGTGCTTGGCTGGCCGGCGATCGCGACCGGCGAACACACGCTGATCCAGGCGCCGACCGGCTCCGGAAAGACGCTCGCGGCCTTTCTCTATGGGATCGACAAGTTCACCCCGGAGCCCGGCGAGGGGCTCCGCCTGCTCTACGTCTCGCCGCTGAAGGCGCTCAACTACGACATCGAGCGCAACCTTCGCGGGCCGCTGGCCGGGCTTCGCTCTGAGCTGACCGTGGCCGTTCGCACAGGTGACACGCCGCAGAAGGAGCGGCAGCGGATGCTTCGTCACCCGCCCGACATTCTGATCACGACGCCTGAGTCGCTCTTTCTGATGCTGACTTCGCAGGCGCGGGAGATCCTGCGCGGTGTCCAGACGCTGATCCTGGATGAGGTGCACGCCGTTGCGGGGACGAAACGCGGCGCGCATCTGGCGCTGTCGGTCGAGCGGCTCGACCGTCTCGTCGGGACACGTCAGGGGTCTGACCCCGGACAGGTCCAGCGGATCGGGCTGTCGGCCACGCAGCGACCGCTGGAGGAGATCGGGCGGTTCGTCTCCGGCGGACGCGAGATTCAGCTCGTAGACGCCGGCCGGGCCAAGGAGCTCGACCTCGAAATCGTTGTGCCCCTCGACGACATGACCGTGCCCGAAGAAGGCTCCTACAACTCGGTCTGGCCGTCGATCTATCCCGAGATCCTCAAGCTCGTCTCGGAGCACCGCTCGACGATCGTCTTCGTCAACAACCGCCGACTCGCGGAGCGGCTGGCGCTCCGGCTGAACGAGCTGGCGAACGAGGGATCAGACGAGCCACGCGAGATAGCGCGCGCCCACCACGGCTCGCTCGCGCGCGAGCAGCGGCTGGAGGTCGAGGAACTGCTGAAGAAGGGCCAGATCCCGTGCCTGGTCGCCACCTCGTCGCTCGAGCTCGGGATCGACATGGGCGCCGTCGACCTCGTGATCCAGGTCGAGAGCCCGAAATCCGTCGCCCGCGGGCTGCAGCGGATCGGCCGCGCGGGCCACGAGCTCGGCGCCATCTCGAAGGGCCGCATCTTCCCCAAGTACCGGGCCGACCTGCTCGAGGCCGCGGTGGTCGCGAAACAGATGCGGGAAGGCGCGATCGAGGAGACGGTGATCCCGCGAAACCCGCTCGACGTGCTCGCGCAACAGATCGTGGCGATCTGCGCCGACGAGGAGATCGAGGTCGAGGAGCTTCACCAGCTCGTGCGCCGTGCCTATCCCTTTGCGGAGCTCTCGCGCGTCCAGCTCGAGAACGTTTTGGACATGCTCGCGGGGCGTTACCCGTCGGACGAGTTCGCAGAGCTTCGGCCGCGGATCGTCTGGGACCGAACCGCCGGGGTCGTCCGGGGACGGCAAGGAGCGCGCCGGCTCGCGGTCACCAACGCCGGCACGATTCCGGATCGCGGCCTGTTCGGCGTCCACCTGGTCGACGGCGGTGGGCGGGTTGGCGAGCTCGACGAGGAGATGGTCTACGAGGCGCGCGCGGGCCAGACCTTCTTGCTCGGCGCCTCCACTTGGCGGATCGAGGAGATCACGCGCGACCGCGTGCTCGTCTCGCCGGCACCTGGGGTCCCCGGTGCCGTGCCGTTCTGGCGGGGTGAGGGAGTGGGGCGGCCCTACGAGCTCGGGGAAGCCGTCGGCGCCGTCTCCCGTGAGCTGGCTGCGCTGCCCGACGCAAAGGCAAAGGCGAAGCTGCGCGACGAGCACGCACTCGACGAACGCGCCGCCCAGAACCTGCTGCGGTTTCTGAGCGAGCAGGCCGCCGCGACCGGCGCGCTTCCCTCTGACCGCACCATCGTGGTCGAACGCTTCCGGGACGAGATCGGCGACTGGCGGCTCTGCATCCTGACACCGTTCGGCGCCCGGGTGCACGCCCCGTGGGCGCTCGCGCTCGCGGCGCGCGTGCGCGAGTCGCTCGGCCTCGACGCCAACGCGATCTGGTCGGACGAC
>Ga0207693_10001753_pt1 | contig 19053 bp, 17 predicted proteins | sample LARL81metaG_FD_184347 | JGI IMG/M metagenome (GOLD analysis project Ga0207693, IMG submission 184347) | Corn, switchgrass and miscanthus rhizosphere microbial communities from Kellogg Biological Station, Michigan, USA - LAR L8-1 metaG... | ecosystem: Host-associated > Plants > Roots >...
GTGATGATGCCCTGGTACTTGCCAGAGGAAATGGCTGTCTGCATCTGGCTGTACTGGGTGTTCGAGCTGTTGGCGGCGTCGAAGACCGTGATCTTGATGCCGTTCTTCGCCGCCACGGCCTGGGCGTTGGCCAGCATGCCCTTGTCGTAGTCGTTGGCGACCGCGTACGACAGGTACGCGACGTTATAGGTCTTCCCGCTTGCCGAGGATGACGATGTTGCTGCTGACGACGCACTGCTGCTGCTTGAGCTCGATCCCCCCGAGCTACTGCACGCGGCAAGCGCCAGCGCGGCGGCGACGAAGCCCGCTGCGGGCACGATGCTGCGTGAGAACGATCGTCCGAAAGATGGAGACATGGCGCTCCTGTTCGCTATCGAGTTCGAATGAGCCCTTCCGATGACCATTTTCGATATCATCAGTGGTCTGGAGGCTACTGCGGAATAATCGACTCGTCAATAGATAATCGAGTCACCCGCTCTATCGTTTCGGTTGCGTTTCGGACACCGGTCATGACAAGGCGCTGGGCTCACGCGAGAGTTTGCACGCTAAATCGCCGGAGCGCCTGAACTCGATCCGGCCAAATGCCTTTCCCTTTGCGGTCTGGAATCTGGTCTGGAACCTCACCCGCACGGCGGGCCGCCTGGCGCCGGCGTTGACAACCCGGCTACGCGCCGCGCCAGCCCTGCCGATGACACCCTCCTGTCGCCGCAGTTGTAGGCTAGCCTCTTGTCCGATTGTCAGATCGTCAGACAGTAACTCGGGGCGATGGCGATGTCAAGGAGCGGTCTCAGGCTGTTGTGCCTGCACTGCGCGCTGTAATCCGGCGCCAGGGCGCAACGCGGCAGCCGGTCGCACCCTGGCGAGACGACCGTGTCACGGGGCGGAGGTAACCAAGAAGGCGACGCGGGGCAGCGTTACGGCTTCTCCTCAGCGCCGGCTCCGGTCTCTTTGAGGACAGCCTCAGCCACCCTGAAGGATTCGAGGGCGGCAGGCGCTCCGCAGTACGCGGCCGTCTGCAAGAGCACTTCCTGGATTTCTTCTATGGTGCAGCCATTGCGCATGGCGCCACGGACGTGCACGGCAAACTCGTGCATCCGGTTCTGGGAAGTCAGAATCGCCAGGTTAATCAGGCTGCGCGTCTTCCGGTCCAGTCCCGGTCGGCTCCATACCAGTCCCCAGCAAATCTCAGTTACGTACTCCTGAATCGAGCTCGAGAAATCTGACGTTGCCGATATAGACCGATTGACATGCTCATCACCAAGCACCTCGCGGCGAATCGTCATGCCACGCTCGATCGCCGCGCCGTCAGAATCCAGCATCCGCGCTCCAGGACATTCAGACCGCCCCTCATCTTGTCTGATTGTCAGACGGTAGGACTGTATCCCATACGATCAGACCGTGTCAACGAAGCCGCAGCGCGCTTGGCGGCGCTTACGCACGCGGATTGAACGGATCGGCGATACCGCTTCCCGAGTCGATCCAGACGCTCTTGACCTCGGTGTATTCCTCGACCGCCGCCGCCCCGTTCTCGCGGCCCAGGCCGCTTTGCCTGACTCCTCCGAACGGGACGGCGTAGCTCGTGCGCCGGTAGGTATTGATCCACACGGTTCCGGCACGCAGCCGCGCGCAGACCCGGTGAGCTCTGGCGATGTCCCGGGTCCACACGCCGGCGGCGAGACCGTACAGCGAGGCGTTGCCGATGGCGATCGCCTCGTCTTCATCGACGAACGGGATCAGGCAGACGACTGGCCCGAAGACCTCTTCCTGGGCGATGCGCATGTCGTTGCGCACCTTCCCGAAGACGGTGGGCTCCATGAAGAGACCATCCCGGAACTGGGCTCCCGACGGATGCCTGCCGCCGGTCAGCAGCGTCGCGCCCTCGTCGAGAGCGACGGTGACGTAGTGCTTCACCTTGTCGTACTGCGCGCGGCACGACAAAGGCCCCATCTCCGTGCCTGGGTCAAGCGGATGGCCGAGGCGGATGCGCTCGGTGCGCTGGACCAGCCGCGCCGCGAGCTCTTCATAGATCTCCTGGGCGATCAGGACACGCGAGCCCGCCAGGCATGTCTGGCCCGCGGCTGCGAATATCCCGGCGACGACTCCCTCGACCGCCCGGTCCAGGTCGGCGTCGGCGAACACGATGTTGGGTGACTTCCCGCCGAGTTCGAGCGAGATCCTCGTGAGGTGGGCAGCGGCCGTCGTCGCGATCTGCCGCCCGACGTGCGTCGAGCCGGTGAACGCGATCTTGTCGATCCGGTCGTCGGCGGTCAGCCACGCCCCTACCCGGCCATCTCCGGTCACGATGTTCACCACGCCCGCCGGGAAGCCGGCGGCCTCGATCATTTCGCCGAGGACGAGAGTCGACGCCGGCGTGACCTCGGACGGCTTGACCACCATCGTGTTGCCCATCGCCAGGGCGGGGCAGAGTTTCCACATCAGCAGGGCCAGCGGGCTGTTCCACGGGGTCACCGCGGCAACCACGCCTACTGGTTCGCGCACCGTGTAGACGAACATGTCCGGTGCGCTGGAGGGGATCGTGTACCCGCCGGCGGTCTCGGCCAGCCCGGCGAAATAGTTGCAGTAGTCGGTGAGTCCCTTCGTCTGGGCCAGGACCTCGCGAAGCACCTTGCCGTTCTCGCGAACCTGGAGGCGTGCCAGGTCATCGGCCCGCTCCGAGATCAGCTCGCCAAGACGGCGCAGGAGCCGCGCTCGCCGGACCGGCGAGGTCCGCGGCCACCCGCCGGTGTCGAACGCCGTCCTGGCGGCCGCGACGGCCGCGGCGACATCCGCCTGGCTCGCCGAAGGCAGCACTGCCCATGACTGACCGTCGACGGGACTGACCAGTGAGAACGGATCTCCCTGCCCATCGGTCCACTCGCCGCCGATGAGCATCAGGTAATCCGTGCGCGGCTCATCCATCGAGTTCCTGCCGCAGGGTTTCCGCCGGGATCTCGATATGCACGCCGGTTCGTTCCTCTTGGAGCAGCATCGCCACGCGCGAGTCCCGGTCGCCCCAGCCGCGGGCGAGCGCCTCGGTCATCTCGGCGAACGTGAGGCCCGCCATCCGCATGGGGATCCCCAGCTCGCGCCCGAACTCGGTCGCCAGTCCCACGTCCTTGTGCGCCAGCCGCAGGGTGAACGCCGGGACGTCGAAGGAATGGCTCAGGAACTGCGTGGCCAGTGCATCGAAGGTGCGCCGGCGTCCGACAGCGCCCATGCGCAGAGCGCGCCACAGATCGAGCGGGTCGACGCCGCCCCGCACGCCCAGGGTGAAGACCTCGGCGATGGCGACGTTGATCATGTACCCGACGCAGTTGTGCGCCAGCTTGGCGACCGTGCCCGAGCCGATGGGGCCAACGTAGAGCTGCTCATCGCTGAAGGCGCTGAGCAGGCCGCGGTGGCTGTCGAACGTGCCGCGATCGCCGCCCACGTAGACCGACAGCTTTCTCGTGCGCGCACCGGAGGGTCCGCCGCTGACCGGCGCGTCGCAGACGACGCCGCCCTTGGCCCTGAACGCCTGCTCGATCTCCCGGACAGTGGTCGGTGAATTCGTCGACAGGTCGAAGAGCACCTTGCCCTCGTGCGCCGACCGCAGCAGTCCGGACGGCCCGAGAGCGACCTCCTCGACCACCGCCGGGGTGGGCAGCGAGGTGAAGACCACGTCGACGGCCGCCATCACCTCGGCCGGCGTGTCAGCCCATGCCGCGCCGGCCGCGAGGTGCGGCTCGGCGGCGGCTCGCCGTACGTCATGAACGACCAGGTCGTGGCCCGCGGCTTGCAGATTGGCCGCCATGTGCTGGCCCATGGTGCCAAGCCCGATGAAACCGGCCTTCACGGGGTCTTCTCCGCCCGCACTCGCGCGGCGACGCGCCCGGCGCTCATCGCCGCGGGCCACCCTGCGTAGAACGCGAGATGCGTGATCAGCTCGCCGATTTCTTCCCAGGTCAGGCCGTTGTCAAGCGCGCGCGTCAGGTGGGTGGGCAGCTGCTCGGTCCGTCCGAGCGCTATCAGGGCGGCGACCGTCGCCAGGCTGCGGTCACGCGGCGACAGCCCCGGCCGCTCCCATAGGTCGCCGTACAACACGGACTCGGTGTATTCAATGAGCGCAGGTGCGACGGTGCGAACCGCGTCCCGGGCCGCCTGTGCCGTCGCTGGCACCGCTGTCTCTGCCATGTCGCCCCTTTCTGTTGTCACTTGCGGACCACGGCTACGGCGTCCACCGCGTGAACGCCTGTCCCTTCCCGGCCCACGATCAGCGGGTTTATCTCGCATGCGAGCACGTCCTCGCGCGCCGCGAACCGCGAGATCGCCACCAGGGTCTCGGCCAGCGCCGCGACGTCACCGCGCGGCCGGCCGCGGAATCCGGCGAGCACGGCGCGGTACCGCAGCTCACCGATCATCTGCATGGCTTCTGGCAGCGTCACTGGCGCGAGCCGCACGGACCGGTCACCATAGACCTCGGTCATCACCCCGCCCGCCGCCACGATCACCACGGGCCCGACGCCGTCGTCCCGGCGGTATCCCACCAGCACTTCGCCGACTCCCTCGGCCATCGGCTGGATGAGGAGGCGATCGGCCAGCACACCCGGCTGACGAGCCGGGACGGTCTCGGCAATCGACGCCGCCGCGCGAGCGAGGTCGGCTGGCCCGGCCACGCCGAGGATAACGCCGCCGACGTCGCTCTTGTGCGCGACCTCGCGGTGCAGCAGCTTCACCGCGACCGGGTAGCCGAAGGGCAGCTCGATTCCGGCCGGGTCGGTGAGCACATCACTGACCTTCGCGATCACCGCGGCGACGCCGCCGACTCCCGTGGTCCGCAGCAGCCGGTAACTCTCCTCTTCGTCGAGCGTGACCGTCTCCGCCTGCTCCTCGTCCCCGCCGGGGAAATGGCGTTCCCGCGCAGCCGGCGCCTGCCGGCCGAGGGCCGCAGCGACCACATCGGCGCACGTCTCCGGACTTTGGAAGGCGGGCACGCCGGCCGCGGCGAGGCGAGCTCGCGCGTCTGGGGCGTCCGGGGCCAGGAACGCCACGACCGGGCCGCCGCCCGCCGCGACATCGATAATCGGCGCGACGACCAGCTCGGGCTGCAACCGCGCGGAGGACCCCGCGACGGCCACGACCAGGTCGAATTCACCGCTCCGCAGCAGCACTTGCAGCGTGGTGCTGACCGGTTCATACCGGGTTCCCGCGAGGGTCAGGTCGACGATGGGCGCGGGAGCCGCTGGGAAACCGGCTGCCGCCAGCTCGGCGTATACCGCGTCGCTGGGCTGTCTCACCGCGATTCCGCGCAGCTCCAGCTGGTCGACGATGATGGCCGCCGCGCCGCCCGTCGTGGTCATGACAGCCACCGCCGGCTTCTTGTCCGCCGCGGATCTCGCGGGCACCCGGCCGAGGGCGGGGAGCACTTCGATCAAGCCGTCGAGGCTCGTGACCCTGGCCACGCCGCACGAGGCCAGGAAGGCGTCGGCCACATCGTCGTCTCCGGCGAGTGCCCCGGTATGCAGCAGCGCGATTTCGGCAGCCGGTCCCGACCTGCCGACCCGGAATGCCGCCACCGGCCGGCCGAGGGCGGCCGCGCCCGCACAGAACTCCGCGAGGTCCCTGGCGTGACTGTTGTTCTCGAGGAACAGCAGGTACCCGGTGATACCGGGGTCGCTGAGCGTCGCGAGACCGATTTCACCGATCGAGAGATCCAGTTCGCCGCCGACCGACACCAGGCCGGCGAATCCCGTGCCGAGCGCCTTGCCGCGGGACACGAGCGATCCGATCATGCTCCCCGACTGGGACAGCACGAACACGTCTCCCGCCGGCAGGTCCGGCTCGGCGAAGATCGCGTTAGCGGTCAGCCGCAGATCCCGGCGCAGGTCCACGAGGCCGAGGCTGCTCGGTCCGAGCACTCGCACCCGGCCGGGGCCGGCGGCGGCGAGCAATGCCGCCCGCCGCGCGGTCGCGACCGTTCCCGTCCCGGCGAAGCCGTCGCTCAGCACCGTCGCCACGGGGATGCCAAGGTCCGCGCACTCCGTCACGACACCCGCGACGCTGTCCGCGCCGACCATGATGAACGCATGATCCGGCACCGCCGGCAGCGCGCTCAGGCTCGGCCACGCGCGGCTGCCGCCGACCGACGTCCGGCTGGCGGAGACCGGATAGACATCCCCGCTGAAACCGCCGTCACGCAGGAACCGCAGCGGCCGGGACGCGGCACGGTCGGGCCTTTCCGAGGCGCCCACCAGCGCGATCCGGCGGGGATCGAGCAGCGCCGTCAAGCCGACGTCGGCGAGGTCCCGGCCTTTCCGCGCGCCGGTCATGACGCGCGCTGACTGAATCGCGTCCCGAACACGCTCTCCGCGATCCTGTTGCGCAGCATCTCCAGCGAACCGCCGGCGATCATCCACCCGCGCGTCCGGCGCAGGCAGTATTCCACTAGCGTCTGCGTGCTATAGCCCATAGCCCCCATGACTTGCAGCGACTCGTTGGCTGCGTTGAACCCCGCCGTGTTGCACGCGTACTTGGCGATCGCCGTTTCACGGGCGCGGGGAAGGCCATCGTGCAGATCCGTGGCCGCCCGGTACAGCAGTAGCTGCGCGGCATCCAGTTGCACCGCCATCTCCGCGAATTTCCACTGCACTCCCTGGAATTCACTCAGGGTCCTGCCGAACTGCTTACGGGTGGCGGCGTGGTCGCGAGCGGTGGTGAAGCACAGCCGTCCGAGGCTGAGCGCACGCGTGGCGTTGCCGATCCGCTCTACGTTGAACGCGCTGATCTGGCGCTTGAAGCCATCGGAGTCGATCAGCACGTTCCCGGCCGGGACCCGGCAGTCGTCGAAGGTCAGCAGCGACCATTGCTCACCGCTCATGTACGTCTCCGGCGGGCCGACCGTGAGCCCGGGCGCGTCACGTTCCACGATGACCGATCCGATGCCCCTGGCTCCGGGGCCGAACCGGACGTACACCAGGAATACGGTCGCGTCCGTGCTGTTGGTGGACCACATCTTGGTGCCGTTCACCACGCACCAGTCGCCCTCGACGCGCGCCGTAGTGCGGAGGTCGGTGACGGCCGAGCCGGCTTCCGGCTCGCTCATCCCCAGCGCGATCAGCCCGGTTCCGTCCAGCAGCGGCGGCAGGATGCGCTCACGCAGCTTCTCGCCGGCATACTCGGAAAGGGTCCGGATGGCCCCGAAGTTGCCCGCCTGGAAGACGTCCGCGGAGGTCGGGCACACGGCCGCCAGCTCCTCCATGACCAGGACGGCATCAAGCAGGGCGGCGCCGCCGCCGCCGTGCGCTTCAGGGAGCGCCAGGCCGAGCAGGGACTGCTTGCCCAGCGCGACCGCCAGGTCCCAGGGATAACTGGGATCGTGAGCACGCTCGAGCGCCCGGTCGGCCAAGGTGCGCCGGGCGAAGCCGCGCACCGAGTCGCGGAGCGCCTCCTGTTCTGGGCTGAGCCCGAAATCCACCCTTGCTCCCTTCGGTCAGGAACCCGCCCGCGCGCGTTCGTAGCCACGCAGGAGCCCGAGGATGTCGCTGACCGATCCCGTGCCGAGCGAGCTGTCGACTACCGCGTCCGGGTCCACTCCGGCGGGCACCAAGATGTCCGAAGTCAGCGTCGTGAACTTCGCACCGAGCTGGGCATCGGTCATCGGGTTGGACGGCTCGCCGAGCGGCTGCGCGACCGCGAAGCGCAGTGCCGGGGCCCCGCGCTGCCTGATGAGCACCTCGGCGGGCCGCTCGGCCGGGTACCGCGACGTCAGTGCCTCGTCCGGCCGGACCTGCACGCGCCTGGCCAGGTCACGAACGCGCGGATCCTCCCACACCTCCGGCGTGAATTCTCGCAGGCCCGGGCTGCCGCGCAGCAGGGTCACCGCGACGGCGTACGGGATGCTCAGCTGGGCCTCGAGCACGGTGGCGACGTCGATGCCGGCGTGATGAGACGCGACCTCGTAGGTCATGACCTCGACTGAATCGATAGCCGGCACGTGGAGCTGGCCGCCGTCGAGAGCGGCCAGGACGCAGTCGATCGGTCCGTGCAGATGACGGCAGCACGGATAGGGCTTGACGTACGTGTTCAGGGCCGCCCACTGCTCGCCGAGGCCATCGACCAGGCGGGAGCTGTCGTACGAGTCACCGGCGAACGCCGAGAAATATCCGGGAACGGAATCGAAGATCTCCGGCGGGCCGGTCAGCCCTCGCCGGGCCATCTCGACGGAGAGCAGGCCGTCGCGGGCAGCCTTGCCCGCATGGACCCGCTTGACCTCCGCGCCGCTTTGCAGGAACGCGAACAACCCGCCGGCGTGGCAGGCGGCGACGCCGAAGGCGCTCGCGGTCTGCTCGGCGCTGAGCCCGCGCAGCACCGCGCACGCGGCGGCCGCGCCGAACACCCCGGCCAGCGGGGTGTTGTGGAAGCCGCGTCGCCACGTCGACGGATGCCCCGCCGCCGCGATCCGCGCGGCCACCTCCACGCCGATCACGATCGCGCGCAGGACATGGTCGCTGTCCGCTCCCGTGGCCTGCCCCGCGGCCAGCGCGGCCGACACGACGGGTGCGCTGGGATGCGACGATCCCGGGGTGTAGCCGTCGTCGAGTTCGAACCCGTGCGCGGCTGTGCCGTTGACCAGGGCGGCGCCAGCCGGGCTCAGCCGTCCGCCGCCGATGACCATCGCGTCGTCGCCCGCGTAGTTCTCACTGGCGAGGCCGAGAACAGCATGGGCGGCCGGGGTCTGGGAGCCGACGATCGCGGCACACAGGTAGTCGAGGAGCAGCCGCCGAGCCTGGTACTGAACATCAGCTGGCAGGGCGCTTTCCTTGGCGCTGACCCACATGGCAAGTGCCGTGGTCAGGCCGGACCGGGCTGGCGCTAGCATCGCATGCCTTTCTCGTGCCTGATCTGGGACACATAATCGAAAGTAACACCAGAAAATCGTTTGTCAACGTTAAAATCGATCATAATGCCCGCTCGCCCGCCGCCTCGAACAGCGGAATGCTGACCTCGTCGTGGTCCTCCCAGGTGAGCTGCACCCGGTCCGAGATGGCGACCCGGTCGACGTCGTCCGTCACGATCTCGCTGGCGACCCGGAAGCCCTCATCGAGATCGACGAGCGCGTACACGTACGGGGTCCGTTCCCGGAAGAACGGCTGCCCGTCCCGGCGCACGACGGTACAGCTGTAGATGGTGCCCTCGCCGTGCGAGAGCTTGAGCTCGAGATCGCCGGAACCGCATTCCGGGCAGACGGCGCGCGTGAAGAAGACAACGCGGCGGCAGTTCTGGCATTGCTGATAACGAAGCTCGTGCCTGGTTGTGGCCGCCCAGAAAGGCTCCGAGTCCGGCTCGGGCTGGCGCGGCAGGGGACGGGTCGTCATTGTCATTCCCTTCCCAGGATCACGGTCCCGCCCACGTGGCGAGAGCCAAGCAGTACCCCGTTGCCGTGCGCGACCGCCAGGCGCGCGCCGGCGACCTGCGCGGTGGACTCACCGCGCAGCTGCCGTACGGCCTCGATGAGCAGGAACAGGCCCCGCATGCCCGGCTGGTTCGAGGAGAGGCCGCCCCCGTCGGTGTTCAGCGCCGGCCCGCCAGGCCGGTCGAACCGGAGGCGGCCGCCCTCGACGTAGCTGCCGCCCTCTCCCTTGGCGCAGAAGCCGAGATCCTCCAGGAGCACGAGCGTGGTAATCGTGAACGAGTCGTACACCATCGCCACGTCGATATCAGCCGGCGTCACGCCGGCCCGCTGAAACGCCTTTGGCCCGCTCCTCGCCGCGGCCGAGACGGTGATGTCGTGGTCCGCGCCCTGATAGCTGACCGCCATGCCAGTCCCCAGGATCCAGGCCGGCGGTTTCGGCAGGCTGGCGGCCAGGTCTTCGGCCACGATCACGACGGCGCCGCCGCCATCGGTCACGAGACAGCAGTCGAGCATGTGCAGCGGGTCAGCGATCATCCGCGAGTTCAGCACGTCGGCTACCGATATCTCGCCGGTGTTCTTGATCCCGATGTCGGTCAGGCCCTGCATCGCCATCGGGTTCCGCTGCGCGTGCGCCCGGGTCGTGACGGCGATCTCGGCCAGCTGCTCGGGAGTGGTCCCGTACGCATACGCGTGACGGGCGGCGACCAGGGCGTAGTTGGCAACGATATTCATCCCGAACGGTGCCTCGATATTGTCGGCCGAGCTTGGCTGCCCGCGTCCGGTCCCGGCCATCGGCGGAATCACGACGTGCCCGCTGCGCGGTGTCTCGCCGTAGGTCAGCAGCGCCACCTTCGCCTCGCCCGCGGCGATCGCGCGGCACGCATCGGCTGCGAACAGCTCGAAGGAGCTGCCGCCGACGTCGGTGGTGCCCAGCACGTCAGGGTCGAGGCCCAGGTACTCCGCGACCTCGAGGCCCGGATGGGCCGCCGCTTCCCCGGCGTCATACAGCGCGTCGACGTCGGCCAGGGTCAGCCCGGCATCCTCGAGCGCTCGCACCGCGCTCATGGCCTTGATGGCCAGCGGGCCGTAGGAGGAATTGTTCCGGTATGGGTACTCGTATATTCCGGCGATGGCCGCTCGAGGCCGCAGACCCGTCATTAACGTCCTTTCGCGAATTCACTGGCCCGGTGCCGGCCGTCAGTTGTCAGCGCTGATCTCGTTCAGCCGCGCGACGGCTTCGATATAGCTCTCGATCATGGAGTAGACGACCTCGGCGGCCGGCCGCACCGAGCCGAGCATGCCGACGGCCTGACCGACGAAATAGGACTGCAGGCGGTACGCCTCCGGCGAGCCCGCGGCGGCCGCCTGCCCGATCTTCTGGAACGCGCTGTCGCTGATCATCTCCATCAGCGGCATGGGCAGCGGGCCAGGGCTGTCCGCCGACTCCCACTCGTCGTGCCAGGCCGAGCGCAGCTGCCTGGCGAGCTTCCCCGTCCGCACCCGCGAGCGCATCGTGTCCGCGGACGAGGCCGCGGCGAACTTCTCGCGCACGGTGGCGTCGGTCTCGGACTCTTCGGTCATCAGCCACACCGATCCGGTCCACACGCCCGCGGCCCCCAGCGCGATCGCGGCCGCTATCTGCCTCCCGTCGGCGATCCCCCCGGCGGCCAGTACGGGGATCGGCGCTACCGCGTCGGCGACCTGCGGTGTGAGCACCATCGTGGTGATCTCGCCGGTGTGCCCGCCGGCTTCGTGTCCCTGCGCCACGATCAGGTCGACTCCGGCCGCTGCCTGCCTGCGGGCATGCTCCACCTTCCCGACCAGCGCGGCGATCGGCACGCCATTGCTCTTGGCGCGAGCGACGAGTTCCGGCGACGGGATGCCCAGCGCGCTGGCCACCAGCTTGACCGGATGTGCGAACGCGACATCGAGCAGTGCCTTGACGTTCTGGTCCTCGTACTGGACGGCCGCGGCCGGGCGCAGCCGGAAGTCGTCACCACTGCTGATGATGCCGTACCGCAGCAGCAGGTCACGAGCGAACTCGACGTGCTCCGCGGGGACGCGGGCGGCCGTCTCGCCGGCGCTGAGTCCCTCGTCGCGCCCGGCTAGCTGGGTCGGAATCAGCACGTCGACCCCGTACGGCCGGCCGTGGGTCACCGCGTCGAGCCAGCTCAGTTCCTCGTCGAGCTGATCGGGCGTGAACCGGACCGCGCCAAGCATGCCGAAGCCACCGGAGTTCGTCACCGCGGCGACCACATCCCGGCAATGACTGAACGCGACCAGCGGGAAGTCAAGGCCGAGCATGTCCGTCAGCGCGGTGCGCATCCAGGCCTCCTAGTCGCGTCGCTGCCTGGCGAGGAAGTCCTCGACCGCGCGCCTCGATTCGGGTGTGGACTGTGTTTCCACCTGGCGCAGGCTTTCCCTGTCAAGGAACGTCCCGAAATCCGTGACGACGGCGTCGCGGAAGTTCGCCAGGACCGCGGCGACCGCCGCCGGCGACCAGGCCGCGATGCGCGCCGCCCGCCTGGCCACCTCGGCCTCCAGGTCCTCCCGCGGCACGACACCGTCGACGAGGCCCATGGCCAGCGCCTGCTGCGCGTCGAACCGCTCGCACTCAAGGAACAGCTGGCGGGCCCTGGCCGCGCCCAGAATGCGGGTCAGGCTCCACGGCGCGCCCATGTCGCCGGAAACGCCGACGGCCAGGAAGGCGGTCGTGAACACCGCGCCAGCCGCCGCGATCCGGAAGTCAGCGGCGGCCGCGATGCTCAGGCCGGCGCCGGCGCAGGCACCGTTGATGGCCGCGATCACGGGCTTCGGGCCGTCATACAGGGTCTCGGCGATCCTGGCCACCTGCCTGAGGCGGGCTGCCCGGTCCGGCATTGGCCCTTGCCCGGTCACCTCATCGAGGTTGTGCACATCGCCGCCGGCGCAGAAAGCCCGTCCCGCGCCGGTGATGACCAGCACCCGGACGTCCGGGTCCGCCATCAGCGCCCCGAGCTCGGCCAGCAGCGTGATCATCAGCGACCGGTTGAGCGCGTTCAGCCGATCAGGCCGGTTCAGCGTGATCCAGGCGACGCCGTCACGAACGGATGTCAGCACGGGACTTTCCTCGCCGGGCATCGATTCACGTCCCCTCATCGGGCCAGGTACCCGCCGTCGACAGGCACCACCGCTCCGGTCATGAAGCTGGACCTGGGAGAAGCAAGGAACGCGACGGCCTCCGCGACCTCCTGTGCCGTTCCCGCCCTCCCGATCGGGTGCGCGGCGGCGACGCGTTCCCGCCAGGCGACCCGGCCCTGCTCGGTCGCCAGTTGCTGTGACAGATCGTCCGGGCTGGTGAGGGGGAACGTGGTGTCGATCGTGCCAGGCGCGACAACGTTGGCCCGCAGTCCCGCCGCCGCGTACTCGATAGCGAGCTGCCGGGTGAGATTGATCACCGCGGCCTTGGTGGCGCCGTAGGCGGCCTGGCCGACCTGGCCTGCGACGCCTGAGACCGACCCGATGTTGACGATGCGGCCGTCGCCGTGCGCCAGCAGGCTCGGCAGCGCCTCCCGGCAGTGGACGAAGACGCTCCGCACATTGGTGGCCATGAGGTTGTCCCAGTCGGCGTCGCTGATCTCGCCGAAGGGCGCCCGCAGGAAGCGGCCGGCCACGTTGACCAGGATGTCCAGCCGGCCAAAGGCATCAACCGCGGTCGCGACGCTCTGCCGGGCTACCGCGGCGTCGGCCGCGTCGCCCTGGACTGCCGTGAACCGGTCGCCGCTTCCTTCCGGCGGCGTTACCGGCCGCAGATCCTCGCCGACCACGGCCGCGCCTGCGGCGAGCAGCAGCGCGGTCACCGCCCCGCCAATGCCGCCCGCGGCACCCGTGACGAGGGCGACCCGCCCGCTGAGCTCGCCGGTCACTTGCTCTCCTGTCGCCGTCCCGCCTTGACCCTGGACGCGACTTTATCAGACGATGTGACTGTCGGACGATAATGCTCGAAGGGGCTTGGCGTGACATTGAAGAGCACGATGCAGGGCACTCAGCTCGGTCTGTCAACGATCCTGGCGCGGGCCGCGGGTCCCTACTCTGCCAGCTCCGTCATCACCCGGACGCTGACCGAGCGGTCGGTCGTCACCTTCGGCGAGACCGCGGCGCGGGTACGCCAGCTCGCCGGCGGGCTGCTCGACATCGGCGTTCAGCCCGGAGACCGGGTGGCCACCCTGCAGTGGAACAACCAGGAGCACCTGGAGGTGCATTACGGGGTGCCGGTCATCGGCGCCGTGATCCACACGCTCAACCCGCGGCTGACCGCCGCCGAGCTCGCGTACATCATCGATGACGCGGGCGACCGGGTCGTGATCGCCGATTACGAGCTCCTTGGCGTCCTCGCGCCCGTCCTGGAGCTGACCAGGACGGTCAGGACCGTGATCGTGACCCGTGGACCGGGCGACGCGGACGCCTTGCCGGGCTGGCCGGGCGAGGTAGCCGGGTACGACGACGTCCTGACGCGGGCGCCGGCGCTGGCCGGGCTCCCCGAGATCGCGGAAGACCAGGCGTCAGTGCTCTGCTACACGAGCGGGACCACGGGGCCGCCCAAGGGCGTCCTCTACAGTCACCGGTCACTGTTCCTGCACGCCCTGATGACGTGCACGACCAACGCGCTCGCCGTCGGCGAGACGGACCGGCTCCTGGCCATCGCGCCCCTGTTCCACGCCAACGGATGGGGTTTCGCCTACGCCTCGCTGCTGTCCGGCGCCGACCTGATCCTGCCTGACCGGGTGATGGAGCCCAGACGGCTCGTCAGCCTGATCGTGGAAGAGCGGCCCACCGTCTCGTCCGGGGTGCCGACGGTCTGGACAAGGATCATGGACATCGCGAAAGAAACCGGCGCGGACCTGTCGTCGCTGCGCCTGGTCCAGTGCGGCGGCAGCGCGGTGCCATCGGCGCTGATGGAGTACTACCAGAACGAGCACGGCGTCTTCATCCAGCAGGCGTGGGGCATGACCGAGACGGGCCCGATCGCCGCGGTCTCGAAGCCGCCCAAGCAGGCGGACGCGTCGGCCTACTGGTACTACCGCCGCGCCGCCGGCCGTATCCTGCCGGGCCTCGAAGCCCGGATATGCGACGACAATGGCGACGTCCTGCCCAGCGACGGCGAGGCGATCGGCGAGCTAGAGGTCCGCGGCCCCTGGGTGACAGGCTCGTATTTCGGGGCGGCGGCGACCGACCGGAGCTTTCATGATGGCTGGCTGCGCACCGGCGACGTCGGCACGCTGGACAGCCAGGGCTACATCCGTATCACCGACAGGTCGAAGGACGTCATCAAGTCTGGCGGCGAGTGGATCAGCTCCGTCCAGATCGAGGACCTGCTGGCCAGGTACCCCGGGGTCCTGGAAGCAGCGGTGATCGGCGTACCGGACGATCGCTGGGGTGAGCGGCCGTTGGCCTGCGTGGTGCTCGATCCTGACGCGCCGCCCGCCTTCGCCGAGCTCGAAGAGTACCTGGCCGGGCACATCGCCAAGTGGCAGGTTCCCCGCCTGTGGAAGGCGGTGCCGAGGCTGCCGAGGACGAGCGTCGAGAAGGTCGATAAGAAGGCGCTCCGCCGGACGTATGAAGCCGGCGACATAACCGGGCCAGCAGCGCGACCGCAGGACAGCCTCGAGAACACAAGGTAATGAGCCGTACCTGGATCCCTGGCAGGACTTCGCGGGCGGCGATGCTACGGCGCTAAGCATGAAATCCAGAACAGGCCACGCCACTGGGCTGCGCGCGTGAGCAGATGACCGCCAACCGCCCGGGTCCACCCAGCTGAGCACTCTCCTGCGACGATCAGGTCGCACCAATTTGCCGGGTCAGATAAGCCCGCGATAGTCTCCGCCGTCGAGTCGCAAGCTAGTGCCGCTTATGTAGGCGGCATGCGTCGAGCAGAGAAAGGCGCAGGCCGCGGCGAATTCGCTCGGCAGCCCCATGCGCCCAGTCGGCATGTCCTCAGCCTGCATTCTGCGCGCCTCCTCGAAGGTGATGTTCGCCTCCTTCATATAGGCGCGCGCTACTTCGATCTGCCTGGGTGAGTCAATTCGCTGCGGCAGGAGCTGGTTGATTGTCACGTTGTCTATCGCGACCGTCTTCGACAGGCCCTTCATGACGGCCCACAGTGCCGTCCGCGCGGCCGCCGAGGGCGCCTGGCTCGGGTGCGGCGATGCGACCATGGCCGAGGTGATGCTGACGATGCGGCCGAACTTCCTGGCCCGCATGCCGTCGATAACGGCCCGCACGAGAGCGAGCGGCGTCCAGTAATGCAGGAGCATTGCCTGCTCAAGATCGGCAAGCGAAGCGTCGAGGAAATAGATCGGTTTAGGTCCGCGATTGTTCGTGATCAGGATATCCGGCTCATCCCAGGCGCTGAGCAGCGCTTCCCGCCCCTCATCGGTCGTGATATCCGCCTGCACGGCCCGCACCTCGCCGCCGGCGGCATGTCCCTTGACCGTCTTGGCCGCCGCGGCCAGCCGTTCCTCATCACGGCCGTTGATCGCGACATCAACGCCCTCCTGGGCCAGCGCGACCGCGCAGGCCAGGCCGAGGCCCTGAGAAGAGGCGCAAACGATTGCGCGCCTGCCGCTGATTCCAAGATCCACACCGAGCTCCTCGGTCCATGCATGATCGGTCCACTGCATGAGCTGACCACACGGCGGCATGCTCACGCCGCACTAAGCGCACAGGCCGCTTAGCTCAGGGTAATTCGCCAGGCTTGAATTCTGCGCCCGCCGCGGTCGCTACGACTTATACACGGGGCCTTTGTACAGGGGCTCGCCGTCGTAAATCATGGGCGCTCCAGAGCGGTTGCGCCACAGGTTGTTGTTCTCGTGGTTTCCGCCCAGCCAGCGCTTGAGGGCGGCGTGCGCGTCGCCGCGACGGATCTCCTTGATCTCTTCGACGTCGTCCGGGTCCGCGCATATTTCCACCATGAGACCGTCAGGCGAATCCACGTACAGTGACTTCACGTAGCCGTGGTCCTGAATGTAATGCGATACGCCGTCGGCGAGCAGGCGCTGGTGGATCTCTTCCTGGGTGTCGGCGTCCGTCTCCAGCGCGATGTGGTCCATGAGGTTGGTCTTCCCGATCAGGAAGTACTTGTCGTAGGGCGGCGCCATCTGGAAGTAAGCGAGAGCACTGCCGTCGGCGAGCTCGTAGAAGGTGTGGCAGAATTCCATTCCATTGAATTCGGCGCCCTCGTCGTGGACGTCCTCGGTCCATGCCGCCACGAGCGGAATGCCAAGAAGATCCTCCATGAAGTGCCTGGTCACTTCTTGATCCGCCACCGGATACGCGTGGTGATGCAGCCGGCGCAGCTTACTAGTGACCTGAGCGCCGTCGATCTGCTCTGGCGCCGGAGAAACGGGCGAGTCGGTAGCCATCACTGCCTCCTTCATGCTCTTGGACGCTGCGTGATCGTGTACACGTTCGACGCCGCTTGGCCCCTAACGTTAGTGAGGGCATCCTCGCTTGTCAATGACTCAAACGCTAATTGACAGTAGAATCGATTATTACGCCATGCGCTCGCACGAGAGGCCGGTGCCGCGCGCCGCTGCCGGCCTCCAGGCGGCTTACAGGTGGCCTTCAGGCGGCCGGCGGCCGGCCCCTGAGAAGGGCGTCCGGCCAGTCCGCGCCCAGGGCTGCTTCGTCGTTCCCGGCGGCGGGCCGCAGCCACGCTTTTCTTGCGCAGACGGGGTTTTAATCGAGCCGGCGCCCGCTTATCGAATGCGAGGTATGTACATCGTGCCCCGCGAAGCCACGGCGGCTGCCACGCGCCCCGCGGGCCACTTCGTCGGTCTGTGTGACGGTCACACGTTCTGCCCGATGATGCGGTAAGCTGTATTTAGTCATTTCCGTCGCTACCGAGGGTTCAGAGGTGACAGAGAACAGCACGCGGCCGCTGCGAGTTGAGCGAAATCCCGCGCCCGTGAGGACGCAGGTTATTGACAACTTGCGTCAGGCCATTATTGATCGCCGGTTCCTTCCAGGTCAGCGCCTTATCGAGCGCGAACTTGTGGAATTGACGGGCGTTTCACGGACCAGCATCCGCGAAGCCCTCAGGGAGTTGACGGCCGAAGGCCTCGTGACGAGCGTCCCGAATAAGGGCAACGTTGTCAGCACGGTCAGTGCGAAAGAAGCCGCGCAGCTCTATGAGGTGCGGTCGGCGCTGGAAGGCCTTGCCGGCCGCATTTTCGTGCGTAACGCCTCGGCGAAGGCTCGTTATGACCTCGCGAAGGCGATGCAGGACATCGAGCGAGCGGCAAGCGCTGGCGTTTCTATTCTGGAGTCAAAGGACCACTTCTACGACATTTTGTTTGCCGGCGGCGGCAACGACGCGCTGCGGCTGATTGCGAGCAGCCTGCACGCGCGCATCAGCGTGCTGCGATCGCTGTCCCTGTCCTTGCCTGGCCGCACCGCGCAGAGCCTCACGGAGCTGCACGACATCCTGACGGCGGTGGAGGCGAACGATGCCGACGCGGCCGCCGAGGCATGCTCGCGGCACGTCGAGGCGGCCGGCCGTGCCGCGCTTGAGGCGCTCGCCAAGGGCGAGCCTGCCGAGGTCGGGTAAGGCCTCGCGCTACTCCGGCGCCGGCGCCTCAGCCCGGGCGGCCAGCTCCTCGGCGAGCAACGGCGCCGAGGTCGTTACCGCGTGCACGCCCAGGACAGCGGCGATCTCCATGACCTCGGTGATCTCTTCAGGGGTCGCTCCGTAACCGAGCGCGTTCGCCACGTGTATTTTCAGCCCCGTGCGGTACAAGTGCGTCGCCGCGACATCGAACGCGATGTAGATGAACTCCTTCACCTTGGGCTCGAGGGTGCCGCCGCGCCACGGCACGCCGGAGAACTCCAGGTACGCGGCGAGCAGTTCGGGAGCGAACTGCAGGGTCTCGTCCCAGCTCGAGTGCCAGTATCCCCGCACCCGGGTGAACTCCTCTTTGATCTCCCGCTGCCGCGCGTCCAGTTCCGGTGCCGGCAGCCGGCCCATCCCGCTCAGCACTTCTGTCAGGACCGGCATGCCGACGTTCATCGCGTGGATGCCGAGCGTGGCGGTGAGCTCAAGCACCTCCATGATCTCGGCGCCCGTCGCGCCGTGATCCAGCGCCGCCTTGATGTGCTGACGGACGCCGGGAAGATACATGTGGGTCGCGTTGGCGTCGATCGCGATGTAGATGAACTCCTTCACCTTGGGCGGCAGCGGTCCATGGCGCCACGGCACAGCGGAGAACTGCAGGTAAGCCTCGAGGAAATCCGGGTCCAGCCGCACGACGGCTTCCCATGCGTCGCTCCAGGTGCCGCGCACCTCGATGAACCGCGCCTTGACGTCCTCCTGCCGCGGCGTCAGCGCGGCCGGTACCGGGTTCACGGACACCGGTCAGTCGCCCGGCGACTGCAGGTAGTCCGCCTGGGCGACTTCTTCCGCCCACGTGGTCGTGCCCAGCGAGACCGCCAGGTGCGTCAGGAACGTCTCGCCGGAGGCGCCGTGCCAGTGCCGTTCTCCCGGCGGCACCCACACGACATCCCCTGGCCGGATCCGCCGCGGCGGCTCCCCGGCGGTGCAGATCAGGCCGCCCCCGGCCAGCACGTGCAGTAGCTGCCCGCGCTCATGCTGGTGCCAGAATGTCCGCGCCCCCGGCTGGAAGAAC
>Ga0207693_10001754_pt1 | contig 19046 bp, 19 predicted proteins | sample LARL81metaG_FD_184347 | JGI IMG/M metagenome (GOLD analysis project Ga0207693, IMG submission 184347) | Corn, switchgrass and miscanthus rhizosphere microbial communities from Kellogg Biological Station, Michigan, USA - LAR L8-1 metaG... | ecosystem: Host-associated > Plants > Roots >...
GCATCGGGACGATCGGTCTCGTGTTGGCACGCGATGCGCTGACCGTCTGGGGTCTCGACGTGTCGGAGGAGTCGATCGCGTGCGCGCTCGAGAACGCAGACCTGAACGAGATCCACAACGCGGCCTACTTCGCCGGCAACGTCGGCCAGACCCTCGAAGACTTGCACACCCGGAGCGGCGACCCCGACGTCGTCGTCGTGGACCCGCCGCGCGCGGGCCTCGCGGGTAAAGCGTTGAAGCGCCTCGGCGAGATCGGCGCGCACAGGATCGTCTACGTGAGCTGCAATCCCACGACGCTCGCCGGCGACGTGAAGCGCCTCCGGTCGCAGTACGGCTACGACCTCCGGCGCGTGAAGCCGGTGGACATGTTCCCGCACACGCCGCACGTGGAATCCGTTTCGCTGCTCGAACTGACGTAGGGCACACTTACGACACGTTGTCGGACACCAGGGACTCTGGCACGGACAGTCTGGACCGCCGCGAGTTCCTCGCTCGCGGCGGTCGTCTCGCTCTGGGCGGAGCCGCCGTCGTTGCGCTCCCGGGCTGGGTCACGGCCGGCTGGCGTTCGACGGTCGACCCTCGGGTCGGGGAGCTCGCGGGGTTGGTGCAGGGCACGGTGGTCACGCCGGCCGATTCCGCCTATGACTCGGCCCGCCGGCTCTACAGTCCTCGCTACGACTCCGTCCGTCCAGGGGCAATCGTCTTCTGCGAGACGACGCAGGACGTCTGGCGCACGGTGCGGTGGGCGAAGCGGCACTCGATCCGCGTCGTCGCGCGTGCCGGAGGACATAGCTACGCGGGCTATTCGACATGTCGTGGCGTCGTCGCCGACGTAACGCGTCTGAGCGACGTCACCGTGAATCCCGCGGCGGGAACAGCTACGGTCGGCGCGGGCGCGAGGCTGATCGACGTCGACCAGCAGTTGTTCCAGAGCGGCGTGATGATCCCGGCCGGATCGTGCCCGACCGTCGGCATCGCGGGACTGACGCTCGGCGGCGGCCACGGGTTTTCAGGTCGCAAGCACGGCCTGACATGCGACAACCTGCGCTCGTTGACAATCGTGACGGCGAGCGGCCAGGCGCTCCTCGCAAGCCAGGCGCAGCACCCCGATCTCTTCTGGGCCTGCCGCGGAGGCGGCGCCGGCCAGTTCGGGATCGTGACGAGCTTCGTCTTCAACACGCATCCCGCGAGCGACGTCGCAACGTATCGGGCAACGTGGAACTGGAGCGACGCGGCCAAGATCGTCGCAGCCTGGCAGGCATGGGCTCCGACCGCGCCCGACGAGCTGTTCTCGATGTGCGACCTGATCGCGACCGACGGGACCGGCGGTCCGATCGTGGCGTCGAACGGCCAGTACTTCGGCGGCACCGCCGCTCTGCAGACGCTGCTTCAGCCACTCGTCAACGCTGCGCCGCCGAAGACGATGGAGATTCGTCTCCGCTCGTTCGTCAACGCAGCGCTCGACTGGGCCAACTGCTCGGAGGTCGCGCGCTGTCACATCGGGGTCCCGAATGCGGAGGTCGGCCGTTCCGACTTTCTCGCCAAGTCCGACTACGTCGCGACGCCACTGCCGAGCGGCGGGATCCAGGCGATGATCCAGAAGATCGAGCAGCGGCAGAACGAGCCCGCGCTCGGCGGCGGCAGCATCCTCATGGATGCGTACGGCGGCGCGATCAACCGCGTCGCCAAGGACTCAACCGCGTTCGTGCATCGTGACCAGCTCTTCTCCGTCCAGTACGTCGCCGGGAGCTCGTCCCCGGCGGACGCGGACTGGCTGCGCGCGTTTCGCGGGGCGATGGCGCCGTTCGTCTCCGGTCAGGCCTACCAGAACTACATCGACCCGGAGCTTCAGCAGCCGAACGTCGCGTACTACGCGTCGAATCTGCCGCGCCTGCGGAGGATCAAGGCTCGCTACGACCCGAAGAACGTGTTTCGGTTCGATCGGAGCGTGCAGCCCGCAGCTCCGTCCTGACGCGAGACCACAGCAGGTCGGCGTTCGCGAGCAGGAACCCAAGTGCGAGTAACGGCAGCGCAGGCAGGCCGCCGATGTCGCGCCAGACCGCAAGCGCAAGCGTCGCACCGAAAGACAGAGTCAGCAACAGCCACGTCAGCCGCGGCCGGAGGTTCCACCGTACGGACGCCGCCAGGAACAGGGCGAAGAACAGCAGGTCGGGCAGGCCGAGGTTCGCTGCCCCGTTCTCACCCGGAATCGGGAAGGCGAAGGAGAAGTTCGTGAAGACGCTGCGGTGCTCGGTGACGATCACCTTCGTCGGCCCGCGCCACACCGAGTAGGCGTCGACCCACGGGATGATCAGCGCCACGAGGACGATCCAGCTCAGACTCTCGAAGTAGCGGAGGAACCAGAAGCCGAACGCCGTGACGCCGAAGAGCTTGCAGAAGTTCTCCGGGGTGCTCGCGCCCACGAGATGCAGGAGGAGCGCGGCGAGGCCGAACGCAAGCCCAACCCAGATGAGCCCAGGGGCGTCCCAGAAGGGAAGCACGAGCCAGACGAGCGCAAAGCAGGCCGGGATCAGCGCGAACGAAACGAACGCGATGTCCCACCACGTCGATGCATTCCACAGCCGATCGTGGAATGCGTAGTAGAGCCCGAGCGCCGTCCCGAGTACTAGTAAGGCGGCAGCTCGGCCCACCATTGGCCGAGTGGCTTGAAGGCGTTCCAAAACTTCGTCTTTGCGGGAGCTTCGTCGAGTGCCGTATCGATGTCGGGGACCACGAGTACCTGCACTGTCGGCGTGAAGCGCTGGAGCTCTCCCGGCTTGTCCTCCACCTTATCCGCGAGCGGAAACTCGATCGAGTTCAGGTACTCGACCGTGTTCTCTCCCATCGCGACGATCAGCTTCGGCTGCACGATATGCAGCTCGCGGGTCAGGAATGGGCGCGACTCCTCCTCGTCGCCGTCGGCGAACTTGACGCAGTTCGTCCCGTAGACCGACATGGGGTCGACGTGCAGGCGCTGCAGGGACTTCAGGATCGCCTGGCCGGCGCGCCCGTAGAACGCGACTCCTTCCTGGACCTCTGCCGGCTGTGGCTTGAACTTCAGCAGCATCACGTCGGCGAGCGGATGGCCGGAGCCGACGACGGGCACGCGCGCGCCGCCCGTCCGTGCCACCTCGTGGGCGAGATCGTTGATCTCGACGATGGCTTTCTGGAGGTACTTCTCGTAAATCTCGTCGGTCGCCGGCACGCTCTCTCCAGTTTCGGGACTAGCGAACCCGTTCCTTGGCCTGGGCCATCCACTTGAGAGACTGGAGGTATACGAGCGACCGCGGGCGCCTCAGAACCTGGGCCGACTGGAGGCTCTGGAGGAACTCCTCCCGGCCGTGGAAGGCACGCATCCGCAGGGCGCCGGTGCCTACGCCCTGGAGGACATGAGCGTCGGATCCGGCTCCCATGGTCAGGTTGTACTTCCGGGCGAAGCGCATCGCCTCGTCGTTGTAGGCCTCGAAGAGGAGTCGCGCGTTGTAGACCTCGAAGATGTCGATGTCGGCGAGGTGGTGCTGCAGCGTCGCCGGGTCGGCGATCGAATGCATGCGATCGAAGGGATGCGGGAGGTAGACAACCCCATCTTGCTCCCTGATCGCCGTCACGGTCTCTTCGAACGACATTCCGCGTGGGATCTCCTGCCGCAGGTAGAGGCCGATCACCTCGCCCTGCCCGTCGGTCTTGATCTCCTCGCCGGGAATGACGACGAGCTCGTGATCGGTAGCAAGCTGTGCGGTCTCGAGTGCGCCCCCGATGGCGTTGTGATCGGTGACGGCGATCGCGCCGAGGCCGATTGCCTCGGCATGCATGACGAGGTCTGCTGGATCGACGGTGCAGTCGTGCGACCAGCTCGTGTGCATGTGGAGATCGCAGAGGATCCAATCGCGGTCGGCGAGCGGTTCCGCCGCCGCGCGCGGCCCATGACGTCGTTTGGTGAGCTCCTGGTACAGCGCGTCGAGCTCGCGGGCGACGTCCGTGAAGCTCTGGCTTCCGGCCTCTCCGAGCGCGCGCTCGGCTTTGCGCCGGCGAAAGTCCGGGTCCTCGGCGAGCCGTGCGACCTCGGCGCCCGCGAGCTCGGGCTGCTCTCGCATCCCGGGCGGTGCGGCGATTGCACATCCGGCTGCGGCTGCCTCGAGCCGGACGCGGTTCAGGCCCGCGAGCGCAGGGACGAAGACGCCGGTCTCGGCGAGGAGCGGCGCTCTTGCCGCGCCGTCGCGGGCCGTCCGGATGTGCACGCGGTCGCGAAGCGATCGTGGAATCGTGGGACGCCCGGCGAGCGGTTTCGTCCGCAGCAGCAGCAGCTCCCAGTCGGGAAGCTCTTCCAGCGCCCGAAACACGCCACGCAGCAGAGCGCGCTCGTTCGGACGCCACTCGAGGATGATCAAGTTCCGCTTGGTGCCGGGTCGGAACAGCGTCGTGTCGACTCCCTCGCCGATGACCCGGTAGTGGCCGGGGAAACGCACGGCCGCCGCCTCGGCCGTCTCCTCGCTCGTCGCGACGAGTGCATCCACTCGTGCGAGTAGCCGATCGCGCTGGGCCTTGCCGGGCGGGTAGCCAAGCCGCTCGGGCGAGAGGAACGATGCAACCGTCAGGGCCTGCGCGTCGCGCAGCGCGAGGTACGACAACGACGGCAAGCCCGGCTCGAAGCCGTGCACGACGTCGAAGCGTCCTAGCGCCAGGGCGAGCGAGAGGTTGGCGCGTGCACCGACCGGGACGCCGATGCGGCTTCGCCGCGAGATCGGCACCGCGGGTCCGAGTACGACCACCTCCGAGTCGAGCCCGTCGAGGAGGGCCCGGCGCCCCGCAGCGAGGTCACGGGCCCGGTTCGAGGAGGCGAGCACGGTCACCGAGTGGCCAAGGCCGCGTAGCTCTTTTGCAACGCCCGTCACGTGCTCGTTGACGTCGTGTGGCTGAGACCACGCAAAGGGCGTAACCAGGCAGATTCTGAGGCCCATCGCTCTCGGTAAGCCTAGCCGTGAGGTCATCGACCACACGCAATACGACATGACGTCGATCCTCGCGCTGATCGAAGAGGACGAGAGCCGCCAACAGGGGCGGCTCTCGTCGATCTCCTAGGGTGCGGCGACTGGGGCCGGCGACAGCGTCCGCGCGTTCTCGCCGATGAACTTCTCGGTTGCCTCGTAGGCGTCGTCGTCCGGCACCTGCTTCGGCGGTGACTTCATCAGGTATGAGCTCGGGCCCTCGAGGGCGCCGGCGACGCCGTTGTTCAGCGCCAGCTTCGCGAGCCGCACTGCATCGATGACGATGCCGGCCGAGTTCGGCGAGTCCCAGACCTCGAGCTTCAGCTCCAGGTTGAGCGGAACGTCGCCGAATGACGAGCCCTCCATGCGGATGTACGCCCACTTGCGGTCGGTCAGCCACGGCACATAGTCGGACGGGCCGACGTGCACGTTCGCTGCGCCGAGGTCGTAGTCGAGCATGGAGGTCACGGCGTTCGTCTTCGAGATCTTCTTCGACTCGAGCCGCTCGCGCTCGAGCATGTTGAGAAAGTCCGAGTTGCCGCCGACGTTCAGCTGCATCGTCTTGTCGAGCCGGACTCCCCGTTCGCGGAAGAGCGAGGTCAGCACCCGGTGCGTGATCGTCGCGCCGACCTGGGACTTGATGTCGTCGCCGATGATCGGCAGGCCCTTCTCCTCGAAGCGCCGCTGCCAGTAGGCCTCGCGGGCAATGAAGACGGGCATGCAGTTGACCATCGCACAACCGGCCTCGAGCACCTGCTCGGCGTACCACTTGACGGCGGCGTCGGAGCCGACGGGGAGGTAGTTGACGACCACGTCCGTCTTGGTGTCACGGAGGATCCCCACGACGTCGTCTGTCTCGCCGGGCGCCTTCGTCACGACTTCGGAGATGTACTTGCCCAGTCCGTCGTGCGTCATGCCGCGAGAGACCTCGACGCCGGTCTTCGGGACGTCGGCGAACTTGATCGTGTCGTTCGGGTGCGCCCAGATCGCTTCGGAGAGATCCTTGCCGACCTTGTCGCTCGTGACGTCGAACGCGGCGGTGAACTCGATGTCGCGGATGTGGTACCCGCCGAGGTTCACGTGCATCAGCCCCGGGACGAACTGGTCCTCGGGCGCGTCCTTGTAGTACTCCACTCCCTGCAGGAGCGAGTTGGCGCAGTTGCCGACGCCGACGATCGCAACGCGAACGGGGCCGTCCTGGCGCGCCTTGCCGTTCTGCTTGCCGTTGTCATGAGCCATCTAAAAAGACCTCCTATCGCATTCCTGCTATGCCGAGGAAGATAGCAGGAATGCGATACGGCCTTAGGGCAGCCGGCGCGCCGAGGGGCCGGTTATGCCGCGCCCCTGGACAAATCGGCGGTACAGGTACAGCAGGAGCACCGCACCGAGGAAGGCGAAGATGAGGCCGCCGGCGGTTCCGATCAGGAGCCTCGCGAGGATTCCGCCGATGATCGAGCCGCCGAGGCCGAGTCCGATCGTCGCGTACCAGGGCATCGGATCGGGCCCCGGAAGCGAGAGACGCGCGAGCGCGCCGACGATGAAACCCCAGACGATCAATCCGATGATGAAGATCAGCAAGGAACCCTCATTTCTCGCGTGCGAGCAGTTGTTTGCGGACGTACAAGATTCGCTGCAGGACGGTTAGCCAGGCTGTCGCCGTCAGCAGTGAGATCGCACCCACGAGCAGCCAGATGCTGATCGGAGCGAGCACGAGACCGGCCGTGATCACCACGACGCGTTCGGCGCGAGACCCGATGCCTACGTCCCCGCGCAGGCCGAGCGCCTCAGCCCGCGCGCGTGTGTAACTGACGAGGAAGGAGCCGGCAACGCCTGCAAAGGCGAGCGCGAGGGCAACCGGATGATCGTATCGATGAAAGACGAGCGCGATTGCGCCGAGCATCGCTCCCTCGCCGATGCGATCGGTGGTCGAGTCGAGGAATGCGCCGAACGTCGTCGTCTTCCCGCCGGCGCGCGCAAGCGCACCGTCCAGGATGTCGAGGATCGAGCCGACGACGAACGCCGCTGCGCCGGCCCAGTAGAAGAGCCACGGGTTGCGGTTCTCGAAGAAGACGAGCACGGAGGCCGCGAGACAGAGGGACACGCCCGCGGTGGTGAGTGCATTCGGCGTCACACGGGTGCGTGCAAGGCCTCTCATCGAACGGGAGGCGAGTGTTCGTGCTCCCGTCGTGTAGCCGTGCTTGACCCGGCTGAGAACGGCGCTTTCCCTCATGTCCTGACCCATCGCATTCCTGCTATGGGCTGGACTATAGCAGTCTTGCGATGAAGCCCTGGACGCGGTCTCGGTAGAGGATCGCCATCGTGATCAGCGCGAGCACGATCCCGGCCAGCACGTCCAGCCAGAAGTGGTTGCCGGTCGCCATGACGGCGAACCAGACCCACGCCGGCCAAAGGAGCCAGAGCACCTTGAAGACGGGCCTGCGCACGACCGACGCGAGGACCACGCCGACGATGAGCGCGTCTGCGGCATGGAGGCTCGGCATCGCCGCGTAGGGATTCGACGCGAGCTCGACGAGACCGCTGCCGTGGTTGAGGCCACCGAATTGGCCGAGCGTGTCCGAGAAGCCGATCGAGGTGAAGAAGCGCGGCGGCGCAGTCGGGATGAAGACGTAGCCGAGCAGTCCGAGCACGTTCGCGAGCAGGATCGTGTTGCGGAAGCGCGTGAAGGCCTCGTTATGGCGGAAGTAGACCCAGAGGAGCGCCAGGCCGATCACGGTGAACTCCGAGTTCCAGTAGGTCCACGAGACGAGCGTCTCGAGCAGGCGTGACGACTGGGTCCAGCCCTGAAGGGTCAGCTCCCCAAGGCCGGTGAGGCTTTGCTCGATGCCGATGACACGCCAGCCGTTGGCGAATGCGCGGGTCGGGTCGCGATCCGCCACGCCCCGTGCGACCTGATAGGCCGCCAGGAAGCCGAACCAGATCAGGAGCTGGTAGCCGAAATCGGCGTAACCACGCGGGAACAGGCGCCTTCCGGCTGCAATGGCGGCAGTCATGACCTGATAATTCTAAACGTCAGCCAGGAGGGGATAAATCCCTCGTTTGGCAGGCTCAGCCGCCAATTTGCGACATCGAGCGCGAGGCGCGCACGAAGCCTGGGTCGTTGATTCGGTGTTTCAGCTCCTTGTGCTGAACGGCGAACCGCAGCAGCTGGGTCAATTCGGCGTCGCTCGCGCCTGCCCGGAGCGGCTTCTTCAGATCCCACTCTCTTCGTGAGAAAAGGCACGTGCGCAGCTGACCGTCCGCGGTGAGCCGGATTCGGTCGCAGCTGGAGCAGAACGGCTCCGAGACGGGGTTGACGAAGCCGAGCTCGCCCGCGCCGTCTGCAAATCGGAAGCGGCGCGCGGTCGACGACGCCTTCGCCGGCAGCTCGACGAGCGGCCCGTGCTCGGACTCGATGATCGCCCTGATCTCCGCACCCGTCAGGACATCGTCCTCCCGCCAGGCCTCGTCGGCGTCGAGCGGCATGAACTCGATGAAGCGGACGACGTACGGCTTCCGGCGTGCGAGCTCCGCGAGCGCGGGAACTTCTGTCTCCGTGAAGCCTTTCACCGCGACGCAGTTGACCTTGATCGGGCGCAGCTCCGGATAACGCTCGGCTTCCTCGAGCCCGCGCAGGACAGCGTCGAGGGCGTCACGGCGCGTGATCTCCGCGAAACGCACGTGGTTGAGCGAGTCGAGCGACACGTTCAGGCGCTGCAAACCGGCTTCAACGAGCGGGCCTGCGAATCGGTCGAGGAGCACGCCGTTCGTCGTCAGCGACAGGTCGCGGACGCGCTCGATCGCGGAGAGCATGCCGACGAGCGTCGGCAGATCACGCCGGATCAGCGGCTCGCCGCCGGTGAGCCGGACCTCGTCGACGCCCAGTCGCGCGAGCACACCGACGAGCCGCGCGATCTCCTCGAAGCTCAGGATCTCGTCGCGCCCGAGCCACTCCAGCCCTTCGGCGGGCATGCAGTAGGTGCAGCGGAAGTTGCACTTGTCGGTGACCGAGATGCGGATCGACTTGATCTCTCGGCCCCACGCGTCGACGAGCGGTTCCATGAACCGAGCTTAGCCCAAGGGTTTGGCGGAGAATCGCCCGGTGCCGGCTGTTCTCGCCCTGGTCCTCGTCACCGCTGTTTGGGGCGTGACGTTCGTCCAGGTCAAGGACGCCGTCGCGCTCTATCCGCTGTTCGCCTTCCTGGCGGTGCGCTTCTGGATCGCGACGTTGACCCTCGCCGTTCCCGGGCTCCCGCGCGTGCGCAGCCTCGGGCGGCCGGGATTCGTCGGCGGGGCGTTCCTGGGTCTGCTGCTGGCCGCCGGGTACACGCTGCAGACGGCGGGGCTCGAGCGAACGACGGTGTCGAGCACAGGGTTCATCACCGGGATGTACGTCGTCCTGACACCGCTGATCGCCCTCGTCCTCGTCAGGTCGCGCATCGGCTTGTCGGTGTGGGGAGGAGTTGCGCTGTCGACGATCGGGCTCGCGATGCTCTCGGGCATTCATGCCGGCTCGGTGACAGGAGACCTCCTGGTGCTGGCCGCCGCTGCCGTCTACTCGCTGCAGATCGTCCTGATGGAGCGATACGCGCCGCGTTACGACGCGGTCGCCTTCACCCTCGTCGAGATGCTCGCGGCCGGCGTCGCGCTCGGCCTCGTTGCAGCGGCGCTCGGTGATCTCCACCTGCCCCACGGCTGGACAGTCTGGGGCGCCCTGCTTGTCACCGGCGTCTTCGCGAGCGCACTTGCCTTTCTTGTGCAGACCTGGGCCCAGCGGCGAACGTCGGCGACTCGCACCGCTCTTGCGTTCACGATGGAACCGGTCTGGACAGCGTTCTTCGGCTACACCCTCGCCGGTGACCGGCTCGGGTTGCTCGGGTGGGGAGGTTGCGCAGTGATCATGGCCGGCATCGTCTTGGCTGAGCCTGCCGCGGCCGGGGCGTTGGTGCGTAACCTGAGACGTCCGCAAACTTGATACGATGTGACTTAGATTTTCTCAGTATTCCAACAAGAAAGGCGAAAACACGTATGGCTAAGACAATCGGCATCGATCTCGGGACGACCAACAGCGCGATGGCCGTCCTCGAGGCCGGCGAGCCAGTGGTCATTCCGAACGCGGAAGGCGGGCGCACCACACCCTCCGTCGTCGCGTTCACCAAGGACGGCCAGCGGCTCGTCGGGGCGCCCGCGCGGCGCCAGCAGGTGACAAACCCCGAGAACACGGTGTTCTCGATCAAGCGGTTCATGGGCCGCAAGTGGGACGAGGTCTCGGAAGAGATGACGATCGTCCCGTACGAAGTCGTGCAGGGCCCGAACGGCGACGCCCGCGTGCGGGCAGGTGGCAAGGAGTACGCGCCGCCGGAGATCAGCGCGATGATCCTCCAGAAGCTGAAGGCCGACGCCGAGGCCTATCTCGGTGAGCCGGTGAGCGACGCAGTCGTCACCGTTCCCGCTTACTTCAACAACGCACAGCGCGAGGCGACGAAGGACGCCGGCAAGATCGCCGGGCTCAACGTCGTTCGCATCATCAACGAGCCGACCGCGGCTGCACTTGCGTACGGCCTCGACAAGGAGGGTTCCGACCAGACGATCCTCGTGTTCGACCTCGGCGGCGGTACGTTCGACGTGTCGATCCTCGAGCTCGGCGAAGGTGTCTTCGAGGTGAAGTCCACAAACGGTGACAACCACCTCGGCGGCGACAATTTCGACAAGGCAATCGTCGACTGGATGGTCGCGGAGTTCAAGAAGGACCAGGGCATCGACCTTGCGGCCGACCGCATGGCGTTGCAGCGTCTCTACGAGGCGGCCGAGAAGGCGAAGATCGAGCTGTCGTCGACGATGACGACGCAGATCAACCTGCCGTTCGTCACCGCGACGCAGGACGGGCCGAAGCATCTCGACCTCGCGCTCACGCGTGCAAAGCTCGAGGAGATCACCGCTGACCTGCTCGAGCGGACCGTCGGTCCGACGCGGCAGGCGATCGAGGATGCGGGCATCGACAAGTCGAAGATCGACCATGTCGTGCTGGTCGGCGGCATGACCCGTATGCCTGCGGTGCAGGCAAAGGTCAAGGAGTTGATCGGCAAGGACCCGCACAAGGGCGTGAACCCGGACGAGGTCGTCGCCGTCGGCGCCGCGATCCAGGGCGGCGTGCTCAGGGGCGAGGTCAAGGACATCCTGCTTCTGGACGTGACGCCGCTGTCGCTCGGCATCGAGACGAAGGGTGGTGTGTTCACGCGGCTGATCGAGCGGAACACGACGATCCCGACGAAGAAGTCGGAGACGTTCACCACCGCCGAGGACAACCAGCCATCGGTGGAAGTCCACGTCCTCCAGGGCGAGTCCGAGATGGTCGCGTTCAACAAGACGCTCGGCAAGTTCCAGCTCGTCGGTATCCCGCCGGCGCCGCGGGGCATGCCGCAGGTCGACGTCTCGTTCGACATCGACGCGAACGGGATCATCAACGTGTCGGCGAAGGACCTCGGCACCGGGAACCAGCAGCAGATCCGGATCGAGGGCGGCTCGGGCCTCAAGGAGGACGAAGTGCAGCAGATGATTCGCGACGCGGAGGCGCACGCCGACGAGGCACGCCGCCTGCGCGAGGTCGCGGACACGAAGAACAACGCAGAGCAGCTCGCCTACCAGACGGAGCGTTCGCTCAAGGATCACCGCTCGGCGCTCGACGAGTCCGACGCGGCGACGATCGAGGGCCGGGTCATGGAGCTGAAGCAGGCGCTCGAAGGCGATGACGTGGGCGAGATCCGCGCCAAGACCGAGGCGCTGCAGGAGGCGTCCCACAAGCTTGCCGAGGCTGTCTACGCATCCGCGCAGCAGCAGACCACGTCCACGACGTCGGCGACCGGCAACGGTGGCGGCTCCGACGACGAGGTCGTCGAAGAGGGCGACTACGAAGTCATCGACGAAGAGCAGGAGGCGGCGAAGCCTTGAGCGACCCTTCGAAGCGCCAGGGCCAAGCGCCGGCGCAGCCGCCTGTCCGCGACAGCGGACCAGTGGAGGGGGTTCGGGGGAACCGGGAGGTTCCCCCGACTCTCGCCGAGACGCCCGAGGAGCGCGTGGACGTCGAGGCTCTCCAGGCTGAACGCGATGCGCTTCTCGATCGGCTCCAGCGGCTCGCCGCGGAGTTCGACAACTTCCGCAAGCGCAATGCGCGCGAGCAGGCGGCGTTTGCCGAGCGCGCCAACGAACGGCTTGTCAAGGAGCTGATCCCGATCCTCGACGATCTCGGGCGCGCGCTCGAGGCCGCCGCGGATCACGAGGAGGCGAAGCTCGAGGAAGGAGTCCGGCTCGTGCACCGCGCACTCGACGAGCTGCTGGCCAAGGAAGGTCTTGCGGAGATCGAGACCGAGGGACGGTTCGACCCCCACGTCCACGAGGCGCTCCTGTCACAGCCTTCCGAACAGGAGGAAGGCTCGGTGATCGAGGTCGTGCAGAAGGGCTACAAGCTCGGTGACAAGGTGCTGCGGCCGGCGCGGGTCGTCGTCGCGGCTCCGCTGGAGGACTGAGTTGGCGACGCTGTACGACACGCTCGGGGTCAAGAAGGGCGCGTCTGCGGAGGAGGTCAAGAAGGCCTACCGCAAGCTCGCCGCGCAGCACCACCCCGACAAGAATCCCGGCGACGCCGTTGCCGAGGAGAAGTTCAAGGAAGTCCAGAACGCCTACGACACGCTCTCCGATCCGGAGAAGCGCAAGCAGTACGACAGGTTCGGCTCGACGAACGGTCGTCGCGGCCCGGGCTTCGATCCCGGTGACGTCAACTTCGGCGGCGGCGGCGGCAACTTCACGATCAACGACCTCGGCGACCTCGGCGATCTGTTCGGCGGGATCTTCAACCGTGGGCAGGCGGGTCGGGCTCGGCCGCAGCCGGAGCGCGGCGCCGACATCGAGGTTCCGGTCAGGCTGTCGTTCGAGGACTCGTTGCGTGGTCTCGAGACGAAGATTCCCGTCGAGGTGACGACGGCCTGTCGTGAGTGCGGCGGCTCCGGCGCCGAGCCGGGGACGTCCCCCGTCATCTGTCCGGAGTGCCATGGCCGCGGCGTCGTCTCGGAGAGCCAGGGGCTCTTCGCGCTGTCGCAGCCGTGTCCGCGCTGCCGCGGAAACGGCACGGTCATCGAGAAGCCGTGCAAGAAGTGCAAGGGCTCGGGTCGCGAGCGGCGGACGAAGCGGTATACCGTGAAGATCCCCGCCGGGGTCAAGGACGGCACGCGGATCCGGCTCAAGGGCAAGGGTGAGCTCGGGGAAGCGGGAGGCGCGGCGGGCGATCTGTACGTCGTCACGCGGGTCGAGCCGTCGAAGAAGTTCGAGCGTCGCGGCGCCGATCTCCTGATCGAAGTGCCGGTGACGTATACGGAGGCGGCGCTCGGGGCAACTGTCGAAGTGCCGACGCCGTACGGCGAGCGCGTGTCGCTGAAGGTTCCCGCCGGCACGCAGGACGGCCGGTTGCTGCGGATCCGCGGCCACGGGGCACCCAAGCTCGGCGGCAGCGGGAAGGGCGATCTCATCGCGCGGCTGCGCGTGAGCGTGCCGAAGAAGTTGTCGAAGAAGGAGCGCGAGGCGCTCGAGGAATTGCAGAACCTCTCGCACGACGATCCGCGTGAGGCGTTGTTCTCGTGAAGCTCGCGGCTCTCATCCTGGTCGGCGTCGGCACCGTCGTGGTGTTGGTGACGTTCGTGATCATGCGGCGCAAGCTCGAGGAGCTGCGGCGGGTCAGGGAGGGGCGGGAGTGATGGACGATCGTCCGCGCTACATGATCTCCGTCGCGGCCGACATTGTCGGCATGCATCCGCAGACGCTGCGCATCTACGAGAACAAGGGTCTGATCCGCCCGAAGCGCACGGCCGGCAACACGCGTTTGTACTCGGAAGCAGACATCCAGCGGCTGCAGCTGATCCAGCAGCTGATGAACGACCTCGGCCTCAACCTCGCGGGCGTCGAGCAGGTGTTGCAGCTGCAGGACGAGGTGGAGCGGATGGAGCGCCGGCTGGACCGCGTGCAGCGTGAGATGCGCGCGGCGATCGACGAGGTTCACCGCCAGTATCGCCGTGATCTCGTGCCGTGGAAGCCCCCCATCGACCTCCTTCCGACACGTCCCTGATGGCCACGACCAGGTGTCGGACATCAGTCGTTGCAGTTGCCCCGCACGCCGCCGGGTCGCGGTGCGAGGCGGGCTCGCCTCGCACGCGGACATGGTCTCCGGAACCACGTCCCGGTGTCGGACATGGTGACGTAAGTGTGACGGACAATCCACAGGTGACATGGACTTCAACAAGCTGACACTCAAGAGCCAGGAGGCCGTCGCGGCGGCGCAGGAGCTTGCGCGCCGGATGGGCAACCCCGAGCTCTACCCGGAGCATCTGGTGCTCGCGCTCCTTGACCAGGAGTTGCCGCAGCAGCTCGTGCCGGACGCGGCCGAGCTCCGCTTGCAGGCCGAGGCAGCGCTCAGCGCGAAGCCGTCGGTCCAGGGGATACAACAGCAGCCGAACGTCTCGGCCGCGTTCTCGCGCGTCCTCGACAAGGCCGCCGACGAGGCGAAGCGAATGGAGGACGACTACGTCTCGACGGAGCACCTGCTGCTCGCGCTGGATGTCGTGCCGCGGGATCAGCTCGAAGCGAAGATCAAGGCGGTGCGGGGAGGCCAGCGCGTCACCTCGCAGGATCCCGAAGAGACCTACCAGGCGCTCGAGAAGTTCGGCCGCGACCTCACCGCCGCTGCCGAGGAGGGCAAGCTCGACCCGGTGATCGGGCGTGACGAGGAAGTCCGCCGCGTGATCCAGGTGCTGTCACGCCGGACGAAGAACAACCCTGTCCTGATCGGCGACCCTGGAGTCGGCAAGACGGCGATCGTCGAAGGACTGGCACAGCGCATCGTCGCCGGCGACGTCCCGGAAGGCCTCAAGGGCAAGCGCGTGTGGGCGCTCGACATCGGCGCGCTCCTCGCCGGCTCGAAGTACCGCGGCGAGTTCGAGGAGCGGCTGAAGGCCGTGCTGAACGAGATCCAGTCCGCGGAAGGCCGGATCATCCTCTTCATCGACGAGCTGCACACGATTGTCGGTGCGGGTGCCGCCGAAGGCGCCGTCAGCGCGGGCAACCTCCTCAAGCCGATGCTCGCCCGCGGGGAGCTGCGCGCCGTCGGCGCAACTACGCTCGACGAGTACCGCAAGCAGATCGAGAAGGACGCCGCACTCGAACGCCGCTTCCAGCCGATCTTCGTGGGCGAGCCGTCGGTCACCGACACGATTGCGATCCTGCGTGGCCTGAAGGAGCGCTACGAAGCGCATCACGGCGTGCGCATCCGAGATGCGGCGCTCGTCGCGGCCGCGGTCCTCTCCGACCGCTACATCACCGACCGGTTCCTCCCGGACAAGGCGATCGACCTTGTCGACGAAGCGGCGTCACGCCTGCGGATGGAGATCGACTCGAGCCCGATCGAGCTCGACGAAGCGGATCGTCGCGTGCGCCAGCTCGAGATCGAGCTCGCAGCGATGCAGAAGGAGTCGAAGGACGTGCGCGAGCCGGTCGAGCGCGAGCTCGCCGAGGCGAAGGAGCGGCACGCCGGCCTGGCCGCACGCTGGTCGCAGGAGAAAGAGGCGCTCGACCGCGTCAAGGACGTCACGCAACGAATCGACGCGCTGCGCATGGAGTACGAACGCGCGGAGCGCGGCGGAGACTTCAACCGCGCCGCGGAGATTCGCCACGGCGAGCTGCCGGCGTTGGAACGCGAGCTCGCCGAACGCGACGGCGCTCAGCCCGAGAACACGATGGTCAAGGAAGAGGTCGACGAGGACGACGTCGCGATGGTGGTCGCACGCTGGACCGGAATCCCGGTCGACCGTCTGCTCGAGGGCGAGACGGAAAAGCTGATCCACATGGAGGAGCGATTGCACCAGCGTGTCGTCGGCCAGGACGAGGCCGTCGAGGCCGTCGCCAACGCCCTACGCCGTTCACGCACGGGCCTGCAGGACCCGAACCGGCCGATCGGCTCGTTCGTATTCCTCGGCCCGACGGGCGTGGGCAAGACCGAGCTGGCCCGCGCGCTCGCGGAGTTCATGTTCGACGACGAGCGGGCCATCGTGCGCCTCGACATGTCGGAGTACCAGGAACGGCACACCGTCGCACGGCTGATCGGCGCGCCCCCCGGCTACGTGGGCTACGAGGAAGGTGGTCAGCTCACCGAGGCCGTGCGCAGACGGCCGTACTCTGTGATCCTCCTCGACGAGATCGAGAAGGCGCACAACGAGGTCTTCGACGTGCTCCTGCAGATCCTCGACGACGGCCGCCTCACCGACGGCCAGGGCCGAACCGTCGACTTCCGCAACACCGTTTTGATCATGACCTCGAACCTGCGCTCGCTGGATCAGATGCGCGCGGTCTTCCGGCCCGAGTTCCTGAACAGGATCGACGAGATCGTGGAGTTCAAGCCGCTGACGAAGGATCAACTCGGGGAGATCGTCGACCTGCAGCTCGAACGACTCCGGGTCAGGCTCGCGGAGCGCGGCATCGAGCTCGAGCTCACCGACGAAGCGAAGCACGTTCTGGCTGAAGCCGGCTGGGATCCGACCTACGGGGCCCGGCCGCTCAAGCGCGCGATCCAGAGGATGATCGAGAACCCGCTGGCGTTGCGGCTGCTCGAAGGCGACTTCGGCGAAGGCGACGCCGTCCGGGTAGACGCGAAGGACGGTGAACTGTTCTTCGAGCGCGCTCCCGCGCGCGAGCCGGCCGCCGCGTAGCGTGCCGGAGGACTATTTCGGCGAAGAGATCGCCGCTCACTACGACGCCTCGGAGGAGCAAGACCCGATGTTCTCGCCGGAGGCGATCAACCCCGTCGTCGACTTCCTCGTCGAGCTTGCGGGCGACGGGCTCGCACTCGAGCTCGGTATCGGCACGGGTCGGATCGCACTGCCGCTTGCCGAACGCGGTGTCCCTGTGCACGGCATCGATCTTTCGGAGGCCATGGTCGCTCGTCTGCGCGCCAAGCCTGGGGCGGACAAGATCGACGTGACGATAGGCGACTTCGCGCTGACGAAGGTGGACGGCACCTTCACCGTCGCGTACGTCGTCTACAACACGATCCAGAACCTCACGACGCAGGCCGCCCAGGTCGCATGCTTCCAGAACGTCGCGGCGCACCTTGAGCCCGGAGGCTGCTTCGTGATCGAGGTCGGGCTGCCAGACCTGCAGCGTCTGCCGTTTGGCGAGACGATCCGTCCGTTCCACATCAGTGATTCGCGCCTCGGGTTCGACACGATCGATGTCGCGAATCAGGGCCTCGTCTCGCACCATTACACGCGCGAGGCCGACGGGAGATTCAGGTATTCGTCGGGCCCCTTCCGCTACGTCTGGCCGTCGGAGCTGGACCTGATGGCGCGGATCGCGGGCATGACGCCGCGCGAGCGCTGGAGCGGTTGGAGACGTGAGCCGTTCACGAGCCTGAGCGAGAAGCTCGTCGGCGTCTGGGAAAAGCCCGCGAGCTAGAAGTCGCCGGGGTCGTCGAAGAAGTCGGCGCCCTCTTGCTCGGGCGGAGCGCCGTAGATGTAGAGCACGAGCTCCTCGCTGCCTTCGTTTCGCACCTGCAGCGGCGTATTGGGCTGCACTGCGACGACGCTCTGTGGGCCCACGTCGACACGCTCGGGCGGATCGCCGAGCAGCATCGTCAGCGCTCCTGAGATCACGACGAACACCTCTTCCTGAGCCTTGTCCGCATGGCGCCGGCCGCGCGTTCCGACCGGGTACCGCCAGACGCGTCCACGGGACTGCTGCAGCCCTGCGGTAGTCGTGACGTCCGCCGCCAGGCGCGGCTTCTGGCCCTCTGCGCCGGGCGGGCGCTCCTCCCATTCCAGCTTGGACGAGTCTGCGATCTGGTAGCCCACACCCGGATCATAAGAAAAGGGCCGCTCCCCACAGCGGCCCCATCCACCAGCGACAAGTCGCATCCTGACCGCGGATTGTTTGGTGATCGTGAGCGATCCCTGAGAAAATCGGGACGTGGGTCTCTACCACGACGGGAGCCGTTCACTCCAGGATCGCTTCGACACCAGGCGACTCGCCGACCGGATCGAGGAGCGGATCGTCCACGACCACATCGACGAGGGCGACCGGGCGTTCATCGAGGCGCGCGACATGTTCTTCATCGCCACGACGGACGAGGACGGCCAGCCGCAATCTTCGTACAAGGGCGGCGAACCGGGATTCGTGCGCGTACTCGACGAGAGGACGATCGCTTTTCCGCTCTACGACGGAAACGGCATGTATCTGACCGCGGGTAATCTCATGACGACGAAGAAGGTCGGGTTGCTCTTCATCGACTTCGAGGGTCGAAAGCGCATGCGGCTGAACGGCATTGCGTCGGTCGCAGACGCCGATCCGCTGCTCGTGGAGTTTCCCGAGGCGCAGTTGATCGTTCGCGTCAGTGCGACCGAGGTCTTCCCGAACTGCCCGCGCTACATCCACGAGTACAAGCTCGTCAAACGGTCGCGGTTCGTGCCGAAGCGGGAGTGCGAGACGCCGGTGCCGCAGTGGAAGCAGAGCGACTGGGCACACGACGTCCTGCCGGAGAACGATCCGGCCAACGACCCGTCGCGCGAGGTCATCCCGCGCGGGTGACGCAGGCCTCCGGGGTCTCACGGCGCGAGCTCCTCACTCGTGCGACCGCGCTCGTCGCGGGCGCAACAGTGCTCGGCCGGCTGCCGCACGCCCTTCGGCTGCAAGGCTGGCTCGAGGACGCCTACGCGGCCGGGCCGAACGTCGTCGCGCAGACGATGAACGGGCTTGTCGCGTTCATCGTTCCCGGCCGCGATCGGTACTCGCGCGCGCAGGGAACCAGGTCGAAGACGCCCGGCGCGATCGAGGCAGGGACAACTGCGGCGCTGACGCGCACGCTCGATCGTTTCCTGCCTGGACCTTTGCCGCTGTCGGCGACGGCCGCGACGATCCTGAACGAGTTTGCCGTTCAGGTCGACCCGGCCTCGCGTAAGGGCACGTTCGCCTCACCGTTCGCGAACCTCTCCTTCGCAAAGAAGGCCCGTGTCTTTCAGACGATCGAGAGCCTTT
>Ga0207693_10001757_pt1 | contig 19030 bp, 20 predicted proteins | sample LARL81metaG_FD_184347 | JGI IMG/M metagenome (GOLD analysis project Ga0207693, IMG submission 184347) | Corn, switchgrass and miscanthus rhizosphere microbial communities from Kellogg Biological Station, Michigan, USA - LAR L8-1 metaG... | ecosystem: Host-associated > Plants > Roots >...
TTCCGCAGATTATCGAGGGCGAATCACTCGGTGAAATCATCGATGCGTTGGTAACGGAACATCAGGCAGCCCTGCTGGCGGCCGAGGGGCAGCCATCATGACCATGTTTCTTTCGGGTCTGCTCGCGTCAGAGTTTCTATGCTGACGAGCTATACCCGATTGCCGCCGCGGCAGGCGTCCATTTGTCTCCAGACCAATCAGCTCGCGGGCAATTCCGTCGAGGCTGCACGGCGACTCGTTGCGCTGAGCTTCCGCAACCGGGGTCTCGACACTCCGGAACTCGACGCACGTCTTCTCATCGCATACGCTCTGCGGCTCGATCACACGGCGCTTGCAGGTCAGGCAACGCGCAGCCTGATGCCAGAGGAGGCGGCCAGAATTACTGGCCTTGCCAACCGTCGCCTGCGCCGTGAACCCATTGCGCGCATCCTCGGAACGAAGGAATTCTGGGGGCTGCCTTTCAAGATCAATGCGCAAACCTTCGTGCCGCGTCCGGAAACCGAAGCTGTCGTCGAGGCTGCATTGCAGGCGCTGGGTCAGCGCAGGCATTGCTCGCAAGGATTGCGCATCGCCGATCTGGGGACCGGGCCGGGTACGCTCGTCTTATCGCTGCTTTCCGAACTGCGGGAAGCGTGGGGAGTTGGCACCGACATAAGCCCGGCGGCACTGGATTGTGCCCGTTGCAATGCCGCCGCGCAGGGTGTGCGCGCGGCGTTCGTCGCGTGCGAGTATGGAGCAGCGCTCGAGGGACCCATCGACCTCGTGGTGTCCAATCCGCCCTATATACCGCGCAGCGAGATCGCGATGCTTGAGCCTGAGGTGAGCGCATTCGAGCCTCGCATCGCGCTCGACGGCGGGTTGGACGGCCTCGACGGATATCGGGCCATCGCCACGGAGGCGCGGCGCTTGCTATCGCCGGGGGGCATCCTCGTGGTGGAACTCGGGGCGCGGCAGGCATCCGCCGTTCGAGCGTTGGTTTCGGCTGCAGGGCTTGCATCCGATGGCCCGCGACCCGATCTTTCCGGTACCCCGCGAGCCTTGGTGGCGCGGCGGCTGGCATGAATGCCGTACATCCCAGGTAGCGAAAAAAGCTCTTGGATTGTGCATCGGGAAAGAATAGGTTCCGTGGAGGGAATCGACCGAGATGCGTGCGCGCCGTATGTGAGCCCCGTACAGGGATGACGGAGAGCCGGCGGGGCGGACAGAGCGAGCCAAGATAGCCGCAGGAGTTGGCGGAGGGTTTGCCCAATCGGGACGAGATGCTTCATTATTGTGCGCCTGCTCACCAGCCAGGGGGCTAGCGCGCTGACGAAGAGGTGAGCAACGCCGTGGCAGACGGCGGGGGGTTGCTGCTTCACAAGGCGCAAGCCGTAGCAGCGGCGTAGGAGCCGCTCTTTAGATTTTCCGTTTGGGACGAATGCGCGGATGCCACTGCGGTTGCTTGCGCAAGAAGAAGGCAGGCCCAAGCTGAGTGCAGGCGAGATCAACTGAAGGGATGAGCACAGGCACATCATGAGAAACGGTCAGAATAAGCGGATGCGCGGGCGGAATAATCACCGGAAGAGCCACAATCCGATGGTGCGCGTGTTCGAGTCCAACGGACCAGATGTGAAAATCCGGGGCAATCCGTCCCATATCGCAGAAAAATATATCCAACTTGCACGCGATGCGCAGGCCTCCGGTGATCACATAGCGGCCGAAAACTATTATCAGCATGCCGAGCACTACTACCGCGTCATCGCGGCGGCGCAGGAGCAGTACCGGCAGAACAACCCTTACTCCCCACGCCCTGAAGGCGAGTTCTCAGGCCCGCGCGAGGAACCTTTCGAAGAGGGTGACGATAGCGGGCAACCCTCGATGGACGCCTTTGGGGAAACACGTTACGGCACGCGTGAACCGCAGCCCTACATTCCCCGCGACGTTCAACCCTATCAGCAAGCTCAACCACCGCAGCATCAGCCTTTCCGGCCGTCGCAAGGCGACATGGAGGCGCAGGGCGAGTCCGATCACCTGCCATCGTTCATCACCGGCTCCCCGCAACCCATGCATCAGTCCCCGCCGAACTCGGGCCCGGCACAGAACGGCCATGACGGTCATCGCGACCGTTTCCCATTGCATCGCCGCCGCCGGCGGCACCGCGGTCCGCGCCATGACCTGCAGGGCGGAGGCGGGCCCGGCAGTGGCGGCGGAGGCATGGACGACTCGTCGCACCAGGACGACTGAACCCCTCCTACGCACCGCGCGGCCAGGGGGCGAGCGCCGGCTCCAGGGCAGGCACCAGTCCCGTGCGCCGTGCGGGCACCGCGCGATAAACCTGCTTCGTTGCCTCAACGATGTGCACGCCGGCAAACGGTGCCGCGATCGTCGAGCCTACCCGTTCCCATGCGGGGGCCGATCGCAAGAACCAGCCCCGCGGAACCGGCGGGACGTGTAACGCTTCCCCCCATCCCGTCGGCGTGAACCATGCCTCGCGCAAGAGCTGAGTGATCTGCGAGCGAGAATACGGACGCCCATGGCCAAAGGGCGTCGTGTCCGTTCGTGCCCATACACCGCGCCGATTCGGCACGATAAGGAGCAGGCGTCCGCCGCCGGCCAGCACGCGCCAGACCTCACGCAGCAATGCAGTCGGGTCGTGCGCCATTTCGAGTGCATGCACGAGGAGCATGCGGTCAATGCTGGAGTCGGGAAGCGGCATCTCAAGCTCGTCCACAAGAGCTGCTAATCCGGGCCGGTGGGTAGGCCAGTTCACCACGCCCTGAGCCGCAGGCATAAAGGCGAGGCACCGTTCCGCCTCCTCTCGGAACAGACCGAGATAGGGTGTAGGGTAGCCCACTCCAACAACGCTCATTCCCCGGGTATCCGCAAATCTCCGGCGAATGCCCCGACCGATAAGGCGCCGCGCCACGACACCGAGATGCATGGCGTAAAAATTACGCAGGTCAACAACGTCAATGGACATGGGACGAGGCTAGCATGATCTGGCGCGCCCCGGTCTGCGGCGATCTGGACCAGGACATTGTTGCGGCAGTTCCCCTCTCCAAGCCGTCCACGCGGAGGCATATGCCGAGATGGTGGTCCCGGTGCTAAAAGGCTTAATATAATTCAACGCAACCCTGAGTATGGTACCAATGTCAGCGCAACCCTACTTGTTTCCTTGCCTTCAGGACAACTACGGCGTTCTCCTGCACGACGACCAGACCGGGGCCACTGCCGCTATCGATGCGCCGGAAGCAGGCGCCGTCGAGGCAGCCTTGCAGCGCACAGGCTGGCGCCTGAGCGATATTCTGGTGACGCACCATCATGCGGATCACACAGGGGGCATCTCGGCGCTCAAGGAGCGTCATCGCTGCCGCGTCACCGCCCCCTTCCGGGAAGCGAGCCGCATTCCCCTTGTCGATACAACCGTGCGCGAGGGCGACCGGGTGAAACTCGGTTCGCTGGAGGCGGACGTCCTGGAGACACCGGGACATACCGCCGGGCACATCAGCTATTTCTTTGCACCGGAGAAACTGGCGTTCGTGGGCGATACGCTGTTTTCCATAGGATGCGGCCGGGTCATCGAGGGCACGCCCGAAATGATGTGGCAGTCCCTGTTGAAGTTGCGGGCTCTCCCGGACGATACCCGCATTTATTGCGGACACGAGTACACGCAGGCCAATATCCGCTTCGCAAGGACGATTGAGCCGGACAACCCGGTGCTGGTCGAGCGAGCGCGTGAGGTTGACAAATTACGGGGGGAAAGCAAACCCACCATTCCCTCGACGCTTGCTCAGGAGAAGGCAGCAAACCCGTTCCTGCGTGCCGACCTCCCGGAGCTGGCGAAGGCGGTCAGCTTGGCTGGCCAGCCGGCGTGGAAGGTTTTTGCGGAGATACGGGAGCGCAAGAATCGGTCTTGAGCTTCCCATGGCGGACCTTTCTGCGGCCGAGGTGATTGAGCTGCTCGATCTCAAGCCGCATCCCGAAGGCGGCCATTTTCGTGAAACCTTTCGAGATCGACTCAAGATCAGCAATACGAGGGCGGCATCGAGCGCCATTTATTTCCTGCTGGCGCGAGGTCAGCGCTCCTGCTGGCACAAGATCGATGCTGTGGAGATCTGGCACTATCATGCCGGCGCCCCTCTTGAGCTGCAGGTTGCGCTGCATGATACGGGCCCGACAACACGGTTGACTCTCGGACCCGACCTCATGAGGGGCGCAAGACCGCAGGTCATTGTCCCGGCGCAGGCTTGGCAGTCGGCTCACAGTCTGGGCGACTGGACGTTGGCCGGCTGCACGGTTGCGCCGGCATTCGAGTTTGCGGCCTTTGAGGTGGCCCCCGAAGGATGGACCCCGCCCTGCCCGCAGCGCATCAGACCATGAACTGCCCGCCATTGGCGGAGAGTGTCGAGCCGGTGATCAGCCCCGCTTCGTCGGCCGCGAGAAACGCCACGCAACGGGCGATCTCCTCAGGCTCGCCCAGACGACCGATTGGAATATAGGGTAGAATGCTCTTTTCCAGCACATCTGCGGGGACGGCTTTGACCATCTCAGTCGCGATATAGCCGGGGCAGATCGCGTTCACGGTAATGCCGCTCTTTGCGCTCTCCTGGGCGAGCGCCTTGGTGAACCCGATCTCGCCCGCCTTCGCGGCGGAATAGTTTGTCTGGCCAAGCTGTCCTTTCTGGCCGTTGATCGACGAGATGTTGATGATGCGCCCAAATTTGCGCGCCCGCATTCCCTCGATCACCGGACGGCACATGTTGAACAGCGAGCCCAGATTGGTGTTGATCACGGTTGTCCATTGCTCCGGGGTCATCCGGTGGAACATGGTGTCTCGCGTGACACCCGCGTTGTTGACCAACACTTCGATGGGGCCAAGCTCGGCTTCGACCGCCTTGATCCCCGCGGCGCACGAATCGTAAGAGGACACGTCCCATTTGTAGACGGGAATTCCGGTCGCAGCCTTGAATTTTTGCGCGGCCTCGTCGTTGCCTGCGTAATTTGCGGCCACTTTGTAGCCGGCTTGCTTGAGTCCCTGCGATATCGCCTCACCGATGCCGCGCGTTCCACCGGTCACCACCGCAACGCGTGCCATGAGCCCTTCCTCCCACTGAGTTGGCGAAGAGCAGCTTCGCCGTTTTTGGAGACGTCCGGATCTCCTTGCTGGAGAGATCTAGCGCTCAACGCACATGGCGATTCCCATGCCGCCGCCGATACAAAGAGTTGCGAGGCCTTTCTTGGCATTACGCTTCTGCATTTCGTAGAGCAGCGTGACCAGCACTCGGCCGCCGGAAGCGCCAATCGGATGCCCGATCGCAATGGCACCGCCGTTGACGTTGACCTTCGATGTGTCCCACCCAAGGTCCTTGTTGACCGCGCAGGCCTGCGCAGCGAAGGCCTCATTGGCTTCGACCAGGTCAAGGTCGCCCACATTCCAGCCGGCTCTCTTCAGCGCCGCACGGGAGGAGGGAATGGGCCCGCTACCCATGATCGCGGGATCCACCCCTGCATGCGCCCATGAGACAATGCGGGCGAGCGGCGTCTTCCCGCGCTTTGCTGCCTCGCTCGCCTTCATCAACACTATCGCCGCCGCACCGTCGTTGATTCCTGAAGCATTACCCGCGGTCACAGTGCCGTCCTTGCCGAAAGCCGGACGCAGCTTGGCAATGGCATCAAGCGTCGTGCCATGCTTGGGATACTCGTCGGCGTCCACGACGACGTCGCCCTTGCGCGTCTTCAACGTCACTGGCGCGATCTCGTCCTTGAACTTCCCGCTCTTCTGAGCGGCTTCCGCTTTGTTCTGAGAAGCGACTGCGAACTCATCCTGTTGCGAACGCGTAATCTGCCATTGCCGAGCAACGTTCTCCGCGGTGTTGCCCATGTGATAGCCATTGAATGCATCCCACAGGCCATCCTTGATCATGGTATCCACCATTTCAAGGTTGCCCATTTTTACGCCGCTGCGCAGATGTGCGCAGTGCGGAGCCTGGCTCATGGATTCTTGTCCGCCGGCGACAACGATTTCGGAATCCCCGTTGAGAATGGCCTGATACCCGAGCGCGACCGCGCGCAGGCCCGACCCACAAAGCTGATTGACGCCCCAGGCAGGGATTTCGACCGGGACGCCGGCCGCAATGGAGGCTTGGCGTGCAGGATTTTGCCCCTGACCGGCGGTGAGGATCTGGCCCAGTATGACTTCGGATACATCCGCTGGCTCCACACCTGCACGTTTGAGCGATTCCTGGACCGCCACCTTGCCCAGCTCGTGAGCCGGGAGGGTCGCAAAGGCCCCGTTGAATGCTCCAACAGGCGTGCGAACCGCACTGACGATGACGATATCGTCCTTCATCTGGTAACTCCTTTCAAATCGGGCTTGCAGGTCGTGAGCCGGCCTCGCTGTTGCCGCCAAGCCCAGGAACGCTATTTTTCGGTTGCATCCTTGGGGCTTGGGTGCAGCCCTGTCAATTGCACAGACCGGAACAGGTCGGAGCCGTGGAGGTCTCTCGGAGCCTGACTATCATCCGAGTACGCATAAAGTGGTGGCCGAGGTGCAGAAAAAGGATATGCTGCGCAGGAATAGTAGCCAATCGAGTTCACCATGGCCAAATCGGACCAGCCGGTCACAATCAAAAAATACGCCAACCGGCGGCTCTACAATACCGGCACCAGCACTTACGTGACGCTCGAAGATCTCGCCGCCATGGTCAAGGGTGGAGAGGACTTCATTGTGCACGACGCCAAAACCGGCGAGGACATCACCAGACAAGTATTGGCCCAGATCATCTTTGAGCAGGAGAACAAGGAGGGACAGAGCATGTTACCGATCGCCTTCCTGCGCCAGCTCATCCGTTTTTACGGCGACAGCATGCAAATGCTGGTGCCGCGGTATCTCGAGGTGTCGATCGATTCCTTCACCCGAGAGCAGGAAAAATTCCGGCAACAGATGGCGCAGGCATTTGGGGTGGGACCGTTCGCGCCGATCGAGGACCAGGTGCGGCGCAACATGGAAATGTTTGAGCGCGCCTTTTCCATGTTCACCCCGTTCGCCCGCCGTGAGCAGCAGGCCGTTATCGAGGCTGGCAAAGCGCAACCGAGCGCAATCGAAGGTGAAGAGATTCACGATCTCAAGCGGCAAATGGAAGAGATGCAAAAGCGCCTCGACCGGTTGAGCGAGAAGGGCAAGGATTAGAGCGGATCGGTATCTCAATAGGCTTGGTATCCCGTAGCCTCGGTATCTCAGTAGCCGATGGCACAGCCGTCCTTGCGCGGATCGGAGCCGCCGATCAGGACCCCACGCTCCCAGTCTATGTGTATGGCTTGAGAACCACCCCAAGGCGCGTGGGCGAAGGTCACATCATGCCCGCGCGCTCGAAGCGCCTCGATTGTTGCTTGCGGCAAATTTCTCTCCACCACCGTTTCTTCGCCGACGAAGAAAACACGCGGCGCGTCGATTGCGGTCTGCAGGTCCATGCCGTGATCCACAATGTTGGTGACCACCTGGACATGTCCCATGGGCTGATAATGTGCGCCCATCACCCCGAATGCCAGAACGCAACGCTCGCCGCGCAAAGCAAGCGCCGGAATGATGGTGTGCAGGGGCCGCTTGTGCGGTCCGAACGCGTTGGGATGCTCGGGATCGAGCACAAAACATGCGCCACGGTTGGTCAGCATGATCCCGGATTTCTCCGTGCAGATGCCGACGCCGAATATTGAATAGAGCGTATTGATGAATGAGACCGCCATTCGGTCGCGATCGACCACGCTCAGGTAGACGGTATCGCCGCCGAAGCCGGCCGTTTTCAGATGCGGCACACGGCGCGTGCGATCGATCTGTCCGGCAAGCTTTGCCGCAAACGCCTTGTCGATCAATTTCGCCACCGGGACCCGCATAGCGCTGGGCTCTGCAACGTGAGCGTCACGTACCGCATATGCGAGCCGCGCGCCCTCAAGCATGAGGTGAAAGCGATCGGGGCCGAGCGGATCGAGTGCCGCGAGATCAAACTGCTCCAAGATGTTGAGCAGCACCAGTGCGGTCAGTCCCTGCGTGTTGGGCGGCAGTTCAAGAATGTCGAGGCCGCGATAGTTGGTTGTGATCGGGACGACGATTTCGCCCCGATGCCGCGCAAAATCTTCCACCGTGAAGAACGAGCCGCGGCTCGCGAGGGTCGCCACCATGTCCTGGGCCACCGCGCCTTCGTAAAAACCCCTTGGGCCCTGCGCTGCGATCGTGCGCAAGGTCTTGGCGAGCGCGGGGAGCTTGACCACATCCCCCTCCGCGGGGGCCTTGCCGTCCCGCAGATAATGGCGGCTGGCGCCGACATCGGCCCGCAGCTTTGCCACCTGCTGCGACCAGTCCCATGCGACGCGCGCTGCGACGGGAAATCCCTGCTCGGTGTAATAGATGGCGGGCGCCAATGCGCGATCGAGGCCTAACCGCCCGTGCGCAGCGATCACCGCCGCCCAGGCATCGATCGCCCCCGGCACGGTCACGGCGTGGATCGAATCGGGGGCGATATTGCGGAGCCCCTGTGAGATGAGGTCTTCAATGGAGGCTCGCTGACCCGCGCGCCCGGAGCCGTTGTACCCCCAAACCGGAGCTCCCGGTTTTGCGATCATGCAGAAGCAGTCGCCGCCGATCCCTGTCATCTGCGGCTCGACTACGCTGAGCACGGCAGCTGCTGTCACTGCGGCATCGGCTGCATTGCCGCCGTCACGCAAAGATGCCAGCGCGGCCAAGCTCGCCAACGGATGCGAAGTGGCGGCCATGGCGTCGCACGCAATGACCGGCGAGCGGCCAGGCAGATGGAAATCGCGGGGCATTGGGAGTGGCTCGTGCGGCAATCTTGCCCTACCTCCTACCGGAACCCGCGGCCCGATTGAAGGCACGACGTCGACCCGCGAAACTCAACCCCACTTGTGGAACAGGAGAACCCGATGACACTGACGCTCGCTCAAGCCCGCACCATCCTCGACAACACGCTTGCCGCCGCGCGCGCGAAGAAGCTCAAGCCATTGGGCGTGGCCGTCGTGGACAACCGCGGCGCGCTGCGAGCCTACGCGGAGGAGGACGGCAATCCGATCCTGCGGTCCAAGATCGCTTCCGGTAAGGCATTCGGCTCGGTCGGGTTCGGCACAGGATCGCGCCGACTGCATCAGATCGCGGTCGAGCGCCCGCACATGGCGGCTGCACTGGTGGAGATCGCGGGTGGCGCCCTGGTGCCGGTACCGGGCGGGGTGCTCATTCGCGATCAGGCAGGGGAACTGCTCGGCGCAGTCGGGGTGTCCGGCGATACGTCCGATAACGATGAGGCCGCGGCGGTGGCTGGGATCGAGGCGTCGGGCTTCGCCGCCGACATCGGCGCGTAAGCTCGCATTCTCCCGCGCTCAGATTTCCTTCTTGGACTTGAGAACCTGGCGTCCGCGATACATCCCGGTCTTGAGGTCGATGTGGTGAGGCCGGCGCAACTCACCCGAATCCTTGTCTTCGATGTAGGACGGGCGCCGGAGCGCATCAGCCGAGCGACGCATTCCTCGCCGGGAGGGAGATGTTTTTCGCTTCGGAACAGCCATCGATCCAGCTCCTGGCCAAGATTGCGATCGTGTTTGGGAGTCTCAAGGGCCTTATAGGGGAGCGCTTGCATGGATGCCAGGGTGGTTCTGTGGCGCTGGGTTGCGCGCAAGGGCCCGTTCTAAACTCGCCGCAAGGCCGCGGGCCTGGCGCAAGCTGCCAGCGCCGCCTGGGCAATGCCACGGGCCTCGTAAACGGCAGCCAACCTTCGTACCGCGGGTCCCGGTTGCCTCGCGCTGCGCCGTCGCGGGTTGGGCAGCACCGCAGCGAGCAGGGCTGCCTCGCGCGGGGTGAGGGAGGAAACTGACTTGTTGAACGCGTAGCGGCTCGCCGCTTCTGCGCCAAACTGACCATTGGGCCCCCATTCCGCAATGTTGAGATAGATTTCGAGAACGCGCCATTTCGGCAGGACCAGATCCATCCACATGGCAAGCGGCAGCTCCAATGCCTTGCGTACGAAACTGCGCCCAGGCCATAGAAAGAGGTTCTTCGCAGTCTGCTGCGTAATGGTCGACACTCCCTTGGCCTCGCCGATGTCATCGACATCCTCGATGCGTTCGCGGAGCTCACCCCAGTCAACGCCGCGATGCCGGCAATAGCGGCCGTCCTCCGCCGCAATGACCGTGATCGGCAGGGCGGGGGCCATGCGTCCGATCGGCACAAAGGTCCGCTCGACCCGGACCCCGTGCGACCAGCGCCAAAGCATGAGCGTGGAGACGGGGTTCACCACGCGATAGAGCGGCACCAGCAGGTAGGGCAAGAGCAGCAAAAGCAGAATAAGCACGAGGACCACCCAGAGCACCTGCGCGAGCCGGCGCTGCTTAGGCGCTCTTTTCGCTCGGGTTCGCCGCTGGTCCATGCTTCTAAGCATCGAATCCGAACTACTCCAACTTCGCGCGGTGGGCATGAGTTATCGGAGCAACGGAACTGAAAAAGGGAGTGGGGTTACTGCCGCCCGCGGAATCGCAAGTTGCAGCGGTTGGAGATCATCCGACGATTGGAAAGTTTCCGAAGCGGCAGTGGTGAAAATTCGGTTAACAGACTGGCCGAACTCACAAAAATAAATTTTAGCTTGCCTCCACACGGCCACGCCCTGGAACGTCTGTTGCCGCGATTGGGTTGTATGTGGCCCACGTTCGGGGGAGGCCCATCCATGGAAAAGGTCGTGCTCTTGTGCCTGATTATCGCCATCATCGGCGTTCTGGCCGAGCTTTCGCCTGCGACGCGGCCGCAGAAATAAGCCCTGCCGCGGCTACTCTGCCGCAGTGCGCGCCTGCCCGTAGCGGCGTTCGATGTAATCGATCACCATCTGCTTGAAGTCGGCGGCGACCGTTGCGCCGCGCAACGTAACTACTTTCTTGCCATCGATGAACACGGGTGCTGCCGGCTGCTCGCCCGTGCCGGGAAGCGAGATGCCGATATCGGCGTGCTTGCTCTCCCCCGGCCCGTTGACGATACATCCCATGACCGCGACGTTGAGCGCTTCAACGCCGGGATAATGCCGCCGCCATTCCGGCATGCTTTCGTGAATGAAGCCCTGGATGTCGCGCGCAAGCTCCTGGAAAGTGGTCGACGTCGTGCGCCCGCAGCCCGGACAGGCGGCAACAAGCGGGACGAATACCCGAAAGCCCATCGTCTGCAGGAGCTCCTGCGCAACCTTCACCTCGACCGTGCGGTCGCCTCCGGGCTCTGGGGTCAGCGAAATCCGAATCGTATCGCCGATGCCCTGCTGCAGCAGCACGCCCAGCGCCGCCGCGGACGCGACGATGCCCTTGGAGCCCATGCCCGCCTCGGTGAGGCCGAGATGCAGGGCGTAATTCGACCTCTCGGCCAAGTCCTGATAGACTGCGATCAAGTCCTGCACCGCCGAAACCTTGGCTGACAGGATGATGCGCTCGCGTGGCAGCCCAATTTCCTCCGCACGAGCGGCGGAGAGGAGCGCGGATTGCACCATGGCTTCGCGCGTGACCGCACGCGCTTCCATCGGTGCCGGCGAGCGCGCGTTCGCATCCATCAGGTGGGTCAGGAGCTCCTGATCGAGGGAGCCCCAATTGGCCCCGATGCGCACCGGCTTGCCGTGCTTGATGGCAGTCTCGACAATGGCTCCGAACTGCCGGTCCTTCTTTTCCTTGAAACCAACGTTACCGGGGTTGATGCGATATTTGTCGAGCGCTTCGGCGCATGCAGGATATTCGGCGAGGAGCTTGTGTCCGATATAGTGGAAGTCCCCGATGATCGGCACATTGACGCCCCGCTTGAGAAGGCGCTCCTTGATGTGGGGTACAGCGGCAGCTGCTTCGTTGCGGTCGACCGTGATGCGAACGATCTCCGAACCTGCCCGCGCCAGATCCGCTACCTGCCGCGCCGTGGCCTCCACATCCGCGGTATCGGTATTCGTCATCGACTGGACCACGATCGGGGCGCCCCCGCCGACGCGAACGCCATCAACGTCCACGCCTATCGACCGGTGGCGTTGCTGTGGCCCGGCTTCGGTCATGTTGCATCCTTTGCGCATGAGTTCGGTCTGAGAAACGTATAGCCCGGGGATGGGAAGTGCCAGACCGGCTCAGGCGGTGTCAACGCGGGCGATTTATCAGAGGAATTTCCGGCAGCGCTAATTTGACGGCGACCTGGTTGAACCCCCAGCCCAGGCACAGCACAACTGCCAGCACGGTAGCAGCAGGCGTCAGCGCGCGCGTGGTCGCAGACTCGAGCGGCGGCGCAGGATCGGCCACAAGCGCCCTGTTACTGCGTGCCGCGCGCCCTGTCGGCTGCCCCGGCGCAATGGGTGCAGACCCCTGTAATCTCGATTACTGGCGCCTTCGGGGTGAAGCCCACGCCGCGAGCGGCGGACGAGAGGGTTGCCGTCACTTGCGGCGAGGAGGCCTCTCCGACCACGCCGCACCCATCGCAGATGAGAAACACCACGAGATCGCCAGCCGCGTGATTGTGGATGCAGGCGATGAACGCATTGCGGCTTGCAATCCGGTGAACCAGTCCGTTGCTGCGCAGGAACTCCAGGGCGCGATAAGCGGTGATGGGCGCAGGGCGTGCGCCTGAAGGCGCGAGCCTCTCAATGAGCTCGTAGGCGCCAAGGGGCTTATGGCTCGCGAGCAATGCCGCGAGCACCTTGCGGCGAAGAGGGGTGAGGCGTTGCCCGCGCTCTAGGCACCGCGCTTCGGCCACAGCCATTGCATCGTCGAGACACCGATTATGATCGTGATCAGGAGTGGGAAATACCGATGCGCGGGAGGACGGCTGACGCGAATTCTTGGCGGTAGGCATGCGGCAATCTAGCCGCTTTCGGGCCTCAGGGCGATTTGCTGCGCTGCCATAATTCTATTGCATCGCAGCATAAGCTTCCCACATAAGCCGCCTAGACCGAGGTACCCGTTCGATCCCGCGCAACGAGGGCATGAATGCTCCTGCTTCTGCTGATGCAGCTGCTTCAGAAGGCGAAAATGTCCAAACCAGCGGAAGTGCGTCCGGCCAAGAGGCCCAAGGTGCGAAATGGGCGCAAGAGGATCAATCTCGCGCTCCAAGGCGGCGGCGCCCATGGCGCGTTTACCTGGGGAGCGCTCGATCAACTGCTCGAGGATGACAGGTTTGACATCCGGGGCATTTCGGGAACATCGGCGGGCGCCATCAACGCCATCATGCTCGCGGATGGACTCAACCGCGGCGGACCGGAAGAGGCGCGCAAACGGCTCGCTGATTTCTGGCGCGCCGTGAGCGTAGACGGACACCTTCCTGATTTGCAGCGCGCCGTCGTCGAACGGTTATTCCCGTTTGTGCCCCGGGAAGGATTGTGGCTGAGCACAATATCGCGCTTTCTATCGCCGTACGATCTCAATCCTCTCAACATCAACCCGCTCAAGGAGTTGATCGAGCGCTTCGTGGACTTCGAAGCGATTCGCCGATCTGATGGTCCCGAGCTCTTCATCTCGGCGACCAACGTGCAAACCGGAGAGGTTCGCATTTTCACGCGAGAAGAAATAACGCCCGAGGCCATAACGGCGTCCGCGTGCCTGCCTCTCGTGTTCCGTGCAGTGGAGATCGACGGCGTCTCGTACTGGGACGGCGGCTACAGCGGCAACCCCGCGCTCATTCCGTTCCTGCGTGCGACGGCCGCGGAAGACGTTCTGATCGTTCAGATCAATCCGCGCGAGCGGCGCAAGACCCCGACCCGCACGCGCGAGATCCTGACCAGGCTCAACGAGATCAACTTCAATGCGTCCCTCCTCTCCGAGCTGCGCGCCGTACGTTTCGTCAATCGGCTTGTAGACGAGGGGCGGCTGCCGCGCGGCATGGGGCAGCGCGAGTTTCGCCGCCTGCGCCTGCATCGCATTCTGATGGAAGAAATGGGTGAAACGCCCAGCACGCTGACCACCGATTATCAAACGTTCGAGATGCTGCGCAAGCTCGGCCAGCGCGCGACGCGGCGCTTCCTCGACTCGCATTTTGCCGACATCGGTCGCCGTAGCACGATCGAAATACCTGTGCAGCCCGAGCCCGCTTTGGTGGAGTGAGCCCGCCTTGGCACGAGATGCCGCCAAGCGGTTTTTGTCGTAGCTTGTGGCCATGAACGAAACCTCCACCCCGCTCCGCTCCGCCCAGGTCGGTCCGGCGCGGCTCGATGTGCTGGTGGCGGATATCACCAGCCTGGACGTGGACGCGATCGTCAACGCGGCCAACCGCACGCTGCTCGGAGGCGGCGGAGTGGACGGCGCGATCCATCGCGCAGCAGGGCCTGACCTCAAACGCGCGTGCGAAGCGCTCGGCGGATGCGAAACCGGCACAGCCAAGATCACGCGAGGGTACCGTCTCAAGGCCAGCCACGTCATCCACGCAGTCGGGCCGGTCTGGGGCGGCGGCATCAAACGGGAGGACGATCTCCTTGCCTCCTGTTATCGCACCGCGCTCTCCCTGGCGGCCCAGCACCGGTTAACCTCGATTGCGTTTCCCGCTATCTCGACCGGCATCTACCGTTTTCCGCCGTCGCGGGCAGCACGCGTTGCGGTTGGCGCGGTCGTATCGCAAGTTGCCGCTGCCCCGAGCGGGATTGAGCGCGTCGTTTTCTGCTGCTTTTCCCCGGAGTCAGCCGAGCATCACATCAACGCGCTGGACGAGTTGGGACTTACATGAACCGTATCCGGTTGTAGCCCGCGTGGGAGCAGCGAAATGCGCCGAACACGGCCCGGATGGCGCTTCGCTCATCCGGACTATGGCGATGACGGGGTGGCCAAGCTCGTCTGCGCCAGTGCGGCGCAGCCAATGAGGCCAGGCTCCCGGCAGGTCACCAGCAGAGTGGGAACTTCTCGCAGCAGCTCCTGATAAGGCGGATGCTGCTCGAATGCGGCTCGGAATTCGGGGCCGTCGAGCAACGCGCCGAGGCCGGAGGCTACCCCGCCGGTGATATAAACCCCGCCCAACGCCTTGAACGTTAGAGCGACATCGCCGGCAAAGCGGCCAAGGAGACGCACGAACACCCGGGCGATCCTCTCTGCGGCCGGCTCGCCCGAACGCGCATCTCTCACGATGCTCTCCGATACATCGTACGAGCGTTCGGGATGAAGAGCATGCGCAAGCCGCAGCAGTCCGGGGCCGGACAGTACCGTCTCCGCGCTGATCGGCCCGCATTGCTCCCGTACTTGCATGAAGAGATCGTCTTCTTCGCTCGTCTGCGCGCCGAACGAGATGTGGCCCCCTTCGCTCGCGACGACGTGCCAGTGGCCATTTGCCGGAAGCAGCGCCGCCACGCCCAACCCGGTACCCGGCCCGAGGACCACCTTTACCCCCTCAGGTCGCAGCGGGCGATCGCCTAAACGGCGCGTCTCCTCCGCAGTGAGCCGCGGCAATGCCCAGGCAACCGCTTCGAAATCATTCACCACGCGGAATTGTGAAAAGCCGAAACGCTTGGCGAACTCTTTGCGCCGGAAGCCCCAGGACCGATTGGTCAAGGCAACCTCCTCGCCCTGGATCGGCCCGGCAACGGCGAAAATCGCCGCTTCGGGGTGCTCACCCGTGTGCTCAAGGTACTGCGTAACCGCGGTCTCCAGGTCTGCCACCGTGTCATTCTCGATGACCAGAATGCGACCGGGCGGCCCGGTCGAGTTGGCCAGCGCCAACCGCGTTTTACTGCCGCCAACGTCAGCAAGAAGGGCTGCACTCATCGCACGCTATTTGCCCCAGACTTCGTCGGCGACCTCGACAATCCTGCGCAGCTTTGCCCACTGCTCATCCTCGGCAAGGACGTTGCCCTCCTCGGTGGAAGCAAATCCGCACTGCGGAGAAAGGCAGAGCTGATCGGCGTCGACGTATTTGGCCGCTTCATCGATGCGCCGTTTGAGCGCGTCTTTGGTTTCGAGCTGCCCGGTCTTCGTCGTCACCAGCCCAAGCACCACCATTTGTCCCTTGCGTACGCGCTGCAGCGGCTCAAACGAGCCGGCGCGCTCGGTGTCGTATTCCATGAAATAACCGTGCACCTTGATGCGGTCGAACAGGATCTCGGCAACGGGATCGTATCCGCCGGAGCCCATATAGGTCGAGCGATAGTTCCCGCGGCAGAGATGCATCGTGACCGTCATGTCCGAGGGAATGTCGGAGACGGCCGTGTTGATGAGATCGCCATAGAGCTGCGCGAGCTTGTGCGGATCCTCGCCCCGCCCCTCTTGCGTCTTGCGGTAATTGGGGTCGCACAACATGGCAATAAACACTTCGTCGAGCTGCAGGTACCGGCAGCCTGCGTCGGCAAAGGCGCGTACCGCCTTGCGGTAGGCCGCTCCGAGATCGGCAAAGAACTGGTCGAGGTCGGGATAAACAGTTGTGCTGATCGGCCCGCGTCCGACGCGACCATAGAGCGCCGACGGCGCGGGAATTGTGATCTTGGGCGCGCGTTGCGTATGCGCGGCGACGAATTTAAAGTGATTGATCATGGGGTGAGCAGAAAAGCCGAGCTTCCCGGTGACCCGCGCGCCTTCGGCGCGTGTCTGTACGCCCGCAAATGCGATCCCCTGGTCCATGACATGGCGCTCCACCCCGTCGAGACCCCAGAGGAAGTCCAGATGCCACCATGAGCGCCGGAACTCGCCGTCGGTAACGGAGCGCAGCCCGACCTCTTCCTGCTTCCTGATCACCCGTTCGATCTCGCGATCCTCGATCGTGGCGAGATCGGCAGCGGACATCTCGCCCTTGGCGCGCTTTTCCCGCGCCTCTTTCAACGCGCTCGGACGCAACAGGCTTCCTACATGGTCCGCGCGAAACGGCGGTCTACTTCGTTGCATTCCGGTGCTCCGGTTTCGAGTATCAGGCATCAGATTTCAGGTATCAGCTAGCTTGTCTCTCTGATGCCTGATACCTGATCCCTGGTTACCCCCATACCTCACGTGCGATATCGACGATCCTTTCAAGCTTCGCCCATTGCTCGCTCTCAGCGAGGATATTGCCCTCCTCCGTGGACGCAAAACCGCATTGCGGAGAAAGACAGATCTGCTCGAGAGGAACGAATTTCGCCGCCTCCTCGATCCGCCGTTTTATCTCGTCCTTGGATTCAAGCTTTCCGCTCTTTGAAGTGACGAGGCCGAGCACCACCACCTTGCCATTCGGTACAAAACGCAACGGCTCGAAGCCCCCGGCGCGCTCGGTGTCATACTCCATGAAATAGCCCTGGATGCTGATCTCGTTGAACAGGATTTCGGCTACCGGCTCGTAACCTCCCGACGCAACGAAGGTGGAGCGAAAGTTGCCGCGGCAAAGGTGCATTGCCGTGGTCATATCAGGCGGCAGACCGGACAGCGCCCTGTTGATCATAGCGGCGTAGATGTGCGGGAGCCTCTGCGGATCTTCGCCGCGGTTGCTTACCACATCGCGCAGCTTCGGATCGCAGAGATAGGCGAAGTTGACCTCGTCGAGCTGCAGGTATCGGCATCCCGCATCGGCGAAGGCGCGCGTCGTCTTGCGATAGGTCTCGCCCAGATCGTCATAGAAGTCGTCCATGGACGGATAGATCCCTTCCGGCACCGCGTCGCGTCCGTAGCGGAAATGCAGGGAGGAGGGCGATGGAATGGTCATTTTGGCCATCGCCCGGCTGTGCGTCTTAACGAACCTGAAATGCTCGACCATGGGATGCGGCTCGTAGGAGCCGAGCTTGTGCACCACGCGCAGCATCATCGGCCTCGGCTGCGCACCCTGGAACTTGATCTTGCGTTCCCCGAGATAGGCTTCGACCCCGTCGAGGTTACCAAGAAAATCGTAGTTCCAGAAAGCGCGGCGAAACTCGCCGTCGGTCACGGCCTGCAATCCGATGTCCTCCTGCCGCCGGATCACCTTCTCGATCTCGCTGTCCTCGACCGTTGCGAGCGCATCGGCGCTGATCTCGCCGCGCTCGCGTCTGCTCCGTGCCTCCTTGAGAGCGGGAGGCCGCAAGAGGCTGCCGACGTGATCAGCGCGAAACGGCGGCTTGCTGCGTGGCATGTTGTGTTGCTTGTTGTCGCTTTTGCAGAATCTCCTCGCGCACGATCGCGGCGCCCTCGACCATCGCTCGCATCTTTCCGTAAGCGACGTCGCGCGCAAGATATTTGAGGCCGCAATCGGGTGCCACTACGATCCGCTCCGGTGGAACAAACGCCAGGGCTGCCCGAATGCGGTCGGCCACGGTCGAGGGCGACTCGACGCTTGGATCCGAAAGATCGAGCACGCCGAGAATAATCGTCTTCGATGGCAGCTGCCGCAGGATGGAAAGATCAAGCTTAGGTTGTGCCGCCTCGATCGAAACCTGGCACACCGCTGAGTGCTCGAGCTCGGAAAGAAAAGCATAGCTGCGCGGCTTGTCCTTCACGACGGCGGCGTAGCCGAAGCAGATATGCAAGGCGGTTGTACCGCTCACTCCGGCCAGTGCCCGGTCGAGTGCCTTGAGCCCGTATCTGCGCGCCTGCTGCGGCCGCGACTGCATCCAGGGCTCATCGATCTGCACGATATCAGCGCCAGCCGCGAACAAGTCCTTGATCTCGGCATTCACCGCATCGGCGTAGTCCAATGCGAGTTGCTCGTCGTCGTGATAAAAATCGTCCTGACATTGCGCCCACATGGTGAACGGTCCGGGGACCGTCATCTTGATTTTGCGCGCGGAATTGGCGCGCAGAAACTCCACATCGCGGACCTCTACGGGATGGCGGCGGCGGATCCGCCTTACGACGCGCGGCACAACGGAAAAGCCGCCGGTACGATTGGGCGTCTTTCCCGGGTTGTCGAGATCAATTCCATCGAGCGCGGTGGCAAAACGATTGGAGTAGCTCTCCCGACGCTGCTCACCGTCGCTGATAATGTCGATCCCGGCACGCTCCTGATCGCGAATGGCGAGAAGGGTGGCGTCGTCCTGTGCCGATTCAAGCTTCTGCGGGTCGATGAGCCAAAGGTCGTGTGCGCGCACGCGCGGTACCTGCTTCGCGAGCCGAACCCTATCGATCAGCCATTCGGGCTGCGGAT
>Ga0207693_10001759_pt1 | contig 19010 bp, 17 predicted proteins | sample LARL81metaG_FD_184347 | JGI IMG/M metagenome (GOLD analysis project Ga0207693, IMG submission 184347) | Corn, switchgrass and miscanthus rhizosphere microbial communities from Kellogg Biological Station, Michigan, USA - LAR L8-1 metaG... | ecosystem: Host-associated > Plants > Roots >...
GGCCACGCGCTGTTCGAGCTCGTCGCGACCTGCTCCGAACCCCGCGCGTCGCATCAGGTGCGCCATCAAAGCGATGTCATCCTGGTGTGCCATCTTTAGGTCTCCTCCTTGTGTTGATAAATCACTCTCGAATCACTGCATCGTTCAGCTGGAAGGCAGCCGGACCCGTCGGTTTCTGTTCCTCGCCGAGGGAGCAGCCGGGGTCTCTGCGGGTTGGTCAATTTGTGGATACGCCATCCGTCCCTCGATGTCCTTGGAACGAGACGGTCGCGAGAGTGCGGCCGAGCCGATGCGATGCCTAATAATGGACGGCACTCGCAGACCGAGTCAACTCCTTAGAAGCATCCCAAACTAGAGATAAAATCCGAGATCCGATCAACGGGCGCGTGGGGCGGGTCGGCCGCCCAAAATCGCGCAAGAGCTGACGGTCCTCGGCGGCCTGAGACGCCGCCTCGATCTCAATCGCCGGTTTGCAGCCGCTCGACCAGCTCTCGGACGGATGGCACATAGCCGTTCGCATAGAACGGGTCCGATGCGAAGCGATAGGCATTGTGCCCGGCAAACATCAGCTGACACTCGACATCATCGGAGTGCCTGATCGCCTGCAGGGTCTTTTGAATGCAGTAGCTGCGTGGATCGGCCTTCCTCCCGGTCGTGCGTCCCTCGTTCTGCGCCCAGTTGGAGAACTGACAAGCGCTGAGGCAACCCATGCAGCCGATCTGATCGGTGCGAATCTCGAGCGCTTTGGCCGGCGTCACAAAGATCAGCGTGGAATCCGGCGTGCGCAATGCTTCGGTGAACCCGTTGGACACCCATCTCTCGGCCGACACCTTGTCTTGCGCCGTGAGATAGACAGTGCGACCGCGCGGACCCACACTAAACGGCGCAACGTGCTCGCCTACCGCTTCGATGGTGTACGCGACCTGGTGCTCGCACCGCTGTTGCAGTTCGTTCAGAAACGCGTTGCGGACCGCCGAGGAGAAGAAACCGGTCGGACTGAAGTGATTGAGAAAAACATCGCCCTCGTTGAGGGTCACCAACTTACGTTTCCAGGCGTCGGAGATCGGGCTTTCCTGTGTCAGGAGCGGCCGCGTTCCGAATTGAAAAGCGACCGGACCCAGTTCGCGATTGCCGATCCAGTCGCTCCATTCCCGCAGATACCAGACCCCGCCCGCCATAAAGATCGGCGTCTCGGCGAGCCCGAAATCGACCATCAGGCTGCGCAACTCGCGAACGCGCGGGTAAGCCGGCTCGGGACGCTGAGGGTCCTCGCTGTTGGTGATCCCGTTATGGCCCCCAGCGAGCCAAGGGTCCTCATAAACTACCCCGCCGAGCCAGTCGCGGAATCTGTGATAGGCCCGCTTCCACAATGCCCGGAAGGCGCGGCCCGACGACACGATAGGGTAGTAATGTACCCCATACCGCGCACAGATCTCGGCGATCCTGTAGGGCATGCCGGCGCCGCAGGTGACGCCGTGGATGAGACCCTTGGCCCCTTCGAGTACGCCGTGGAGGACGCGTTCGGCCGCCGCCATCTCCCACAGTACATTCATATGGATGCGCCCCTCGCCATTGGAGCGCTCGTGGGCTACCTGCGCCTGTTGAATGCCACCGGCGACCGCGTAGGCGACGAGTTCCTCGTGCCGTTCCACCCGCGTCCGCCCGTGATAGAGCTGCGGGATCGGCTCTCCGGTTTCGGTGTAGCTGTCGGCGTTGACCCCAGAGAACGTCCCCACACCGCCGGCGGCGGCCCACGCCCCGGAGCTCTCGCCATTTGAAACCGAGATGCCCTTGCCACCCTCGACCAAGGGCAGGACCTCCCGCCCGGATATCACCAGTGGATTGAGCGGCTTCACCACACTGATCCCTGCCGCGGAATTGCAGCCGCACCCCGGTCGGCCACGATCGGTTGACGAAAGCCGCCACGGGCCGCGGCGCCGCGGAGACGTTGCGGGTCATCGGAAAACACCGATGTGACCCCCCAATCGAACAGAGTCTTCGCCCGTTCCGGATCATTTACCGTATAGGCAAGCAGCGGATAGCCCGCCCGGCGGATCTCGGACACGATGGCCGGGCGAAGCCGTCGGTGGTCCGCATGGACTGTCGCGCTGCCGAGCTTTCCAGCCACGGCGCGCCAGTTCTGCGGGATCCTGCGGAACAGGATGCCTCGCGCGATATGCGGCGCGCGGTCGCGCGCGGCGGCGAGGATGCCGGCCTGAAAGCTCGATATCAGCAGATGCATCGGATCGCCATGCCAAGTCCGCGAGAGCAGTTCGGCCACCATCGCTCCGGTTGCTGCTCCCTTCCCGCGTGTGGCCTTCAGCTCGACGTTTGCTCCTAGAGCGAGTTCAGCGAGGAGGGTAAGAGCCTCCTCCAGCCTCGGAACCCGCTCCCCGGCGAAAGAGGCATCAAACCAGTTCCCCGCGTCATGGCGTCGGACCGCCGCGAGGGAAAGGCTGCTCACCCTGCCGCGCCCGTCGGTCGTGCGTTCCAGCCGATTGTCGTGCAGCACAACCGGCTGACCGTCGGCGGTGAGCCGAACATCGAACTCGACCCAGCGGCAGCCGAGCGCCTTCGCCTTACGGAAGCCGGCGAGGGTGTTTTCGGGCGCGCATGCGGCAGCACCGCGATGACCGATTATCGGCGGCAGGATTTTTCCGCTCTCCCGGCGCATCCCGGATGAGGAGACCAGAGGGTGCCGCATCGTCGAAGCGACACTGGCGGGAAGTTCGCAGCCGTCCCGCCCGGCATCGGATTTCGTCAGTTTGCTGCCTTCACCTGTTGTTCCTGGCGCTCCGGCCGCCGCGAGCCGAGATCCTCGCCCGTTTCTTGGTCGACTTGACGCATGCTGAGTTTGACCTTTCCGCGATCATCGAAGCCCAGCACCTTGACTTTGACATTGTCCCCGAGCTTAACGACATCGGCGACCTTGCCGACCCGCTGCGGGGCGAGCTCGCTGATATGGACGAGCCCGTCGCGCGACCCGAGAAAGTTCACAAAAGCCCCGAAATCGACGACTTTTACTACTTTACCATTGTAGATCAGGCCAACTTCGGGCTCGGCCACGATGCCGCGAATCCAATCGATCGCGGCTTGTGCCGCATTCCCGTCCACCGCGGCGACTTTGACCGTGCCGTCGTCGTCTATGTCGATCTTGGCGCCGGTCGTCTCGGTGATCTCGCGAATGACCTTGCCGCCGGAACCGATCACTTCGCGAATCTTGTCCTTCGGGATGCTGAAGCTGGTGATCCGCGGCGCGTTATCGCTGACCGAGTCACGGGCGCCGGTCAAAGCCTTCGCCATCTCTGCGAGGATGTGGTGGCGGCCGTCCCGCGCCTGATCCAACGCAATCCGCATGATTTCCTCGGTGATCGAGGTGATCTTGATATCCATCTGCAGCGCGGTGATGCCCTGCTCGGTGCCGGCGACCTTGAAGTCCATATCACCGAGATGGTCCTCGTCGCCGAGGATGTCAGACAGTACGGCAAACCCCTCCGGCTCTTTGATCAGCCCCATGGCGATCCCTGCAACCGACCGCGGCAACGGCACCCCGGCATCCATCAGCGCGAGCGAGGCGCCGCATACCGTGGCCATCGACGATGACCCGTTGGATTCGGTGATCTCCGAAACCACGCGAATCGTGTAGGGGAAGCCGTCCTTGCTCGGGAGAAGTGGGCGGATTGCACGCCAGGCGAGCTTGCCGTGCCCGACTTCGCGTCGTCCGGGCGATCCCAGCCGGCCGGCTTCGCCAGTAGCGTAGGGCGGAAAGTTGTAGTGGAGCATGAAATTTTCGCGATACTCGCCCTCGAGGGCGTCGACGATCTGCTCGTCCTGACCCGTCCCTAGCGTCGCGACGGCTAGTGCCTGCGTCTCGCCACGGGTGAACAGCGCGGAACCGTGAGAGCGGGGCAGGATACCGACCTCGCATGATATCGGTCGCACGCTGCGCGTGTCTCGGCCGTCTATTCGGCGCCCCTCGCGCAAGATGGCGCCGCGCACGATATTTTTCTCGGTGTCCTTGAAGAGCTTCAGCGCGATCGCATGCTGAGCCTCCTCAGGGAATAGCTCGGGCAATTTGGCCTTCGCCGCATCGAGGCGATTGCTGCGGTCCTGCTTGCCTTGCGTGGCGTAGGCGGCTTCGATCAGCGGACCAACCGCGTCACACAGCCGCGCCCCGGTTTCCTCGATTTCCGGCGGCTTAGGTGGCAGGCTCCATGGCTCGCGAGCACAGGTTTCGGCGAGATCGATGATCGCTTGGATCACCGGTTGAAACTCTCGATGGCCAAAGGTCACCGCGCCGAGCATGACCTCCTCGGAGAGTTCCTTGGCCTCCGATTCAACCATCAGGACCCCTTCGCCCGTGCCGGCGACAACGAGGTCGAGCTCGGCGCGCTGCAACTCGCCCAATGTGGGGTTCAAAACGTAGCTGCCGTCGATGTAACCCACCCGCGCGCCGGCGATGGGGCCCAAAAACGGGATTCCTGAGATCGTCAAAGCCGCAGAAGCGCCGATCATCGAGACGATGTCGGGGTCGTTCTCGAAGTCATGGCTTAGAACCGTGCACACTACCTGGGTCTCGTTGACGAAACCCGGCGCAAAGAGCGGCCGCAACGGCCGATCGATCAGCCGGGACACGAGCGTCTCTTTTTCGGAAGGCCGGCCCTCGCGTTTGAAGAAGCCCCCTGGGATCTTCCCGGCTGCGAACGTCTTCTCTTGATAGTTGACAGTCAGTGGAAAGAAGTCCTGGCCGGGTTTCGCGCTTTTCATCGCGACCGCAGTGCACAGGACGGCGGTTTCACCATAGGTGGCGAGCACGGCGCCGTCAGCCTGACGAGCGATTTTACCAGTCTCGAGCACGAGGCGGCGCCCGCCCCACATCAGCTCCTTACGATAAACATGAAACATTCGGTATCATCCTTTCGGTATCATCCTTTGCGGAAATTTGGGCGACGGCATGCCAGGGCGCCGCGGGGCGCCGGGGCGGTCAGCCGTAACAAGTACAGCGACGGAACAGAGCGTTTCGGCGCTGTCGATAAACACGGGACGCAATCTCGCCGCTCGCCGGATCGATCCAGCGGCGCGCATTGGTTCACGCAGATAATCTCGGCATCCTCGTCGGGTCAGCGGCGCAGCCCGAGACGCCCGATCAAGGTCTCGTAACGTCCGACGCTCGATCGCTTGAGATAATCCAACAAACGACGACGCTGACCAACCATCACGAGCAGGCCGCGCCGTGAATGGAAGTCCTTCTTGTGGGTCGACAGGTGACTGGTGAGATTGCGAATCCTCTCGCTCAGGATGGCTACCTGGACCTCGGGTGACCCGGTGTCGCCCTCCTTGGCGCCGTATTCGGAAATGACCGCTTGTTTGCGCTCGGCAGTGATCGACATCGATCCGGTTCCTTCAGCGATTGATGACTCGTATCGGGCGAAGGCAGCCGTCTTCGACCCGGGCCAGCGCAGCCAGCGATTGACCCTCCCAAGCGCCGACAACCGTGCCGTCATTGAGCCGGTCGAGACGAGCCAATGTGTCGGCCTCGCCCGGCATAATCCTCTGTCCGCTACGTAGCCGAGCAGCCTCGGCTCCCGTCAAGACAAGAGCCGGGATGTCGTCCAGCCCAGTCTCGATCGGGAGCAGAAATCCGCAATCCGTTGCTATATGTTCACGCTTCGCGATCGAATCCAGTGCAATCGCTTGGCTTTCCGTGAAGCGTCCAACCGAAAGGCGGCGAAGTTCGGCGATATGAGCAAGGGTACCGAGCGCCGCACCGAGATCGCGCGCGAGTGCACGGATATAGGTCCCCTTGCCAACCAGCGCCTCGCAGTCGGCATGGTCGCGATCGAGGGTTGCAACGAGCCGCAACTCCGCGATTTCCACCAGCCGCGGAGGCGGGGCCGCGGGCTTATTGTGCCTGGCGAGCTTGTAGGCTCGCTTCCCATTGATCTTGATCGCCGAATAGGCTGGCGGGAGTTGCCGGATCGTACCAACGAAGGTGGGAAGGATTCTCTCGATCTCGGCGAGGTTCGGCCGTATCGGGCATTCGCCGATGACTTCACCCTCTCGGTCGTCGGTGGCGCGGGCAACGCCCCAGCGAATGCGAAAACGATACCGCTTTCGGCCGTTCATCGCGTAAGCAGTCGTCTTGGTCGCCTCGCCGATGGCGATCGGCAATACGCCGGTCGCCATCGGGTCCAATGTCCCCGCGTGTCCGACCTTTGCCCTGGTGCGGCGTCGAACCACTTCGACAACCCGATGCGAGGTGAGACCGAGCGGCTTGTCGACGACGAGCCAGCCGTCGAGGCCGCCATTACTCCCCATCACCTCTGTCCTCGTCGTTCCCGGCTTGCCGCTGGAGATCGCGCGCGACTTCGGGCCGCGCCAGCAAAGCGGCGATCCGGTCCGCCTGGTCAAACGAATCGTCCAGCGCGAAAACGAGGTTCGGCGCGTTGCGTAGCTGGACTTCCCGCGCAACGAGGCCTTTCAGGAAGGTGGCGCTCCGTCTGAGGGCGGTCAGCACCTCGGCCGCATTCGTCCCGGCGAGTGGCATGACGAACGCGGTCGCGTTGCGCAGATCGGGGCTCATCCTGATCTCGGTGACGGTGATACTCGCGTTCTCGAGTGCCGGGTCACGGCATTCGCCTTCGCGAAGAAGTCTCGCCAGAACGTGCCGCAGCTCTTCTCCGACCCGAAGCTGGCGCTGGTTCGCTTGTCCCTCTGCTCCGCCGCCGGCAACAAATTGCTGCCGGGCGCGATGCTTTCTTGCCATGCAACTCTACCGGCGCTTACGCGTCCCTGACCCTGTCGAGAAGCCGCAGGACATTACAGGGCACGCGCTACTTCTTCTACTTCGAAACACTCGATAACGTCACCTGTTTGAATATCCTGATAGTTCTCGAAGGCCATGCCGCATTCGTAACCTTGATTGACCTCGCGGACCTCGTCCTTGAAGCGCTTCAAAGTCTTGAGCGAGCCTTCGTGAATGACGACGTTGTCGCGCAACAGGCGGACTTTGGCGCCGCGCCGGACGCTGCCTTCGGTAACCATACAACCGGCGACTTTGCCGACTCTGGTGATATTGAAGACTTCGCGGATCGACGCATTGCCGAGCAGCCGCTCGCGCAGCGCCGGGGCGAGCAGTCCGGACAGCGCCTTGCGCATGTCGTCGATCAGATCGTAGATGATCGAATAGTACCGTATCTCGACACCGTCGCGCCGCGCCAGCTCGCGCGCCTGCGGATTGGCGCGCACATTGAACCCGATGATCACGGCCTCCGAGGCCTTGGAGAGGATCACATCGCTCTCGTTGATCCCGCCGACCGCAGAGTGCAGAACGCGGATCGATACTTCGCTCGTCGAGAGCTTTTCGAGCGAGCCGACGATTGCCTCCAGGGAGCCCTGGACATCCGATTTGACGACGACGGGCAATTCTTTCGCCACGCCGGCGGCGATCTGCGAAAACATCTGCTCGAGGGTACCGCGCGAGCCCGAGGCCGCGGCCGCATCGCGCCGGCGACGCTGACGGAAAGCGGCGATATCGCGTGCGCGGCTCTCGTTCTCTGCGACGACGAAATCGTCACCCGCAAGCGGTGTGCCGTTGAGCCCCAGCACCTCGACCGGGGTCGAAGGGCCTCCCTCGACCAAGTTTTGCCCGTGATCGTCAAGAAGCGCACGCACCCGGCCCCATTCACTTCCTGCGACAAAGATGTCGCCGACGCGCAATGAGCCGCGCTGGATCAGCACGGTCGCGACCGCGCCCCGTCCGCGTTCGAGTTTGGCCTCGAGCACAACCCCCTCGGCCGAGCGATTTGGGTTGGATTTGAGATCAAGCAGCTCGGCCTGCAGCAGGATCGCCTCCTCGAGCTTGTCGAGGTTGGTCTTCTTGAGCGCCGAGACCTCGATGTCGAGCACCTCGCCGCCGAGCTCCTCGACGACCAGCTCGTGCTGCAGCAGCTCCTGCCGCACGCGATCGGGCCTCGCATCCGGCTTGTCCATCTTGTTGATCGCGACGATGAGCGGCACCTGTGCCGCTTTGGCATGGCGGATTGCTTCGACGGTCTGCTCCATGATGCCGTCGTCGGCGGCCACGACGAGGACCACGATGTCGGTCACGTTGGCGCCGCGCGCGCGCATTGCGGTGAAGGCCTGATGGCCGGGCGTATCGATGAAGGTGATCTGCTTCCCGCTCCGCAGGTTGACGCGATAAGCGCCGATATGCTGCGTAATGCCACCGGCTTCGCCGCCCGCGACGTCGGTCTCCCGCAACGCGTCGAGCAGCGAGGTCTTGCCGTGGTCGACATGGCCCATCACGGTCACCACCGGCGCGCGCGGTTCGAGCGCCTCCGGTTCGTCCTCCTCGCCGCGCAGGCCGATCTCGACGTCGGCCTCCGACACACGCCGCAGGCGGTGTCCGAACTCGGTTACAATGAGCTCGGCGGTGTCGGCGTCGATGACCTGATTGATCGTCGCCATCACCCCCATGCGCATCAGCGCCTTGATCACATCGGCGGCGCGCTCGGCCATGCGGTTCGCCAATTCCTGAACCGTAATCGTCTCCGGGACGACGACTTCGCGCACGACCTTGGTCTGCTCCTGGTCGTCGAGATGCAGCCGCTGCCGCTCGCGCTCCCTTGCGCGGCGAACCGAAGCAAGGCTGCGCATCCGCTCGCCTTCCTCGTCCGTGAGGGCGCGGGTGACCGTGATTTTCCCGGTCCGCCGACGTGCCTCGTCGCGGCGCACCGGTGTCGGCGGGCGCCTGGCGTCGGGGCGGGCGCCGCGGCGAGGTGCCGCAACGGGCTCTTCTTCCTCTATCGGAACGCTGACCTTGCCGGCCGCGGCCAGCGCGGCGACCTTCGCGGCCGCCGCCTTGCCGGCCCGTTCGGCAACTTCGCGCCGTGATTCTTCCTCTTTGCGCCGTTGCGCTTCCTCTTCGGACCGGCGCCGCGCTTCCTGTTCGGTGCGCTTGCGAGCTTCCTCCTCCTCGGCCTTTTTCCGGGCTTCTTCTTCGGCTCGACGGCGCGCCTCCTCGGCGGCGCGCTCTGCCTCCTGCCGCAATCGGTCGGCTTCCGCGTCGGCGCGCTGGCGGGCCTCTACGGCCGCCCTTCGGACATCCTCCTGCACGGCGCGAGCGCGCCCGGCCTTCTCCTCGGCTGTTAATGCCCGCGGGAGCACGACGGCACGGCGCGCCGTTTCCGGTGTCGCCGCCGGCGCCTGTGCCTCCCGCGCGACCGCGGGCGTCGTCTCGGCCCGCCCCGGCTCGACTGCACCAGGGGCGATCGTGCGCTTCTTGCGCACCTCAACAGTAACGGTCTTCGAGCGTCCGTGCGAGAAACTCTGACGCACTTGCGCCGTCTCGACGGGTTTACGAAGCTCCAGCTTGCCGCCGCTACGGCCCAGGCTCAGCGGCCGCTTTTGCTCTTGTTCCGTCGTGTTCTGCTCTTGCTCGTTGGCGTCGCTCATTTTGATCCAATACCACCGTCGCTCTGCACCCGCCGCGCAGCGAGTTCCGCCCCTCGATCGACTACCGCTCCGGAGCGAAAGCCGGCGATCCTTTCCGCGTCGGCGAGCAGCCGGCTGCTCAGCCGGCCACCACCGAGCGCCACATGTACCACATGATCGCGCCCGAAGACCTCGCCCATTTCCGCACCCGTCAGCACGCTGGCGAGCGGCAGCTCACGCCCGAGGGCACGAATCTTGTTGCGTCCGCCCTCGGCTCCATCGAGCGCCGCTAGCAACAGGCCGACCTTTCCGGCGCGGACGGCCTCGCAGACCTTCTGGAAACCGGCCACGGCGAGACCAGCCCGGCGCGCGAGCCCGATGGCATCGCAACAGCGCTGCGCCAGCAAAGCTTCGATGCGGTCGGGGAGTTCCGGCGGCACGGTAACGGGCCGCCGTGCGGCACGGGCAAAAAGCCGTTTCGCTACCGCCCGTTCGAGTATCTCTCGGCGTGGCGTCAACCACAAACCTCTGCCAGGAAGATCGGAGGCCACATCGGGTACAAGCTCGCCGCTCGGGCCGACAACGAAGCGCAGCAAACGCGCCCGGTCGTTACTTTCGCCGGTACCGATGCAGCGGCGCCGTGGCCCGCTTGCGGCGAGTTCTTCATCGTGTCGAACAGCCGCGGCGTATTTGTCACTGCCCGTCGCGCTTACTCCTGCTCCACTGCCTTGGCTGGCGCTCCCTCGTCCTCGTACCAGTGTGCCCTTGCCTGCATGATCAACTCGTTCGCCACGTCAAGATCGAGCTTGGCGCCACCCTTGTCGGAGCCCTCGAGGAGTTCGACGAGTTCGTCGCCGGCGAGGTCAGCGAAATCATCAAGGGTTTTTATCCCTTTCTCGCCAAGAGCGACCAACATCCCGGGGGTCAGTCTCTCGAATGCGGCGAGCTCGTCCGATACTCCGAGCTCCTGACGGCGCTCCTCGTACTCCCGGTCGCGGCGTTCAAGCGAGACGCGGGCGCGCTCTTGCAACTCAGCGGCGACATCGGCGTCGAACCCTTCGATATCCGCAAGATCCTCCAGCGGCACGTACGCTACTTCTTCTAGTGAAGAAAACCCCTCGGTAACCAGCAGATGGGCGATTACATCATCGATGTCGAGGGCGTCGATGAACATCTGGGTGCGGCTGCGGAACTCTTCCGTACGCCGCTCCGACTCCTCGGCCTCGGTCAGGATGTCGATGTCCCACCCGGTCAGCTGCGAGGCGAGGCGGACATTCTGGCCGCGCCGTCCGATCGCCAGGCTCAGCTGATCGTCCGGCACCACGACCTCGATGCGGCGCTGCTCCTCATCCATAACGACTTTCGCGACCTCGGCCGGGGCCAGCCCATTGACGACGAATGTCGCCGGATCGGGCGACCAAGGAATGATGTCGATCTTTTCGCCCTGCAATTCGCCGACAACCGCCTGGACGCGGCTGCCGCGCATGCCCACGCAGGCGCCGACGGGATCGATGCCGCTGTCGCGCGAGATCACCGCGATCTTTGCGCGACTCCCGGGATCTCGCGCGACCGCCTTGATCTCGATAATGCCGTCATAAATCTCCGGCACCTCCTGGGCAAAAAGCTTTGCCATGAACTGCGGGTGGGTGCGTGACAAAAAGATCTGCGGACCGCGCGGTTCCTGCCGGACATCGTAGACAAAGGAGCGCACCCGCTCGCCTTGGCGGAAGCTCTCTCGCGGCAGGAGTTCGTCGCGGCGCAGCATTGCCTCCGCCCGTCCGAGATCGACGACGACGTTGCCGAATTCGACCCGCTTGACGAGCCCGTTGACGATCTCGCCGACCCGGTCCTTGAACTCGAGGAATTGACGCTGGCGCTCGGCGTCGCGGACCTTTTGGACAATCACCTGTTTTGCCGTCTGCGCGGCAATGCGGCCAAAGTCGATCGGCGGCAACGGGTCGGTAATAAAGTCGCCGATCTCGGCCTCGGGGTTCAGCCGCTGAGCATCCGCCAGCGGGATCTGCGTGGCCTCGTTTTCGACGACACCGGCCACCTCGCGAAACCGAAGCAGCCGGATCTCGCCGTTGTCGCGATCGATCTCGGCGCGGATATCGTATTCCTGGCCATATTTGGAGCGGCCCGCCTTCTGGATGGCCTGCTCCATCGCCTCCAAGACCTCGTCGCGGTCGATCCCCTTGTCGCGCGCGACGGTATCGGCGACCTGCAGGAGTTCAGGGCGGGCATAGGTGACGGTGCTTTCCATCGTGCTCTCGAATTCTGTACATCAGTGGGTTTGGGACCGGACACCCGATTGCGGCGGGTGGGGTTGCGGTGTGGCGCGGCGCGCGGCATTGATCAGATCGTCGTTGAGGACGAGTTTTGCCCGCGCCACGTCGGTGAGCGGCAAATTTACCTCGCCGGTTTCCGTAGCCAGACGGACGCTGCCCCCTGCGGTTCCCAGCAGGCGCCCACGGAAACGCTTGCGTCCATCGATTGGCCGAGCCAGCTCGATCCTCGCCTCGAACCCGCTGAACCGATCGTAGTCTTCGCTGCGAACCAGCGGACGATCGATCCCCGGCGAGCTGATCTCGAGCATGTAGGCGCCGGCGATCGGATCGGCGACATCGAGAAGGGCGGATACCGAGTGGCTGATTTGCGCGCAGTCCTCGACCGTCATCGGCTGGTCATCGAGCCTTTCGGCCATGACCTGCAGCGTCGCCCGACGGCCGCTGGTGACGACCACCCGAACGAGGCGATAGCCCATCGCTTCGAGCGACGGCTCGATCGCTTGCGCGATGCGGTTGGTGTCCACCAATAACCCCGACCCCTCCAAAACCTAAAGAACACCTGTGGGTTCGAGCGGCCGCGCCGGAGCAGGAGTACGGCATCTCCCCGAAAGCCGCTGGCTAAAACAAAAAGTGGGCCGTCGGCCCACCCCGCGATGCGGTCCGCAAGCCGGACCCTATGGACGTTTACGATATAGTGAAGCGGTCTGACTCCGCAAGAGTTTTGCCAAGCCCGGCGTCAGCTCGCTCAGACGTCATGCCTTGGCGTCGCCTTAACCAATGGGTGCTACCGGGATCGCCGAAATTGTGAGAATTTGCTCGCATCGAACACGGGCCACCAACGCCTGACGTTGGCAGCCGGCTCTGAGGCCACACTTTTCCATCCCGAAGACCGCGCACGAATGACGATCGACCGCCAGATGGCTGAAGCCGGCTGGCTGGTGCAGTCGCGCGAGCAGATGAACCGCAGCGCCGGGCTCGGCGTCGCGGTGCGCGAGTTCCCGACGGCCTCCGGCCCGGTCGACTATGCCCTGTTCGTCGGCGGAACCCTGTGCGGCGTCGTCGAGGCGAAACCGGAAGGCACAACCCTCTCGGGCTTTTCGGATCAGGCCGCGCGCTACATGGGCGGCGTACCCGAGCACCTGGTCCGGCGCGAGGGCCAGGTCCGCTTCGAATACGTCGCTTCCGGCACCGAGATCCTGTTTCGCGACCATGCCGACCCGGCGCCGCGGTCGCGCCGCGCGTTCTTCTTTCACCGGCCCGATGCGTTGCGGCGCTGGCTCGCCGACCCGATCACCATTCGCAAGCGGCTGCAAGCGATGCCGCCGCTGCTGACGGAGCGCCTGCGCGACTGCCAGATCGACGCCGTCACAAACTTCGAGGCCTCGCTCGCCGCTGATCGGCCGCGCGCGCTGATCCAGATGGCGACCGGCGCCGGCAAGACCTACACCGCCTGCGTGTTCGGTCATCGGCTGATCGAACACGCAAAGTTCCGGCGCGTTCTATCCCTGGCCGATCGCGCCAATCTGGTCCGCCAGACAAGGCACGAATTCGAGGATTTTCGGCCGCCCGGCACGGGCCGGTCGTTTACCGAGCTCTACAACGTCCAGAGGCTCGGGCCGGCCAATCGGTCTTGAAAGCCGCGTTCGAGGGCCGGCTCGTGACGCAGGACCCGGCGGACGAGCCGGCCTCCGCACTGCTCGCCCGGCTCCGTCAGAGCGGCGCTCGGCCCCGCGCATCGCGCCGCCGGCGACCGCGGGCCACAGACGCAGAACAGCACCAACTTGCCCTCTCCCCCTTCAAGGGGGAGAGGGTGCCATCTGATTGACAAATTAGCCATAATATGATATTCGCAATGTTTGGACTCCACTTTCCACTGCGGACACGGTCACCTGATCTCGACCTGATAAAACAGGCTGAACAGGACCGAGACGCGAATGCTTTGAGGCAAGACTGCGCGGATTGGGACAGAGACAGAAAGGCCATCGCGAAAGAGGCGCAACGGGATGACGATTGATACCCTCGCCTATGCGAAGGTGCTTGAATACGGGCGTCGAGCGCCAAGCAGCTGAAGCGTACGCCGAGGCGCTTACCCATCATGTATTGCCGGATTTCGTCGCCAAGACCGACATCGAGCGGGCAGTGGAACGGCTCGAACAACGGATCGACCAAGCGGTCGAACAATCCGAGCACCGGCTGAGCGTTCGGTGCGATCCTCTGGGATGACGCTCGGCATTGTTGGCATCATGAACGCCATCCTGTTCGCGCTGCTGCGCGTCGTGCATTGAACGCCGACGGCTATACCGGTTCCGACGTCACTAAGAGGCGGCGGCCGAGCGCAGAAAGCGCGGCTTCGAGCTGTTCGAGGCGGACGACGTGGTAACCGTCGAAGATATGAGCAATCTTCTTCGCGGGCCAGCCCAGGCGCTCAGCCAGTTGCGCCTCGTCGAGCCCGGCTTGGCGCATCGCGCGGTAGAGTTCGAGCTTGGCGGCCGTCAAAGCGGGCAGTCGCACCACCGGACAGCCATGTGCGGGCGAAGGAGCCGGTACATCCTCGTTATGGGCGATCATGCCGAGGATCGCTTCCTCGAGCATGTCCTCGGCCTGACGCGGCGCCTCTTCGAGGGTATCTCCATAGGTTGCGCCGTACCCGATGTCGGGGAAGGTCACCGTGAAGCCACCCTCCGGCTCGGGTTCGAGGAGCGCAGCATAACCTTGCGACATCTCACCTCCTTTCTCGTCGTCCCCGCGAAAGCGGGGACCCAGGGCCAGCCTCCTGAACATGGGTGATAAGCGCCCTTGCGTTTACATTCTCGCCAGCAGACGGAACGGGACGCTTTACGTGGGCGTAACCAGCGATCTTACCCGCCGGGTTTGGCAACACCATTCGGGCCAGGTCGAGGGTTTTACCCAGGACTACGGCGTCCGAACATTGGTCTTCGCCGAATTTCATGAAACGATGGAGGACGCGATCCTGCGCGAGAAGCGGCTCAAGAAATGGCGCCGCGCCTGGAAATTGGAACTTATCGAGCAACACAATCCGCAGTGGCGCGACCTTTACGATCAGCTGGCATTGTAAACCGCCCCTGGGTCCCCGCTTTTGCGGGGACGACGAGGGATCGCGGGGACGACAGGAACTTTCGGCATTTAGGAACATGAATCGATGAACGAACTCGCGCTCGTCCAAAAGGTCTGGAATTACGCGCATGTGTTGCGGGATCAGGGGGTGCCGTATCAGGCCTATATCTCGCAGATCTCCTATCTCTTGTTCCTCAAGATGGACGGTGAGCGGGCGGGGCTCGTCGCCTCGGGCCTCATCAAGGGCGGGAGTTCGGCGATCCCGGAGGATGGCCGCTGGGCGGTGTTGCGCGACCTGCAGGGCGAAGAGCTCACGCGGCGGTACTCGGCCATCCTTGATCAGCTATCGCGCCTCTCGGGCATCGTCGGCACGATCTTTCTGAAAGCGCAGAACGAAATCCAGGATCCGGCCAAGCTGCGGCGTCTCGTCGGCCTCATCGACGGCGAGACTTGGCTCGGGCTTGGCGTCGACGTCAAAGGCTCGATTTATGAAGGCCTGCTCGAACGCAATGCGCAGGAGGTCAAGTCGGGCGCGGGGCAATATTTCACGCCGCGCGCGTTGATCGATGCGATGGTGACCGTAACCGACCCCGAGCCGCGGGAAACGGTTCACGATCCCGCCTGCGGCACCGGCGGCTTTCTGCTCGCGGCCTGGGAGCACATGCGCAAGAAGCCGATGGCGCGCAATGCCGAAGTCTATACGGCGATGCGATCACGGTTCTCGGGCGTCGACATCGTGCCCGAGGTCGTGCGGCTGTGCGCGATGAACCTTTACCTGCACGACATCGCCGGCCGCGACAGCCTGATCGAGGCGCGCGACGCGCTGCTCGGTGATGGCGGGAAAACCTATGACGTGATCCTGACCAACCCACCCTTCGGCAAGAAGCAGAGCTATCGGATCGTGCGCGACGACGGTGAGATCGACACCGAGAGGGAGGATTACGATCGCCAGGATTTTTTGTCACCACCTCGAACAAGCAACTCAATTTCCTGCAGCACATCATGACAGTGCTGGCCGAGAACGGCAGAGCCGCCGTCGTGATGCCCGACAATGTGCTGTTCGAAGGCGGCGCCGGCGAGACGATCCGGCGCCGGCTATTGCACAATTTCGACTTCCACACCCTTTTAAGACTGCCGACCGGGATTTTCTACAAGCAGGGCGTAAAGGCGAACGTGCTGTTCTTCGACAAGAAGCGGGTGTCGGCAGAACCCAACACCAAGCAGCTGTGGATCTACGATCTGCGCACGAACCAGCGCTTCACGTTAAAGGAGCGGCCGATGACGCGCGCCGATCTCGACGACTTCGTCGCATGCTACAAATCAGGGCAGCGGCACGAACGTGCCGAAACCGAGCGTTGCCGGCGTTTTTCACATGCCGAGCTCGTCGCCCGCGACAAGGTCAATCTCGACATCTTCTGGCTCAAGGACGACACATTCGACGATCCCGACCTGCTGCCGCCGCCCGACGAGATCGCCGCCGAGATCGTCGAGAATTTGGAGATGGCGCTCGAACGCTTCCGCAAGGTCGCGCTGAGCCTGCAGTCCTGATTAAAGACAGGGGTCAGCTACCGTGGAATTGCGATTCCATCTCCTCGAAATAGCCATAATGGCATGGTATCGATCTGATCCGAGACCGAGCGGCTATGAAGACTTTGTTACGGCATGACTTCAACCTTTGGAGGAATTCCTGCTGCAGACCCGCTGCAGATGCAGCGGGGTGTCATAAACGGTTCAATTTTTAATTGCGGCTTACGGTCAACCGATCCGTGGCCGGCGCCTGACCCGAAGAAAGGCGGGGGAGCGGCCGGCGGCCCGCGCCTTCTGCTCGTAGCGCGTGGGCGGCCAATCGGGCGGGCGTTCGCGCCAGTCGCCGGGACGACGGGCCAGCCATTCGAAGGCGGGGTGGGCGGTAACGCGTTCGAGCATCCAGCAGAGATAGTCGCTCTCGTCGGTCGCGAGACGCAATTCGGCATTGTCGGTCATGATCTCGGCCAAATCGTCCAAGGTCGCGCGGGATACGATCCGGCGTTTGTGCTGTCGGCGCTTTGGCCAAGGATCCGGAAACAGGACGAACACGCGATCGATCGAGGCCGGCGGCAATGTCGCGACGATCAGGCGCGCGTCGTCGGCAAAGATCCGAATATTGTTCAGCCGGCGCTGCTCGATCTGAGCGAGCAGCTTGACGATCCCGTTCTCGAAGACCTCGCAGCCGATAAATCCGATTGGCGGATACTGCTCGGCCAGTTGTGCGAGATGCTCGCCGCCGCCGAAACCGACTTCGAGCCAGATCGGCGGCCGCGCCATCTCGAAGAGGGCATTGATATCGAGCGGACCCGATTCCGGAAGACTTATCGCCAGGTGCGGCAGCAATCCGTCGATGCGGGCCTTTTGACCCGGACGCAGCGTCCGCCCGCGGCGGCGGCCGAAGACCTGCCGGCGCCGCTCCGGCTCGGAGCCGGAAAGCCTCAGAAAGCGCGCCGCAGCTCGTCTACCAGGTCCAGCCTCTCCCAAGAGAAACCGCCATCGGGTTCGGGTCGGCGGCCGAAATGGCCGTAGGCGGAAGTACGCGTGTAGATCGGCTTGTTCAGATCGAGATGCGTGCGGATGCCGCGCGGCGACAGATCGACCAGCTCCTGCAGGATCGCGGCAAGTTTCTGCTCGTCCGCCGTTCCCGCCGTGTCGACATAGAACGACAGCGGCTTGGCGACACCGATCGCGTAGGCGATCTGGATCGTGCAACGTTCGGCGAGCCCGGCGGCGACGACGTTCTTGGCGAGATAGCGTGCGGCGTAAGCACCCGAGCGGTCGACTTTGGTCGGGTCCTTGCCGGAGAATGCGCCGCCGCCATGCGGCGCGGCGCCGCCATAGGTGTCGACGATGATCTTACGGCCGGTAACGCCGGCGTCTCCGTCGGGGCCGCCGATCACAAAGCGACCGGTCGGGTTGACAAGAAAATGCTCTTCTTCGCACATCCAGCCTTCGGGCAGGGTGGCGACGACATATGGCCGCACGATGTCGCGCACCTCGTCTGTCTCGATCCGCTCGGAATGCTGGATCGAGACGACGACCTTCGCCGCCCGTACCGGCTTGCCTTCGGCATATTGCAGGGTCACCTGGCTTTTTGCGTCTGGACCCAGGAGCGGGGTTTTTCCGGCATGCCGCGCCTTGGACAGAGAGTGCAGGATTGCATGCGCGTAAAAGATCGGAGCCGGCATTAATTCCGGAGTCTCGTGGCAGGCATAGCCGAACATCATGCCCTGGTCGCCGGCGCCCTCGTCCTTGTTGCCCGAGGCGTCGACGCCCTGTGCGATATCGGACGACTGGCCGTGGATCAGGCATTTGATGGCCGCCGAGCGCCAGTGAAAGTTCTCCTGCTCGTAGCCAATTGCGCGGATCGCGTCTCGTGCCACCTCAATCAGTTTGTCCTCGGTGATCGACGCCGGACCGCGGACCTCGCCGGCCAGCACGACGCGGTTGGTCGTGACCAGGGTCTCGACGCCACAGCGAGCCTCCGGCTCTGCTGCCAGAAAGGTGTCGACGATCGCGTCGGAGATGCGGTCGCAAATTTTGTCGGGATGCCCCTCCGACACAGATTCGCTCGTGAACACGTAATCCCGGTTGGCCAAAGGACTGCCTTTCCCGAAAGCGTCAACAATTGGAGGGTAGCACTTCGGCGTTGATGCAATCTTGCTCGATGAGCGTCAACCCCGATTTTCCGCTCGGTCCGCCCGGATGCGCTATGTTCCCGAAGCCCGTTCGGCGCCGACAGCCAGAGCTCTGGCAAGGTCGAACAGGCGGCGGCGCAGGGTCGGGTCGTCGATGCGGTAATAAGCGCCGACCAGCTCGACCGTTTCTCGACGGCGCAGCGGATCAGAGTCGAAGGCTTCGGCAGCGGGCTCCGCAAATCCTGCCGGAATCGCCGGCGCGCGCACCGGATCCATGTCGTCGAAGAAGAATGAGACCGGAACGTCCAATACGCGGCTGAGATCGTGTAGCCGACTGGCGCCGATCCGATTGGCGCCGCGCTCGTATTTCTGGACCTGCTGGAAAGTCAATCCGATCGCCTCACCAAGCCTTTCCTGGCTGAGGCCGAGCATGTTTCGACGGAGCCGGACGCGGGAGCCGACATGGATATCGATCGGGTTCGGCTTTTCGCCCTTTCGGCGACCCGGACGCCGGGCCTGTGGTTGCATCGCCATCGGTTGAGCACTA
>Ga0207693_10001760_pt1 | contig 19003 bp, 17 predicted proteins | sample LARL81metaG_FD_184347 | JGI IMG/M metagenome (GOLD analysis project Ga0207693, IMG submission 184347) | Corn, switchgrass and miscanthus rhizosphere microbial communities from Kellogg Biological Station, Michigan, USA - LAR L8-1 metaG... | ecosystem: Host-associated > Plants > Roots >...
AGGATTGCGCTACGTGAAACCCGCCGCCGACCATTCGAATCCCAAGGCGATGATCACCATGGGCGCACTCTACGCCACCGGACACTGTCTCTCACGCGACCTTCCCACCGCTTACCGCTTCTTCGCGCTGGCCCTGCGCGGCGACCCCGAGAACGCCGCCCTCCGTCAAAATACCGAACGAGTCTGGAAACAGATGACAGCTGAAGAGCGTAAGCAAGCGATTCGCATGACGCAGTGAATCTCCCAATTCTTGCTCGCCGCCACAGCCCTTCCAAATCTGTCATCCCGAGCGGAGTGAGGCGATAGAACGCAGTCGAGGGACCCTGTGTCCCCATACGGCACCTGCAGCCTGAACAGCATTTCAAGCTGGTCGTTTCACAAGCTACTAACCTTGAACCCTCCGTCTCTCAAGCGCTGCCCCCTTCGCACCAAAAACAAAAAACGCCCTGCCCTTCTCGCGAAGGACAGGGCTTGGTTCCCTGTTTCACGGCAACTGTAACGACCAAGCACCCAGCCCGTGAGTCGCTGCATACAGCACGCGCGCACCCGGGACCAGCGTCAGGCCCGCCACTTCCACGTTCGGCATTCCCTTCGCCGCAAGCAGCCATTGCGTGCCGCCTGCTTTGAACTTGTACACGCCGAAATCGCTCGACGAATACAGATCGCCAGTCGCCGGATCAAACGCAACATCCGTCACCGGAAGATCTTTCAAGTTCGCGCTGCGATCCACAAACGTCGCCGTCTGCGTCGTGGGATCGTATGTCACCTCGAATACGTGACCCGGAGTAGTCGGAGTGGTCGCGTTGTATCCGCTGTAACTGATCCAGGCATGGTTTGCGTTGGCAGGATCAATCGCGATCCCGCTGATGAAGCGGTTCGGGGCCGCCGCCGAAGTTGTGTCGATGCGCGTGAAGGTCACCGAGCCCTCCGGATCAGCATTTGCATTCTGCGAGATGAACACGCGCCCGGTTGTCGTTGCGGCCCACAGCGTCGAACTGTCGGAAGCAGTACGGCGTACGGCCGCCACATTGCCACCAGCGCGAGTGCCTAGGCTCGCATCCGTTAAGAATGTCGCCCCGATCGGCAGCCAGTCGCCGCATTGCACCTGGAAATGTCCAAAGAACTCGTTGCACTGGTAACGGAACTGGCTGAGCGACATCGTTCCCATACCATGAGTCTTGGTGCGGTACACGGTGTCGGTGCCAGCGTACATCGTGCCACTCACCGCTGGATCGCCGATGATCGGAATGTAGAACTGGCCCGGCGTTCCGACGATCGGGTCCGCAATCCAGTTCCAATCCGCCGTCGCGCCCGCTTTGAAATTCACATCTACTTGCGGCGCGTAGTAGGTGTGGAAGCGGAAGTTGGGATCCGCCACGTCAAATCCCGACTGACCACCGTCGCCGAAGATTGTGTTCTTGAACATCCCGGCTAAGGTAGTCGACTGCCAAGTTCCGTTATCCTGCGTGCCGCCCTGCAACAGCGTCGAATCAAATGGACTCACCGACAAGCTCTGGAATTGCAGCGTAGTCAGTCCGCGATTGATGCCGCGCAGTTCGCTCGGTACCGCCGACAGCAACTGCTGACAGCGAGTCAGCGTTGCCCCGGTGGCTCCGCGGGCCGCACACTGCGCGGAGTCGTCCGCCAGCGTGCCGCTTGACCGCATGATTCCGCCGTCATTTCCCTCGAAGAACTGCAGCGGATTGTTCGGATTCGTTACTAGAGTGTGCTGATCGGGATGCAGACCATTCGGATGCAAGGCATCGGTCGCATCGTAGGTCATGTCCGTGAATGTTTTCCCGGCATCAGTGGAGAGAACCACAGCGCGATTGTTGGAGATGCCAGCGCCCGCTTCGCCGTACGCGTAAGAGCCTCCGACGTAAACCACGTCCGGATGTCCCGCCGGTGTATACACGAAATTGTCGTACCAGCATTGGCCGGTACAACTGTTGTAGGTCGCATATCCCGGACTCGACAGACTCGAATTCGAGAGCAAAGCGAAACTCGGCGTCCCGGTTTGCACCAGATTGCTCCTGAAGGTCTGTGCCGGCGGCGCCCCCACCTGGCCGATGGTCAGGTACATCCGTGTGTTTCCCCCTGCCAGTCGAGTCACCGCCATCTCGGCCCGTTCCGTGAAGCTGGTCGAGGGACCATCCGCGATGGGCGCGAAAATCTGGCCCCAGGTCGTTCCGCCATCGTTCGACCGCCATACGCCACGGGCGTACGCGGACGCATACACGATATTCGGATGTGAGGGATCAAGTACCACTCGTCGCACGCCTCGCGGCGAACACGGCGTCAGGTTCCTCGCAACCGGGGTTGCACTCTTGCAGCCTGTCGTGGTTTGCGCCCCGTTGAAGACGAAGTCCCAGTTGGCGCCGCCATCGACTGACTTCCAGAGCCCGAAAGGTGGCGCACCCGGCGCGAGTGACACTGCTCCACCGCTCAGCACTGACGAGATTCCGCGTACCCCGCGCGTTGTGCCAGCGTAAATCGTGTTCGAATTGCTGGGATCAATCGCGATCGTGCCGATCGAACGTGCATTGAAATGCGGCTTGCCGAGGGGACCTGTCCAGGTGTCTCCGCCGTCGGTCGACTTGTAAATTCCGACGCCCGCTTCACTGTCCGCTGAAGCGTTCGCCTCTCCCGTTCCTACCCAAACAGTGTTGGGATCGTTGGGATCGAGCGCAATGGAACTCACGGCGTTAATGCCGAATGACGCGGACAGGTACTTCCACGTCGGATACGGTCTCAGGGCGTCGTCGGTCCGCCAGACTCCGCCACCGGCGGGCGTTGCCCAGAGACGGCAGTTGCCGGGCACGCACACCGGAGAAATCGCCAGCGCGGTAGTGCGCCCTCCGGCTTCGTACTGGTTGGGCACGTAATTGAAGAACCCGCGATAAGGTGTTAGGGGATACACCGCTCGTGTCGGGCCCAGCGAGACCCAGGTGGCGGAAGCGACTGCGGCTGCGCCCCGCACCGCTGCGCCTGCTTGGCCGGATGCGGCGGCAAAATTCGCCACGTGCTGGGCGTGTGCGGCGCGAGCGCCTTCGATCTTGTCGATGGAGATGTCCGTTGCCGGATATGCCCTCGCCATGAAACGCCAGTCGGCGGCCGATCCAGCGGGCCCTTCGCCCGGCACGGTCTGCATCAGTTTCTCGAGATGGCTGCGCAATGCCGGCGGCAGATTCTCGGCTGCATCCGAATCGCCTCCCTGCTGTGAACCGGCGGCTTCCATTGCGTCTTCATCGATCGAACTAGTTCGATCGTTGTTGAATGCGTGCGAGCCTCTTGCGAGGGGATTGGGGGAAACTGCTTCTCGCGTCGCGATCATCAATCCAAACGCGACCACCACAAGCGTGAGAACGCTCAGCACTACCACAACTCGTTTCATAACACTCCTGTTAGACACATCGGTTGTCTTGCTGTTATGGAACTGGGATCGTTGGAAGGGATATCGCCAAACTGCCTGTCAGACGCCAGTTTTCGCGCATCCTGTAGGGTCGGCATTTTTGGCCCGAGCATTATTGTGCTGCTTGTCAACGACTGTCAACAGTTGAGATTCCGGGGTACTCGCTTTGATTAGCGGCCACCGAATCCTTTCTGACCGGGCGGTCGGCATTTCCTCGGATAGCACGTTCGTGCCATTCCAACTTTTGAGCGCCCCAGTTACATTCCTCCTCGAGCAGCACTTGGGGGAGGGCTGTTTGGGCGAGCGTCCCAGAACTCTTTGAGTTCGGGGCGTTTCGTCTTTTTGGGCAAAATCAGCCAAACTGCAACGACCCAATCAGCGTTTCCAGAGCACCCTCACGCAACCCGATCGATAGATCGCCCTTAACGTCAGGCACTTTGCCGCAGTGCTATGCTGTTGCGCTCCATGCGCGACTTCTCCGAATTTGCAAAGTTCTTTGGCCTCGCCTTCAGCGCCCTGTTGCCCGTTGTGAATCCGCTGGGCTCGGCGCTCGTCTTCCTTGGATTGGTCGGCGCGGCACCAGACGAGATCTACCGCAAGCTCGCCCGCCAGGTCGCGATTCGCACGGTCCTGTTCTTTCTGGTAGTCGAGTTGGTAGGCACAGCCCTGCTCACCTTCTTCGGGATCTCACTACCCGTCGTACAGGTCGCGGGCGGACTCGTGCTGGCCTCCATGGGATGGAGTTTGCTGAATCAGCAGGCGGCTCGGCCGAACCCGAATGCCGCCGCTGTGTCCGCGGCCGGCTACGGATCGCTCGAAGAAAAAGTTTTCTATCCCCTGACGTTTCCGGTCACCGTCGATCCCGGATGCATCGTGGTCATGTTGACGCTGAGCGCGCATGCCTCCGTGAAGAACCTGAACGACAACATCACCTCGCACATCGCCATCCTGGCTGCCGTGGTCGTGTTGAGCCTGATCGTGTTCGTGAGCTACGCCTATGCTCCGAAAATTACGGAGCGAATTTCTCCCCAGACCGCCCACGGAATCCTGCGCATCATCGCCTTCGTCCTTCTCTGCATCGGAGTGCAAATCTCCTGGAACGGAGTGCAGGCGCTCATAAGAATCGCCATGAACATGAAGCCCTGACGCTTTATCATCCTCGAAAGGCTCATGACTCCGTACCCAATTCAAACCGCGCGCCTTACCCTGCGTTCCTATACATCCGCTGATATCCCCGACCTAATCCACCTCGCAGGCACCCGTGAAGTCGCGGCTACCACACTCCGCATTCCCCATCCCTACACCGAGCAGGACGCCAAAGACTTCATCGAAGCCTGCGCAGCGAAAACCGCTCCGGAGACGCGTTTCGCGATCACTCTGTCCTCGGATGGTCAGTTGTGCGGCGGTATTGGTCTTCGCATGGACGAGCCGCATCAGCACGCCGAACTCGGCTATTGGCTGGGCGTTCCCTACTGGGGACAAGGCTACGCCACCGAAGCCGCCCGCGCGATGATCCAGTACGGATTCGAAACGCTCGGCCTTTATCGCATCTATGCGTCGTATGTTCCGCACAATGTCGCGTCTGGTCGCGTGCTCCAGAAAATCGGCATGCGCCGCGAAGGACTGATGAGAAGCCACATCTGCAAGTGGGGAGAATTCCAGGACCTGGAATGTTATGGGATGCTGAAGACCGACCCGCGATAGCCGCTACGGACTCACCTTCAACGGCGCAGACACAGTTCCAATTTTTCCGCTCAACCGGTCCCGCACCACGAAGCGCACCGTGTACTCGCCGGGCAGCACCGTAAGCGCTCCGCGATAATCGGTCCCCTTGTTTCGAAAGCGCTCATAGGTTTCCGGCTTGAAGTGACCTTCCATGGTTTGCTCAACATCACCTGCAGGCAGTCCGGCCGGCGTTCGCGCCGTTGCCCAGAAGTCAATGGCAAAACGGTTGCGATCCGGCTCGTCAACCTGCGCAAATCCGGCTGGCATCGTCAGTGTGAAGATCGCTTTCTTCTTCCCTGCTTCCGCCGAGGGCTGTGTCTCCTGCCATTTCGCTGTGATAGGGATCGCGGTGAACTCCAGTGGAGAATCGAGCGCAGCCTGCATCGAGTCGGGAGACGTATCCTCTGTCTTGGTGGACGGCGACTTTACAAAGAAACCGGTGCGCGCCAGCACGTGCACTCCATCGCGGTGCACGTTGACCTGCAGCTTCCTCCAGCCTTCGTTTTTGTTTTCGCCGTGCAGGTAGTAGCCCAACAGGTAGTAGCTGGAGCTGTCTTCCACCGCCTGATGCATGGCGCTTGCCAGGCCGTTTTGATTGAGAAAGGCCCTTCCCGCCGTTGCCTTCGCGAATGCCTCAAAGGTCGCGTTGGTTTCGGCATGCAGCCACTGCCCGTGTGTAAACGGGTCGGGTAGCGGCTTCTTCACGGGCGCTGTCGCCGGCCCGGGCAGGTCTCCCAGGCCGTGAACGTCGACCGGGTACACGCTGATCTGGGCCCGATTCAACGCCGCCCACGTCTTCTCATAGAGAGGCTGCATATTGGCTGGCGTATCGACAGGTGCCAATCCTTCCTTCAACGCCATCGTCTCTTCATTCAACGCAAAAGGAAATCCGGCACTAGCCCAGACCAGCGTTTTTCGTCCGGGATATCCCGCGAACGCCTGCGCCACCTGCTCCATCGACTGCAACGTCAACGTGACCACCTGCCTGCGCTCAAACGAGAGCGCTGCCTGTTCTCCGGCAACCTGAAATTCCCCAAAGCTCTGCATGATCTTCGACAGCTTGTCGGTCCCGTTCGTCAGGAACGCTTCCGAAGGATCCTCCGTAACCGGAGTCTGGCTGCGTTGTACGCTGTTCAACGCCTTGGTCAGCTCCCGGGAGTCGCGTGTGAAGTGATGAATCAACTTCACTCCCGTGCGGTTGAGAGCGAGCAGAGATACCGGATGTCCGGCATGCGCTGGATCGGTCAGATACTTCACGACCTGATCCTTAGCAAAAACCTGATCGGGGACCGGCGTGTTCAGCATGTCGATCAGGACGATCGTCAGCTGGCGATTGCCCGCGTCGTCACGCATATTGCTGAACTGATCCGTAGGCAATGTGTTTGGTGGCTGCGCATTGTTGGCCGGCTGCACCTCCTCGAAGACCGACATCGGCTGCTCGACTCCTTCTTCGTAGACGGTGAAGTCTTCCTTCTTGAGGCCATGCACGTTAGACCCAAAATTGTCGGTGACGATGACGGGGACGGAGACAAGTTCCGCGCGGGATGTCAGGGTGGCGGCGGGGTCGGAGGGATTCTGGGCTCCGTGAATCGAGGCCGCGAGCCCCAATCCGCAAGTGAGAACTACCCACCAACGCGCACGCCCCCGAAGCCACTTCATGGCGCGCTAGTCTATAACGATTTGATTGAATTTAGACGACGCACAGGAAGCCGGGTGCCCCATCCTAGCGCGCCTTTTGCGCTAGGGTGGGATTCCACAACCGTCGGTCTCTTAGGCTTTTCTTTTCGCCTTCAAGGTCACCTCAGCATCTTGAGTGGTTAAAATCCGCGTGTTCATTCATACAACTCGCTCAGCAACTCATACGCCCGCCTCAGATGCGGAATCACGATGCTCCCGCCCACCACGAGCGCCACATTGAGTGACTCTTCCTGCTCCGGCCGTGTCGCTCCGAGCCGGTACGACTGAATGATGTGATAGTTGATGCAGTCATCGCAGCGCAGCCCCGCCGAAACGACAAGTCCCATCAACTCTTTGTACTTCGCGGGAATCGCGCCTTCGAGATAAGTATTGTGGTCAATATTGTAGAAGCGCTTTACAAGGAAATTATCGGCCTTGTCGACGTTCACATTCAGGCGAGTGCGCGTCTCCAGAAACCGCCGCGCGATCGCGCTCTTTTCAGCAACCTGCTTATCGGTGAAGAGAAACGTTGGCTCTTTCCGTTCGATGCTCATGGCTGAACAGCCTAGCAAAAAGTAACGAGGTGGGCGCGTGTGGGTCGGACACTCATGTCCCACAGGCGTTCTCCGATCCGGCGGACAAGAGTATCTGTCCCACACGGCTCGCTCGAGGCTCCGCGATCCCCGTCCTTTCCCTCCTTACCCCCTTAGCGATATAGTCTCAACCCGGTTTCATCTTCCGGAGGCAATTCATGACTACCGATACCCGTGCCGAGGCGAAGGTCAAAAGCTTCGGCGTCAATCTGGAAAGTGATCTCGCGCTCGAGTTCCTGCGCGTCGTCGAAAAAGCCGCCATCGCCTCGGCGCGCACCATGGGCACCGGTGACCGTCCGCTCGCCGACCAGGTCGCCACCGAAGCCATGCGCCAGACCATGGACACGGTCCCCATGCGCGGCAACATCGTTATCGGCGAAGGTGAGCGCGACGAAGCGCCCATGCTTTACATCGGCGAGAAAGTCGGTGCCGAATTTCCCGACGGCCGCCAGGTCCCCGAAGTCGATATCGCCGTGGATCCCCTCGAAGGTACCAACCTGTGCGCGACCGGTGCCCCGGGTGCCATCACCGTTCTGGCTGCCTCGGAAAAAGGCGGCCTGCTCAACGCGCCCGACTGCTACATGGAAAAGATCGTAGTGGGCCCCTCCTGCAAACACGCCGTCGATCTCGACGCGCCCGTCGCGGAGAACCTGAAGAACATCGCCCGCCGCCTGCAACGCGGCGTCGACGACTTGGTCGTCATCGTGCTCGATCGACCCCGGCACGAGAAGTTGATCGCCGACATTCGCAAGGCCGGCGCCCGCATCAAGTTGATCGGTGACGGCGATCTTTCCGCCGGAATCGCAGCCGCTGTGATCGGCACCGGCGTCCATTGCGTGATGGGATCAGGCGGCGCGCCCGAGGGCGTAATCACCGCCGCCGCCATCCGCTGCCTGAACGGCTACATGCTCGGGCGGCTCGTCATCAACAAACCCGAACTCGAAGAGCGCATCGCAAAAATGGGGATCAAAGACAAGAACCGCGTCTACGAAGCGCAGGACCTCGCTCCTGGCAAGCAGATGATCTTCGCCGCCACCGGCGTCACCGACGGAGCGCTCATGAAGGGCGTCCGTTTCTTCGGCGAAGGCATCCGCACGTCGTCGGTCATCATGACGCTGAATACAGGGCGGGTCCGATTCATTGACAGCATTCATTTGGAAAAGGGCGCCGACATAAAAGTGAGGTTCATCTAGCCATCGAGAAATCCGGCTGCGCAGGAAAACGCGTGCGCTCTCTACCAAACTTGTCATCCTGAGCGGAGTGAAGCGGAAGCCGAACGCAGTCGAAGGGCCCCGCGTTTGCATGCTGTACGACCGCCGGCGATCTGTGTTTCGGCCACAGAATCCAGATTGGGGAATCACCCAGAGCACGGGCGATACGCCCGTCTCTCCACACTACTTCAAATACACCGAATCCTTCTTCAACTCCTCGGGAATTCTCGGAAACGGCGGAAACTCCTGCGAGAATCCCTTCAGCAGATGAGCGCATTCTTCTGAACGCCGAGTCCCGTCGTGCACCGCAATCTTGTGAGGATTCCCCTCCGAGTACCCCTCCCACAGCGACACTCCAGCGTAGGCTCCGTCTTTCCGCAAAATGTAGTAGGTCATATCCAGAAAGCGCAGCCGGCTCATGTCTCCGTTGTAATTGCGCACGATGCGCTTCAGCGCGTCCATGCCCGCTTCCTGGGGCGACATACCGTGTCGCATGTTCTCGACGATCGTATGCGCGCCCGCGACCTTGATGTTCTCTTCCCCGCTGCCGGTCGCGCCCGCCGAGCCCACGTCCTGATCCGTGTAACAGCCAGCGCCAATCACCGGCGAATCGCCGCAACGTCCGGGTAACTTGAATGCAAGACCGCTGGTGGTGGTGATGCCCGACATCTCGCCCTTCTCGTTGAGCGCTGAACAATGAATCGTCCCCGTGGGCGGGAACAGGACGCGTTGCGCTGCCAACCAGCGAAACTCGGGCTCAATCCCCAATTCCTCGGCCCGCGCGACCAACCGCTGGACGCGATCCTGCAGCAACTCCGACTGCGGCTTCCGTTCGAAATCCTTCGAATCGGGCGCCTGCCATTTCGGATCCGCCAGCCCCGGGCCCCACCAATCTCCAGTCGAGTGATATTCCTTCCACAGCATCCAGACCTTGCGCGAGCGCTCGGTCAGCAGGTTCTCGCGCGGAAAGCCCATGGCCACCGCAAACCGCTCCGCGCCTTCGCCGACAAGCATCACGTGCCCGGTGTGATCCATCACGGCTTTTGAAACCTTGGAAACGTTCTTGATGTTGCGCACGCCGCCCACCGAACCGGCGCGCCTTGTCGGCCCGTGCATGCAGCAGGCATCCAGCTCGACGACGCCTTCCTCATTCGGCAAGCCGCCCAACCCAACACTGTCATCCAGCGGATCATCTTCTGGCCCAGTCACCACCAGGATCGCGGAATCCAGGGTGTCGCCATCCTTGCTCAAATGTTCGTAAGCCCGATCGAGATACGCCAACCCGTTATTCGCGCTGACAAGTATGGGCCGCTTGCCGGGAGCAGACTTCGCCTGCGGAGCGGTATCGGGTGCGGTTAACGCTTTCTTCGCGGATTCGAGGCCCTGGGCCTCAAGCCCGAGCGCAAGCGAACCCGCGGCGGTCGTAGCCAGAAAATCACGGCGAGAAAAGCTCATTCACTTCCTCCGAACATTTCCAATGAGAGTAAGAAAGTTAACACCTAGACGATCGGGCACTCATGCCCACGTCTTCAATCCGTATCGAACCGCTGCTCCTTAAACGGATCCCCATACATGTGATACCCATTCCGTTCCCAGAAGCCCGCCTCGTCGTGATCGAGAAACTCAATTCCTCGCACCCACTTCACTGACTTCCACGCATACAAATGCGGCACGATCAACCGCAGCGGGTACCCATGGTCTGCGCTGAGCGGTTCGCCGTCATGATGCGTGGCAAACAGCACTTCTTCGCGATCCAGGTCAACCAGCGGAACATTGGCCGTATATCCCTGCTCGGCGTGCACCAGCACGTGGCTCACGCCTGCCTTCAACTTCGCGTGCGCCAGCACCTCACGAAAACTCACACCCTCCCAGTCGTTGTCGAACCGGCTCCAGCGGGTGACGCAATGAAAGTCGGAATGCCGTTTCACCTTGGGCAGCTTATTGAACTCAGCCCAACTCCAGCGCGCGGGAGCCTCCACCATTCCGTACACGCGAAAATCCCAGCGCTCCGGATCGAACCGCGGCACGGAGCCATAGTGCAGCACGGGCCACTTCAGCGTAAGCGATTGGCCGCGCGGCAATCGTCCCTCGGCTTTCATCTTCTGCTCGAGAACCTTGCGCTCGTTTCCTTCGAATAGCACTCCTGACTCCCCCGCAAATCAGCAATCACTAATCTGAAATCTGAAATCCACAATCTGAAATCGCTTTCTCCCACATTGACATCCATCAATTTCCGTTCTATTCCTAATCCATGACCACCCAGGAACAGGGCTTCCAGCGACTGCTTCACGCCATCGCCGACCCGACGCGCCGCAAGATTCTACAGGCTCTGAAAATCAAGAACGCCTGCTCGCTTGGCAAGGAAGTCGGCCTCTGCGCCTGCGACATTGAAGAGCGTATCCACCTCTCTCAGCCCACCATCTCGCACCACATGGCGATCCTGCAAAAGGCCGGCCTCGTCGAGGCCCAGAAAGAAGGTCACTGGAGATGGTATCAACGCAACGAACGCGCCATTAAACAGTTCGCCAAAACCTTGCGCGAAACCCTCTGATCGAATCCTCTCCTCACTGCCCGGACCGCAGAATCAACTGATCCGCCGGCGTCATGACCCGCGACCGGATCAGCAGCGTGCTCACCAGCGACGTCAGCCCTGACGAAGCGAAAATCATCGCCAGCAACACGAACTGGTAGATCGCGGCATAAATCGGACGAGCCCCCGACAGCAGCATGCCGGCCATCAATCCCGGAATCCACACGATTCCCAGCGACCGCAGAGAGTCAATCGCCGGAATCAGGCTCGCCTCAAACGATACCTGCACGTAGGGTGCAACGCTGGTCTTTCCGTCGGCGCCGAGCGCCAAGGCCGTCTCGATCTCGCCGACATGCGCCAGTACATCCGATCGGAATCGATTCAACGCCAGTCCGTTCGTGTTCATTGCATTGGCGATCATCATGCTCCCGATGGGCACGAGCGCAGTGATCGGCGTATCGATCACACCCAGCAAAGTCATAATCGCAATCATCAGTCCGGCGCCGCCACCGATTGCCCACGTCGACACTTCAAAAGCGCCCGGCATCCCTTTGGCGCGCTTTGCCGACGTCGCCCCCGCCGCCACTATCATCGCGCTCAAAAGAAATACGCTGGTCCAGCTAGGCGCCTTCAGCAGAAGCAGCAGGATCGAGCCGACGGCGACGATCTGGGCCAACCCTCGCACCATGGCGATGGCCAAGTCCTTCTCCAGGTGAATGCCACGGCGTCCAGCAAGAATGACGACGGCCAAAGCGGCGAGCGCCGCAGCCGCTGCCTGCGCCAGTCCTAATTGCAATTGCCCATGAAAGATTGCCTTAAGCACGAAGCACCTCCGCGGCCAAACCGATGCGCACAACCCGACCGCTTTCCAGAACTAGTACCCGTTGCGCCAACCGGGCCGCCTGCGCAGCATCGTGTGTCACGAGCACGCACGCGACCCCCTGCTCATGACCAATGCGCTCAATCACTGCTTCCACTTCACGTTTGGCATCCTCATCCAGCGCCGACGTCGGCTCGTCCAACAGCAAAACTTCCGGAGAATTCGCCAGCGCACGCGCAAACGAAACTCGCTGCGCTTCCCCACCCGACAGATTGGAAACGTCGCGCGATGCAAAGCCCGAAAGCCCCACCCCGGCTAGCAATTCGTCGGCGGCCATCAAACTCAGATCCTCTGCCCGCTGCCGCGGCCCAAAGCGCAGGTTGTCGAGAACTGTTCCCGCGAACAGATACGGCCGTTGCATAACCATCCCCACGCGCCGCCGTAATTCGCGCGGTGCAATCTGCCGGTAGTCCACCTCGTCGAGACACACGTTCCCCTCAGTCGGTTCATCCAGCCGGTTCAGCAGTCGCAACAGCGACGATTTGCCCGACCCGCTCGGTCCCACAATCGCCAGGATCTCGGCCTGGCGGACTTCAAACGTGGCTTCCGTGACAAGAACCTTGCCCGGCACACTCCGCCCCAGTTTGTCCGCCCGCAAAAGCATCTTCCGAGAGCCCTTAGTGTCTATCTACGTCTTCGCACCCAATCGCCCACCAGAGCGCATATCAGCCCGGGTTCGCCTACTTCCAGGCGGAACCATCGCCGGTTTGTCCCAGCCGCCAAGTTCAAGAGCCGCTGCTAAACACGCGGCGCGCAACTGATCGGCGTGTGCGCGATCCACCAGCGTCCGAGCCACAACCATCCCACCGATACTCAGCGCGGCGATGACCTGAGCCGTAGCGCGCCCGTCCCGCCGCTTGTCCAGTAGACTGCGCTCCAGCACGCTCACCATCGCCCGGAAAACCGTTTCGAACGCGCGCCGTGCGGCCACCCCGGTGCGCGCTACATCTGTGGGCAACGCTACCATCGGGCAGGAGTTTTCAACATCCTCGTAATGCTGCCGCGACAGGTAGGCGCTCACCACTTGACCGCCCACATCGGTCGCCGAAAGATCCACGTGCACGCCCTCCCAGCAATTCTTCCATTCGGGATTTGTGAAGAAGCAATCCAGCACTTCGGCATACAGGTCGCTCTTGCTCTTGAAGTACTTGTAGAAGCCACCGTGCGTCAGGCCCGCACCCTTCATGATCTCCGCAATCGACACGTCCTCGAACCCACGGCGATTGAACAGCCGGCGCGCACTGTCAATGATCTTTGTCTTCACTTCCCTGCGATGAGTTGGCGGATACGGCATAGAGTGGCTCCCGATCAGACGTCGAACTGCCATCAAGGAATACCACGTTGTGGCGAGCGACAATATTATCTTGAACATCTTTTGTTTCGCTGTTCTGATCCTCTACGCCGCGGAAGCCAGGCAAAGGCTTATGGCGGAACTCTGGAGGAAGAATGGATGCATTGAGGAGGGTGGCGACCACGCACAACCGTCGCGAGTGGATCAAGCGAGCGACCCTGGCCGCCGGAGTGCTCGCAGTTCGACCAGCCGCTGCGTCGGCCGACAGCGACAGCGGTCTGTCCCATAGCGCCGAGGCCATTCACCAGGAGGTCAGCTTCTCATCGAGCCCGAAGCGGATCTACGAGACTCTGACGAACGCCGACCAGTTTCAGAAGGTGATCCTTCTGAGCACCGCCAAGACCCAGATCGATGTCACCACAAAGCCCGCGCAGATCAGCCGCGAGCCGGGCGGGACCTTCGTGATCTTCGGTGGCTACATTTCCGGCAGGCACATCGAACTTGTACCGAACGAGCGCATCGTTCAGGCTTGGCACGAAAAAACTTGGGAGTCCGGCGACTACTCGATTGCCAGGTTCGAACTGCACGAGGCGGGGACCGGCACAAAGCTCATCTTCGATCACACCGGATTTCCGGCCGGCGCAGGCGATCATCTTTCCATCGGGTGGAAGATCAACTACTGGGAGCCGTTGGCCAAGTTTCTGGGAGAGCGCGTCCGAAGTTGACCAGACGACTGACGGGGGGATTCGGGAACCCGCGGGCAATCTCCTGTGTCTGTGCATATGAGCGGGCCGATCAGATCGACCCAAGTGCGCAGCCGGGAGAATGCCAATGTACCTCCGACTCACCCTTGCCTTGCTGACGCTTCTGTCAGTCTCTCGAATTACAGTCGCGCAACTCCCGGTCGCCATTCCCAGCAATGCTGCGCCGCAGTCCGCGCGGCAAGCTCTGCTCGAAATGGTTTTCGCAGTTGAGCCGTCACAGTTTTTCAGCCATTTGCCAAAACATGCTCAACAGCTCCTGAAAGCAGACGTCAACATTTTGCCTTTGCAAGACTTGACGCAAGCTATCACGCAGTTGCGGTGGCCCGGACGAAAGCTGGAAACATTCGAAGCCGGGCCTATCCTGCTTCGCTCCGAAGACCCGTATTCTCGTAGGACGGTTGAAGTCTCGGTAGAAAGCGAGACCGATGGCATCGACGAAGACCAACTGCAACTATCCCTGCGTCTATATCGAAACGGCAAGCCGGAGGCTTTGCCCTTCGTGCCGGCTGCTACTTTCACCATGAAATCCGAGCGCGGTATCTGGTGCTTGGACGATGTCGCGCTTAATCTCCGCGTTCCGCTAGGTGACGACGCGTTCCTCGACAGGTTGACCCCTGATCGCCGGCCCCCGGAAGTAGAGGAGGTTGAGACGTCCGCTCTGAACCACCTCCGGATGGTCAACATGGCAGAAATCTCCTATGCCGCTACGTTTTCGGACTTGGGATTTGCCTGCTCGATTGCGTACCTGGGTGGCACCGGCGTGGAAGAGCCTACTTCCGGTTCTGCCGGATTGCTTGACGCTGGCTTGTCGAGCGGATCGTTAGACGGTTACACGTTTTCCATCGAAAATTGCTCCGGCAATCCCGTAGATCACTTTTCCGTCTCGGCCGTTCCCGACAATCCGCAGATGGGCTTGCGCGCGTTCTGCTCGAACGAAACCGCCGCGATCCGGTTCTCTGAGGATGGCAAGGCCGCCACATGTCTTACCGAAGGAAAACCGCTGCCCTAGTTACTTAGAACCGCTACGCACGCTGGTCCGCAGCTCTTCCACAATCTCAAACGCCGCTCGCCGTGCCTCTTCGTGCTTGGTCACGTCGAATGAGATCGCCCCCACCCGCGCATGACCTCCGCCCCCGTAGCGCTCGCACACCCGGGCCAGATTCACCGTGGGCTCGGTCGGCGCCCACGGGTTCGACCCCACCGATACCTTCACGCGAAAGCTGCTCTTGCTTAAACCTACGCTATAGATACTTTCCGGATGTAAATAGTAAGGAACGAACTTGTTATAGCCCTCGAGCTCCTGATCGGTAACATCGAAAAAGATTGTCGCATCCTTGCACTCGGTGCGTTCCTTTAAGATCCCAATCGACAACTCGTGCCGCTTCAAAAGCGGCGGAAGCAGTGGTGCCACAAAAGGCGCCTCCAGAATTTCCGCCAGAGACTTGGTGGCCAAAAGCGGAATCAACTGGGGCACGAAGTTCGAGTCTGGCGCCGATTCAATCACCATGGTCAGCTTCATGGCCGGAGCCTTCATCTCGACGGCAGTCTTCGCGTCCTCGTAAAGCGCTCCGTCGATGATGTCGGTCCAATGCACCAGGTCGGCCACGGACGCCGGATTAAATCCGAAGCGTTGCTCGGCCACCATCGCGATGAAACTGGTGCATGACTTGAAGTCCGGATCGTAAAACTTCCGATTCCCCTGATCCTGCTCGAAATGCGCCGCGTCTTCCGGGCTCAGGAACGCGCTCTCGTGATGATCGAACCACCACGTAATTTTGGGCGAACTCGAATATTTGAAGTCGACGATTGCGTTCTCGTCTCCGTCAAAGTCCCGCTCGTCGAAGAGCGCGCCCGCCCGGTGTAACAGCCCCGTGAATTCGAACTGCACGTCGTTACGAATCCGCTCCCGGTAGAAGCGTGAGAAGAGCGCGGCCGAGGAAGCCCCGTCAAAGCACTTGTCGTGATAAAAAACGCGGACTTTCAAATTCGATTCCTTCCCGAATCAACCAACGAATGCCTGCAACCCGCTCCGCAACTTCCGTTCAATGAAAAGCGTATAGGATTACGTCCCCAGGGACATCTGTCAAGAACAGATGAAGTGCCTCAGCAAAAGCCGGCGAGAACCAAGTCAAGGACTCGGGAAAAGGGATCCTAATAACGCAGAGGATGCATAGAAGTTGCGCAGAGATCGCAGGGCGAACGTGCTCGTCTCAGGGATTTTGCTCACAAGAAGAAGAATTTCTCGGCGCCCTCTGCGGGCATTTCTCTGCGTCCTCTGCGTTTTAAGATTTGCCTACAAGACTGCAGGAATCCGGCGCCGATAGTGCGCGAAGTTCCGGACTGCTGCGATCTGACAACTGGGTTCGGCTCCCGTGCTACCTTTCATCGCCCCGGCCTGTAACGCAATATCACGTGCTTCGTCTAACTTCGCTTGGAGGCTTCATGTCAAAATCGCGCAGGCGATTTCTAAAAACTACCGCGCTCGGAGTTCTGGGAGCCGCCGCCCTCCGCGGGTCTTCCCAGACTGCCAGCAATCTTCCTCCCGGCGAACCACCCGCCTTCGGCACTGGACCGGAAGTCGGCCCTGAAGTCTCGACAACGACATTTGCGGAAGCCGAAAAACTTGTGCAGGTGCAACTCACGGATGCCGAGCGAACCATGGCCGCCTCCAGTTGGCGTCGCACTATGGCCTCGCTTTATGAACGCCGCACCGGCCCACGCAAGCTCGAGCTGGAATCCACTCTAGCCCCTGCCACGCGCTGGGATCCGGTCCTGCCCGGCATCAAGATTCGCGCGGCCCAGGGTAGATTCGTCCGCAGCCATGCCGACCCCGCCCCGCTCCCCGCGAAAGACGAAGACATCGCCTTCGCCTCGGTCACACAACTCTCGCAGTGGATCGAGCACCGCAAGCTAACTTCAGAGCGCCTCACCAATATCTATCTCGATCGTCTCCAGCACTTCGATCCCAAGCTTCACTGCGTCATCACCCTGACACGCGATCTCGCGATCAAGCAAGCGAAGCAAGCCGACGCCGAAATCGCCGCCGGCCGCTATCGCGGCCCACTCCACGGCATTCCGTGGGGAGGCAAAGACCTGCTCGACACCGCCGGCATTCCGACCACCTACGGCGCGGAGCCATTCCGCGATCGGGTTCCCACCGAAGATGCCGCAGTCGTGCAACGTCTCCATCGGGCCGGAGCGATCCTGGCCGCAAAGCTCAGTCTCGGCGCGCTCGCTCTCAACGACATCTGGTTTGGCGGACAAACCATGAATCCGTGGATTCCCGACGCCGAAGGTTCGGGCGGCTCGAGCGCCGGACCTGGTGCAGCCACCGCCGCTGGCCTCGTCGGATTCTCCATCGGCAGCGAGACGGGAGGCAGCATCATCGGCCCCAGCATGCGCTGTGGCGTGACCGGACTCCGTCCCACCTACGGACGCGTTCCGCGCACGGGGGCTATGACACTCTGCTGGACGCTCGACAAACTCGGCCCCATGACCCGCCACGTCGAAGACGCGATGCTGGTGCTGCACGCGATCTCGGGACCGGATTCCGGCGATCTCGCGAGCGTCCCCAGCCATCTCGACTTCGACGCGGCCGCTTCCATCAAAGACCTGCGCGTCGGCTATTTCCGGCAGTGGTTAGATCAGAATCCCGCGACCCGCGTCGACAAAGACGCCGTCGAGCACGTGAAGAAGCTCGGCATGACGCCCGTCGAAGTGGAGATCCCGAACTGGCCGTACGACTGCATGAATCTGATCCTGTTCGCCGAAGGCGCGGCGGCTTTCGAAGAACTCACTCTGAGTGGGGGGATGAATCAGCTCAAGGCGCAGGTTCCCGACGCGTGGCCGAACGTCTTCCGCGAAGCGCGCTTCCTGTCAGCAGTTGACTTCGTGCAGGCCGACCGCATGCGCCGCAAAGTCGCTCAGGAAATGGAGAAGCTCTTTTCGCGAGTGGACCTTCTGCTGGTCCCGTCGCTGCGCGACGAAATGCTCACCATCACCAACTTCACTGGCCATCCATCGCTAACATTGCGGGCAGGATTCATCGAAGTAAAGAAAGCCCGCAGCGACTGGGCTCCCGATCCGAACAATCCGGTTGCGACCTTTGAGAAGCCACGCCGCGTTCCGCATGGCGTCACTCTGATCGGCCGCCTGTTCGATGAAGGCACGATCGGCACAGTCGGCATCGCACTGGAAAGAAGTTTTGGGGTAGTCGACCAACGACCCCCAGGCTTCTAAGCGTGTGTGGGGCGGACACTCCTGTCCGCCAAAGCATCGATCTCTAATGCCCTGTCTATTTAGTACTAGCAGATAACAGCCACTTAGGTCAGTCGGGTGCCCCATCCTAGCGCGCCCCTTTGCGCTAGGGTGGGATTCCACGGACTTATCAAACTTGGGATTTTAGAAGTGTGAGCAGAAGTTTGAATCGAGCCGTGCCTACCCCACCCGCTGCCATCGCAGGGTTCTCGTGACAGCCTCTCCATCACTAGCAGTCGTCTCAAGAGCGATGACAAGTTCCGCGCCCTTGATTTGAAAGCGACGGGTCACGATCTTTCCCACGTCCCCCGGCGACAATGCTCCGATCAGTTCCTGGGTGACCGTGCTATCGTCGGCAACTATGTACCGGCCGAAGTACGCGTCATATCCCTTGACGGCGCCGCTGTTATTGGCGTGCCCGACCCGCAACTGTTCAGCAGTGCTTCCGCAAGCGGTGCGATCGCGCCGCATGAACTGCACTGCAAAATGACCGGCCGCGTCATACATGAGGTACGCGAGCGGATCGGCTCCGAGGATCGGATCCGTCCTTCGCTGGCCATCGGAAGTCACGTCCTCGCGCGACAACAGCTTCCATGTGCCCACCAGTGACTTCTCTGCAACGACTGCAACCATGACCGAATTTCCTCAGCTTCGAGTTTGAGT
>Ga0207693_10001762_pt1 | contig 18989 bp, 14 predicted proteins | sample LARL81metaG_FD_184347 | JGI IMG/M metagenome (GOLD analysis project Ga0207693, IMG submission 184347) | Corn, switchgrass and miscanthus rhizosphere microbial communities from Kellogg Biological Station, Michigan, USA - LAR L8-1 metaG... | ecosystem: Host-associated > Plants > Roots >...
ACCCTCCGGGGGCTCGTCATACCACCGGGCAAACGAGTCGGGCCGTTGAAGCGAGTAATGAGTGCCGTTGATCTCGATCGTGTCGACTTGCCGGCTGGCGTAGGAAAGCTCGTCGGCATGACGCAATCCGCGCGGATAAAATGTCCCGCGCCACCCGCCATAGTTCCAGCCGGAAATGCCGATGCGGATTGTGCCCGAGCCGCTCATCGCCGCTCGCCGATCGGGTGTGATAACACCACCCGATGCTGACCCTTTCTGGCGTGACCTACCGCATCGGCGGGCGGACCCTCATCGACCAGGCGAGCGCACAGATCGCCGAGGGCAGCAAGGTCGGGCTGGTCGGGCGCAACGGCGCCGGCAAATCGACCCTGCTGGATCTGATCCGCGGCGCCGTGCAGCCGGATGGCGGGTCGATCGACTTGCCGCGCGGCTGCCGGATCGGTTTTCTGGCGCAGGAGGCGCCGGGCGGGGAGGCGAGCGCGCTCGACACGGTCCTCGCGGCTGACGGCGAGCGTGCCGGCCTCCTCGCCGAGCGGGAGGCCGGGGCGGAGCCGTTGCGCACCGCCGAGATCGAAGCGCGGCTGGTCGAGATCGACGCCCACTCGGCGCCGAGCCGGGCGGCGCGCATCCTCGCCGGGCTCGGCCTCGACGAGGGGATGCAGCGCGGGCCGACCGGCGATCTGTCGGGCGGCTGGCGGATGCGGGTCGCGCTGGCGGCGCTCCTCTTCGCCGAGCCCGACCTCTTGCTGCTCGACGAGCCGACCAATCACCTCGACCTCGAAGCCGCGCTGTGGCTCGAACGCTTTTTGCGCAACTATCGCCGCACCCTGATCCTGGTCAGCCACGATCGCCGCTTCCTCAACGCGGTGACGACGGTAACCCTGCATCTCCAACAAGGGAAACTGACCGCCTATTCCGGCGGGTTCGACGCCTATCTGCGAACCCGCACCGAAGCGGCGCGGCGGCTCGAAGCGTTGGCGCGGCAGCAGGCATTCGAACGACAGCGACTGCAGGCGTTTGTCGACCGCTTTCGCTACAAGGCATCAAAAGCGCGCCAGGCGCAGAGCCGACTGAAGGCGCTCTCCCGGCTGGAACCGATCGTGCTGTCGGCCGAGGAGGCGCCGGCTCGCATCGCTTTCCCCGATCCGCCACAGCTGAACCCGCCGCTGATCGCGCTCGACGGGGTCGCGGTCGGCTACGTCCCGGGGAAGCCGGTATTGTCGCGGCTCGATCTGCGGCTCGATCCCGACGATCGGGTTGCGCTACTCGGCGCCAACGGCAACGGCAAGACGACACTGGCGCGGCTGCTGGCCGGCCGCCTTGAGCCGATGGCGGGACAAGTCGCCAAGCCGCCCAAGCTGGCCTGCGGTTTTTTCGCTCAGCATCAAATCGAGGAGATGCGGCCCGACGAATCGGCCTTCGATCACCTTTCTGCACTCATGCCGGACCAGCCGCCGGAAGCAGTGCGGGCGCGGCTCGGCAGGTTCGGCTTCGGTCAGGAAAAAGCTTTCGTTGCGGTTGGGGACCTCTCCGGCGGCGAGCGGGCACGGTTGAACCTCGCCCTCGTTACGCATCATGCTCCCGCTTTGCTGATCCTCGATGAGCCGACGAACCATCTCGACCTCGAGGCGCGCGAAATGCTGGTCCAAGCGATCAACGAATTCCCCGGTGCGGTGGTGCTGGTAAGCCATGATCGGCACCTGCTCGAACTGGTCGCCGACCGGCTTTGGCTCGTCGCCAACGGCACGGTCCGGCCATTCGACGGGGATCTGGACGATTACGAGCGGCAGGTACTCGATGGGGGCGGATCAGGGAACGCACCCCGGCCAAGCGAGCCGCTGCCCGGCAGCCGGCGGGCTGCTCGCCGGCTCGCGGCAGAGCGCCGGCGGGAGGTCGAGCCGTTGCGTCAGGCGGCGCGCCGGGCCGAGGAAATGATCGCGCGACTGACTGAGGAACGCGAAACACTGGATCGGGCTCTGGCTCGACCGCCGGGGGATAATGGTCCATCCCTGGCTTTCGCGCTCAAGCGCCGCGCCGAGCTGATGCGGCTGATCGAGCGAGCAGAACGCGACTGGCTCACCGCCGAGGAGTCCTTGGAACGGGAATCGCGAAGGGCGTCCGGTTGAGATTTCGGGTGGAGTCACTCTACCGTAACCCGGGGCTCAGAGAGCTCGGGCTTTGGCGATTCGGATCGCGCCGCGGCTGCCGTAGTGTCCGCGATGGATCGCAGCGCTTCGTCTAATGGCTTTGTTAAAAATTTATGCTTCGACAAAGGTAATGACGAGGCGAGCTTGCGCATCGGCGCTCGCGGCTAAAGGCCGCAGATTGCGGCAGTCCTTTGTTACACTTTGACAAACTCGGCTAAAAGCGCCTATCCACTGATGTGGAGACGAGAGTTCTGCTGGCGGATCGTGGACCCCGCACGCGAGACGAGACCGTCATCCGAAGTACCGCATTCCCGAACTGGGTTTCGCCATGGCCGACAGTCCCACGATCACCGATCGGAACCTCGAAGCGACGACAAACATTTCATTGAAACGGGAGCCGGCTTGTTTTGCCTTTTTGTCGCCGCGTTCGATCTCTCCCCCGATGCCGATCGACTCGATCAACCTCGATCTCGCCTCGGCCGACTATTTTGGCGGACGCGCATCGCTTTGGGCCGCTCTCGAGATGCGCTCGTCGGTCAGCGACGAACGCCCGACGGCGATACTCGGCTTCGACGAGACCTTTCTGCGGCCCTTCGCCCGCGCCCTGATCGAGGCGGCGACGACGCGGGCTGCCTATCGAATGTCGATCCTGCAGGATGCGCGCACCTCGGAGCGCTGTCGGGTCGTCGAGTACGTGACCGGTCCCGGCAAAGCTCTCGAGGAGCTGATGCTGCAGCCTTTCGACAATGTCGTTCTGATCAGCGCCGCCAAGGGCAAAGACGGCGACGAGACGCTGTTCCAGCTGCCGCGCACCGACAGTTTTCTGCGGGCGTTCGCCAAGATGGCGTATGTCGCCGATCAGGCGCTCCATGATCTACTCGATGACATGGAGCGACTGGCCAAGAAGCGCAAGCCCGTGACAAATACTTAGGTCAGGGCTTGGATCTAACTCAAGAAAAGGAGGCTTTCGCCCCCTTTTCCTTAAGAGTGCGGGCCAGCTATCTCGGGCCAGCACCGCTGCTGCCGCCCTGAGGCGCTAGACCCGGTGACCGCGGCGGAGGGGCCATACCGGGGGGCGGAGGAGCAGCGGGCATTGACATGTTTCCCGCCTGCAACCGACCCAGTTCTTCTTGGTTTAGCTGATTTGCCACGTTACCCTGCACATTCGAGAAGCGGCTCGGATGATGCGACGGCTTGCCGTGTGAGGCATGGCGCGAGGCTCGGTGCTTCGGCGGCATTGCCGAGCTGGTGTCCGACATCGAGGACGGCGGCATCGCCGAGGGAGCCATTGCCGGAGCGGACGCCGACGGCGGTGGAGCTGCCGTCGTACGCGGGCCCGAACTGTAGGGCGTCAGTCCCGGTCCACCCGGATTTGGTCCCGGCAACCCCAAAGCGTTGCCGCCAGACGGATTGGCGGGTTGCGCCCAGACGGGCGCCGAGAATGCGAGGGCGGCGACCATCGCCACACCGGTCAAAAGATGTTTCATGTCTTCGATCCTCTCTTCTCTGGCCTCAATTGGCGCTGTCAGTCGGGCGATTAACGATGCTCCCGTCTTCCGAGGCTGCATATGGTATTTGCAAGGGCTCCTGTGGAGTCGGCCTTGATTATCGACCGTTGAACGGCCTAGGGCGTTGCAACTGGTTCCCTTGCGCGGCCGGTGGCGATGCGGGGCGGCACGGAAGCATCGGGCTAAGGCCGCAAAATTTCCTGCTGGTTGACCTGATTGGCCTCGCGGTCCCGCTGGGACCCGTGTCCTGGAGCTGCTCTACCGTCTCGGCGTGAAATTCCGCGGGTTCGGTTGATGGCCGGTGTTCGCCGGTCTTCCCTGGGCCGCTGGAACCCCGTCAGCCGGACCAAGCAACCGATACCATATTGCAGCACTGTGCCGAAATTCTACATCCGCCACAGACCCGCTGTGAGCCCGCCGCCGTCAGACCAAGCTATCCGCCCACGGGGGCGGTGCGGAGCCCTGAGGGACCAGCGCTACCGCTATCGCAGATTGATGGTTGGCGTCAGCTGACGCTGTGGCGTAAGTGCTTCTGCTTAACCGAGCTGCTCTGAGCAGTAGATGACTTCTTCGACTTCTTTTTAGCGTGGTGGGATTTTGAGGATCTCTTCTTCTTGGTCGTCGTCGGAGCAGTCGATGTCGAACTGTCCGGCGCCATCGTCTGCCCAGTCCCCATAGTCTGGGCATAGGTTTCGATAGGCAACGCGGTACCGGCAACAAATGCGAGCAACGCAAACGCCGAGATTAGCGCCTTCATGAGGGAACTCCTGGGTCAGGATAGCGACGCACTCGTAGGGAGTGCAACCAAACATTACCGTCGTATTAGTTGCGACCTCCAGCCGCGCAGGTACAATACCACGCTTTTAGAGGCTGCGAGATAAGAATTATCGAAGAAACGCCCATAAACGGCTGCAATTGCCCATAGCGACGGACCCACCGGAATACCAGTTCGTTGAAACCCGGCCACTGACTGAACTTTCTGCCGCTCGAACGGGCGAGGCCTCATCATTGCCCTCGCAATAGCGGATGTACTCAATCGCATCGGCATTCGTGCAGGAGCTCGGAGGCGATCGATTCGTTCCGCGTCTCTATGCAAAGACCCCGTACCAAGGGTGAGCTCAGGGTCGCGGGATGTCGTCGAAGGGGCCCAAAAAAAACCGCCGCGGTTTAACCGCGGCGGGTTCCGGGGACCGCGATGGGCCCCCGGAACTTGCGAGACCGCTTTACGGGAAGACGATCTCGACGCGGCGGTTCTGCGGTTCGCGTACGCCTGGAGGCGTTGGCACGCGCAAGTCGTTCATGCCACGACCGGCGACCACCATATCGCTGCGCGGGACACCGAGTCGCTCGAGCGCTGCGGCGACAGCATTGGCGCGCCGCTCGGAGAGCCGCTGGTTGTAGCCGGCCGATCCCGACGTATCGGTATAGCCCGTCACTTGAAGCGTCACGCGACCGCCGGATCTGTACTGGTTAGCCGCAAGCTGGATGATCTGCATGCCCTCGGGGGTGATGTTGTATTTATCCCAATCGAAGAACACGAGATACACCTGATGGGTCGGCGGCGGCGGGGCTGGCGGTGCCGGCGGCGGCGGCGCAGGTGGCGGCGGGCCGAACTTCATCGTCAAGCTGGCGACGATGTTCTGTGTGTTGTAGCCCGAATTGTATTTTACGAGGCCCGGCGCGAAGCCGAACGGCGGGAACGGGGCTACCCCCTTGTTGCTGAAGGTCGGCTGAGTGCTCGCCATGTAACGGTAATCGAGATCAAAGGCGAGCAACGGGTTGATGTCGTAGCGAATACCGGCGATCGCCTGATAGCCGAAATTCCAGCTGTTTCCCTTCAGGAAGGTGCCACCCAAAGTGGGATTCGGGAACGGCGATGTTGCCCCGATTACACCGGCAATGCCGGCCGGGGTACTGACCGTGGTCCTCCCTAAGCCTGTGAGGGTGACCGGGTTGAGGGAAACGGAATCTACGTTGTTCACCGCACCGATGCCGAACCCAATATGCGGGCTGACCGGCCAGCCTATGGTGAAGTCGTAGATAAAGTTCGTCATAATCGAGTTGGTATTCCGGTTACCCGAAAACGCACTGGTGCCGCCGGGATTGAAGAACCCGCTAAAACTCGAAAGCCCGTTGTGCCGATAACTGTATTCTTCTTCGACACGGAGCGGACCGTACTGCAGACCCAACCGGGCGCCGGCGTTGAAGCCGCTATCATAGCGCGCGCTACCGGTGAAGTTGCTGAAAAACGGACCGTTGGGAGGGACAGCAACGCCGGTATCAACCCTGAAGGGCACCGTCGCGATTTGGGTTTTCTGGTTCGAGAGACTGGTCCATCCCCCCTCCGGTCCGACGTACCAGGCCACCGGATAGGGGCCCCCCAACCAACCGAATTGCGCATTCGCCTGGGCGCAACTAAACGCCACGGCAAGCGCTGCGCCAGCGCCTAGCAGATAGCGACTTTTCATCCCTTACCTCCGGCCGCAAAATACGCGTGTGACGATGGTCATCGCGCCACCGTTGGCCGATCTTCGCTATCCACCGATCCGATGGCAAACGGTTTTTGTCTCAACGAGACCGCTTGTAGGCAAATCCGTGCAGAACGGCGATCGATGCGGCATTTGCGCAACAGTTTGGCCGCAACTCAGCCAATTTCGGCTCCATCATGCCGCGTCTTTTCCGCAACACCTCGCGACAGATCGCGGTACACAGGCGAATTGGCCGCACTTGCCGGGAACACTTACGAGCATTTGAGGTGTCGCCGGCTTGCCGTTATCGTAGCCACCCGATGATCCGGGCTCATTCAACGTGCGGTGAAGCTGTGCTGGTCGAGTCGCGCGCCCATTGCGGGTGTCAAGGCCGCTGGATTATGACGAATTCCCATCACATGTGCGAGAAGCCGGGGTAAATCGCCCCACGATCTTCGCCGTGGGTGACATAGCCCTTGCCCCAGCCTAGAGGCCGTCCTCGGTCTCTACGCGGCAGAACAAGAGATCCTTCGAGCTGCGGGTCTCAAGGATGAAAGTTTCAATGCGCCCGATCTTCATGTCCGCCCCCCGGTTCAGATCAAGAGCCGGGCCGGCTCGGCATCCAGTGCGTCGCGGATCGCGCGAGCCAGCGCCGCTAGTTGATAGGGCTTGCGCAATATCGGGAAGCCGGATTCGCTGGCATTTGCGGCTCTCGCATAGCCGGTCGTCAATAACACGGCGATGTCCGGATATTCCTCCTTGACCTGTCGCGCCAGCGCCATTCCGTCGAGCTCTCCGGGCATAACAATATCGGTGAACACCAGATCGACAGCCTTGCCCGACGCGAGCAGCTGCAATGCGGCATCCGCGGACTGGGCGTGAAGAACGCGGTAGCCGAGCTGCTCCAGCAACATGACGGCCACCTCCTGGACATCGGGATTGTCCTCCACCAGCAAGAGCGTCTCGCGCCCGCGCGGAGGCTCTTCCTCGGCAATCCGCGCATTACTCAGCGGACTATGGCTGCGTGGCAAATAGAGGGTCACGGTCGTGCCGCCGCCTGGCTTGCTCGAGATGGTCACCGTGCCGCCCGACTGTCGAGTCAGGCCGTAGACCTGTGACAGTCCCAATCCGGTTCCTTTGCCCAATTGCTTGGTCGTGAAGAACGGCTCGAATACCTTCGGCAGCACATCCGCGTTTATTCCGCAGCCCGTATCCGTCACCGCCAGCGCGGCGAATTCGCCGCACAAGTGCTCTGGCGTCTCTTCCGGCCGCAGGCGGACATTTTGGGCCGTTATCGTGATCGTCCCGCCGTCGAGCATCGCGTCGCGCGAGTTCACGACCAAATTCACCAGCGCGAGCTCCAGTTCGTGAACATCGACGGCCACCAGCCAGATATTGCGCGGGATTTCGATAACCAGCTTGATGTCGCCGCGCGCAGAACTGGCGAGGAGCTCGCGGAATGCCGCAACGCTCTGCCGTAAACTGACGACGATCGGCTTCAACGCTTGGCGCCGTGAGAAGGCGAGTAGTTGCCGGGTTAGAGTCTCTCCGCGGGTCGCGGCTAGCTCGATCGACTCCACGTAGCGCAGGTTTTTTAGATCCCGAAGCCGGCGTTTGAGTATCTGCGCGTTGCCGCTTACAACCATCAGCATATTGTTGAAGTCGTGAGCAATGCCACCGGTCAGCTGTCCCAACGCCTCCATCTTTTGCAACTGGGCGAGCTGCTCTTGTGCGCGCTGCAGTTTCGCCCTTGCTTCATGGCGCTCGGTAACGTCGCGCATGATATTTGCGAACCCGATGAGTTTGCCTTCCTCGTCGCGGATGGCGTCGATTACCACGGCCGCCAAAAACAAAGATCCATTCTTTCGAACGCGCCGGCCGTCATGTTCATAGGTTCCCGAGGTTGCGGCCGTCGCGAGAGCACGTTCGGGAGCACCGTCCGCCCGATCCGCCGCTGTATAGAAACGCGAGAAATGGTGGCCGACGATTTCCCGTTGGGCATAGCCCGTTATCCGCTGCGCTCCGGCATTCCAGCCCGACACCATCCCCCGCGCATCGAGTCTGATAAGCGCGTGATCGGTCGCGGCTTCCGTAAACAATCGGAACTGCCGCTCGCTTTCGCGCAAAGCCTCCGCGGCCAGCTTGTCGGCCGTCACATGACGGCCGATCAAATAGATCAAGCCCTGCTCGGCCGTCAGCGTCCAGTAGATCCAGCGCCACGAACCGTCCTTGTGACGAAAACGGTTCTCCATCCGAACCGTCGGGACGCCTTCGGCGAGACGTCTGCGACCGGCCGTCGAATGGGCCGCATCGTCGGGATGCCTCAGCTCGCTGACGTGCATCCTCCTGATCTCGTCCTCGCTCCAGCCTAGAAGCGTTGTCCATGCGGGATTGATGCTCGTGAAATAGCCGTCGAAGTTCGAAACGCCGAGCAGATCTTCGGATACCTGCCAGATCCGATCGCGTTCTCGAATCCGCTCGGTGATTTCGGCTTCGAGCCTCTCGTTCAAGACGCGCAGCGCCTCCTCCTTGCGGACGCGCTCGGTGGTCTCGACGCAACTGATCAGGATCCCGCCTATGCCGTTCGAAGCGGTTTCCTCCGGGATCGGGCTGTAGCTGATCGTAAACCGCGCATCTTCGACCGTCGATCCCTGGCGACGAACGGTCCACAGGTGATCTTCGGCAAAAAAGGCTTCGCGCTCGCCGCGCAGGATGGCTTCGTTCAACGGCCCGAGGTCGGGGTAGACCTCCCACCAGACCTCGCGCAACGAACGGCCCAATGCTGCGGGATGCTTGTCGCGAAGGATCGGCCGGTAGGCATCGTTGTAAATGAGGACCAGCTCGGGCCCCCAGCGGATCGCCATCGGAAACCCCGAGGCGAGGATCATTGTCAGGCTGAGTTTCAGGCTTTGCGGCCAGGCTTCCGAGCTGCCGAGCGGGGTCGCCGACCAGTCCATCTCGCGGATCCGTCGCGCCATCTCGCCGGACATCCTGGCGGGAGTGAGGAGCGTCATCGGACCGGTTGAAGTTTCCTCTCGAACATAAGAAACCTGTAGGACACACGGGAACGCCGCTTATGTCCAGCCCCGCCTTACTGTGGTAGAAGTGATTCCATAATGCGGGGCTCGTCTCTTTTACAGGAGTTCAGGCAATGAAAACCTTTGTTCGCTGCGGTCAGCTCTTCACCGGGCGAGAGGACGAGGCCGGCGCCCGTGAGATCCTGATCTTCGACGAACGCGGCATGCTCGATTACGTCGGGCCGGAGACAGGCTCGCCCAGGCGCGCCCGTAGCGATCGAGTATTGGATTACTCGCGCTATTTCGTGATGCCGGGGCTCATCGACGTCCACACCCATCTCGCCTACGGCAACGCCAAGAGCGAAGAGGACATCGACCTCTATAGCCCGCTCGAATTCCGCAGCCTGCGCGGCATGTTCTTCGCGCAGAAGGTAGCTGCCGCCGGCTTCACTGCAATCTGTTCGCCGGGCGACGCCGGCCAGATCAGCCTGTCGATCCGCAACGCGATCCGCGCCGGCCTGTTCGACGGGCCGCGGGTGATGGCGGCGGGCCGCTATGTGACCACCCACCAAGGCCTGACCGATTGGTACCCGAGCTGGATCGGCGCGCCCGAAACCTCGATCGGCAAGCTGGTGACCAATATCGCCGAGGCGATCGAGGAGATCCGCCGTCAGGTCAAGGACGGCGTCGACTGCGTCAAGATCGCGCTCGACGGGATCCAGCGGCGCGACAATGGCGAGCTGGTCGCCGCCTTCACTCAGGACGAGACCGATGGGATGGTCCGCGAGATCCACCGCCTCGGCAAGAAGGCCGTGGCACATGCCCGCGGTCGCGAGGCGACGCTCTACGCTGCGCGCGCCGGGGTCGATCTGATCTTTCACGCCAATCATCTCGATGATGAATGCATCGCGGCGATGCTGGAGACCGGCAGCACGATTTCTCCGACCTTGACGCACCCGCGCAACACGATCGACTTCACGCAGCCGCACGAGCCGGCCTACCTCAAGGGCCGCCCCGGCCACGCCCAGCGCGAGTACGAGATCGGTTGTGCCAATTGGAAAAAGGCGCGCACTGCCGGAGTGCCGATATTGACCGGCACCGACACCGGTTTTGCGGTCACCCCTTATGGCGAATGGAATGCCCGCGAGCTCGAGCTATTCGTCGAGGACCTCGGTTTCACCCCGGCCGCGGCCTTGCGGGCGGCCACCGAGGTCAATTCCGGTTTTATGACCGAGGGCGACCATATCGGCGCCTTGGAGCCGGGCCGGGACGCCGATTTCATCGTGCTCGATGCCTCGCCGCTGGCCGACATCCGCGTGCTGCAGGACAAGAGCCGGCTGCATGCGGTCTACATCGCGGGGAAGGAAATCCGCATCCCGGACCGCCCTTATGACCCCCGGCAGGTCACCGATTTCGCGCTGTCGAACTGGACCGACCTCTACACCCAGGCGCGGGTCGCCGAATTGCGGCAACAGCGCCCGACTCTCGTGGCGGCCGAGTAGAAAGGGCGCGTCTTCCGGTACGCGACAATACCCGTTCGAATGCGTGGGGATCTCAACAGCATGATGACTATGCAATTCGAATGCTGAGCGTCACTCCGGATCAAGTCCAACATATGACGCATGATCCGGCGATACCGGGGCGCCATACCTCGCCAGGACAGCTTGCAAAACACGGGCGCCATAACAAAGGGGGCAGCCATGGCAAAGGTGATCATTCTCGGCGGCGGCGTAGCGGGTCTCAGCGCCGCGCACGAGCTGATCGAAAGGGGATTCGAAGTCGAGGTATACGAGAAATCCAACGTGGTCGGCGGCAAGGCCCGGAGCATCACCAAGCCAAATTCCGGGACCAATAATAGACGGGATCTACCGGGGGAGCACGGCTTTCGTTTTTTTCCGGGCTTCTACCAACATGTCACCGACACGATGCGGCGGATCCCCTTCCCCAATAACGCCAATGGCGTGCTCGACAATCTGGTGCTCGCTCCCGAAGCCACAATCGCGCAAGAACAGAAGCCTTTCTATACATTCCTCACCCACGTGCCGCATACTATTCAAGATTGGATCATAGTCCTGCACGACTGGTTTGCGCGAGCGGAACTGGGCATCAGTGCGGTCGACGGCACGTTCTTTGTCGGGCGGCTACTCGATGTGATGTCGATGTGCAACGATCGCCGCTTGGCGGAACTCGAGGGAGTCAAATGGTGGGATTTTGTCGATGCGCCAAACCGGTCCATTGCGTATCGCAAATTGCTCGCTATCGGGCTGACCCGATCGCTCGTTGCAATGCCCGCCGAGATAGCCAACACGCGGACAGTCAGCACAATCCTCATTCAGATGTTCATGAGTCTCGGCTCTCAGTTTCTCACAATGGATCGCGTATTGAATGGGCCGACTAGCGAAGTATGGATTGCGCCCTGGCAAAACTATTTGAACCAACAGGGAGTGAAGATTTTCACGAACTCGGCCGTCGACCGGTTCGATTTCGACGGCACCAGCATTACCGGCGTTGTGATAAACCAAGCAGCAGGACCGCAGACGGTCCAAGGAGATTACTATCTGTTGGCAGTTCCCGTGGAAGTCGCCCAAAACCTGATCACTGCCGCGATGACCGCCAAAGCACCGTCCCTCGTGAACATCGCGAAGCTGCAAGTTCTCTGGATGAACGGCATCCAGTTCTATCTCAATCGCGACGTCATCGGCTGCCACGGGCATATGGTCCTATCGGATTCGCGATGGGCGCTCACCTGCATCGCCCAGCCGCAGTTCTGGAGCGGCACGAACCTGTCGCAATACGGCAATGGGCAGGTCAAGGGCCTGATCTCGGTCGACGTCTCCGACTGGTTTACGTCGGGCAACAAGACGACCACCCATTTGGCGTCGCAATGTACCTCCGCTCAGGAGGTCATGAACGAATGCTGGGCACAACTGGTTGCGCATTTCAGCGGCAGCGGGAATCCCTTGACCAATGCCGATCGCGTCGACTGGTTTCTCGACCCCGACATCACGTTCACGGGGATCGCGACCGCGCCGGTCGGCAATAACGAGCCGCTGCTCGTCAATACCGTCGGTTCGTGGGCCAATCGGCCCGATGCGGTTACCGGGATCGGGAACCTGTTTTTGGCATCCGATTACGTCCGGACGAACACCAACCTTGCAACGATGGAGGGGGCAAACGAGGCGGCGCGGCGCGCCGTCAACGGCATTATCCAGAAATCGGGTGCCGCGGCGACCCCGTGCAAGGTGTGGGAACTCAGGGAGCCGGCGATTTTCAACCCGGCGAAAGAACTCGACCAATTTCTGTTCGACCACAACCTACCGCATCCCGGCTTCTCCGCGATGCAGCCTCTGCTGGGTGTCTAATAATAAGCTCAGTCGTTCTCGTCGGTGCTCGATCGCGGGCGAGGAGCAGCATCTGTTTTTTTCGCGGGACTCTCGTCACGCAAAGGGGCTTAGCCGCTTCATCGGCTAATCCCCTCATCGGTCGGTGGAGCTAACCGGGACCGAACCGCTGACCTTTGGAATGCCGTTGTAGCGGCTCGCCCGGTTCCATAGCGCCGCCGGGTAGGAACAGCCGTTAGGCTTCACTCGGATGAACGCAAATCTGCTCTCGCTTCCCAGAACGACAGCGTATGCTTCCGGGCCTGTTTCGGTAAGTCACACCGCTCACACGGACCCCGAACTCTGGAACTGTATCGCTCATCACGCTCTCCCCCTGCATCTGCGCGCCTCCTGGTTATCGGCGGCGTCTTCGTCGCGTTGGCGCTCACCGGATGCGCCCAGGGGAGCACGGGCCAAGCCGGAACCCCGTACGCACCCTCTCCGCCTGAAGATCAAGCGATTAGGCCAGAGCACGGTGGCGGAGATGGCGGCGGGGGCGGCGGTATGTAGCGACCGTGGGACGGTGATAAAGCCAGGGGAACAATGGCCGAGCCCCGGGTGAGGCACCCGGCGATCGAGACGCCAGGCCGATGGGGATTTCAGATTGAGCCAATCGACCGCGGCGCGCGGCCATCGCGGAAGCGGGGATTGTCCCAGACGCGCGCCGCGCGTCTGGCTAGAGAGGGCGAAATTCGTCCAGGAGTCACCCTCGGGCTACCCTCAAATAGCAAGGGCCTAGCCATTTCTGACTAAGCCCTTGATCCAACTGGTGGAGCCAACCGGGATCGAACCGGTGACCTCTACAATGCCATTGTAGCGCTCTCCCAGCTGAGCTATGGCCCCGGGATCTGTTACGCGCTCGGCGAAATTAGGAATGCCGGGGCGCGGCGGCAAGGAGAAAATGATCGCGGCGGCTCCTTCGGCCTCAATGCTCCTCCTCTTCGACGTTCTCGATCACCTCGGCCATGTCGTCCTCGTCCTCGCCCAACTCGGACGCATCTTCGAGAAGCTCCTCATCCTCCTCTTCGGCTTCTTCGAGCGGCACCGCCTCCTCTTCCTCTTCGGCCGCATCCGCCTCCTCGGTCTCGATCTCGGTTTCGAGTTCGTCGGCGCCGACCGGCTCCAACTCCTTCTCGACCGGCGGAGCGGGGCGGGTGCGCCGCGACCGCAGGAACGCCTCGGCGTCAAACGGCGTGGCGCACTTCGGACAGATCACCGGCTCGCGCAGCAGATCGTAGTAGCGCGTTCCGCAACTCGGACAAATCCGCTTGGACCCCCATTCGGGTTTGGCCACCATTCGCTCCCACTGAAGTTCAGCAAAGTCTCGGCAGCGCGGCATTGCCACAGGGTTCCCACCCTGTCAAAAGCAAACTTGCGCAAGTAGATTGAAGGAGCCGCGCCGTTCGGGCTCCCGATATGGGCTGCGGGCGGCGTGACCGCAACAGCAATTTCCTGCATTTGCGAGGCCTTCGTTCTGCCATGGCTCACTCCGCCGCTTCTCTCGCTGCGTCGCCGACCGTCGCTCGGCGCTGCAGCCTGCTCGCCGGCACGATCCGAGTCCCCGGTGATAAATCGATCTCGCATCGCGCGCTGATGCTCGGCGCGCTCGCGATCGGCAGAACCGAAATCTCGGGTCTGCTCGAAGGCGAGGACGTACTTGCGACCGCCGCGGCGCTGAATGCGCTCGGCGCGCGGGTGAGTCGGGCTGGGGACGGGAAATGGGTTGTCGACGGCATCGGCGTGGGGGGGCTCGCCGAGCCCGAAGACCTGCTTGATCTCGGTAATTCCGGAACCGCAGCGCGGCTGCTTCTCGGCATGCTGGCGACACATCCGATCACCGCCTTCGTCACCGGTGATGCGTCGCTCAGGCGGCGGCCGATGGGCCGCGTCGTCGAGCCGTTGAGCCGTATCGGGGCGCGCTTCGTCACCCGCGAAGGCGGCCGGCTGCCGCTTGCGGTCAGTGGCGCCGTCGATCCGATCCCGATCGTCTATCGGCTGCCGGTGCCCTCGGCCCAGGTCAAATCCGCAGTATTGCTCGCCGGTCTCAACGCGCCGGGGGCAACCACCGTGATCGAGCCGCAACCGACCCGCGACCACACCGAGAGGATGTTGCGGCACTTCGGCGCGACAGTCTCGACGGAGCCCGAAGAAGACGGCGGGCTGCGGGTTACGCTCGAAGGTTTCCCGGAAATGACGGCCGCCCCGATTATCGTGCCGGGCGATCCATCTTCGGCCGCCTTTCCGCTGGTAGCGGCGCTGATTGTCCCGGGCTCCGAAGTGACGGTCGAAGGCATCGGCATCAATCCGCTACGCACCGGCCTTCTCGAATGCCTCGACGAGATGGGAGCCGATATTGCTCTGCTGAACCGCCGCGAGGAGGGCGGCGAGCCGGTGGCGGATATCCGCGCCCGGGCCGGCACCTTGACGGGGACCGAGATCCCTGCCGAGCGGGCGCCGCGGATGATCGACGAATACCCGCTCCTCGCGGTCGCCGCGGCCTGCGCCAGGGGGCGCACTGTCATGCGTGGCCTCGCCGAATTGCGCGTCAAGGAAAGCGACCGTCTTTCCGCAATCGGCGCCGGCCTCGCCGCCTGCGGCGTACGGGTCGCGATCGATGGCGACGATTTGATCGTCGACGGCGCCGGCAACCTCCCTGCCGGAGGTGCGCTAATCGCCACCCAGCTCGACCACCGCATCGCGATGGCTTTTCTCGTCATGGGGCTTGCTGCCAATCAGGCCGTGCGCATCGATGACGCCGCACCGATCGCCACCAGCTTTCCGGGGTTCATCGCAATGATGAACCGGCTCGGCGCCGCGATCGGTCAGGAATAGTGGGCCATCGGCCCTTTGTGGTTGCGATCGACGGTCCGGCGGCTTCCGGCAAAGGGACGCTGGCGCTCCGGTTGGCCGAGCGGTTCGGCTTGGCCCATCTCGACACCGGCGCGCTTTACCGGGCAACGGCATTGCTCGTCCTTGATGCGACCGGCGACCCGACCGATCCCATGACGGCGGAGTCGGCGGCACGACACGTCGATCCGCGGCTCCTCGCCGACCCGCGGCTGCGCGAAGGCGCAGTGGCGTCGGCGGCTTCGGTGGTCGCTGCGGTCCCGGAAGTCCGCCGCGCTTTACTCGGGCTGCAGCGAGATTTTGCTGCGCACCCGCCGGCGCCGGCGCGCGGCGCCGTCCTCGACGGGCGTGACATCGGCACGGTCGTATGCCCGGCTGCCGATGTGAAGCTGTTCATCACCGCTAACACCGAGGCGCGCGCCGCCCGTCGGTTCAAGGAGTTGCGCGAACAGGGTACCCCCGCTATATACGAGAACGTCTTGCAAGATCTTAATGAACGCGACGCGCGCGACAGCAGGCGCCGGGTTGCCCCGCTGATGGCCGCCCATGACGCTCACATCATCGACACGACGACGCTCGACGCCGATGTGGTGTTCGAACGCGCTTGCGGTGTGGTCGCCCGTGCGCTCGAGGAGAACGAATGGCAGCAGTAGAATTACAAACCCGGGAGGCGCCTGCAAAAGAGAGCTTTGCCGCGCTCCTTGATGAATCCCTAGGTGTCGCCAATAGTCTGGAGGGCACCGTCGTCAAGGGCCGGGTCATCGCCGTCGAGAACGACGCGGTGCTGATCGATGTCGGCCTCAAATCGGAAGGCCGAGTCCCGTTAAAGGAGTTTGCCGCCGGAGGTCCCCAACCCGAAATTCACGTGGGGGACACGGTCGAGGTCTTCCTCGAGAGGATGGAGGACAAGAACGGCGAAGCCCAGTTGTCCCGTGAGAAGGCGCGCCGCGAGGAGGCCTGGACGCAGCTCGAAAAGAGCTTCCAGGCGAACGAGCGTGTGACCGGCGTGATCTTCGGGCGCGTAAAGGGCGGATTTACCGTCGACCTCAACGGCGCCGTCGCATTTCTCCCTGGCAGCCAGGTAGACATTCGGCCGGTCCGCGACATCACTCCGCTGTTGGGATCGCCGCAACCCTTCCAGATCCTGAAGATGGACCGCTCGCGCGGTAACATCGTCGTGTCGCGCCGCGCCGTGCTCGAGGAGAGCCGCGCCGAGCAGCGCTCGGAGCTCGTCGCCAGCCTCAAGGAAGGGCAGATCCTCAACGGCGTCGTCAAGAACATCACCGATTACGGCGCCTTCGTCGATCTCGGCGGCGTCGACGGCCTGCTGCATGTGACCGATATCGCCTGGCGGCGCATCAATCACCCCTCCGAGGCTCTGAATATCGGGCAGAACGTCAAGGTTCAGGTCATTCGCTTCAACCCGGAGACGCAGCGCATCTCGCTCGGCATGAAGCAGCTCGAATCCGATCCGTGGGAGGGTGTCGAGCTCAAATACCCGGCCAGCGCCAAGTTCCGCGGCCGCGTCACCAACATCACCGACTACGGCGCCTTTGTCGAATTGGAACCGGGGGTCGAAGGCCTGGTCCATGTCTCGGAGATGAGTTGGACCAAGAAGAATGTGCATCCCGGCAAAATCGTCTCGACCAGCCAGGAAGTCGAGGTGATGGTGCTCGACGTCGATCCGCAGAAGCGGCGCATCAGCCTCGGCCTGAAGCAGACCCTCGCCAATCCTTGGGAAGCGTTTGTCGAGGAGCATCCGGCCGGCGCCGAGCTCGAAGGCGAAGTGCGAAACATCACCGAGTTCGGTCTCTTCGTCGGTCTGCCGGGCGACATCGACGGCATGGTCCACATGTCGGATATCGATTGGAACCGGCCGGGGGAAGAGGCAATCAACGACTACCGCAAAGGCGATGCGGTGCGGGTTAAGGTGCTCGACGTCGATGTCGAGAAAGAGCGCATCAGCCTCGGCATCAAGCAGCTCGAGTCCGATCCCTTCGAAGCCGGGATGTCCAAGGTGAAGAAGGGCGATGTCGTAACCAGCACCGTCTCAGCGATAACCGATGGCGGCGTCGAGGTGACGGTCGGCGACGGAATGCCAGGGTTCATTCGCAAGACAGAGCTGTCGCGGGACCGTAGCGAGCAGCGGCCGGACCGCTTCGCGGTCGGCGAAAAAGTCGACGCCAAAGTGACCGCAATCGATCGGGCGACCCGCAAGCTGACCCTGTCTATCAAAGCCCGCGAAGTCGACGAGGAGAAGCGCGCCATGGCCGAATTCGGCTCCTCCGATTCCGGCGCCAGCCTCGGCGACATCCTCGGCGCCGCGATCAATCGCGCCCGCCGCCAAGGGGATACCGATCGGCAGGCCGAGGCTGAAGCCGAGGAGAAGAGCTGAGCAAGCCCTCACCCCAGAACCTCTCCCCACATGCTGGGGAAGGGTCGGGCCCGCGACGGCGGAGAGGCCAGAGGGCAAGCGCCGGTGGCTTGACGCTCGCCGGGAGCTTTGGCACGCTGATCGTCGGACATGTGAGGCGGGGCGACGATCCCTATGACGAAATCGGAGCTCATACAGAAGCTAGCCGAAGCCAATCCTCATCTCTACCAGCGCGACATCGAGGTCATCGTCACCGCGATCTTCGACGAAATCGCGGCGGCGCTGGCGCGAGGCGACCGGGTCGAATTGCGCGGCTTCGGCGCGTTCTCGGTCAAACACCGCGATGCCCGCGTCGGCCGCAATCCGCGGACCGGCGACAGCGTCTCGGTGGCCGAGAAGCACATCCCGTTCTTCAAGACAGGCAAGCAACTGCGCGACCGTTTGAACCAGAGCGCGGGTCGACACTGACGCTGGTTTGATCACCATGGAGCCTGGGGTGAGGATCGTTTATCGGGCCGTCTTTCTGGTCGTCGCTGTCTTATTGATCCTGTTTGCCGTCTCCAATCGCGAAAGGGTGTCAGTCGCGCTCTGGCCATTGCCGTTTCTGGCCGATACACCACTGTATTTACTGTGTTTCCTGAGCCTGTTGCTCGGCGCTCTGATCGGCTCGAGCGCCGCCTGGATTGCCGGCCGCCCCGATCGGCGCGAGCTGAGAGCCCGGCGTCGACGTATCCGGGCACTCGAGCGCGAACTGACGGCGACCCAGTCGCAGCTCGACGACAACTCGGCGCCGGCCAATTCGCCGCTACCTGCCGCCCGGCAGCTACGGTGATTTGGCGACCGATGTTTCAGTAATTCGACGCTGCCGGTCGCCCCAGTTCCCGCACTGCTCTCGCAGGTACGGGGGACGAGTGCCTCGCGCGCCGTGTTCGGATGTGCCGCGTTCGAACCGGCGCGGCTGTCTCGAGGACCATGCGAGTTCCCGGCCGGGCCCTGATCCAAGCGCGTCCCTCATCGGCCTGAACGGTCGCGAACACCCGGATTTCGCTGGGTATCAAAAAGCGAAGTGCTTTTACAGTAAGCCTCACCCAACCGATATCGGTGACGATCGCAACTCGCTCGCAACGCGAAGCATGCTCGAGTCCGAGATCGATCTCGTCCCACGCGGCGCCCGGAAACCGCGAGTTGAGCTCATAATAAAGCCGAATTTTGTCGTGCCGCCTCAGAGACTTCTCCATTGCGGGGACC
>Ga0207693_10001765_pt1 | contig 18972 bp, 15 predicted proteins | sample LARL81metaG_FD_184347 | JGI IMG/M metagenome (GOLD analysis project Ga0207693, IMG submission 184347) | Corn, switchgrass and miscanthus rhizosphere microbial communities from Kellogg Biological Station, Michigan, USA - LAR L8-1 metaG... | ecosystem: Host-associated > Plants > Roots >...
GCTGGACTTGTGAGAAGGTCCAATCCTGGGAGTGTTTTTAGGACCAAGCCCGTGGACATCCACCTCACCCTGAATCGAGCGGCGCCGCTGCGCGCGCAGCTGGAGCGCGAGCTGCGCTCGGCGATCCGGGCGGGCCGGCTGCGCTCCGGAGCCAAGCTGCCGCCGAGCCGCGTGCTCGCCGACGAGCTCGAGGTCTCGCGCGGCGTCGTGGTCGAGGCGTATTCGCAGCTCGTCGCCGAGGGCTACCTGGTCGCTCGCCCCGGGGATGGAACAAGGATCGCCGATGGGCTTGCGCATCAGCCGCCGGCGCCGAGGGCGCCATCGGGGACGGCGGGGCGGATTCGCTATGACCTGCGCACGGGCCTACCGGACGTGTCGTTGTTCCCGCGCCGGCAGTGGCAGTCGGCGATGGCGAGCGTCCTGCGCGAGATGCCCGACGCGGGACTGTTGTACGGGCCGCGTCGAGGTCTGCGCCAGCTCCGAGTTGCGCTGAGCGACTACCTCGGGCGGGTTCGCGCGGTCGTGTCCGACCCGGACCGGGTGTTCATATGCGCCGGTGCGGCGCACGGCATGGGGCTGCTGTGGAACACGCTCGCGCAGCGCGGCGCGAAGCGCGTTGCGGTCGAGGATCCGGCGTGGAGGGCGATACCCGAGACGGTGACAAATGCAGGGCTCGAGGTCATCCCCATCGGCGTCGACGCGGACGGCCTGGACGTTGCCATGCTCGAGCGCTTCGATGCCGATGCGGTCGCGTTGTCGCCTGCCCACCAATATCCGACGGGCACGGTTCTCGCGCCGGAGCGCCGGGCCGAGCTGATCGCGTGGGCTCGCCGGCGCGGCACGCTGATCGTGGAGGATGACTACGACGCCGAGTACCGGTATGACCGCGAGCCGCTCGCATCGCTCCAGGGTCTCGCACCAGACTGCGTCGCATACGTGGGGACGGCGAGCAAGACGCTCGCGCCCGGCCTGCGCGTCGGATGGGTGCTCGCCCCAAGCCACCTGGTCGGTGAGATGACGGCGCAGCACGGTGTGGCGCGGGCGATGCCGAGCGTGTTCAGCCAGGCCGCATACGCACGGCTGCTCGAGCTCGGCGAGATCGATCGGCACCTGCGGCGCACGCGTCGCATGTACCACGCCCGGCGAAACGCGCTGATCGATGCGCTCGCGCGATCGCTGCCCGAAGCCACGGTTGGCGGCGCGGCGGCGGGGCTGCACCTGATCGCATGGCTACCGGATGCAACCGACGAGAGTGCTGTCAGGGACGCGGCTGCCGACCGAGGGGTGGCGATCCTCACGCTTCACCGCGACTGTGCGGTCGCGTCAGCGTTTCCACCGGCGCTGCTGTTGGGCTACGGGATGGTCGACGAGTCGGTGATCCCGCGGGCCGTACAGGAGCTGGCCAAGGCAGTCAGGCAGTAGCTCCGCCCGCGACTTGGTCCACGCACGCGGGCTTCGATTGGCCCTTCCGCGTGCCGCAGGGGCGCCCGTAGGATCGCGTGCCCGGCGGCCATGGACGGACGACGCACAAATCGTGTTCTGGTAATCGGCGCCCAGGGCGTGATGGGAAGGCTCACGGCCGGCGCGTTTGCCGCGGCCGGCTGGACGGTGCGCGCGGGCGCCCGGCGACCCGGGGCGGGACAAGTTCAGATCGACCTCGACAGCGCGCAGGCGATCGCGGCGCAGCTCACCGAGGAGGAACTCGTGGTGAACACCGTTCCGCATCCGGGGTTGCTCGCCGAGCGCCACGTTCTCGAACATGGCGGCACGTTGATCAACGTCTCCGCGCTGCCGGCCTCGGCCGGGCGCTCGCTGCGCGCCGTTTCCGGTGCCGCACGCGGCACGGTGCTGATGAATGCGGGACTGGCCCCCGGCGTGACCACGATCGTCGCGGCCGACCTGCTGCGCCGCAACCCCGATGCCGGCGAGCTCGAGATCGTGTTCACGCTGTCGGTGACGGCACCCCGCGGGCCGGCGAGCGCCGAGTTCATCAACCGGGGCCTGACGAACGTCGCGCGTCACCGCACCGCGCTCGTGCCGCTACCTGCGCCGTTTGGCGAGCGGCGGTGTCTTGGCTTTCGCGAGGGTGACGCTGGGTGGCTCGGCGGGATCGCCGAGGGGAGGGTCGTGCGCCAGTACATCTGCATCACCGAGCAGCCGGTGCACAAACGACTGCTCGAGCTCAACGCCACGGCGGCGTTGAACAAGCTGCCGAGGGAGCTCGTCGGCGTGCGAAGCGCGGCCGCCGACGGAACTCCGAGCGAGGAGCCGGTCGCGCACTGGATCGCCGCAGTTCGGGAGGGGCGGCGGCTCGCGGCGCGGACCGTGCAGTGTCGAGGCGACTTCCTGCATGCGGCGCGGAGCACGGTCGTGTTCGCCCACGCACTGCTCAGCTCCGCGCAAAGGCGAGGCTGCTTTGACCCGGAGGAGATCTGCACCCTGCGCGCGGTGCAGGATGAGCTCGAGGCGGCCGGCGTCAGGATCGCCGCGCAGCGCGCCCAGTCCTAGCCGGCGAGCAGCTTGAACCCGTGGTCCCAAGCTCCCCGCCGGCCACCGATCTTCACCCACAGGATGCAGATCGCCTCGAGCTCCCGGGAGCCTTCGATGCCACCGATATCAACCGCGTCCGGCCACCCGAAATCGGCCACGATGTCGCCGACGGTTCGCTTGGCGTCGTCGTCGTTTCCGGCGATCAGCATCGTCGGCTGTCCCTCGCTGAAGCTCGGATCGACGAAGTAGGGGTTGCCGATCGTGTTGAACGCCTTGACGACCCTGGCGTCGGGCAGTGCGCGCTGGACGCATTCGCCGAGCGAGTTCTCGCCGTAGATCGAGAGCTTGGGCGGGAAGCCCGCGGAGAAGTCGAGCGGGTTCATGGCGTCGATGACGACCTTGCCCGCGAAGTTATCCGGCCCAGCCTCGGCGATCGCTTCCTCGGCGGCATTGCCGAGCACCGCCAGCACGACCAGCTCGCCGTGCTCCGCGGTCTCGGGGAACGTCCCCGCTTTGATGCCCGCTCCGTCGCCCGACAGCCATTCGCTCAGCTCGGGCTTCCCCGGCTCGCGCGACCCGATCATCACGTCGTGACCCCGGCTCGCGAACCCCGCGGCCAGGCGTCGTCCTACTTCACCGCTGCCAAGCACGCCCACCCGAGTGTGCGCCAACCGGCCGTTCGACATAGTTTTGCTCCTCTCACGTCGAGTGCACCCAATCTAGTCGGTGCCTACAGCCGGGCTGCTCCAGCAGGTCGCGCGCCGCCGTCGCGATCCACGTCCGGTCGATTCCCGAACGCCATAGCTGCTCGTCGGGGTGGCCCCCGATTGGCCGGGTGTGGACTGCGAGATGGCGCACGGCGACGTCGGCCGCGGCGTCTGAAAGTGCGTCGAGCACCGCGTCGCCGAGTCCACCGCGGGGCCAGTGGTCCTCGGTGACGACGACGTTCCCGGTCTCGCGTGCGGACGCGACGACCGTGGCCGTGTCGAGCGGCTTGATCGAGTAGAGGTCGATGACCCGAGCGCGGACGCCCCCGGCCGCAAGGATGTCAGACGCCGCCAGCGCCTCGTGCGTGGTCACGCCGGCGCCGAGCAGCGTCACCTGGTCGTCAGGTGACGAGCGCAGTGTGCTCGAGCCGCCGATGGCGAAACGTTCCCCAGGCGCGTAAATGACGGGGGTTGCGAGGCGCACCGTGCGAAGGTAGACAAGGCCCACGCGTTCAAGCATCGCCTCGAGGAGCGCCGCCGTCTGGTTTGCGTCCGAGGCCATCAGGACGGTGCTGTCGGACAGCGCGCGAAACATCTCGATGTGCTCAAGCGCCATTCGGGTACGCCCACCGGCGACGTCCATGTCTGAGCCGGCGAGGCGGATATCTGTGCGGCTGCTCGCGGCCATCTCGAGTAGGTCGCGGGCATAGGCCCACGAATCGCCGAACGTCGAGGCGAACGGGATCAGCCCGCGCGCGTGGAGGGCGAGCGCCGTGGCCACGGTGTGCTCTTCGGTGCAAGCGCCATCCATCACGACAACGCGCGGGTCGGCAACAACATGCGCGCGCAGCGTTGTCTCGTACGCGTCGTGTGTCGCGACGAACTCACCGGGTGACCAGGACGGCAGCGGTGGGGGATGGCGCGAGGCGATATGTGATCTCGAAGCGAACATGGCTCGACGGTAACTCGGGACGTGCTGGCCTCAAATGGAGTGGCCTGCACAGCGGGCGTGGGGTTATCCCGAGGGTCGCCGGGTCAGCGGTCGAGCAGCCCCGCGAGATCTGCGGCACCGATGTCCTCTTTGCCCACGAACGCAACCGCTCCGCTCTGAGTGAGAGCGGCTGGGGGTACGAGCGTGGGGTCGGTCGAGGTCAACACGACGCGGAGGGTGCCGTCGTGCCCGGCGAGGCTCCGCGCCAGCGACACACCGTCGGTGTCGGGAAGCTGAACATCGACGACCGCCGCGTCCGGACGAGCGGTGTCGACGGCTGCGAGTGCCTGTGCGCCGGTCGCCGCCTCTGCCACGACCTCGCACCCAGCCGCTTGCAGCAGAGCCCGCGCCAGGGCCCTGAAGCGGGCGTCGTCGTCGACGATCAAGACTCGTGTGGGCATCTGTTGGCTACAGCATGGATGACCGCGGCGTGCACAACCATGGGGATAACCCAATGCGGTAGCGTCGCCCGCGTGGCGGTACGAGTCGTGGTCGGCGAGGATGAACCACTGGTTCGAGAAGGGATCGTGCACGTCCTCGAACGGGCGGGCTTTGAGGTGGTCGGCGTCGCTGCAGACGCGCCAGACCTAATCCGCAAGACCAACGCGCACAAGCCCGACGTCGTCATCACCGACATCCAGATGCCCCCCGATGGGACCGACGACGGCCTCCGGGCCGCGATCGAGATCCGCGCAAACCGGCCCGACATCGGCGTCGTCGTTCTCTCCCAGTTCCTCGAGGACCGCTTTCCGCTCGAGCTCGTCGGCGATCGTGCAGAGGGTGTCGGATACCTGCTCAAGGAGCGCGTGGGCGACCTGGACCTGTTCGCGGACTCGGTCCGTCGCGTCGCGGCGGGAGGCTCCGCGCTCGACCCGCGAGTAGTCGAGCGAATGGTGGGAAGACGGCGGGCCAGCAGCCCGCTGGACGAGCTGACTCCGCGCGAGCGCCAGGTCATGGCGCTGATGGCGGAAGGACGCTCGAACGGGGGGATCGCTGCCGAGCTGATCGTCACCGTCCCCGCCGTGGAGCGGCACGTGACGAGCATCTTCGACAAGCTCGGCCTCCGCCAGGTGCCGGAGGATCACCGGCGGGTGTTGGCCGTCCTCGAGTACCTCAAGCGCACCCGTTAGGGCGCCAGCAGACTGCGGCCCGCCGCGCCGAACAGGTCGCTTGCTTCGCTGACGCGTTGGGCGAGTGCGGCTTCGGCCGCGCGTCCCCACGCGCGCGGATCGTACGCGGACTTGCGTCCGACGTTCCCGTCGACACGCAGCACCCCGTCGTAGTTGGTGAACATGTGATCGGCAATCGCCCGCGTGAACGCGTATTGAGCGTCCGTGTCGAGGTTTATCTTGACCACGCCGTTGGTGATTGCCTCGTGGACTTCGTGTGGCTCGGAACCGCTGCTGCCGTGGAAGACGTACTGGAAACGCGCCCCGGGATACCGATCGGCAAGCGCGCGCTGGCCCAGATCCAGGACCTCGGGGCGTAGCTTCACGTTGCCGGGCGCGTACACGCCGTGAACGTTCCCGAACGTCGCTGCCAGCAAATAGCGACCGCGCTCGCCCACGCCCAGCGCCTCCGCGACACGTAGGAGGTCGTCGGTGGTGGTGTACAGCTCGCTGCGTCCGCCGGTTGGCCCCACGACGCCGTCCTCCTCGCCGCCCACCACGCCGCTCTCGAGCTCGAGCACGACGTCGAGCGGCGCGAGCTCGTCCAAGAGCTGCGACGAGAAGCGCAGGTTGTCCTCCAGCGGCAGCGTCGAGCCGTCGAACATGTGCGAATGAAACAGCGGCTGCTCGCCTCGTGCACGCCGCCGGCCCGACTCCTCGATCAGCGGCCGGACGAACGCGTCGAATTTCTCCGGCGGCGCGTGGTCGGTGTGCAGCGCGATCAGCACCAGATAGCGATCGCCCAGCACGCGCGCGTACTCCGCCAGCGCGCGGGCCCCGAGCGCCATGTCCTTCACGGCGCCGCCTGACAGGAACTCGGCGGCGCCGGTGGTCACCTGCACGATGCCGTCGGATCCCGCCTCCGCGAGCCCGCGCATCACGCCGTTGAGTGTCTCCGAAGACGTGACGTTGACGGCCGGCAGCGCATAGCGTCCGGCCGCTGCCGCGTCGAGCATCGCCGCGTACTGCTCAGTGGTTGCGATCATCAGGTGGCGGTGCGAGGGTCGATGTGGGGATGACGGTCTGCATGTGCAGAGCATCCGTCGCCGGCTGCTTCGGCGCCATTGCGCGGTCCTGCAGTCAGGTCAAGGCTAACCGCACAGCGACACTGTGGACAGCCCCACGGTCCGGTCGTGGCCGGTCAAATCTGCGGCGAGCTTCGGGCGTACACTGAGCGGCGCGGTGACTCACCGGGGAGTGTTGAAAGTCGCGGCCGAGGACTTCGTCGGCGCCGTGCTGCGCGCAACCGCGCAGCCGATCTGGGTGGTGGACGGTGAGGGGCTGATCCGGTTCGCGAACCCGGCCGCGATCGAGGCGCTCGGATACGAAAGCGCCGATCAGCTGATCGGTCGCCACAGCCACGACACGATCCACTACAGGCACCCGGACGGACGCTCGTACCCGGCTTCGGAGTGCCCGATGCTGCTGCCGCGCGCAACCGGCGAAACGGTGACCAGCGAGCTCGACTGGTTCTTCAGACGCGACGGATCGATGTTTCCCGTTTCGTACGTTTCCGTTCCGATCGAATTAGCCGACGGCAGGGGTGCAGTGGTGGCCTTCACTGACATCGAAGAGCGCCGTAAAGCCGAGCAGAGCCTGCGCGACCGCGAGGCCGGGCTCGCGCAACAGCAGGCCGCGCTTCGGCGCGTTGCCGCGCTGGTCGCAAGTGATGCCCCGTCGTCGGACATCTTCGCGGCGGTCGCGCGAGAGGTCGGCGGCGTGCTGAAGCTGCCCCTGGTGCAGATGTCGCGCTACGAGCCCGACGGAACCGCGACCGTGATCGGGGCGTGGAGCGAGCAGCCGCATCCGTTCCAAACCGGTACGAACTGGCCGCTGGACGGCGCCACGATCACCTCAAGGGTGCGTGAGACCGGAAGGCCGGCGAGGATCGATGACCTCGAGGATGTCCCCGGCGTCCTCGCCCAGGCCGTTCGCAAGACTGGAATCCGTTCAGCCGCGGGCGCCCCGATCGTCGTGGGTGGCAGGGTTTGGGGGGTCATGACGGGCGGCTCGAGTGCGGACGTCGCGCTGCCGGCCGATATCGATCTGCGCCTGGCCGAGTTCACCGAGCTTGTCGCGACGGCGGTCTCGAACGCTCAGGCGCGGGAGGACCTCCAGCGCCTCGCTCAGCAGCAGGCGGCATTGCGACGAGTCGCGACGCTGGTCGCGCGGGGCGCCCCGCCGGATGCGGTCTTCTCGCTCGTGGCCCAGGAGATCGCAGGAGTGACAGGCCTCGAGATGGTCATGGTGGGACGCTACGACCCCGATCGCACGGTGCTGCTGACCGGCGCCGCCGGCGATCATCCATTCCAACCCGGCACCCGCTGGCCGCTTGACGGTCGGAGCGTCTCCTCGCAGGTGCTCGAAACGGGCCGGCCCGTCACCAGCGATCCATACGCACGGATGAGCGGCACGATCGCCGACGCAGCTCGCGGCGCAGGGTTCCGCGCGGGCGTGGGAGCGCCGATCATCGTCGACGGACGCGTCTGGGGCAACGTGTCGGTTGGTGGCACGGATCGTGCCCCATTGCCTCCCGACATTGAGCAGCGCCTGGCTCAGTTCACCGAGCTTGTCGCGACGGCCGTTTCCAACGCGCAAGGTCAACAGGATCTACGGCGGCTGGCTGACGAGCAGACGGCTCTGCGGCACATTGCAACGCTGGTCGCCCAGGGCGCTGACGCTCAGGACGTGTTCGATGCGGTATGTGCGGAAACCGGCCGCGTGTTCGGCGCCACGACGGTCAACCTCGTTCACTTCACGCCGGATGGCCTGCATGTCGCGATGTCGGGCTGGAGCATTCGCGGCGTCCACGTCCCGACCGCGACCACGCTGCCACTGGACGGCGAGACGATCGACATGATCGTTCTGCGCACGGGCGCGCCGGGGCGATGCGACAGTTACGAGGGCGTCTCGGGCGAGCTAGCTGCGCTGATCAGGCGATTGGGCATCCGCTCCGAGGTCGGGGCGCCGGTGGTGCTTGATGGGATCGTCTGGGGGGCGCTGATCGCCGGCACGGATGAGCCCGAGCCGCTGGCCGCCGGTACCGAACATCGGCTCGCGGGCTTTGCTGAGCTGATCGCAACTGCTGTTTCCAACGCGACCGTCCGCGGCGAGCTGGTTGCCTCCCGGGCGCGAATCGTGACGGCCGCCGACGATCAGCGCCGCAGAGTGGTGCGCGACCTGCACGACGGAGCACAGCAGCGGCTGGTCCATGCTGCGATCACGCTGCAGCTCGCGAACGCCGAGGCTCAGGATGACGCTTCGCCGGAGCTCGAGCGGCTCGTCGGCGAGGCGCTCGAGGACACGCGCGCGGCGATCGAGGAGCTGCGTGAGCTTGCGCACGGGATCCATCCGGCTCTGCTCACCAGCCGCGGTCTTGCGGCGGCGGTCGAGGCGCTCGCCGACCGAGCTCCGCTGCCCGTGCACGTGGACATCCCCGACGCGCGGTATCCCGCGACTGCGGAGTCGGCTGCTTACTTCATCACGGCGGAGGCCCTGACGAACGTGGCCAAGTACGCGAACGCCGCTGTCGCGCACGTCACCGCGCGTCGGTCGGCCGACTCACTCGTGATCGAAGTGCAAGACGACGGCGTCGGGGGCGCGGACCCGTCCAAAGGGAGCGGACTCGCGGGCCTGCAGGACCGTGTCGCGGCACTGAACGGCACGCTGACGGTCGAGAGCGCTCGGGGCGAGGGCACGCGTATCTGCGCGGAGATCCCGCTCACGTCGGCGACCGCTTGAGTCAGCCACCGCGGACCGTGGGGTGTTCCCCACGGTCGGCTGTTGAGGCGGGTCCACATCGGCTGTGAAGCCGGCCCGATGGGAGCGCCTGGCTGTGGAAATTAGCGTCGATGGCGACAGTTTCCCTCCGTTCAAAGGAGCCTCCTGTGAACAAGCAATCGTTCCACCCAGGTGCCATCTCAGCGGTCGCGGCACGCCACCCGTGGCGGGTGATCGTGGTCTGGATTGCCGCGATGCTGATGGCTTCGAGCCTCGCAGCTCCGAAGCTGTGGCCGGTGACCACGAACGACACCTCGCACTTCCTGCCCAACAGGTACGAGTCCGTACGCGCAACACAGTTCGGGCAGGCCCACTTCGGTCAGCTCAAGGACGCCACTGCGGTGACCGCGCTCGTACGCCGGTCTGACGGCAAGCCGCTCGGCACCGCCGACCGCGCGCAGATCGCCGCACAGGCGATGCGGATGGCGAGCTGGCGCCCCGACTGGACCAAGATCAAGCACCCGGCGAATACTGAGCGCAGCTCCCACGTGGTCAGCCCGGTGGTGGGGCCACTGGCCGCGGGCGGGACCTACCAGCTGGTGTCGCTGCAATTCAAGGGCGACGATCAAGACCCGGCCATCCAGCAGGCGTTCAAGCAGTTCCGCAGCCACTCCGTGACGACCTTTCGCTCGAGCGGCATGACGATCGGCTTCACGGGCGGTGTCGCCAGCCAGGCCGACCAGATCGACCATCAGAAGTCCACGCAGGGAGCACAGGGGCTCTTGCTGTACGGGATCGTCGTGTTGCTGAGCTTCGTGTTCTTCCGTGGCGTGCTGTCGTCGATCGTGCCGCTGGTCGCGATCGCGATCGTCTCGTCGGGCGCGGCCGGACTGGTCGTCCTGGCGGCGTCGGCGTTCGGCTATAAGCTCGACAGCTCGCTGCCCGAGCTGGTCACCACTGTGCTGATCGGGATCGGCATCGATTACTTCCTGTTCATGACGTTTCGCTTCCGCGAGCGGCTTCGGGCGGGCGATGACCGCAAGCAGGCGGCGGCCGCTGCCGGCGAGCGCGTCTCGCACGTGATCGCGGGCGCCGCGCTGGCGATCATGGTGGCCTTCGGCGCTCTCGGACTTGCGCAGTTCGGTCAGTTCCGCGTCCTCGGCCCGTCAGTCGCGATCGCGATCTTCGTGATGCTGCTGGCGGGGATCACGCTCGTCCCGGCGATCCTGGCTGCGACTGGCCGCAAGCTGTTCTGGCCATCGAAGGCGTGGCAGCAGCCTCGTGGCGATGGCCCGGCAACACGAGTTGGAGCTCTCGTCGCCCGCTACCCGGGCCGCGTCGCGCTGGCGTCCGCAGGTGTCCTGGTTGCATTCGCAATTGCGGCTACCGGCACGAAGCTGACGTTCGGCGAAGGCGCAGCCAACACGACCCAGGCGGCTCGCGTCGAGGCGCAGATCGCTCGGGGGCTGCCCAAGGGCGTGATCGATCCTCAGCGCATCTATCTGAGCTCGTCGCGGCCGCTGGTCCCGAGCACGCTGGAGGCGATGCGCGAGCGGGTAGCGAAGGTCCCGCACGTGGCGGAGGTCTCGCAGGTGCGGCTCTCACGCGACGCGCGCGCGGGTGAAATCGACGTTGCGCTGGACATGGATTCGACGACGCCCGCCGCGCTCAAGCTGGCGGGCAACGGTGGAGCCCTTCGAAACGCCGTCCACGGCACAACGCCTGCTGGCAGCGTTTCGATGGTGGGCGGAACCGCGTCGGTCTTCGCGGACGTGAGCAGCTCGATCAACAAGGATCTGCGCCTGATCTATCCGGTGGCCGCGCTGCTGATCGTGCTGATCCTGGTCGTGATGCTGCGCAGCGTGGTTGCCCCCGCGTACCTGCTCGCGGCGGTCGGGCTCGAGTTCGCGGCCACGCTCGGAGCTACCGTGCTCGTGTTCCAGCACGCCGCCGGGCAGCCCGGAGTGGCCTTCACGCTACCGCTCGTCCTATTCCTGTTCGTGGTCGCCATCGGTACCGACTACAACATGCTGATGTCCGATCGGCTGCGCGAAGAGTTTGCGGCCGGGGCGACGCCGCGGCAAGCCGTTGCCAACGCAGTCCGGCTCGCCGCGCCACCGATCACCGCCGCCGGTTTGGTGCTCGCAACATCGTTCGGCACGCTGATGCTCTACGACGATCACTCGACCAAGGAGGTCGGATTCGGGCTGGCGATCGGCATAATGTTCGCCTCGCTGGTGGTCTCCACGTTGCTCGTCCCCGCGTTGACCGCGCTGATCGGCCGGCGTGCGTGGTGGCCGGGCCAGGTCGCTGGAGATCCGGCGGACAAGCCGCGCGAGCCGCAGGCCACGCTGAGGCCGGTGGTCGACGCGAAGTAACCACGTTCCAGTCAACTCCAAGGCACGCCGCCCGCGTCGTACTGCCGCGGGCGGCGTCGTTGTTTGTTACGCCGCGAGCAGGCTTAGAGGTCCGCGGAGGCCTTGACGAGCCCCCGCCGGTGGGCGAGCGCGGCAGCCTCGACGCGCGTGGACACCCCGAGCTTGGAGAGGATGTTCGACACGTGGACGCTCGCCGTCTTGCGGGAGATGAACAGCTTCTCGGCGATCTGGCTGTTTGACAGGCCGTCGGCGACCAACCGCAACACCTCCGCCTCGCGCGCCGTCAGGCCGAGCCGCTCGAGCTCGTCCGGCGCGCCGGTCTTGTCGTCTGGCGCCGGAGCCTCCGGCCCGGCGAGCTGCAGGCGCGCGCGCCGGACCAGCGCCTCGAGCTCGTCGAGCAGCGGTGCTGCCCCCATCCGTCGGGCGAGATCGACCGCCTCCCCTGCGGCAACCGCGGCCGTGGCGCTTTCGCCGCATGCGGCGAGCGCCTCGGCATGGCGAAACAGGGCGTACGCAAGAGGGAGGAGTTCATTCATCGCTCTCGTCGCGGCGACGGCGGCGGCCCAGGCATCGACCTCGCCATCTCGCACGGCTCGCGCATGCTCGGCGCCGACGAACGCGAGATGTCCACGGTCAGCCGGCGTCGTGGCAGGCATCTGCTCCGCCTCATCCCGCAGTCCGGCGCTGCGCTGCACCGCGTCCGCGTCCGGCCGACCAGCATCCCTCGCCGCGATCGCGCGCTCGGCCTCGATCCGCGCCGCCAGCGACAGCACCGGCCACTTGTAGCGGTGCTCCTCAACGACGTCCCCACGTGCCAGCGCCCGCTCGAGAATCTCGCGTGCGCCGTCCAGGTCACCGCCCGACCGCGCCAACTCCGCTTCGACCCAGGCGATCGGGAGCGCGAATTGCGCGGCCGATGTGGTGCGCAGGTGCCGGCGGGCGTCGCGGAGGTCGAGCTCGGCCTGCTCCCGGCGGCCGCTGGCGGTCAATAGCTCGGCTCGCATGAGCAGCGGCGTCCCGGCGAACACTCCGGACGCCCCGGCGCCTGGGGTGGCTGCAACCAGAGCCTCATCCCAACGCCCCAATCGAAACAACGCCTCGGCCTTGTTGCCCCCCAGGAAGGCTCCCGCCGTACGAACAAGTCCCCCCTGTTCGGCGACCTTCATTCCCTGATCCGCCGACTGGATCGCCTCCTCGAACCGGCCCAGCATCAACTGAAGATCAGAGAGGCCGTTATACGACCGCGTTGCGATCCACCAATAGCCGGCACTCGTGGCCTCCTGCTCGACTTCTGAAACCAGCGCGAGTCCACGCTCGATATCACCGTCATAGACCATGAACTGAGCGAGCATCATCTGAGCCTCGAGCTTCTCCTCCGTCGCGCCGATAGCCTGCGCCGCCTCCAGCGCGCGCTGCGCCAGTTCGTTCGCGCGCTGGATCTGGTCTACGCGCGCCAGCGACCGTGCGTAGATGCCGAGTACCCGCGCGCTGGCCTCGCTCGGTGAGTCAGGCGGTAGCAACCTGACCGCTTCGTCGAGAACCGGCAAGCCCTCTTCGTCTCGGCCTAGGTCGATCAGCAGCTCCCCCCGGCGAACGAACAGCGTGGCCCGTTGGTCGGGATCGCCGTCGTGGCCGACCTCCGCAAGCGCCTGGTCGACGAGTGCAAGCGCGCGATCGAGCGCCCCGGAACGCGAGGCCGAGGCTGCAGCCACCTCGAGCAGCTCGGAGTGACCGACGCCGGCGCGCTGTTCGGCGTCGGGTACCTGGCTCCAAAGCTCGAGGGCTAGCTCGTAGTGTCGCTGCGCCGCCGAAGGCGCGTGTGCCTCGGCCGCAGCGCGGCCGGCCCGCACCGACGCGGGGAGCGCGCGTGGGAGGTCGTGCGCGGCCAGCCAGTGGTAGGCGAGCATCGAGCTCGCATCGAGGTCGGAGCCCGCCAGTCCCGGCGAGTCCTCGATCGCCTCGGCATAAGCCTCGTGAAGCTGGGCGCGCTCCCCCGGGAGAAGGTCCTCGTGGATTGCCGCTCTCGCGAGCTCGTGACGGAAGCCGAATCCGCGGCCCGTGGCGTCGACAACCAGCAGCTGCTGCTCGACGGCCTCGCGCAATCCGGCGTTCAGCTCGGGTGCGGGCAGCTCGGCGACGCGCGCGAGCAGGCCATCGGGGACCCAGCGGCCCGCGGCCGACACGACCCGCAGAACGTGCTGGGCGCTCGGGGACAGCAGCTCAGCTCGTGCGAGCAGAACATCACGCAAGGAGGGCGGCAGATAGTCGTGGTCTATGCGGCCGTCTCGGACGGTGCCGAGCAGCTCCTCCACGAACAACGGAATTCCCTCCGAGCGCTCGGCGACGAACTCGACCAGCTCGCCGTCCGGACGCTCTCCGACGATTGCCTCGATCTGCGCCGCGACATCCTGCGGCCCGAGCCGCTCGAGCTCCAAGCGTTCGACCAGCCGTTGCTGCTCCCAGTGGGCCGCCATGCGCCGGAACGGGTGCGCACGGTGCAGCTCGTCGGTGCGAGCCGTGAGCACAACCAGCAACCGGCGGCCGCTCGCGCGCGCGATCAGCAAGGCGAGCAGGTCGAGCGTCGACCGGTCGGCCCATTGGACGTCTTCGAACACGAGCATCAGCGGCGCGACGTCGGCGAGCCGTCCGATCATTCCGAGCATCAGCTCCAGGACGCGCGATGGGCCGCGGTCGTCGCCCGAGGAAGTCGGAGCGCCATCCTCGAGCTCGGGAACGAGCCGCGCGATCTCGTCGCGGGCGCCGCCGAGCACCGCGTCCAGATCAGCGGGCTCGAGCTCGGCGGCAAACGCGCGGATCATCTCGACCAGAGGCGCAAACGGGATGCCTCCGCCGTCGAGCTCGACGCAGCCACCGACGAGCGCCCGCACGCCGGACTCGCGTGCCTGGCTGATCAGGTCGTGCATCAACCGCGACTTGCCCACGCCGGCCTCACCGCCGACGAGTACCGTCGCCTGCTCTCCGGCGATGGCGCGGTCAAGAGAGTTGCCCAACAACCCCAACTCCGCCTGGCGTCCCACCAGGACGGGGCTCACAAGACTCGGCGCCACGCCCGCATGATCCCAGACCCCGCCGTCCCTCCTGAGTGTCAGAGAACTTACGAGGTCGCGTAGGCGCTCGTATGGCAGCGCTGGGTGGTAGGTTCGCCCCGTGGCGGTTGCAGAGCTTCCCCGGTCGCGCGTGCCCGCGATCGTCAACGGTGTCGGCTACGCGCTTGACCCGATCGGCCACATCCGGTGGTTCGCCGGCCGTTATGGAGCGGTGACCGCGCCACGGTTTCCGGGCATGGGCCTGATCGTCAGCATCGCCGATCCGGACCTGGTCCGACAGGTGTTCACGGGTGACGCCGGCACGTTCCATTCGGGGGAGTCGAGCAAGCCGGTACTCGAGCCGACCGTTGGCAGCAATTCTCTGTTGACGCTCGACGACGAGCCGCACATGCGCCACCGCAAGCTGCTGCTGGGCCCGTTCCATGGACAGAACATCAGCCGCTGGGAGGACGCGATTCGCTCGATTTCCGAGCAGGAGATCACGTCCTGGCCGGTCGGCGAGCCGTTTGCCCTCCACGAGCGGGTGCGGACGATCACGCTCGACGTGATCCTGCGGGCGGTGTTCGGGGTCCGTGAGCAGGCGCGCTTCGAACAGGCGCGAACGCTGATCAAGGAGTTCGCGAATCGCGCGCATCCGATCAGCCTGTTTCCGGGGATGAGGCGCGACCTGGGGCCACGCAGCCCATGGGTGCGCTTCAAGCGCGCGCGAGCGGAGCTCGACGGATTCCTGTACGCGGAGATCGAACGGCGGCGCGTCGAGTCCGATCTGATGCAGCGCGACGACGTCCTGTCGCTGCTGCTAAGAGCCACCGACGAGGCTGGAGCCCCGCTCAGCGAGCTGGAGCTAAGAGACGAGCTGGTGACGGTGCTCGCCGCCGGTCATGAGACGACGGCGACGGGTGTTGCGTGGGCGTTCGAACGCCTGCTGCGCACGCCGCGGGTGCTCCACCGGCTGACTCGCTCGCTCCAAGACGGGAACGAATACCTCGACGCGACGATCAAGGAGACGCTGCGCGCGCGGCCGGTGGTCACCGACGTCGGGCGCAAGCTGACGCGCGAGATCGAGCTCGCCGGCTTCCGTCTTCCCGCGGGGACGCTCGTGATGCCCGCGATCGCGGCGATCCATTTCCGCGAGGACCTGTATCCCGAACCCGACGAGTTCCGCCCGGAGCGCTTCCTGCAGGGCACGCCGGATGCGTACACGTGGATCCCGTTCGGCGGCGGGGTGCGCCGGTGCATCGGCGCCTCGTTCGCACAGTTCGAGATGCGCGTGATCATCCGGACGATCCTCGAGCACGTGCGGCTGCGCGCCGCGAATCGCCGGCCCGAGCGGTCGAAGCTACGCAACGTCACCGCGGCCCCGGCCCACGGTTGCCGTGTGGTCGTGGAGTCGATGAATTCGGCGCCCGCCGCTGGTCATAACGGAAGGCGTGGCCTCGCCGTCGGTGATCCGGTTGCGAAGCACGCGCAAGCCCGGCAAACGGCATAGGAGGCGAACATGGCCGACCACACGGTTGGAACTCGAGACGAATGGCAGGCGGCACGAGACGAGCTCGCAAAGCTCGAGGCCGAGCAGGCGGAGCTCACCCGCAAGGTCACCGAGCAACGGCGCAAGCTTCCGTGGGTGCGGGTCGAGAAGGATTATGAGTTCGACACCGAGGACGGGAAGAAATCGCTCGCCGAGCTGTTCGACGGACGTTCGCAGCTGCTGGCCTACAACATCATGTTCGGCCCCGACTACGAGGTCGGCGCGTGCCCTGGCTGTACGAACCTGGGGGACGAGCTCGACGGCACGGTCGTGCATCTCAATCACCGCGACGTGACGATGATCTGCTTCTCGCGCGCGCCGATCGATCGGCTGGTCGCTTACAAGAAGCGCATGGGGTGGCAGTTCCCGTACGTGTCGACGTACGGGACCGACTTCCCATTTGACTTCGGCCTCGCGCTCACGCCCGAGCAGGCGCAGCAGATCCCTCAGATCCAGGAGATGGTCGACAGCCCTCCCGAGTGGCTCGCGGATTGGGGGCGGCAGGTCGGAGCCAAGCTCGAGGACGGGCTACGCGAAGCGCCGAGCTACATCGCGTTCGCGCGCGAGAACGGCGACGTTTACCACACCTACACCGTCAGCGCGCCCGATCCATTCGTCGCTCCCTATCACTCGTTCCTGCTTGATCGCACGCCGAAGCCCGAGGGTGACGAGCCCCGCGCGTGGCGCAAGGACGAGTACCCGGACTAGTGCAATCGCATTGAACGTCTCCTCGCGGTTTGACGTTGCCGGGTCCGGCGTGATCGTCACGGGCGGTGCCAGCGGCCTGGGGCTCGCCTACGCGGAAGTGCTGGCCGCGCACGGCGCGCGGGTCACGTTGATCGACGTCGACGCGGCGGGCGCTTCCGAGCAGGCGTCGCGACTGGTTGGCGAGGGGCTCGACGTGCGCGGCGCGGTCGCCGACGTCACCGATCACGCGTCGCTCGACCGCGCGATCGACGAGGCGGCGCACACGTACGGCAGGCTCGACGTCGCATTTGCGAATGCAGGCATCGACCCGGGCGTCGGGTTTGTCGGCGCCTGGGCCGGGGGCCAGCGGCCGCGGGTGCCTGAGGGCGCGCTGGAGCAGTACGACGACGAGCGCTGGCGCCGCGTCATCGACATCAATCTGAGTGGCATCTTCGCGACGGTTCGCGCCGCGGCGCGCCACATGCGCCCGCGGAAGTACGGGCGGATCGTGATCACTACCTCGCTCGCCGCCACCAAGGTCGAGCCCGCGATCGGCGCGGCGTACATGGCGGCGAAGGCGGGGGCGCGTCACCTTATGCACACGGTCGCGCTTGAGCTGGCCACCGACGGCATCATGGTCAACGCGATAGCGCCCGGGTTCTTCGTTACGAACATCGGCGGCGGTCACGCTCACAATCCCGAGGTCCAGGCGGCGATCGCGAGGGACATCCCGATGCACCGCGTCGGCCGGCCCGACGACATCAAGGCGCTCGCGCTGTTCCTCGCCTCGCCGGCGTCGGAGTACCTCACCGGTCAGGAGATCGTGATCGACGGCGGCTGGGGGCTCGGCGTAGCCGACTGAGCGCGGCGATGTGGCGAGTAACGGGCAGCTATCTCGAGGCCTGCAACTGCGAGGCGATCTGCCCGTGCCGCCGGATCGGGGGACAGGGGGGCGGCCGATCGACATACGGGGAGTGCCTGGGCGCACTCTCGTGGATGGTCCTTGATGGTGGGGTGGACGACGTCGATCTGGCCGGGATGCGGGCCGTGCTCGTGAGCCGCTATCACGACGACGAGCCCCGGTCGCCGTGGACATTCGCGCTGTTCGTCGACGCCACCGGTGACGATCGTCAGCGGCAGGCGATGGCCGACATCCTAACCGGGCGCCTCGGCGGCGATCCGTGCAAGCAGTTCCCGTGGGTGTTCAAGCCGGCCGACCTGATCGGTGTCGATGCCGTGGAGATCGAGATCGATCACACGCCCGGCCGAGGCTGGTTTCGGGCCGGCGGGAACGTCGAGGTCCGCGTGCGGGAGCCCGTCGCGTCGCAAGGCGCGGTGACGTGTGTGATCCCGGGCCATCATCGCCAGGGCCGCGAGCTGATCAGCGAGACGATCGACGTGGAGGCGGGCCCGCTGGCGTTCTCGGTCCAGGGCCGTTGCGCGTACGAGTCGACGTTCGACTACTCCTCGGACTGAGACGTTGGACGCGAAAGCCACGATATATCGCGGTTTCTCGTCCCACATCGGGCCTCGGGTGGCGCGACGGTTGACGGCCGGGCGTGCGCTCGGGGAGAATCGGGCCACTAGAGTCGCATTCGCCATCTAGGAGGCGGTATGTCCTGGAAGCTCGACGGGTCGTACTTCGAGACGTGCTCGTGCACCGTGGTGTGTCCGTGCACGGCCTCGCTCGCGTTCGGCGCGACGTACGACCGCTGCAAGGTCACCCTCGTGTTCAACGTCAAGAACGGGGAGGTCGAAGGCACCGACGTGAGCGGCCTGACCGTGGCCGCGGTCGCCGATACGCCCAAGGTGATGACCGACGGCAATTGGCGGCTGGGCGTGTTCATCGACGCCGCGGCGTCTGATGAGCAGGCCGAGAAGCTGGGGGCGGTGTTCTCGGGGGCGCTAGGTGGCCCGATGGCGGCGCTCGGACCGCTGGTCGGGGAGGCCCTCGGCGTCGAGCGGGCACCTATCGAGGTGCACGAGGATGGCCTCAAGCACTCGGTGAAGATCGGCGACGCCGTCGATTTCGAGATCGAGGACATCGTGCCCTTCGGCGTGGAGTCCGGAGAGCCGGCCCGGCTGACCGGCATCTTCCACCCGGCTGGCTCAGAGCTCACGATTGCGCACGCCACGCGCTCGAAGATCAGCGCCTTCGGGGTCGAGTACGACGCCAACGCGGGCTTCTCGACCTCCAACTTCTCCTGGGCGGCGTGAGCGCCACCGCGTCGGTC
>Ga0207693_10001767_pt1 | contig 18968 bp, 18 predicted proteins | sample LARL81metaG_FD_184347 | JGI IMG/M metagenome (GOLD analysis project Ga0207693, IMG submission 184347) | Corn, switchgrass and miscanthus rhizosphere microbial communities from Kellogg Biological Station, Michigan, USA - LAR L8-1 metaG... | ecosystem: Host-associated > Plants > Roots >...
CGTCAATGCGCAATTCGGCCCGATCAAGTTCTTCGAAGTGGAGGAGAACACCGACCTGAAGCTGGCCGACCTGAACGCGGCAGCGCGCAGTCAGGTCATGTCCGGCATCACCGCGACCGATCTCGCGAAGGCCCAGCGGATCAAGTCCAACCTGCTCGACCAGCTCCTGCCACCGTGTCGCTCTGATAGCCCAAGCCCCCCGCCGAGCGCGCCGCCGCCTACCACGCCCGGCCCGAAACGTCCGTCCGCACCTCGGCCGACCCCATCGCTCACCCTGACGCCCAGTCCGTCCGTGACGCCTGTTCCCGGCGTGGACTGCCGGAAGGTGTGAGCAGATGACCGCCACCCGGACGACTCCGACGGCGACTGCAGCCCCACCGACGCGACGCCGGGCGGAACTGGGGCTGCTGCTGCTCGCCGTGCTTATCGTCGTCGCCGCGGAGGCGGCGGTTCAAGGTGCTCGCGCCGGGCATATCAGCTTGAATCTGATCACCTTCGCCGGGGTGACGCTCCTGGCCGGGCTCGCGGCCCACCTCGTCATTCGGTGGGTGGCGCCGTACGCCGACCCAGTACTGATGCCGTGCGCGATTCTGCTCAACGGCCTCGGCCTCGTCATGATCGATCGACTCGACCACGGATTGGCCATACAAGCGCAAAACAACGGGGGCAGCGTGCCGGCCGCCGCCGCGCCGACCCAAGTGTGGTGGACCGGCCTCGGCATCCTGCTGTTCATCGCAATCCTGCTGATCGTGCGGGATCATCGTGCGCTCGCCCGTTATGCGTACACGCTGGCGCTGGTCGGGCTCTTCCTGTTGATCCTGCCCGCGGTGTTGCCGGCCCGCTTCTCGGAGATCAACGGCGCGCGGATCTGGATCTTGGTCGCAGGCTTCTCCATCCAGCCGGCCGAGTTCGCCAAGATCTTGCTGACCATCTTCGCGGCGGCCTATCTGGTTACCAAGCGGGACGTGCTGTCTCTCGCCGGACGCCGCTTCCTCGGCATCGACCTGCCGCGCGGGCGAGACTTCGGTCCGTTGCTCCTCGCCTGGGTGATCTGCCTCGCCGTCCTCATCCGCGGTCATGATCTCGGGACCTCGCTGCTGTTCTTCGGCGTGTTTGTGGTGCTGTTATATGTCGCGACCGAGCGCATCAGCTGGGTGATCGTCGGGACCTTGTTGTTCGCCGGTGGTGCGTACCTCGCCTATCAGCTCTTTGCCAACGTCCGGACGCGGGTCACCGTGTGGCTCGACGTTTTTCATTACACCGACGGCGTCGGCTATCAGGTGAGCCAGTCACTGTTCGGGCTGGGGACGGGCGGGTTGTTCGGGACCGGCCTCGGTGTCGGCCATCCAGAGATCGTTCCGCTGCCCGCGACCGACTTCATCCTCACCTCGTTCGGGGAGGAGCTGGGACTGTTCGGTCTGGTCGCCTTGCTCGTCATATATGTGCTGTTCGTCGAGCGCGGCTTTGCGGCCGGGCTGGCCGTGCGCGACACGTTCGGCAAGCTGCTTGCCACCGGACTGTCTTTTCTGATCGGGCTGCAGCTGTTCGTCGTGGCGGCCGGCGTCAGCCGACTGCTCCCGGAGACCGGGTTGACGACACCCTTCCTGTCCTACGGCGGCTCCTCGCTGCTCGCCAACTACGCGCTGCTCGCGCTCTTGCTGCGTATCTCCGACGCCGCGCGCCGTCCGTCGCCGCAGCGGCCGGCGACGTCGACCCCGCCCCCACGCCCGGCTGAGGTCGTGCCGGCATGAACAAGCACATCCGTCGGGTGGCCATCGCGGTCGGCGTGCTCATGGTCGCGCTGTTCCTCAACCTCAACTTCGTCCAAGTGGTGAAGGGCGACGACTATCGGAACAATTCGGCGAATCGCCGGGTAATCCTCACCGAGTACGCGTCGCCGCGCGGCCAGATCGTGGTGGACGGCAAGGCCGTGGCCGAGTCAGTGGCGACGAGCGACGAGCTGAAGTACGTGCGCAAGTACCCGAGCGGACCGGTCTACGCGCCGCTGACCGGCTACTACTCGCTCGTCTACGACAAGAGCGAGCTGGAGAAGGCGGAGGACCAGGTGCTGTCCGGGAGCGATCCCCGGATGTTCGGGTCGCGCATTGCCGACATCCTCACCGGTCGTAGCCTCAAGGGCGGCAGCATAAACCTGACGATCAACAATGCCGCCCAGCAAGCGGCCTTCCAAGGTCTCGGCAACCGCCGGGGCGCGGTCGTGGCCATCGATCCGACAACCGGCGCGATCTTGGCGGCCGCCAGCTCACCGTCCTACGACCCGACCACCCTCAGCTCCCACAACACCGTGGCTATCCAGCAGTCCTGGCAGACCCTGCTCGACGACAAGAATCAGCCGTTGTTGAACCGGGCGCTCAACCAGAGCTACCCACCCGGCTCGATCTTCAAGGTCGTCGTGTCGGCGGCCGCGCTCAAGAACGGCAAGAAGCCGTCCGACCGCATTGCGGCACCCGATGTGCTGAAGCTGCCCGGAACCGCGTCTGCCACGATGCACAACTTCAACAACGAGCGGTGTGGCGACGGGAAGACGGACACGCTCGACCATGCCCTCACGATCTCGTGCAACACTGCCTTCGGTCAGCTCGGCATCGACCTCGGTCAGCAGCAGGTCGAGGCCGAGGCCGAGCTGTTCGGGATGAACAACGAGTCTCGCACGGTGCCGATCCCAGTCGCGCCCTCGACCATGGGTGAGGTCGACAACGACGCGAACCTTGCGCAGGCGTCTATCGGGCAGTTCAACGTTCAGATGACGCCGCTGCAGGCGGCAATGTTGTCGGCAGCCGTCGCCAATAACGGAACGCTCATGACGCCCTACCTCGTGCAACAAGAACGGGCACCCGACCTGTCCGTCCTGAAGACGGCCGTGCCTGAGCAGCTCGACAGCGTCCTCGATTCGAACCAGGCCGGCGAGCTGCAGTCGATGATGGAGAATGTCGTCACCAAGGGCACCGGAACGGCGGCGCAGATCCCGGGCGTCAAGGTCGGTGGCAAGACCGGCACCGCCGACAACGGACCCGTCGATGCGAACGGCGGCTATGTCAATGCTCCCCACGCGTGGTTCACCGGGTTCGCGCTCGACCCCACGCATCCCATTGCAATCGCGGTAGTGCTGGAGAACGCGGGGGTCACCGGCAGCGAGAGCGCCGGCGGCACCGCGGCCGCGCCGCTAGCGAGGATGGTCATGCAGGCCTACCTCGCCGACACGCGGGGCCGCTGAGCAGATGATGAGAGACAACCACGCGACACTGGATGAGGTTCATTCATGACGACGCCACGCCTGGTTGGGAGCCGGTACGAGCTCGGTGAGCTCATCGGCTATGGCGGTATGGCCGAGGTCCATCGCGGGCGCGACGGGCGTCTCGGCCGAGACGTGGCGATCAAGCTGCTGCGAGCCGATCTTGCCCGCGATCCCTCGTTCCTCAATCGGTTCCGTCGCGAAGCGCAGTCGGCGGCGGGCCTGAACCACCCGGCGATCGTGGCCGTCTACGACACCGGCGAGGACCACAGTGGCCTCGGCCCGGAAACAGCCGAGGTGCCGTACATCGTGATGGAGTACGTCGAGGGCCAGACGTTGCGCGACGTGCTCAAGATCGAGGGTCGGTTGCCGCCGCGGCGCGCCATGGAGATCGTCGCCGAGGTGTGCGGCGCGCTGGACTTCAGTCACCGCAATGGGATCGTGCATCGCGACATCAAACCGGCGAACGTCATGATCACCCGGGCCGGCGCGGTGAAGGTCATGGACTTCGGCATTGCTCGGGCGATAGCGGACAACTCGGCGACGGTTACCCAGACCGCGGCCGTGATCGGCACCGCGCAGTATCTGTCGCCGGAGCAGGCCCGGGGCGAGACCGTGGACGCGCGATCGGATGTGTACTCCACCGGGTGCCTGCTCTACGAACTGGTCACCGGTCATCCGCCGTTTACCGGCGACTCGCCGGTCGCGGTTGCCTACCAGCACGTTCGGGAGAACCCGGTCGTGCCCTCGTCCGAGAACCCGGCCATCCCGCGCGCGCTCGACTCCATCGTCATGAAGGCACTGGCCAAGAACCCGATGAATCGCTACCAGACGGCGGGGGAGATGCGCGCCGACCTGCTGCGCGCATTGGCTGACCGTCCGGTCGAGGCGGAAGCGGTGCTCACCGACGCCGAGCGGACCCAGTACATCTCGAAGGTGCCGCCGGGTGCGGTGCCTCCGGGCGCGGTGGTGCCGATGTCCGCGGACGGCGATGATGAGGATGACGGTGACGGCAAGAAGCGCGCGTGGCTATGGGTCGCCCTTGTTGCTGCGTTGCTTCTGGTTATCGGCGGTGGCGCTTGGGCGATCTGGGCCCTGAGCGGTTCGGAGTCACCCAAGAAGCAAGCGGTGCCGAACATCATCGGCATGAATCCGGCGCAGGCGAACGCTGCTATCGCGTCACGAAAGTTCACCCCGCCGACCGGGACGCCGCAGAGCGCGTCGAAGTGCGGCGTGAACCCGGACACGCAGCCGATCACGAATCCGGCCGAGGGCGCCGTGTGCACCCAGTCGCCCGCGCCGGACTCTCAGCAGAACGAGGGCACGACGATCACGTACACCGTCTTCAAGGCGGCGACGGTGCAGGTACCCAACGTGCAGGGGAAGCAGTTCGCCGACGCGAGCAATGACCTGGCCGGCATAGGCCTGAAGGTCACCCGTAAGGATGTTCCGAGTGGACAACAGGCGGGGGTCGTCACCGATCAAGACCCGAAGGCCTTCTCGACGGTTGCACCGGGCAAGGTGGTCACCCTCTCAGTATCGACCGGCAAGCTGCCGATCCCCGACGTTCGCGGCCAGAAGTACGCCGACGCGGTCAGCTACCTGAACAATCACGGTTGGAGTGTCAACCCGACCCCGGTAATGGTGCCGACAACCGACAAGGCCAAGGACGGTACGGTCGCCGACGAGAGCCCGGCGGCTGGGACGCTGTTCCCGCAGAGCCAGCAGATCACCCTGTCGGTGTTCGAGTTCCAACCACCCCCAAGCCCTACTCCGACGCCGACTCCCACGCCGTCGCCGTCGTCAACACCCTCGTCGCCGTCCACGTCGACCTCGTCGTCAAAGTCGCAAGGCGGCGGCGGGGGGAATAGTCAGACCCCCTAGCCGGGAGCCTCGCTAGCCCGGTCGATCCTGGTCGCTACGAGCAACCGGGAGGATCACCGTTGCGCGGAGGCCGGGGTGGTTGTCCCCCAGGCTGACGCTGCCGCCGTGCGCGCGAACTACGTCGCGCACAATCGGCAGGCCGAGCCCGGTGCCTCCGGTGTCCCGAGATCGAGACTCGTGGGTCCGGTAGAAGCGATCGAAAACCCGTTCCCGCTCATCCTCGGGGATTCCGGGGCCGTCGTCGCCTACCACCAGCTCGGCCGTGCCATTTCCGTTCACGGCGATGTCCACCGACACCTGCGAGCTGGCATAGCGCACGGCGTTGTCGAGCAGGTTCACGACGACCCGGCGAAGCGCCTCCGGATCCCCGTCGACGGACACGGCATTGGTCGAGGAGTGCACCGGTACGCGGGCATCCAGGTAGTCGTCGGCGACCTCGCTGACCAGCTGGTCGAGGGCCACTGGCTCCCGTCGGCGCAGTACTCCACCGGCCTCGTCCGATCGGGCCAACGCCAATAGATCTCCCACGAGCTGTTCGAGCCGATCGACGTCGAACAGCACCTCGTCGAGCATGCCGGGCCAGTCCTCCGCCGGACCGACCCGCTGCGCCACCTCGAGTTGCAGGCGCAACGAGGCAAGGGGCGACCGCAGCTCATGAGCCGCATCGCCGACGAACGTGCGCTGTCGCTTCGTGGCCGCGTCGATCCGGTCGAGCATCGCGTTGAGGGTGACGGCCAGGCGGTAGATCTCGTCGTGCGCGTCCGGCACCGGAAGCCGTTGATCGGCGAGCCCGGCCGCGTTGATCTCCTGGGCCCCCTTGCGCAATGCGGCCACAGGACGGAGCGCCCGGCCGACGATGAAGTACGTTGCCATGCCCATCGCGAGCAGGATGAGCGGGCACCCGATGAGCGCGGCGTCCCGGAGGATGCGAATGCTGTCCTCGACACCGGCGAGGCCGGAGGCGACCAGGACGGTTTCCTCGCCTGCGGGAACGGCGAGGACGCGCAGCTCCTGATTGGTGTTTCCGCGTTCGGGTGGGATGTTGATCGCCTGCCCGCGCTTGGCTGCCGCGAGCTCGTCCGGGGTCAGCAGCGGCTTGACTCGGTCGGCGGTTCCGGACGAGGCGTCGACCGCGCCGTATTGATCCAACACCTGGATCTGGACGCCGGCTGCGGCGACGACGTTGGTCGGCCTGACCCCGGTCATGCGAGTCGACGCGACGGATTGACCAGTCTTGATCGCCTGGGAATCGAGTGATCGGATCAGGGAGGCGCGTTGCAGCACTAGGAGCAGGACCGCGCCGGTGATCACAGCGAACGCGAACAAGGTCGTGGCGACGATGGTGATCCGCGCGCGAAGCGACTGCCCGCGCCACAAGTGGGACAGCCAGTGCACGGATCTTCCCGGAGTCAGCCGCCATCCGCGGCGAGCCGGTAACCGGCGCCCCGGACAGTCTGCACGCTGTGCCGGCCGAACGGCGTGTCGATCTTCCGGCGCAGGTAGCCGGCATAGACCTCGACGACGTTGGCGTCCCCGTCATAGTGCGCGTCCCACACGTGATGCAGGATGTCGGCCTTGGAAACAGCCTCGCCCTTGCGCCGCATGAGGAACTCCAGCAGGGAGAATTCGCGGGGGGTGAGATCGATCGTCTGCCCGTCACGGGTGACCGTGTGCGCTGATGGATCGAGCACGAGATCTCCGGCCGACAGGGAAGCCGGGCGTGGCGTCACGCCCCGGCGGAGCAGGGCGCGTAGCCGAGCGAGCAGGACGACGAATGAGAACGGTTTGGTGAGGTAGTCGTCGGCGCCGAGGTCGAGTGCGTCGGCTTCGTCGTACTCACCGTCCTTCGCGGTCAGCATCAGTATCGGCACCCAGTTCTCCGCCGCCCGCAACTGCTCGATGATGCGATAGCCGGACAGCCCGGGCAGCATGATGTCGAGCAGCACGGCGTCGTAGGACATCTCGGACGCCGCATGCAGCCCATCGGGGCCGGTGTGCGCGACGTCCACCGTGAATCCCTCGGCTGTCAGCCCGCGCTGCAGGGCAGAGGCCAGCCGAATCTCGTCCTCCACGATCAGCAGCCGCACGGTTCCGCCTCCTCGATCACTCGCCGCGCATGACGGCTACACCCTGCCACCCTCGAGTCGTCCGACGCTCAGCAAGGCTCAGCCAGGTCACAGTGCGCAACGGGCATTCTTCTCGTTGTGAGTGTTAGCACAATCTTCTCTCGCCACCGGTTGCTTCGGTGGGTCGTTCCGCTCGGCGCCGCCGGCGTGGTCGGCCTCGTTGCCGGTGGTGCGCTTTCCGCTCAGGCCGCCGACAAGCTCGAACCTCGGACGGCCGCTCAACTACTCGCCGATCTGCAGACCAGTCACGTCAACGGCTTCTACGGCACGGTCGTCCAGAGCGCCGAATTGGGTTTGCCGGAGCTGCCGAATATCGGCGGGTCGTCGAGTACCGGATCGCTCGCCGATCTGCTTACCGGTTCGCACACCGCCCGCGTATGGTATGCCGGGCCGACCAAGCAGCGCATCGCCGTCATGGAGTCGGTGAACGAGACCGACGTTTTCCGGGATGGCGACCAGGTTTGGCAGTGGTCGAGTGCGACCAAGACTGCGACTCACACCCAGCTCCCGGCCGGTTCGGCGAAACACGAGCCGCCCGGGCCGACCCTGACGCCGGATCAGGTGGCGCAGCGGGCCCTCGCCGCGCTGGATCCGACGACGATCGTCCAGACCGACAACAACACGACGGTTGCCGGCCGAGCTGCCTATGAGCTGGTGCTTGTGCCGCGCGCTGCGGGGTCGCGCGTCGGCGCAGTGCACATCGCGATCGACGGCCAGTACAAGGTGCCGCTCGGCGTCCAGGTGTACCCCCGCGGTGCCGACCCGTCGAAGGCGATCGATGTGTCGTTCACCGACATCAACTTCGCGGTACCGGGCGACGACAATTTCCGCTTTACCCCACCCAAGGGTGCGACGGTACGAGAGCAGCCCATGGCCATGGGCGGTGCAGGGCTCGGAGAGCACGCAGCCGCGGCTGCGCTCAATCCGCAGGTCATCGGAACCGGCTGGACCTCGATCGTCGCCCTCCGTGCATCCGATCTGCTGCCGGGCACGGGCCCGCCTCCGCCCGGAACGGCAGGCACGCCAAGACGAGAGGCGGCCCCGCCCGGCGCTGCTGCGATGGAGCAGCTCCTGAATGCGCTAACCCCGGTCAGCGGGCCGTGGGGCTCCGGTCGGCTGCTCGATTCCAAGCTCTTGAGCGTCCTGGTCACGAACGACGGGCGGGTGTTCGCTGGCGCGGTGGATCCTTCAGCCCTTTACGCTGCGGCCGCGACGCATAAGTAGCCGATGGCGCTTACGGAGGTCTCGGCCGGCACGGATCTGACTTCCCTCGATCAGACCGTGCTGGCAGTCTCGTCGGCCGGGTTGACGAAACGGTTCCGCGGCGGCCAAGTCGCGGTTGACCGCCTTGACCTGGCCGTGCCGACGGGCGCCGTGTACGGCTTCCTGGGCCCGAACGGGTCGGGGAAGACCACCACGATCCGCATGTTGCTCGGATTGATCTATCCCACGGCCGGCACGCATGCGCTGCTCGGTCAGGCCATGCCCGCGCACGCAGGGGCTGTCCTACCGCGGGTGGGCGCGCTCGTAGAAGGCCCAGCGTTCCACCCGTACATGTCGGGTGCGGCCAACCTACGTCGGCTCGACGCGGCCGATCGCACCGCAGACGCACGAACGGCTCGGCAGCGAATAGGCGAGGCGCTGGAGCGGGTGGGGTTGACCGCTGCGGCGGGCAAGCGGTACCGCAACTACTCGCTCGGCATGCGGCAGCGGCTGGGAATCGCGGCCGCCCTGCTGAAGCCGCGTGACCTGCTCGTGCTGGACGAGCCGACAAACGGCCTCGATCCGCAGGGCACCCGCGAGGTGCGGCACCTGATCAGCCAACTCGGGACCGACGGGGTCACAGTCCTGGTTTCGTCCCATCTGCTCAGCGAGGTCGAACAGGTGTGCACCCATGTCGGCGTGATGACCGTCGGGCGAATGGTGTGGCAAGGGTCGCTGGATGACCTGGCCGCTCAGCAGCGAGTGCGCGTGCGCGTCGAGACGCTCCAACCAGCAGCAGCGGCGGACGCACTCCGTCGGCTGGGCCTGGACGAAGTCGCGGTCGCAGACGGCGAGGCGTCCGCCGTGCTGGGCGACGCGGAGCCGGAACGAGTGGCCACCGCACTGGTCTCGGCCGGCGTGGGCTTGCGCGGCTTCGTCGTCGAGCGCCCGCGGCTCGAGGACGTGTTCGTCGGCCTGACCGGGGAGGGCTTCGATGTCTCGGGCTGATGTCGTCGATCTCTCCCCGCAAGTTGGCGGGCCGGACACAGCCCGGCGGCGAGCACGCCGGTGGCGTGGCCGGTTTCTCGGCTCCGAGATCGGCATGGTGTTCCGGCGTCGGCGCAATCAGGCAATTCTCGTTGTCCTTGGCCTGATCCCCGTCGTGATCGCGATCGCTGTCAAGATCACATCCCGGACGGGACGTGGCGGCGGGGACGGCGGCGCCTTCTTCAGCAGCATCACCGACAACGGGATCTTCGTTGGGTTCTCTGCCCTGCTAGTCGTGCTGCCACTCTTCTTGCCGATGGCGGTATCGGTGGTATCTGGAGATGCCGTGTCCGGCGAGGCGAACCTCGGCACGTTGCGTTACCTGCTCGCGCTACCGGTGGGGCGTACCCGTCTGCTTGGCGTCAAGTATGTCGCGATCGTCGTTTGGGCGTTCGCCTGCGCGCTCGTGGTCGCAGTGGCCGGCCTGCTCATCGGGTTGGTGCTGTTTCCTCGCGGCGACGTCACTCTGCTGTCCGGCATCGTCGTGTCCTATCCGGCGGCGGTGTGGCGCTTGGTGCTGGCCGTTGGCTATCTGACCGTCATGATGGCGGTCATCGGCGCGATCGGGCTGTTCGTGTCTACGCTCACCGAGGTCCCGGTCGCGGCAATGGCGACGACACTGGCACTCACAATCACCAGCCAGGTTCTTGACGCCATCCCGCAGCTATCCGCCATACACGCCTGGCTGCCCAGCCATTACTGGCTGCGCTTCGCCGACTTCATGCGGGACCCGCTCGCCTTCGATCAGATCCGCACCGGCCTGCTGGCAGCCGGCGCGTACATCGTGATCTTCGCCGCCCTGGCCTGGGCGCGGTTCAGCAACAAGGACGTTTCCAGCTAGGTTTCTCGAAGATCATCAGCAGCGGGATCGGCTCGTAATGGGTAATGGCCCGCGAGAAGGTCCGGGCGGCCAACGGCTGATCGGCCGCGCGACGAGCTACTGCAGGTAACCCTCGACCTCGTCCGCCGGACGCTCTCGCGCGACATCCGGATCCTCGCCGGCGTCCTCGCGGGCTCGGCGCTGCCGCAGCAGGTCCCACGCCTGGTCCAGCTGCCGCTCCAGAGTGTCGAGCCGGGTGCGGTCGGCACCCGTCAGCCCACCGGCTTGGTGGCGCAGCCGCTTCTCCTCGGTGACGAGCTCGTGGATCTGGTCGAGTATTGCGTTGTCGTCCATGGCGTCATTGTTCCCGGTCTCCGCGTCGACGCCGACTCGGCTGTCAGCGGCTCGCTGCTTAGCCGACCACCCGGGCGGAAATGCCGCCACTACTGGCCTCTCCCGGCCGCGGATCGCCACGCAGCGGCCGGACCGATCCCGCTGATCGACGACGGGCCGAGGTTCCCGGAACAGTCAGCCGGTTACCTTGGCCGAGGAACGGCGCGAAGATCGACATCACCAGGCCGCCGGCGACGGACAAGCATCCGGACGTGACCGCGAATCCGGTCCCGGACATCGTGTACTGCAACGGTGAGCCGGGAACGGTCAATCCGTAGACGCCCATCGCGATCACGGTGGTGGTGATCGACAGCCAGGGCACTCGGACTCGCGCCTTCGAACGGGAGCGTCGGGGCCGATAGGTTCGCTGCCGCAGGTAGGACGCGAAGACGACCGATCCGCAGACTGGTAGCGACACGAGGTAGATAGCCCACCGGGCTTGGTGGTAACCGTCCTTCGCCACTGACAACAGCGCCAACAGCGTCGTATACGCGAGCAGAGCCTCGGTCGGAATTTGCGCGACGATCAGGTGACTGAAGTTCGTCGTGGCTGTTGGCGGGTTGGCTATCGGAGTGGAGCTCGCCGGGACGGTCGGGCACTGAATCGGCTTTCCGGGGTCCGCCAGGTCGCGGCTCACGGCCACACTACCGGCGAGCACCAGACTCATGATCGCCTCGGGCTACCCGGCCGGTGTGAGCTTCGTGGACGGAGAGCCGTACTTCTGCTTCCATACCTCGAAGTCCCATGTGCTGAGGAAGTCCTGAGCTGCGGCAACACCCTTGCTGTAAAGGTTGGATTTCTCCTGTTCGCTGATCCGGAAGTCCGTGGAGTTCACTCCGGATGTGTCCACGAACACCGTCCTCGACGTCACGGAGTCCAGGTCGACGTAGAGCTGGTCGTGCGCGGACACCATCGTCGAAATAAGGGCCTTCCCCAGCGATAGCACGCCGTTTGTGGCATTCCAGCCTTGTTGTTGGACCGACAATCGCGCTGACAGCTTCACCCCGAACGTGGGGTGATCGTCGTCATCGAACAACGACACCGGGAAGTTCGAGAGCATTCCGCCGTCGGTGAGGACGAGCTCCTTGTGGCCGTCGGCCAGGGTCGGATCGACCGGAATGCGCGACGGCTGGAAAAAAAACGGTATGGACGCGGAGGCCCGAACCGCGTCCGCGACGAGCTGAGTGTCGGGATCTTCTCCGTTGAGCTTCTGGTAGTCCCACGGCAGCCGCAGCATCCGGCCGCGCGAGATGTCTGAGATGACGACGACCAGCTTGTAGCGCTGTTCGATCGGAGTGCTGGCGTCGGTACCCGGCATATGCAGATCGCCCCAGGTCCGTACCGGGTGGGGCGCATGCGCCAATGTGTCCGCGATCCAGTCGTGCAGCTTTTGACCGCGATAGATGCCTTGGCGTCGCAGCACGTCGATCCCCTGACCGAGCTTTCCGAAGTGGCCGAAGAAGCCCTCATCGAGAAAGTCGGCGAGGTTCGTCGAGGTCATGATTTGCTGGAGATCGTCAGTGAGTTCGGCGGCCACGAAGGACGCGACTATGGCGCCGGCCGAAGTTCCCGCCACACGACTGAATTCGTACTGTTCGGCGAGCACCTCGATCGCCCCGGCGAGCCCTGCGCCCTTGACGCCGCCACCCTCCAACACCAGATCAGCCGTGTTCACGCTAACTCCCGATGCTCGTATTCGTCCGGTAGATGGGAAGAGCTGTGATCATCGTGTTTGATACCTGTCCGTTGGGGCAGAGTCTGCCCGGGCCCCAGGCGAGTTGCTCAGGCCGGGTAGGTCTCGTACGCGTAGACCGTTTCGGTCGGCACGATGATCTTGCCCAGAGGTACCAGGGACACCGGAATCAGCTTGAAGCAGGCGAGACCGAGCGGGATGCCGATGATCGTGATGCAGAGGGCAACGCCGGCGACGAGGTTTCCGATGGCCAGCCAGATCCCGGCGACGATCAGCCAGATGACGTTGCCGATCACCGAGGGTGCGCCGGCGCGGGGATTGTGGATGATCGTTCGCCCGAACGGCCAGAGCGCGTAGTTGGCGATCCGAAACGACGCGATGCCGAACGGGATCGTGATGATCAGGATGAAGCAGATGATGCCGGCGATGGCATAGCCGATTGCCAGCCACCAGCCGGCGAGCACCAGCCAGATCACGTTCAGCACTACCTTCACGGTGCCAAGTATGCGGGACGTCGCTCAGGACTTTCCGGCCCGAGTGGGCGACCGATCGACGGGACGGTTGGGCGGTCAGGGGTGCGCTCCGCGCTCATGGGCGGCGTGGCTCGCAGGCTCGAACTGGAAGGTGGAGTGTTCGACGTCGAAGTGCCCGGTCAAGCACGCCTGCAAGGTGTCGAGCAGTTGGGGTGCGTGGTTGTCGCTGAAGCACGAATTATCGATGACGACGTGGGCGGACAGGGTGGGCAAGTCGGAGGTGAGGGTCCAGACGTGCAGGTCGTGCACGTCCTCGACATGCTCGTCCTCCAGCAGATGGGCCCGGATGTCATCGAGGTCGACGCCTTCAGGCGCGGCTTCCAGTAGCACCCGGCCCGAGTCACGCAGCAGCCCCCACGCGGCCCGCAGCATCAACGCGACCACCACGAGCGACGCGATCGAGTCGGCTCGGACAAAGCCGGTCGTGATGATGACAATGCCGGCGATCACCGTACCGATGAACCCGTAGAGGTCGGTCAAGATGTGCTTGAACGCGCCTTCGATGTTGAGGCTGGACCGATTGGCCTTCGTGAGCGACCACGCCGCGAGGATGTTGACGCCAACGCCAATGATCGCAACGACAAGGACCGGCCCGCCGTCGACAGGCGGCGGATGAATCAGCCGGCGGATTGCCTCGAACGCGATGATGCCGGAGACGACAAGCAGGGTGATGCCGTTGGCGGCGGCGGACAGGATCTCGGCGCGCTTCCAGCCGAACGTCCAAGCGCCGGTTGCTGGGCGAGCCGCCAGGCTGATCGCCCACAGGGATACCGCGATTGCTCCGACGTCGGAGAGCATGTGTCCCGAGTCGGATAGCAACGCCAGCGAGCCGGCCATGATCGCGACGACAACTTCGAAAATCATGAAAGCCGTCAGCAAGATCAGCGCGATGATCAAGTAACGGCGGTCGGCATCGGAGTTGACACCATGCTGGTGGGATCGTTTGTCGGTCCCAGCGTGAACGTGGTGGCTGTCGTGGCCGTCGCCGTGCTCGAGGCTGTGGCTATGTCCGGTCGTGGCGGTCATGTTCGCCGCCCTCGGCCACGGTTCGAGATGCGGCGAGCAGGGCCGGCCGGATCCACCAGGTCGCGGACTGTGCTCGTGTGCGCGGTATGGGTGAGCCCGAGGGCAAGCAGCGTCTGCACATGGGCGTCGTCCAATCGGTAGTACGCCATCCGGCCTCGACGGCTGACGGTCACGACCCGATAAGCGCGCAGGAGCCGCAAGGCATGACTTACGGCGGACTCGGTCATACCCGTCGTCGCGGCGAGGTCGCCGACGCAGAGTTCGCCGGCGTGGAGCAGGCTGGCCAGCAACCGCAGCCGACCCGGCTCGCCGAGCAAGGCGAATACCTGAGCGCACTCGTTGATCGTTGCTTCGGGGGGCATTCCGCTCCGCGCTATCGCGACCTTGCCGGGGTCCACCAGCCGGACGCGGTAGTCGTCGACGATCGACTTGCTCACGGGCCACCTCACCGACATCTGCATGACTGTTCAGATATGAAGATACTGGCCCGGACACTAGCGTCGGTACTGTGCAGATCATCCTGATCCCTGGCTTCTGGCTCGATGGTTCGTCGTGGGACCAGATCGTTCCGGCTCTCCAACAGGCTGGGCATCGCCCGCTGCCCCTCACGCTGCCCGGCATGGAGTCGAGAGAAGCTGATCGCTCTGGAATCTCACTGCGTGATCATGTCGACGCGGTAGTCGAGATCATCGATTCCGTGCACCCCGTCGCCGACGAAGTCGTACTCGTCGGGCACTCCGGCGGCGGCGCCATCGCCCACGCCGCGGTCGACGCCCGGTCCGACCGCGTCGCCCGGGTCGTTCACGTAGACACTTGGCCCGTTGGTGACGGCGACGTGATCAACGACAGGTTGCCGGCAGAGAACGGCGGGATTCCGCTGCCGGACTGGTCGGATTTCGAAAAGGAAGACCTCGTCGATCTGACGGATGAACTACGGGCGGCGTTTCGCGCGCGGGCGATACCGACGCCCGCGCGGGTCGCTCGAGACTCGCAGCAGCTGTTCGACGAACGTCGCTACGGCGTGCCCGTCACGGTTATTGCGTGCGCATTTCCGAGTGCGCAGCTGCGGGAGTGGATGGCCCAGGGCGAGGACGCACTGCAGGAGCTGGCGAAGGTCCGCACCGTCGACTACATCGACCTGCCCACGGGCCACTGGCCGCAATTCACTCGGCCGGTCGAGCTGGGGCGGGCCATCCTCACGGCACTCAACGGGCCATTCGAATACTGATCACGTCGATGTCTTTGTCGACCAATAGTCTGTGCAGCTCACTCAGGTCGCATTCGCGAACCAAGTGAAATCGAAAGACGGTACCGCGCCCGACGGCAGAACACCGGGCTCCCGGCGCGAGGCAGGCGCGGGCCGCCGGTCCCAAGACGGTCCGCACTCGGAGGTCGTAACGTACCCGGGCGTTGTCCGGCGTAGCTACCGGGGAGGCGCTCACCTTTCACTCCGCCTTCGACGCGACCTCGGTGTCCGGTGCCGTTCGAATCTCGAGCAGCTCCAGACCCAAATTGCGTAGCCGCTGGAGTACTCCATGCAGCCCAGCCTGATCCAGTGGCTCGGTTCGCATGATGGTCTGCGCCGGCTCCTCGGTCAGGCCGGCGGCACCGAGTTCCGCCAAGACGGCCGACGGGATCGGACCGCGTACGCGTACCTCCCAGGTTTGAGCGGCCATGGATCCTCCTGGAACTCGGTTAACCCTGAATCCACTTACTGTTCACCTAAGTGTTCACCGGCCCGGCGTCGATGTCTTCAGCCCCTTTGGATGACTGAGCGTCTTTTACAGGTAGTTCCTGTCCGCGATGTGCAGCAGCGCTGGGATACTCAGCTGCCCCACTGGTTTCAGGAATGCGCACGACGCAGCGGAATTCCGTCGTCCGCACCCGACCAGGATCGGCCAGTCAAGAGTGGGAGACCAGTCTCGGCGTCTGCCGTTAGACGATGGCAAGCTCCCGCGCTCGGCGAACCGCTTCGTTCCGGCGGCTGACCGCCAGCTTCCGCAGGATGCTCCGGACGTGGGTGCGCACGGTATTGACCGAGACGAACATTGCTGCCCCGATCTCTTCGGTCGACAAGAGCTCGGACATGAGGCGCAGCACTTCGATCTCTCGCTCGCTGAGCGGCTCAGTCGTGACCGGACCAGGCGACGGCGACCTCGTCGGTCGGTCGTCGCCGGCGGACGCCGGGCGCAGGTTGACCACCTTCGACGAGGAAGGGCGCAGCCAGCTGGCCGACGCGCTCAGCGTGGCGTTTGCGCGCAGCAAGCCTCGAAGCTGTGACGTCGAATCCATGAACGGACGGCGCATTCGCTCAGGCTCGGCGAGCTGCAACGCCTCCTGGACCGCCGGCACGGCCAGCGTCACCTCGCCACGCTCAAGATGGCCGTACGCCCGATCGATCCAGGCTTCGACCACCGCGTCCAATGGTGCCGCTTGATCCCCGGTGACGTCCCGGGGCGCGGACCGCGACGACGCACCGAGAGCGGTGGCGCGACTCCGAACTACTTCCGCTCGCGGAGAGTGCGGATTCGGTAGGCCGTCGATTACTCCGATGGCCTGATCAGGGTGTGCTTGGGCGAGGTGAAGGGCTGCGATTTCCAGCAACTCCAGCTCGCGCACCCAGGACGGGGAGTCGACATTAGCGACGAACTGTCCGAGAGCGTTCTCGGCCAGCTCGAGGTCGCGTCGTGATCTGTGTATTCGAGCTTGTAGCACGGCGAGCAGCGGTTGGACGAATCGAACTTGGTAGTCGGCAACGCTCGCGTGGGCCCGAGCTTCCCAACGCCGGGCCTCGGCATGGTGGAACTCCTCACAGCTCACCCAGGCCAGCGCGAGGGCCGCGGCGGCTGGCCGTCGCTCACGGGGTAATCCGCAGTCGTCGGCCAATCCTTCAGCGGCCCGGGCCAGCTCACTGGCTCGGCGCAGCCGTCCCCGGAGCGCTTCGACGACGGCGAGGTCGCCGAGGCATTGTCGCTTCAGGCGACCACAACCGGCAGCGTCAGCGGCAGCGGCGGCGGCCTTCAGTGCCCCCGCAGCGTCCGCACCACCCTGGTCCAGCATCACGGCGGTAGCGCGGGCTGTCAGCACGATCGCTGACAACACCGCACCCGTCGCTTGTTCCTTCGGCGGTGACTGCCGTAGCAACTCGAGCGCATGGTCGGCAACCTGCTTTGCCCGGGCCGGCTCGGCTTCGACGGCGGTAACCGCAGCCAGGACCACCGCCGCCGACAGCCGCAAGACGGTGTCCGCGGCCCGCTTCTGCTGCACGAGGCGCGTCACGTGTTCGATGTCCCCCGCCGGAACAGACTCTCCGCTGCGGAACATCCATGCCGCCCGCAACACCGTGGCGTGCGGTCCGGGCAGATCAGCTGGCATGGAATCGAAGAGGAATGCGTACGGGCTGTTGTCATGCGCGAGTAGCGAGCCGACGGCGAACCCGCCGATGAGGAGAGAGGTCGCGTACAGCCAGTCACCACTCGCGACAGCGTGTTCGACGGCGGGGACATACTGGCCGGCGTCGGCAAACCATTGCGCACATCGACGATGTAGCTCCGGGACGTCCTCCGGTGACTCATAGGTCAGCTGGGCCTTCAGCAGTTCCCGAAATAGTGGGTGTACGCGGTAGGCGCCACCGAAGTCCGGAGGGCGCTCAACGAAGGCATTGGCGCGAACGAGCGTCGCTAACGTCCGTCGGCCGTCGGCGCGATCGGTCAATCGGTCGACCAGATCGGGCACGAGTTGTGGGGTGACGCTGGTCCGTAGCAGAAAATCGCGCACTCGCGGAGGTTGTGCGTCCAGGACCTCGGCGAATAAGTACTCCGCAACACTCCCGTCGTCCCCAGCCAACGATTCGACGAGCGTCTTCGGGTCTGCTCCCTGCTTCAGGGATGCCGCGGCCAGTCGCAGTCCAGCGGCCCAGCCTTCGGTCTGCTCGGTCAACGATGCGACAACGTCCCGGGAGACTTTCGCCCCAAGGCTTGACAGAAGTGATTGGGCTTCGGCGACGGTGAAAGCGAGCGCGTCCTGCCTGAGCTCTGCCATCGAATCGGTTAGGCGGTATTTATGGAGCGGAAGCTGCGGATCGGCCCGACTGCACATGACCAACCGGAACTGCGGACGGGCATGACGGAGTAGGAAATCCAAACCTACCGTGGCATCTCGACTCACCAATCGGTCCGCCCCGTCCAGGACGAGCACTACCGGGACGGGATGGTCGAGGATGTCGGCCGCGAGACGTATGAAGAAAGAGTTCGGAACCACCTCGCCCAGCGGCGGTCGGTTCGCATGGCGAAGGGTGACTCCCGACCGAACGATCGTTTCCGCGACGTAGGACCAGAACACCTCGGACCGGTCGCAGGCATCATCGACCGTCAGCCAGGCGACCGGCCAGGGAAGATCATGAGCCTCAGCCCAGGACGCGGCCAGCACGGTTTTCCCGGCGCCGGCTGGTGCGCTTACGAGCACAAGCGACTTCTCCCGCACGCCGTAGGTGAGGCGATCTTCTAGCCGGGCTCTGATGATCGGTCGACTCGGCAAAGGTGGAGGTTCCAAGGTGGACATGAGGACCGGGTCGCCGGACCCGGATTCACCGTTTCGCGCACTCCCGGCCGCGGGCGACTCGGAAACCGAGATCCTGGACATCGAGCAGCCCCCCAATATGACGGCCGCTCGGGTGCGGCCGGCTAAGTCGAGGCCGCGGCCAGACCGATTCCACGCCGCGGCCCGCCCGGCCCGGCGCAGTCCAAGACATTCGCCTTTGCGTCGGGAAGCGAGGTCGCGTATTGCTCGAGGTGCGTGGTTAGATCCCGGAGCCCTGCACAGACCCTAACTCGCGGCCGCTCGATGAGCGTTGATTTTAAGAAGACTTAAGGGAAGGGCCGGCGAATTGCCGCTTATCCCGCTTTGCGCCCGTTCTTCGTAAAGAATGCAGCTGATTCAGGCTCGCCCGGAATGCATGGTCCAGGGCAAATGGCAGCTTCGAGTAACTGAC
>Ga0207693_10001768_pt1 | contig 18954 bp, 19 predicted proteins | sample LARL81metaG_FD_184347 | JGI IMG/M metagenome (GOLD analysis project Ga0207693, IMG submission 184347) | Corn, switchgrass and miscanthus rhizosphere microbial communities from Kellogg Biological Station, Michigan, USA - LAR L8-1 metaG... | ecosystem: Host-associated > Plants > Roots >...
AGGTTCTCCCGGCGCCGGCGTGATCCTCCTGCTCAGCTCGGACGTGTATGCATGACCTGTCGCCGAGACGGCCGGACCTGCGGCCTTATCGGCGACATGAGAGTCTGTGCACCGCCCATCTAGCCGCCGGGAGAACGGATCGCCGTGAGAGTCCGCCGGGTCGCTGTCGTTGTCGCCACCGTCGCCATCGTGCCGTTGGTCGCGTCCGTGCTCAGCGGATGTGACACGAAAGTCGGCACCGCAGGTGTCGTGAGCGGTGACCGCATCAGCGAGGCGACCGTTTCCAGCTATGTCACACCAAAGGCGCAAAGCGTCCAGCTGAACAACGGCCAGACGATTGCCGCGCGATCATTCGTGCTGCAGACGCTGATCAACACCCGTGTCGCCGAACAGGTGTTGGCTGCGCACGGGCTTACGCCGACCGAGCAGCAGATCGCTCAGGCCCAACAGACGGCGCTCGGTCAGGCCAGCGAGGATCAACTCGTCCAAGCTTTGGCGACACGAGGCTTTGCGCCGAGTTTCGAGCCCGTGTACTTGCGAGCTGTCGCATTGAGCCAACTGCTCGCCACCGTGCCCGGAATCACCGACCAGCAGGGCCTGCAGGACGCGCTGTCCAAGGCGAACGTCACGGTCGACGTGAATCCTCGATACGGCAAGTGGGACTCGACCCAGCTCGCGCTGAACAGTGACCTAGCTTCGAATTTGCCGCCGTACCTCAAAGCCACCAGTGGGTCGCCCTCGCCGACTGCCACGCCCACCGGATGAGCGATGCGGTGGAGAGGGCGGTGGCCGTCATGGACCGGCTGCGGTCGCCTGGCGGCTGCCCATGGGATGCCAGCCAGACGCACCAATCTCTCGCCCGCTACCTGATCGAGGAGACGTACGAGACGATCGAGGCGATCGAGACCGACAACATGGCGTTACTGCGCGAGGAGCTCGGCGATCTGCTCCTCCAGGTGCTCTTCCACGCTCGACTGGCCGAGGAATTGCCTCCGGGTGAGCGGTTCTCCATCGACGATGTCGCCGAGGATCTGGTCGAAAAGCTGGTCCGTCGTCACCCGCATGTGTTCGGCTCGACGGATGTGGCCGACGCCAACGAGGTCAACGAGAATTGGGAGCGCCTCAAGGTCGCCGAAAAGGGACGGACGTCGGCCGTGGACGGAGTGCCGTTGAGCCAACCGGCCCTGGCGTTGGCCGGCAAGCTCGTCACCCGGGCCGAACGGGCACAACTGCCGGTGGCTGTCGCCGGCGACGGGATCGGTGAGCGGCTGTTCGCGCTTGCGCGCGAGGCGGCGAACGCCGGCGTCGATCCCGAGTCGGCCCTGCGCGACACCACCCGGCGTTTTCGCGCGGCCATCCTTGCCGCTGAGGCGGCCCGCGACCCGTTCGAGCGGCACCGGCCGACGGATCAATCGAGGAGGCTGGAAACGCCAATCCAGCATGATGAGGCATGACCGACGCATCGTCCTTCCGGCATGACCCGGAAACCACGGGCGACGAGCGGGCAACGCTCACCGGCTTTCTGGACTATCAGCGGGGCACGCTGGAGTGGAAGTGCGCCGGCCTGACGCCAGAGCAACTCGCCCGTCGGGCGACCCCGCCGTCGACGCTGAGCCTGCTGGGGATCGTCCGTCACCTCGCCGACGTCGAGCGGAGCTGGTTTCGGCGACGGGTCGCGGGCGAGCCCGTGCCGCCCATCTTCTTTACCGAGACCGAGCCCGACCTCGACTTCGATGGTGCGGTGGCCGATCCCGAGGTGGTTGCCACCGCCTTCTCCGCGTGGCGGCGCGAAGTCGCGCGGGCTCGCGATATCACGTCGGCGGTCAAGCTGGGCGACACGTTCGTGCATCCCGGAACCGGTGAGACGTTGTCGGTCCGGTGGGTGCTCGCGCACATGATCGAGGAATACGCCCGGCATAACGGGCATGCTGACCTGCTCCGGGAAGCAATCGACGGCCAGACGGGCGAGTAACCAAGGCATTGCTCAGTGACCCGGCCGGAGGCGGCGGGTCAGCCAGCGGGTGCGGAGTGCCCCGGTTAGGCTCCTCGTGGCCGATGTTGGACACCGAGGAGACTGGAGCCCGTGGCGACCATCGAAGCAGTCGGAGCACGCGAGATCCTCGACTCGCGCGGCAACCCAACCGTCGAGGTTGAGGTCGCTCTCGACGACGGATCGCTCGCCCGCGCGGCCGTACCCAGTGGTGCCTCGACCGGAGCGTACGAAGCCGTCGAGCTCCGAGATGCCGACGAACGCTACGGCGGCAAGGGGGTCCGCAAGGCGGTCGGAGCGGTACTCGACACGATCGGACCCGAGCTGGTCGGTTTCGAAGCCAGCGAACAGCGTCTCGTCGATGCCGCGCTGATCGAGTTGGACGGCACGCCGGACAAGGGCCGGCTCGGTGCCAACGCGATCCTGGGCGTTTCGCTCGCTGTGGCCAAGGCGGCCGCGGCATCGGCTGAGTTGCCACTCTTCCGCTATCTGGGCGGTCCGAACGCCTATCTGCTGCCGGTGCCGATGATGAACATCCTGAACGGCGGAGCGCACGCCGATTCGAACGTGGATGTGCAGGAATTCATGATCGCGCCAATCGGTGCGCCGACATTCGCCGAGGCGCTGCGTTGGGGAGCCGAGGTCTACCACGCGCTCAAGACCGTACTGAAGCAGAAGGGCCTGGCCACCGGGCTGGGCGACGAAGGCGGCTTTGCGCCCAGCCTCGATTCGAACCGGGCTGCTCTGGATCTGATCGGCGAGGCGGTCGGCAACGCCGGCTACGTTGCTGGCCGAGACATCGCGTTCGCCCTCGACGTTGCCGCGACCGAGTTCTACCGCGACGGTGGCTACATCTTCGAGGGCGAGGGCAGGACCGCCGACGAGATGGCGGCTTACTACGACCGACTGGTAACCGACTATCCGATCGTCTCGATCGAGGATCCGCTCGCTGAGGACGACTGGGCCGCTTGGCAAGTGCTGACCGAGCTGCTGGACGACCGGATCCAGATCGTCGGCGATGACCTCTTCGTCACCAACCCGGAGCGACTGGCGCGAGGCATCGAGGAAGGCGCCGCGAACGCCCTCCTGGTGAAGGTGAATCAGATCGGCACGTTGACCGAGACCTTCGACGCCGTCGATTTGGCCCATCGGCACGGATACCGATGCATGCTCTCGCATCGCTCGGGTGAGACCGAGGACACCACCATCGCCGACTTGGCGGTCGCGGTGAACTGCGGGCAGATCAAGACCGGCGCGCCGGCCCGCAGCGAGCGGGTTGCGAAGTACAACCAGCTGCTCCGCATCGAGGAGGAACTCGACGACGCAGCTCGTTACGCCGGCGCGGGTGCCTTCCCCCGGTTCGAAGCGGGGGCTGGATCCGGCTGATGACGAATCCGCCGCCCGGGGGTACCACCGCGCGTCGAGGCGGCCGGCGCCGCGGCATCACCGGACGCGCGCTCGTCCTCGGGGCGGTCCTCATCCTGCTCATCGTGGTGCTGGCATCGCCCGTACACCGCTATCTCGCCACGCGAAGCGCGCTGAGTCAGGCCGAGCAGCAGCGCCGGGCCAATCAAGCCGAACTCGCCCAACTCCAGCAACAAGCCGCGCAGTGGAATGACCCGGCCTACATCGCCCAGCAGGCGCGCGCCCGCCTGCAGTTCGCCATGCCCGGCGACACGGTGTACGTGGTGGTGTCACCGAACACCAAGCCGGCGACCGGTGTGCCGGCCCGGCGCGACAGCACCGCCACCCGCGTGCCGGGGGACAGCTGGAACGAACGGTTGTGGGGAAGCATCCGCGCGGCGGACAGTTCGCCGTGACGGAGGGTGCCGCGGAGCTGGATCCGGTAACCCCGTCACTCGACGAGCGGGACCGGGCAACCGTCGCGGCTCAACTCGGCCGGTCCCCGCGGGCCATTCGCGCAGTCGCGCATCGGTGTCCCTGTGGGCTCCCCGACGTCATCGAAAGCTCGCCACGATTGCCCGACGGCACCCCGTTCCCCACCCTGTACTACCTCACCTGCCCCCGGGCGAGCGCGGCGATCGGCCGCTTGGAGGCGTTGGGCCTGATGGCCGAGATGACGGATCGCTTGTCCTCCGACCCGAGGCTGGCCGACCGGTATCGGACGGCCCATGAGTCCTACCTACGACATCGCGAGCGGCTCGGCCATGTCGCCGAGATCGCCGGTACAAGCGCCGGGGGTATGCCGCGGCGCGTCAAGTGTCTGCATGCGCTCGTAGCGCATTCGCTCGCGGCTGGCCGGGGCGTGAATCCGCTCGGCGACGAGGCGCTTGACCGGCTGGCGCCGTGGTGGACGTCGGGGCCATGCGTCCCGGCGGCGGCCAACTGACTCGGGTGGCCGCAGTCGACTGCGGCACGAACTCGATCCGGCTCTTGATCGCGGACGTCAACCGCGACGAGCTGGTCGACGTCCACCGTGAGCTCCGTATTGTCCGGCTAGGCCAGGGCGTCGATGGTTCGGGCCGGCTCGCGCCGGAGGCGATTGCCCGCACCGAGGCGGCCCTGCAGGACTACGCCGACGTAGTGCGCCACCACCGTCCCGACGCGGTGCGCATGGTGGCCACGAGCGCGACCAGAGACGCGGCCAACCGCGACGAGTTCGCGGCCATGGTGACGAACGTGCTGGGCGTACCGCCGGAAGTCATCACCGGCGACGAAGAGGCCGCATTGTCGTTCCTGGGCGCAGTGCACAGCTTGCCGCACGTGACCGGGCGCGTCGTGGTTGCTGACATTGGCGGCGGTTCCACCGAGCTGATCGCCGGCCCGGCCGACGGGTCCGCTTCGCTACAGGTACACAGCATGGACGTCGGCTGCGTGCGGATGACAGAGCGCCATCTCCGGGCCGACCCCCCGGGCGCTGACCAGATCGCGGCGACGGTGCGCGATGTTCGCCACGCGTTGGACCGTGCGGTCGAGGACGTCTCGCTGACCGAGCCGGCCGCGCTGATCGGCGTGGCCGGCACCGTGACTACCGTCGCGGCGCTGGCGCTGGGGCTGGACTGTTACGACCCCGGACGCATTCACGGGGCCACGGTCCCGGCGGGTGCCGTTGACGCGGTTACGACGATGCTGCTCGCCATGACCCACGATGAGCGGGCCGCCTTGCCGGTCATGCACACCGGCCGGATTGACGTGATCGGTGGTGGCGCCCTCGTTCTTCGCACTGTGATGGGGACGATGGGAGCGTCAGAGGTCGTCGCGAGCGAGCACGACATCCTCGACGGGATTGCCTTGCGCCTGGCCGCCTAGTGTTCGCGCGGACCGAGGTTCTTGGTGTCCCGCTAGCCCGGTCAGTCGCGGGTTCGGGCCGGCGGTGGCTCCCCGCCAATGAGGTTTCGCCAGATCACGGCCGCCCCCCGCGTCGTCACGTTCTCAGCCACGGCCACCCCAGCCGCCGAGATCGTGGTCCAGATGACGGCCTCCCGCAGCGTGGCGTTCGGGTCGGACGGCGATCGGGGCGGCTTGCCCCGATCAGCCGGGCCGATCGACGTCCAGAGCCGCGCGACCGCCCTTCGGGTCGCGATCCCAGCCGGGATGCTGATCGCATACGTGAGGATTTTCCAACCCACGATGCTGCGAGCCTTGGCCATGTTGTCTCCGGGGACGGAGTGGACAGTGACTGAACTCTAGAGGGGCATGCCACGCTGTCGTCCATGGTGGTACGGCCCGGCACAGGCTGGCCAGGGGACAACGCGACCAGCCGCACCGCCGTCGCCCACGACGTAGGAGAGGTGCGCGCGCTCGCTGGTTCCGCGTCCGCGCTGTCCGAGCTGAGCGCGCGGGTCTCGGTGTGCCGGGCGTGCCCACGGTTGGTGGCCTGGCGGGAAGAGGTCGCTCGAACGAAACGCCGCGCGTTTGCCGACCAGGAGTACTGGGGTCGGCCGGTGCCCGGCTTCGGCGTTGGCCGACCGTCGATCGTCGTCATCGGGCTGGCCCCGGCAGCGCACGGAGCCAATCGAACGGGACGCAACTTCACCGGCGATCGCTCCGGTGAATGGCTGTACGCCGCGCTCTATCGCTGTGGCCTCGCCAACCAGCCCACGGCTGTCGCGGCAGACGATGGACTCGCACTGGTCGGTACCCGAATCGTCGCGAGCGTCCGCTGCGCCCCGCCGGCGAATCGGCCCACGCCCGAGGAGCGGGATACCTGCCGGCTCTGGCTGGTGCGCGAGCTGCGACTTGTGTGGCCCGGCGTGCGATCCGTGGTCGTGCTCGGCGGGTTCGCCTGGGCGAACCTGTGGCCGGGCCTGCGGATGGCCGGTGTCTCGGTGCCCGACCGGGTTCCCTCGTTCGCGCACGGGCTGGAGGTCCCAGTGGATGGTCGCACGGTGCTCGGCTGCTACCACGTCAGTCAGCAGAACACCTTCACCGGACGGCTGACCGAGCCGATGCTCGACGCCGTGCTCCGTCGCGCGGTGCTGCTGGCGGGTGGTCTGGCTGCGGTGGAGGGCTGACCGTGCGGGTGATCGACGCCGAGGCCGTCGCGGCTCTCGGCTGGGCGGCGGCCATCGACGCAATCCGGGCCGCCGCCGTCTCGGATTCTGCCACCGGCGTGCCACCGCGCACCGTCGTCGACGTACGAGCCGGGCAGCTGCTCTTGATGCCTGCGTCGGTCGACCGGTACGCCGGCGTCAAGGTGGTCTCGATTGCTCCGGACAACCCGGTGCGCGGTCTCCCTCGCGTCCAGGGTGCGTACCTGCTCTTCGATGCGACGACGTTGCAGGTTGCGGCCGTTCTCGACGGCGTCGCGTTGACGACGCTCCGCACGGCTGCCGTATCCGCATTGGCGGTCGACCGGCTCGCTCGACCGGAGGAGGCGCGGCTGGTCGTCTTCGGCTGCGGCCCCCAGGCCCGCGGGCACATCGAGGCGTTATCGCAGGTCCGGCCGATCCGCCAGGTGACGATTGTCAGCCGGAGCGACAGTCCGGCCGAAGCCCTGGCCCGGCACTATGCGGCGGACGGCGTCCGCGCATCGGTCGGCCGCCCGGAAGCCGTGGCGGAAGCAGACATCGTGGTGTGCGCCACCACCGCGCGGACCCCGGTGTTCGACTCGACGACGCTTCCAGCGCACGCCGTCGTCGTGGCTATCGGATCGCATGAACCGGACGCTCGGGAGGTCGATAGCGCCTTGATCGAACGCGCGACGGTTGTCGTCGAGAGCCGAGCTGCGGCCCTTCGCGAAGCCGGCGACATCCTGCTCGCGATCGCCGACGGCGTGCCGAGCGAGCAGGCTATCGACGGCGACCTGGCCGAACTCGTCGGTGGCGACCTGACCGTCCGGGCGGATCGACCTCGGCTCTGGAAAAGCGTCGGCGAGGCTTGGGAAGACCTGGCCGTTGCCGCGGCCGTGTACGAATCCGCTAGTCGGTAGCGTCGCACCATGGCGAAGCTGACCGATCCGACGCGCATCCTCGTCGTGGGCGGGGGCTATGTCGGTATGTACACCGCTCTTCGACTGCAGAAGAAACTGTCCCGAAAGGCCGAGATCACCGTCGTCGACCCGCAGTCGAATATGACCTATCAACCGTTCCTGCCCGAGGCCGCGGCCGGTTCGCTCGAGCCGCGGCACGTCGTCGTGCCGCTGCGGAAGGTTCTGCGCCGCTGCCGGGTGATAACGGCCACCGTGACCCGCATCGAGCACGCCCGCAAGACTGCGACCGTCCTGCCCTCCGAGGGCGAGAGATACGAGATCGGATACGACCTGCTTGTCGTGTGCCCGGGCTCGGTTTCTCGGTTGCTGCCGATTCCGGGGCTGGCCGAGCACGGCATCGGCTTCAAGACGATCGGCGAGGCCATTTACCTGCGCAACCATGTGCTGTCCCGACTCGACTTGGCGGCGTCGGTGACGGATCCGGAGCGACGACGGCGCGCGCTGAGCTTCGTCTTCGTGGGTGGCGGATACGCGGGCGTGGAGGCGATCGCCGAACTCCAGGACATGGCGCGCTATGCGTTGCGTTATATCGACAGCATCGACGTATCCGACATGCGGTGGATGCTCGTCGAAGCGGCGACCCGAATAATGCCCGAGGTATCCGTCGGTCTCGGGGCGTATACGGCCGACCGGCTCGTCGAGCGCAACATCGACGTGCGGCTATCCACCCGTTTGGAGTCCGTCGTCGACGGGCATGTCGTACTCAGTGACGGCGATGAGTTCGATGCCGAGACGGTGGTGTGGACGGCTGGCGTCAAAGCGAACCCGATGCTCGCCGCGACCGACTTGCCGCGCGACGACCAGGGCCGGTTGCCGTGTCACGCCGATCTCACCGTGCGCGATATCGACGACGTGTTCGCGGCCGGTGACTGCGCCGCCGTCCCGGATCTGTCCAAACCCGACGAGCCAGACGCGGTGTGCAGTCCGAGTGCGCAACATGCCGTCCGCCAAGCGAAGACTCTGGCGAACAACATCGTCGCGACGCTGCGGGGCCGCGCCCGCCGCGACTATGTCCATGCCTACGTCGGCTCCGTCGCGTCCCTCGGCCTCTACCGCGGCGTGGCGGAGATCTACGGAATCAGGCTCCGCGGCGTCATCGCCTGGTTCATGCACCGTACCTATCACGTAGTGCGTATGCCGACGTTCAACCGGAAGGTCCGGGTGCTCGCTGATTGGACCGAGGCGCTGTTCTTCCAACGCGAAGTCGTTTCGCTCGGTCAGCTGCAGCAGCCGCAGGCCGAGTTCAAACAGGCCGCGGGATTGCCCCCGCTGCCGCCAGGACCGTCCAGCTAACCCGAGGAGACCTCCCGTGTATCGGATCGGACTGGTCGTGCACACCGGACGCGCCGAGGCGGTGCAGGCCGCGGAAACGGTGCGGCGGTGGACCGCCGAGCACGACATGACCTGCGTCGACGTCGACGTCTGGAGCAAGCCGCGACGGCACAGCAAGGATGAGGTATCGGCAGTTGGCCAGCTCGATCTGGTCGTGACGATCGGTGGGGACGGCACGTTCCTCCGCGGCGCCCGCCTGGCGATCGCGGCGGACTGTCCGGTCATGGGCGTGAACGTCGGCCGCGTCGGATTCCTCACTGACGTTCGCCCCGAGGATGTGGGGGCGGCACTCGATAACGTCCGCGCGGGGATCGTGCGAGTTGAGCCTCGTCTCACGTTGACGATGCGGGCGTCTCGCGCGTTGAGCATTCCGCCTGGCATTGAGAGCCTGCTCCACTACGGGCGTGGGCCGATGTTGCCGCCACCGCCGGTCCGCGACGGCTCTCCGGAAACGGTCGGCTGGGGGGTTGCCCTCGATGTGACGGCGGTGAACGACGTCGTATTCGAGAAGCTCGCTCGCGACCGCCAGGCGAGCATGGGGGTGTACCTGAGTAGCAAGCTGTTCGCCACCTACTCCGCTGACGCCCTCATCGTCGCCTCTCCAACCGGATCCACCGCCTATAGCTTCGCCGCCGGCGGTCCGGTGCTGTCGCCGTATCTCGATGCGCTCATCTTTACCCCTGTGGCGCCGCACATGATCTTCGATCGGAGCATCCTCATCTCGGCGCGGGAAGTCATGGCGGTGCGCGTCCTGGACGGTTCCAGTCAGGTCGCCGTGAGCGTGGACGGTCAGCTGCGTGGCGTACTCGACCCGGGCGACTGGATCGCCGTGTATGCGGCCGCGAGGCGGGTCAAACTGCTCCGGTTCAACCCGGACGATTTCTATGACCGGTTGCGCGGCCGGTTCTCCCTCGCCGACGCCCCGGCCGCGGTCGCCGATGACCATGGCGGAGCGCCCCTCGTCTATCGACCATCCGATCCGCTTCCGCCCGACCTGGAACGCCTTCGGCAGCCGCCGACCGAATGGGCTCAACTGATGTGAGGTCCTGACGGTCGGGGCCCGCGGTTTTCGTCGGTTCCTATTGCTACCGTCCACACCGTTGGAAAGGACTATCGCTGAGGGATTACTAGGCTAACCGCGCGCCCCCGTGGCCCAATTGGCAGAGGCAAACCCCTTAAAAGGGTTCAAGTGTCGGTTCGAGCCCGACCGGGGGTACCAGTGCTCTCAACCGCCATTCGTATGCATGACCCGTGGCCCCAGCGACGGATCATGCATACCTTTGTCGGCGCCGTCCTCAGAGTTACCGGATTTACGCTGTCGAATGTTCACAATTTCGTGAAAGCCATGGATTTAGAACTCATGGATGCGATCAACGCCCGCGGACTGACCAAGCGCTACGGCGACACGCTCGCCCTTGATCGCCTCGATCTGGCGATCGTGCCGGGCGAGGTTTACGGCTATCTGGGCCCGAACGGAGCCGGCAAGACCACAACTATCCGACTCCTGCTAGGACTGCACCGTCCGACGGGGGGTCACGCGACCCTGTTCGGAGTGGATGCGTGGCGGGATCCGGTTACCGCACACCGTCGGGTCGCCTACGTCGCGGGCGAACCGGCGCTATGGCCGTCGCTAACCGGCGCGGAGACTCTGCACTTCCTCGCCCGATTGCACGGTCATACGGATCGGGCATATCGCGACGAGCTGATCGCCCGTTTCGAACTCGATCCTCGCAAGAAGGTCCGGGCGTTGTCGAAGGGCAACCGGCAGAAGGTCCAGCTGATTGCCGCCCTGGCCACCCGGGCCGACTTGCTGATCTTCGACGAGCCGACGAGCGGCTTGGATCCGCTGATGGAGGTGGAGTTCCGCCACTGCGCCGAGGAGGCCAAGGCCCGCGGCCAGACGATCCTGCTCTCTTCGCACATCCTGAGCGAGGTCGAGGCCCTCTGCGATCGGGTCGGCATTCTGCGCCGCGGGCGGCTCGTCGACGAGGGCACCCTGGCCCAGCTGCGGCACCTGCGCGGCCAGACCGTCGAGGTCACCTTCGTCGGGCCGGCACCGACGATGCCGGCCCTGCCGGGCGTTTCGGTCCAGCGCGTCGGTGACAACGGGCTACGGTTTCAGACCACCGAAGGCGTGGGCCCCGTCATCGCTGCCCTTGCCGGGCATCCGGTCGCCGCGCTCATCAGCCGGGAACCGTCGCTAGAAGAGATCTTCTTGCACCACTACGCCGAGCCGGAGACGGGCGAGCGCGATGGCAACTCGGCCGACGTCACCGCCGATGGCTGAGGCCGCCGCGGCACTGCCCACCGCCCGTGGTCGAACCGGCGTGCTCGCGGCGCTCGCCCGCCAGGCCCTGCGCGACGCTCGGGCGCGCACGGTTGTATTCGCCTATCTGTTCGCCGTCTACGCATACATTCAGCCGGTCGGCTACCGACACACCTATCCCACGGACGCCAGCCGGCGCGCCTTTGCCGAGAGCTTCGCCGGCAACCCCGGCCTGCGGCTGCTCTACGGGCAGCCCGACCAGATCGATACCACCGCCGGCTATACCGCGTGGCGGGTCGGCGGGGTGTTGGCTATTGCCGCCGCGGCGTACGGGCTGCTCGCCGCCGTCCGGGCCGGCCGGGCCGAGGAGGAGTCGGGCCGCACCGAGGTCGTGCTCGCTGCGCCGGTCAGCCGCGCTACCGCAAACACCGCCGGCTTGCTGGCGATCGCGGCCGGGATCGCGCTGCTCTGGGTCGCCGAGTTCGTCGGCTTGATCGCAGCGAGCATCCCGGCCGGCGGCGCCGCGTATTTCGCGCTGGCTACCGCCATGACCGCTGCGGTGTTCACCGGGATTGGGGCCCTTGCCGGCCAACTCGTCCCGACTCGGCGAGGCGCGCTCGGTCTCGGCGCCGCGGCGCTCGGTGTTCTCTTCCTGCTGCGGACTCTCGCGGACACCGTCTCGGGCGCCGGGTGGCTGCGCTGGGCGACTCCGCTGGGCTGGGCCGAACTGCTCCGTCCGCTCACTGATCCGGCCCCGCTCGTCCTCCTGTTACCCCTACTGACCACGGGACTGCTGATCGCCGTCGCCGCTGGACTGGCTCGTCGACGGGATATTGGGGCTGGGTTGCTCCCGCGCCGGGACAGCGCCGACCCTCACCTGTGGTTACTGGGCTCCTCGATCGCGCAGGCATTGCGCGGCCAAGCGAGGGTCATCATCGCCTGGCTGGCCGCAACCGCCGCCTTCATGACGATCCTCGGCGTCGTCTCGCACAGCTTGTCCACTGCCGACGTCCCGGAGAACGTCCAGCGCCAGATCGCCAAGCTCGGGTCGGGATCGATCGTGACCCCCACCGGCTATCTCGCCTTCCTGTTCTTCTTCGTCGCTCTCGCCATCTGCCTGTTCGTGTGCACCCAGATCAGCACGCTGCGCGAGGACGAGGAGCAGCACCTCGAATCCGTGCTCGCGCAACCGGTCGCTCGCTGGCGTTGGCTCGGTGGCCGTCTCATCCTGACGGCTATTGCCGCGGCCGCTATCGCCCTCGCCGCCGGAATCGCCGCCTGGGTGGGGGCGACGGCAGCCGGTGTGCGTGTTCCGCTGCCAAGCCTGCTGGAAGCCGGTGCCAATGCGCTCCCGGTTGCCATGCTGTTCCTCGGCCTGGGCGGATTGGTTTACGCCCTGGTCCCTCGCGTCGCCGCCGGCATCATGTACGGCCTCGTTGCGGTCGCATTCCTCTGGCAACTCGTCGGCGCCCTCATCGGGCCGCCGCGCTGGGTTCTCGACCTGTCCCCCTTCGCCCACCTCGCGCTAGTACCCAGTCAGCCGTTTCGGCCCGTTTCGGCCGCGGTCCTGGCGACGGTTGGCCTGGTCGGAGCGATCGGCGCGCTCGCCGCCTTCTCCCGCCGCGATATTGCCGGGCCGTAGGCCGCGCGCGCTCGGCTGGGCGTTGTGAGGGGCGGAACCACGACCGCCGTCCCATTGGCGACGGCTCGAGCGCGGTCCTGCTCAGCCGCTCTTACGGCGGAAGGTGCGCTGCACATGCACCGGGCCGTGCGTGCCGTGCACCTTTGACGGATCGGCCTCGTTGGGGTCTGCCGCGCGCCCTTGCTCGGTGCCGCGCTTTCGTTCCAGGGCCTCGCGGAACTTGCTCTTGACGTCACCCGGCGCCTTGTCGGGTTTGGCTGCGGGACTCATGTAGCCAGCGTGACACGCTTGCGGCCATTTCGCCTGCTGCGGGATCTCGCTCGGGGCCCCGAAGTCAGGGAACTCGGCTGCTGTTCGTATCGTTGTCCAGGTAGACACGCGACCAGACAGCGGCGCGATGAGTAGCGGCGAGCAGGAGGACATAATTCGTGGCCACCAACCCCGTTCTCAACAAGTTCAAGGTCCCGGGAACGGCATCTGGCCCAGGTACTGCCAGGGCGAATCCGACGGCGGCGCCGTCCGCCGGCGATCTGGAGCACATGTATAACCAGCCCGCGTACGGCGGCCCGATCTACCCGCCGACCGGGTTCGGCCCAGGTGGTGGCGGCGGGGGCGGTGGCGGTGCGTCAGCCCACTACATGACCCTCGACGACGTCATCGTGCGCACGGCCGCGATGCTCGCCGTGCTCCTGACCGCCGGCGCCATCTCATGGAGCTTGACGTCGAACACGGCGGTGGCCGGTGGGCTGCTGTTCGTCAGCCTCTTGGGCGGCGTCGGTCTCGGTCTGTACATGGCCTTCACCATGCGGGTCAACGCAGTCAACGCCCTGATCTACTCAGCGTTCGAAGGTTTCCTGCTCGGCGCGATCAGCCGCATATTCGAGGAGCGCTGGCCCGGGATCGTCGTCCAGGCGGTCACTGGAACGGTGCTGGTGGCGGCCGGCATGCTCATCGTCTACAAGACCGGGGCGATCCGGGTCACACCCAAGTTCACCCGGGTCCTGGTCGGGGCCACGATCGGCGTCTTCGGCTTGATGCTCGTCAACCTGATCGCTTACCTGTTCCATCCGGGTGGCCTAGGGCTGCGCGACGGCGGCGCGCTCGCGATCATCTTCAGCCTCATCTGCATCGTTATCGCCGCGTTCAACCTCGTCCTCGATTTCGACATCATCGAGCAGGGCATCAAGCACGGCGCGGATGAGAGATTCGCTTGGTACGCCTCGTTCGGCCTGATGGTCACCCTCATCTGGCTGTATCTGGAATTCCTGCGATTGCTCGGTTATCTGCGGAACTGAGCGCTCACGACTTCGGCCCCGTCGCCATTCTGGCGGCGGGGCCGAATCATGTGCGCCTCCGACGTGCGCAGTGATTGCGCGGGCCGGCGTAGCTTCCCGCGCGTTCGTGGTGCCAATGTGGCGAGCGAGACGCCCAGGAGTGCTCGGCCGTCCCATCGATGCGCCCGGCGCGACGCCCGGTTAAGCCTGCGGCGCGACGCCCGGGTAAGCCCGGGGGCATGAGGAGCCGGGACCGGTAGTCTGCTGCCGGCTAAGAGAGCCGTTCCAGGAGCATGGCCATGCCCTGACCGCCGCCGACGCACATCGTCTCCAGCCCGATCTGCTTGTCGTGCCACTGCAGGGAGTTGATCAGCGTGGTCGTGATGCGCGCCCCGGTCATCCCGAATGGGTGCCCGACCGCGATCGCCCCGCCGTTGACGTTCAGCCGGTCGAGGTCGATGCCCAACTCGCGGTAGGACGGGATGACCTGGGCCGCGAAGGCTTCGTTGATCTCCACCAGGTCGACGTCGTCGATGGTCATCCCGGCGCGGGCGAGCGCCCGCCGAGAGGCCTCGACCGGACCGAGTCCCATGATCTCCGGCGACAGGGCCGACACCGCAGTCGCGATGATGCGGGCCAGCGGGGTGATCCCGAGCTCGGCTGCCCTCCGGTCGCTCATGACGACCAGTGCGGCGGCACCGTCGTTGAGAGGGCAACAGTTGCCCGCCGTGATGCGCCCGTCCGGGCGGAACACCGGCTTGAGCTGCGAAATGGCCTCATAGGTCACGCCCGGTCGTGGCCCGTCGTCGGCTGAGACCACTTTTCCGCTCGGCGTCGTCACCGGCGTGATCTCTCGAGCCCAGAAGCCGGCCGTGATGGCCTGTTCGGCAAGGTTCTGGGACCGTACGCCGAAGTGGTCCATGTCCTCGCGGGTGATGCCCTTGACCTGAGCCAGGTTCTCGGCGGTCTGGCCCATCGGCAGGTAGATGTTCGGAAGGAGGCCGTCCGCCCGCGGGTCGTGCCAGGTCACGCCACCTTGGGCGGCCTCGACCGATCGCTCCTCCGCCTCGGCGAATATCGGGTTGTGCGTGCCCGGCCAGGTGTCGGAGTTCCCATGAACAAACCGAGACACGGTTTCGACGCCGGCCGAGATGAACACGTCGCCTTCGCCGGCCCGGATCGCATGCATCGCCATCCGAGTGGTCTGCAGCGAGGATGAGCAATAACGGGTGATGGTCGCTCCGGGCAAGTCGTCGTAGCCGAGGGAGACGGCGATGACGCGGGCCATGTTGAAGCCCTGCTCGCCGCCCGGCAGACCGCAGCCGAGGAGCAGGTCGTCGATCTCATGCGGGTCGAGGGCGGGGACTTTGTCGAGCACGGCCCTGACGATCTCGGCGGCGAGGTCATCCGGACGCACGTCGACGAGCGAGCCTTTGGCGGCTCGTCCGATCGGGGATCGGGCGGTCGCGACGATGACGGCTTCGGGCGCAGGCATGCTCCGATGGTGCCACCGGCCCCGGTGAACTGTCAGGCGTCGGTGGTCGCCGTCACGGATTCGAGGTCCGGGGTCCGAACGGGCGGCTGGCGACGAATGATTCGCGCCCATCGGCCGCGCCGGCCGATGGACTCTCCGTGCAACTCGGTCGCGGCGACCTCGGTACCCGGGTGCGCGGCCGCCTTGGCCGCCGCGCGAGCGACCGGCCGAGTCCGGCGCAGCGCGAGCGGAGTCGCGGTACGGCTGTCGGTGTAGATGCCGAGCGCATCCAATACTGACGGAAGCAAAGCGTCCGCGGCCTCCGCGTACCCCTCCGCGGACGGGTGAAATTTGTCATCGCTGAACAGGTCGTCGCGGCTGGCGAACAATGGACCGAGCATGTCACCGAGCGACACCGTGCGCCCGCCGGCCTCCACGACGGCGATCGTCTGCGCCGCTGCGAGATTGCGCGACATCCGCCGCACCAGCGTCCGCAGCGGCTGGCCGATCGGCCGGATGTTGCCGAGATCGGGGCAGGTGCAGACAATGACCTCCGCTCCCATTGCTCGCAAGTCCTGCACCGCGGCCGCGAGATGGCGAACGGCATCCTTGGGCTTGACCCGATGGGTCACGTCGTTCGCGCCGATAACGATCACGGCGATATCGGGCGGTTCGGCTAGCCGAGCGATCTGCTCATCCAGATCGGCTGATTCCGAGCCGACAACGGCAACGTTCGCGATCCGCACGGGCTGGTGGGTGATAGCCGACACGGCCCGCGCATTGCGCACTGCTGGCGTATCGACGTCGCGATGCACGCCATATCCGGCCGCCAGAGAGTCGCCGAGCCAGGCGACCGAGATCGGATCCCGATCAGCCGGGACGTCGGGCGCAGACCAGATGGTGTCGTGCGCAGCCGGCGGAGCGGACTCCGGAACCGGGATGCGACGTCGGGCCAGCCTGGATTGGCCGACCACCAGACCGTAGAAGGTCGCACCGACGCCGAGGCCGAGGGCACCGAGCCCACCGCCCCCATACGCCGCGACGCGCCGCGCGCGGCTGGCCCGCCCCATGCCACAACCTCCTGCCTTCTGCGTGCTGGCCTGCTCCGAGATTAGCCTCGGCGACGTGGCCTACTACGAATCGGTGGTTGATCTGATAGGCAATACCCCACTCGTCCGGCTCCGCGCGGTCACGGCCGGGCTGTCACCAACGCTGCTGGCGAAGGTCGAGTACGTCAATCCCGGCGGTTCGGTGAAGGACCGTATCGCGGTGCGGATGATCCACGCTGCCGAAGAGTCGGGGGAGCTGCGGCCGGGTGGGACGATTGTCGAACCGACGTCCGGGAACACGGGGATCGGTCTCGCGATAGTCGCGCAGCAGCGCGGATATCGCTGTGTGTTCGTGTGCCCGGACAAGGTCAGCGGCGACAAGATCGACACGCTGCGGGCGTATGGCGCGGAGGTCGTCGTGTGTCCGACTGCGGTCGCCCCGGATGATCCGCGGTCGTACTACTCGGTGTCCGACCGGCTGACCCGCGAGATACCGGGCGGCTGGAAGCCGAACCAGTACGCGAACCCGAACAACCCGTTGTCGCACTACGAGACGACTGGCCCGGAGATATGGGAGCAGACCGAGGGCCGGGTCACCCACTTCGTGGCCGGCGTCGGTACTGGCGGCACGATCAGTGGCGTCGGGCGCTACCTGAAGGAGGTGTCCAGCGGGCGGGTCTGCGTGATCGGTGCCGACCCGGAAGGCTCCGTGTACTCCGGGGGCACCGGGCGCCCGTACCTCGTCGAAGGTGTCGGCGAGGACTTCTGGCCTGCGACGTTCGACCACAAGGTATGCGACGAGATCATCGCGGTGTCAGACGGCGACTCGTTCGAGATGACCCGGCGGCTCGCCCGAGAGGAGGGCCTGCTCGTCGGCGGTTCGTGCGGAATGGTGGTTGTCGCCGCGCTGCGTGCGGCTACAGCGCTCGGGTCGGGCGATCTGGTCGTCGTGTTGCTGCCCGACGGTGGGCGTGGGTACCTGTCGAAGATCTTCTCGGACACCTGGATGTCGGACTACGGCTTCTTGCGCGCGCCGGGTCAGACCACGGTGGGCGACGTGCTGCGCGCGAAGTCGGGCGAGACGCCGGCCCTCGTCCATGCCCACCCGAACGAGACCGTGCGCGAGGCGATCGACATCTTGCGCGAGTACGGCGTATCGCAAGTGCCGGTCGTGCGGGCTGAACCCCCGATCACGGCCGGGGAGGTGGTCGGCTCGGTTGGCGAAAAGCAGCTGCTGGACGCGCTGTTCAAGGGCACGGCCGCGCTCGCGGATGCGCTCGAACGGCACATGTCGCCGCCGCTTCCGATCATCGGGTCGGGTGAGTCGGTGACCGAGGCGGTAGCGGCGTTGTCCACCGCCGACGCGCTGCTCGTCCACGTCGACGGCAAGCCGGCCGGCGTGATCACCCGACAGGACCTGCTCGGCCACTTGGCCGGCTCCGCCCCCTGACGTCGCCGCCCTCCCCTCGAACGTATGCAGATTCCGCGGCCCGGACCCCGGAATGTGCATACGTTTGAATCAGGGGAGGAGCGGTCGCGGCTACGGTGAGCGGATGAGCGGCTTCAACACGCGGGCCATCCATGCGGGTCAGGAGCCCGATCCGGTGACTGGTGCCGTCACCGTGCCCATCTACGCGACCTCGACGTTCAAACAGGACGGGGTCGGCGGTTTGCGCGGCGGATACGAGTACAGCCGCAGCGCAAACCCCACCCGGACCGCCCTGGAAGTGGCGCTCGCGGCGCTCGAGGCCGACAGCGCGCGCGGCCTGGCCTTTGCCTCGGGGCTCGCCGCCGAAGACACCTTGCTACGCGCGTTGTGCCGCCCCGGCGACCACGTGGTGCTGCCGGACGACGCGTACGGGGGGACGTTCCGGCTGATCGCTCGAGTCCTGGACCGTTGGGGGCTGGAGCACACGGCCGTGCCGCTCGCGAACCGGGATGCGGTGCGTGCCGCGGTCCGGCCGCGCACCCGGGTTGTCTGGTGTGAGACGCCGACGAACCCGCTGCTCGGCATTGCCGACGTGGCCGCGCTGGCGCAGCTCGCCCACGACGCGCAAGCCCGCCTCGTTGTCGACAACACCTTCGCTACGCCCTACCTGCAGCAGCCCATCGCCGATGGGGCGGACGTCGTCGTGCATTCGACGACCAAGTACCTCGGCGGCCATTCCGATGTGATCGGCGGCGCGCTGGTAACCGCCGATCTCGACCTCGCGCAGGAACTGACGTTCCACCAGAACGCGATGGGCGCGATCGCCGGTCCCTTCGACGCGTGGCTGGTGTTGCGTGGCCTGAAGACGCTCGGGGTGCGCATGGACCGGCATTGCGCCAATGCCGAGCGGGTAGCGGCTTATCTGCTCGGCCACCCCGCGATCAGCCGGGTCTACTACCCCGGGCTGCCGGATCATCCCGGTCACGAGATAGCGGCTCGGCAGATGCGCGGCTTTGGCGGCATGGTGTCGTTCGCCTTGCGCGACG